>Ga0116142_10004399_pt1 | contig 13403 bp, 12 predicted proteins | sample AD_UKC033_MetaG_FD_89785 | JGI IMG/M metagenome (GOLD analysis project Ga0116142, IMG submission 89785) | Active sludge microbial communities of municipal wastewater-treating anaerobic digesters from USA - AD_UKC033_MetaG | ecosystem: Engineered > Bioreactor > Anaerobic > Digestate | place: USA... | reverse complement strand
CGCATGATCGCCGCCGCCTTGAGCAGGATGATGGCTCGCTCCTTGGGCGCGACCCAGCGCCATTTCTCGAAAGCTTCCAGAGCGGCCTTCATAGCGAGATCGACTTCCGGCTGTCCGGCTTTGTGGAAGGTCCCGACCAACTGGCTGGTGTGACCGGGATTGTAGGACTTGAAGAGGCGGCCGGTGGTCACATCCTTGCCGCCGATGAAGAGGGGATACTCCCGGCCCGACTGGCCGGCGACCAGCTTCAGGGCCTCTTCCTGTTTCTGCCTGTTTTCCGGCTTGCTGAAATCGGTGAAAGACTCGTTTTTAAACGGGGAAAGCATAGGGCTCCTCCTGATGATGGAATCAGAATGGCGCGGCGGATTGAGTGGGCCCCGCCGCTTTTTATTCACGCTTTATTTTAGGTTTTTAAACCTTGAAAGTCAAGGCAAATCTGGATCGGAGGAGGGGCGGAAGGCGGCCTGGAGCTGTTCTCCGGTCGCCCGGACGTCCCGGTGCGGAGGCAAGCTGGTTCAAGGAGGTGGAAGAGGCCGACCGGAAGAGCGGCTCATACGGAGGGAGGCTGGTTGAGAAGGCGGATGCGCTCCATCTCCAGATAGAAGGCCTGAAAGGCGATCTGGATGAGGGCAGCCAGCAGTTCATCCTCGATATTCTGGACCATCTGCTGCAGCAGGCGGTCATTGCTGTCGGCGATGGCGTAGAGAAGCATCAATCCCATCGCCTGCCGCAGGGGCAGGAGGGGGACGAGCTGCTGGAGGGCGCTGGCGGTGATGCTCTCATCCTCCAGTCCGAGGCTGCCGGCGAACTGGCGCAGGTGTTCGAGCTGCAGGGCCATGATGAGGCGGGCCAGCTCAGCCCAGTTGCTCGTATCGAGGTGCTTCAGGCTCTCCAGGCCGAAGCGGGCATCCTCCTCACTGCTTGCAAAGTCCCTGAGGATGCCCCGCAGCCGTTCCTTCGCCCCCTCCGGCGAGAAGATTTCCCCCGGTGCCAGGATGCGGACCAGGGCGGCGGCGCGTTTCTGCCGTTTTTCGGGCCTCGAGGCGGTATAGAGTTCATAGACGGGGATATTGATCGAGAACCAGCGGTTGCGCGGATTGTGGCTGCCGCTCTGGACGCTCTCCTGGGCATCGAGGTAGATCTGTTCGAGGTCGTGATACTCGCTGCGCTCCAGGGCGTGTTCGATCACCAGATCGATGGGATCCTCCTCATCCCACTCCCGGCCGCTCCTGACGAAGAGATTCAGATAGCGCATGCATTCGTTGATGCGGCCGCAGCAGTAGGCGCTGACGACGCCAATAAGGTTTGCTTCGCCTTCAAGCTCGTTTTTGGCGAGCGGGGCGAGCAGGCTCAGGCCGGTCTGCGGCTGGCCGAGGATGAGGGCGGCCTCGGCGCGGGCGGCCGCTGAGAACTGCTTTCCCTGCTGCAGCAGGAAGGTATAGATCTTGCCGGCAGCAGCGTGATGGTGCATGGCCAGATCGCAGCGGGCCTGCAAGAGCAGGGCCTCCTCGTTCATCTTCTCCCCGGCGGCCTCCGGCAGCAGCAGCTCGATCGCCCTGGCGTACTCTTTTTCCGCCATGGCCTTGCGCGCCGCGGCGACGGGATCATTTTTCATAGGTGCTCGCTCCGCTAAAGCAAATTTTCCGGGTTGAGGGGAAAGAGTTCCGGCACGACGAAGAGGCCGTCCCGGCGCACCAGCCGGTCGTCGAACCAGATCGAACCCCCGCCGAATGCCGGGGTTTGAATGCAGACCATATCCCAATGGATCACGGAGTGATTGCCATTGGGCGTGTTGTCCAGGCAGGCGCCCGGCGTGAGGTGGAACGAGCCGGCGATCTTTTCATCGAAGAGAATGTCGAGCAGCGGCCGGCTGATGAAGGGATTGACCCCGAGGGCGAACTCACCGATGAAACGGGCGCCCGGGTCGGTGTTGAGAACCTGGTTGAGAAGCTCGCTTTTGTCCGAGCGGGCGGCAGTGATGCGCCCTTTGTCGAACTCAAGCTCGATGCCCTCGTGGACCACGCCGTGATAGATGCTCCGGGCGGTGAAGCGGACGCGCCCCTCGACCGACTCGCGGACAGGTGCGGTATAGACCTCACCGTCGGGCAGATTGTACTCTCCGGCGCAGGGGATGACCGGCATCTCCTTGATCGAGAAGCGCAGGTCGGTTCCCGGTCCCTCGATGCGTACGCGGTCGGTCTCCGCCATCAGCCGGACCAGAGGCGCCATGGCCGCGGCCATTTTGGCATAGTCGAGGGTGCAGACCGAAAAATAAAAATCCTCAAACGCCTCGCTGCTCTGCTGGGCCAGCTGCGCCATGGCCGGATGGGGCCAGCGCAGCACTACCCAGCGGGTTTTGGGGATGCGGATCGCCTGGTGCACCGGCTGCCACCAGAGTCTCTGGTAGAGGCGCATCTGTTCTTCAGGGACGTCGGACAACTCGGCGCTGTTGTACGCCCCGCGCAGGCCGACGTAGGCCTGCACGCCCGCCATCTGCGCCGCTTCCAGACGCCCCATCTCCTCCATACCGGCGGCGTCGCTGAGCCGGTAGAATTCGCGCAGCACCAGGTTCTGCTTGAGGTTGACCAGGGGGACCGCCTCCACGCTCCGCGCTTCGCGGATCAGGGCGATCACCATCTCCGGAGGGATGTCGGTCGCCTCTATGAGGAGCCTCTCGCCCGGCTGCAGGCGGAGGGAGTGATGGACGATGGTTCTGGCGAGTGCTGCGAGACGCGGGTCCGGCATGTTTTTTCCTGAAACTGGCGATGGGGGATGAGCTTGCGTAAATATACGCAAATGACGGGCCATTGTCAACAGCCTGCGCGGGCCCATATTCACTTTGGCCTTGATATTTGTCGCGTCTTTTAATACCTTACAGTGGGCAGGGCCGCGTGTACGGCCCGCCCGGGCGGCGGTATCGGGATCTTCATTTCACCTGCGGAGCCTTGTCATGGTCAGAAAAATCGTGGTTATGCTGCTGGCGGCCGGCGCCCTGTGCGCGGCCGAAATTGAGAGCCGGATCGTCCGGGTGACCGTCTATCCCGGCATGGCACTGGTGGAGAGGGAGGCCGCGTTGAATCTGAAGGCGGGCGCGAACACCCTCACCCTCACCGGCCTGCCGGCGGTACTGGTCGATGAATCGGTCCATGCCAGAGTGACCTCCGGCGGGGGAGTGGCGATCGAGGAGATCAAGGTCGAGCGCTGGTTCCTCTCCAGGGCAGATGAGGGGGAAGCCCGCAAGGTGGAGACGGCCATCCTCGATCTGGAACGTCAGATCATGCTGGTAGATGGTGAACAGAAGAGCCTCGCCGCAAAAGAGAAATTCCTCCATTCCATTCAGGCGACCCCGCCCGCGGGAGCGGGCCAGAGCGCCGGGCTCAAGGTGGATGCGCCCGCCTGGAACAGCGCCCTCTCTTACATCGGCACCCAGCTCAACAAGATTTACAGCGAGATGGCGGAGTTTGAACTGAAAAGGCGCGCTCTGAAAGAGGAGAAGGAGGCCCTGGAGAAGCAGCTCGCTGAGCTCCAGTCGGCCAAGCCGCGCGAGGACAAGTCGATCGAGCTGACCCTGCGCGCCGATGCCGGCGGCACCGGCAAGCTGACCGTCACCTATCTGGTCAGCGACGTGACCTGGTGGCCCGGCTACGAGATCCGCGCCCTGCCGGGAGAGGGCCGGATGGAGCTTCTCTACACCGGTCAGGTGCGTCAGAAGAGCGGTGAGGAGTGGAGTGATGTCGAGCTCTCCCTTTCGACCTCGCAGCCCGCCCGCAGTGCGACCGTGCCCGAACTGTGGCCCTGGGATTTGCGCCTGTGGCAGCCCTCGCGTGTCGCCATGCAAAAGGCGGGCGGCCGGGAGGACAACGCGGTCTTGGCCGCCTCGTTCGACAAAGCCGAAGAGATGATGGCCCCCGAAGCGCCGGCCGGGATTGACAGCAGATCGACCTCGATTCTCTTCGCCATCCCCGGTCTGCGCACCATCGCCAGCGGAGAGGAACCCGCCCGGGTCGTGATCGCCCGCAGCAGTTATGCCGCCGCGATGAGCTATATCACCATTCCCAAGCTCTCCGCTTTTGTCTATCTCCAGGGCAAGATCGTCAACGAGGGGCTGGCTCCCCTTCTCGCCGGCCAGGCGATGGTCTATGTCGATGGCGACTATGTCGGCAAGACCGCGATCAAGCCCCTGGCGCCCGGCGAGAGCGCCGACCTCTCTCTCGGCATCGATGAAGGGCTGAAGGTGAAACGCGAGCTGGTGAAAAAGTATGAGCGCAACAAGGGCACGCTGAGCAAGAAGCAGGAGATGGAATACGATTACAGGATCGTGATCGAGAATTTCAAGAAGCAGGCGGTCAAGGTCAAGGTGGTGGATCAGCTGCCGCGGCCGCTGCAGGAGGAGATCGAACTCGGCGACGTCAAACTGTCGCCGCCGCCGGAGGAGTGGGACAAGGATAAACAGCAGGTGAGCTGGACGCTGGAGATCAAGCCGGGTGGCAAGTCAGAGCTTTTACTCCACTTCACGGTCTCCTCTCCGCGCAGCGCCCGGGTGATCGGCCTGGATTGAGTCGCGCCATGAGGGATGCCGGCTGCGCCGCCCGCCCGCCGGCGCAGCTCACATCTTTTGCAGGATGATCATGGTGATGTCGTCGTGCGTCGGGGCGTCGCCGACAAAATTCTGCAGCCGGTTGATCAGCTTTTCGCCGATGGCGTCGGCGCTGCGCCAGGTCATGGAGGCCAGGCTGGCGCGCAGACGCTCCTCTCCCCAGAAATTGCCCTCCAGATTGCGGGCTTCCACCAGTCCGTCCGAATAGAAAAAGAGGGTTTCACCCGGCTTGAGGGTGAGGCTCTGGGTCGTATAGTCGGCCAGAGGCTGGATCCCGAGAGCGGGACCGCCCTTGGGCCACTCACTCACCTGTTCGCCCTGGAGGAAAAGGGGGGGCTGGTGGCCGGCATTGATGAAGCGCACGTTTCCCTCATCCGCAGCGATCTCAAAATAGATCATCGAGGCGAACCGGTTGGCCATGGTGTCGCGGATATAGATCCGGTTCATCTTGCGGCCGAGTTCAGCGGGATCGGTGCTGTCGGGCGCGAGGGCGCGCAGCGTGGCCTGAAGCTTGGCCATGAGCAAGGCCGCGCCGAGCCCTTTGTCCGAGATGTCCCCCAGGGCAAAACCGTGACGGTGGCTGTTGATCGGCATATAGTCGAGCAGGTCGCCTCCCACCTCGTTGGCGGGATGGTAGTAGAGCCAGATCGACCAGCCCGGAATTGCCGGCGGCTGGTCGGGGATGAGGGCTTTCTGGACGATACGGCCCGCCTGGAGTTCGCTGCGCGCCAGCATCTTGTCCTTGACCTCGAGCATGAGGATGAAGACCAGGAGGATGAGCCCGGCGATGCTGACATCGCTGCCGGCCTGGATGGAAGAGCCGTGCCATTCGCAGCGCGGCGAATAGACCAGGAGGAGGGCGAGGATGAGCAGGAGCCTGCGGAAGCTGCTCATGTGCAGCAGCAGGCTCTTGAGCAACCAGAAGGTGACGGCGAAAAAGCGGCGGACGCTGCCCATGGTGCGCATACGGCTGCGCTGTTCGTCGCTGAGATAGAACTGCTTCATTTCGGCGTTTTCGCGCCGGATTTGCGCAATGTACCCCCCCCTGCGCAGATCATCACGCAGCACCTTGCGCAGCTGCGGTTCCGTTGTTGACTCATATCCTGACATGGCACTCTCCCGGCTCGATGTACGCATTTTCTTACGTATTTTCCGCGCAAAAGTAACATTTTTCGGCAAAACGGCGGGATCCTGCCGGGCCGCCGGTTTTGCCCCGCAACGGCCAGGCGCCTGCAATTGTGCGTATTTTATTTGCCTTTTTCCTGCGAAAGGTGTAATTTCTGCAGCAGATAATCATTTGGAGGAGGAGTAGAATGTCCATGTCGCGCAAAGAGTTCATCCACAAAACCGGCAAGGGGATCATCGCGGCCGGGGCCGCCTCGGCAGCAGCGCCGCTCATGGGCGGGTGCCAGCAAGGCGCCGGCCGGAGCAGCGGCGGCTTTAGCATGGAGATCAAGAGCAAACGTCTCGAGCTCCGTCATGCCTGGACCATAGCCCGCAACACCAGCACCTACAAGGAATATGCTTTTGTAAAGCTTGAAAAAGACGGCGTGGTTGGACTGGGTGAGGCCGCCCATAACGTCCGTTACGGCGAATCGCTCGAATCGATCATCGCGACTCTTGAAAAAGCGCGGCCGATCCTCGAAACCTGCGATCCCTGGCAGTTCGTCGACGTCAACGCCGCCGTGCAGGCCGTGTGCGAAGGGCAGACGGCGGCCAAGGCGGCCATCGATATCGCCCTCATGGACTGGATCACCAGATCCCTGGGCATCCCCCTTTATCAGTTCTGGGGCCTTGACCCGAAAAAGGCCCCGCAGACCACCTTTTCGATCGGCATCGACACCATGGAGATGGTCAAACAGAAGGTGGAGGAGGCCGCCCCCTATCCCCTGCTCAAGATCAAGATGGGCAAGGAGAATGACGAAGAGATCCTCGCGGCGGTGCGCAGTGTGACCCAAAAGACCCTGCGCGTTGATGCCAATGAGGGGTGGAAGGAAAAGGAGCTCGCCCTGCGCAAGGTGGAGTGGCTGGCGGCCAACGGCGTCGATATCGTCGAGCAGCCCATGCCGAGCCACATGCTCGAAGAGACCGCCTGGGTCAAGGAGCGCGCCTCCATCCCCATCCTCGCCGACGAGTCGGTCAAGACCAGCGCAGATATCCCCAAACTGGCCGAGGCCTTCGACGGCATCAATATCAAGGTGGACAAGGCCGGCGGACTTCAGGAATCCCTGCGCATGATCTGGATGGCCCGCTCCCTCGGGCTCAAGATCATGCTCGGCTGCATGGTCTCGAGCTCGCTCTCGATCACTGCGGCGGCGCATCTCTCGCCCCTGACCGACTATCCCGATCTCGACGGCAACCTCCTCCTCGCCAGGGACCCCTTCACCGGGGTGACAGTCAAGGATGGCTGGCTGATCCTTCCCGGCGGACCGGGGCTGGGCGTGAGCGGAGAGTTTTAGTGAAGCTGCTGCTCTTCGATATCGACGGCACCCTGGTCCTCTCCGGCGGAGCGGGATTGCGCGCCATGACCCGGGCCTTCGCCGATCTCTATGCCATCCCCGACGCCCTCGCCGGCATCAGCCTCTCCGGCCGCACCGACAGTTCGATCCTCCGGGATGCCCTGGACAGGTTCGGGCTGCCCCATTCCCCGGAGATCGAGGAGGCTTACAAACGGCGCTATTTCGAACTGCTGGAGGAGGAGATGCCCCTGCCGGTGGAGGGCAAGCGCCTTATGCCCGGCATCCCGGCCCTGCTCGAAGCCCTGAACGGGCGCCCGGATGTCCACCTCGGCCTCCTCACCGGCAACTGGCGCACCAGCGGCTATCTCAAGCTGGCGGATTTCGGACTCGACCGCTATTTCCGGTTCGGCGCCTTTGCGGACGATTCCGGGGTGCGCGACCAGCTGCTCCCCTTCGCGGTGACGCGTTTCCGCGATCTGAGCGGCCTCACGCCGCGGCCGGAGGAGGTGTATGTCATCGGGGACACCCCCTACGACATCCAGTGCGCCCGGCCGCACGGGGCGATCGCTGTGGCGGTAGCCGCGGCCAGTCATCCGGCGAGCCATCTCGCCGCCTGGAATCCGGATTATCTTTTTGAGAATCTCGAAGATACAGATGCCGCACTTAACGTTCTCGGATGATAGTTTTTTGTTGCATTTGGATTCGTAATTTGATACATTAGATTATGACGACTATCAACCAAAAACATCACCACCATGTCCACCATCATGCGGAGGCCCTGCTCTCCTGACGAACCGGTTTGGAATGGTGTTTTCACATTGCCCGCTGACCTGTTCAGCGGGCTTTTTTTATTTTACCCCTGCACGAAAGGAGACGTTATGGTGGACTGGAATGGATTGGACGAACGGGTGCTCAGGATCGGCCTGCCCAAGGGCAGTTTGCAGGAGGCTACTTTCCGCCTCCTCGCCAAGGCCGGTTATCATTTTTCCGTCAGCGAACGCTCCTATTTTCCCTCCATCGACGATGAGGAGATCGAGGCCATCCTCATCCGCGCCCAGGAGATCGCCCGCTATGTGCAGGAGGGGGTTTTCGATGTCGGTCTGACCGGCAAGGACTGGATCATGGAGTGCCGGGCGGATGTGGTTGAGGTGGCCGAGCTGACCTATGCCAAACTGACAATGCGGCCGGTGCGCTGGGTGCTGGCGGTCCCGGCGGATTCGCCGATCCAGAGCGTCCGGGACCTGCAGGGCAAGCGCATCGCTACGGAGCTGGTCAACATGACCCGCGATTATCTGGAACGCAACCAGGTCAGCGCCGAGGTCGAGTTCAGCTGGGGGGCGACCGAAGTCAAAGCGCCGGCCCTGGTCGACGCCATCGTTGAGGTGACCGAGACCGGCAGTTCGCTGCGCGCCAACAATCTGCGCATCATCGAGACCCTGCTCGAATCCCGCACCATGCTCATTGCCAACAAAAAGAGCTGGAGCGATCCGGCCAAGCGGGAAAAGATCGAAAATTTCAACATGATGCTGCAGGGGGCGATCCGCGCGGAGGGCAAGGTCGGCCTCAAGATGAATGCCCCCGCGGCGCGGCTGGAGGATCTGATGAAGGAACTGCCCGCCATGAAAAATCCGACCATCTCCCCCCTCCATGGTTCCGAATGGGTGGCCGTCGAAACCATCATCGAGGAGCAGTCGGTGCGCAAACTGATCCCCAGACTGAAAAAAGCCGGCGCGCAGGACATCATCGAGTATCCGCTCAACAAGGTCATCTATTGAAAACGGCCCGCGCAGGCGGATTACCGCGAAAGGATGGATAGTTCCATGATAAACCTGTACAGAAACGGGGCCATCGAGGAGTTCATCACCCGCTATGAATCGCGGCGGGCGCAGACGGCCGGAGAGGTGGAGGCGCGCGTCGCCGGAATCATCGCGGATGTGCGTGATCGCGGGGATGAGGCGCTGATCGAATACGCCCGCCGCTTCGACGGCGCCGAACTGCTCCCATCGACGCTTGTCGTCCCGGCCGCAGAGATGGAACGCGCGCATGCGGAGTGCGACAGCACCCTGCTTGAGGTGATCCGGGAGGCGATCGGGAACATCACCCGCTTTCATCGCAAATCGATCCCCCGCTCCTGGATCGACTGGGAGGCGGATGGCGTCGTGCTCGGTCAGCGGGCGATCCCCCTCGAACGGGTCGGGCTCTACGTGCCGGGCGGGCGGGCCGCCTATCCCAGTTCCCTGATCATGGCCGCGGCCCCCGCCATCGCAGCCGGCGTCAGTGAGATCGTTGTGGTCACTCCATGCGGCGCTGATCTGCAGGTCAATCCGGTCATCCTCGCCACGGTGTATGAGCTGGGGATCACGCGCCTCTTTCGTGTCGGGGGCAGCCAGGCCATCGCCGCCCTCGCCTTCGGCACGCAGAGCATTCCCCGGGTGGACAAGATCGCCGGCCCCGGCAACATCTATGTGGCAGCAGCGAAAAAGCTGCTCTTCGGGCAGTGCGGCATCGACATGGTGGCCGGTCCGAGCGAAGTTCTGGTCGTGGCCGACGAGAGCGCCGAGCCGGCATTTGTCGCCGCCGACCTGCTCGCCCAGGCGGAGCACGATCCCCTCGCCTCCAGCCTGCTGGTGACGGACTCGGAAAGCCTGGCGCTGGCAGTGCAGCGGGAGGTGACCGGACAGTATGCCGCCCTTCAGCGCAGGGAGATCCTCAGCCGTTCGCTCGCGGAGTACGGCGCGATCCTGCTCAGCAGCGGGCTGGACGAGTCCGTTGCCCTGGCCAACCGCCTCGCCCCCGAGCATCTCGGTCTGCACCTTCGCGATCCCTGGAGCGTTCTCGGCAGGATCCGCACCGCCGGGGCGATCTTTCTCGGCTCCTGGTCGCCTGAGACTGTGGGCGATTATTGGGCCGGGCCGAACCATATTCTTCCGACCAACGGCACCGGGCGCTTTTTTTCGCCCCTGCGTACCGAGGATTTTTTCAAGTTCAGCAGCGTCATCTCCTACAGCCGTGAAGCCCTGACCAGGCATGCGGACAAGATCGCCCGCTTTGCCCTGGCCGAGGGGCTCGACGCCCATGCCAATGCCGTAACTAAAAGGGTGCAAAACGATGGATAGATACTTCAAGCGGGCGGTCACGGCTCTGGCCGGCTATGAGCCGCCCCCGCAGGAGCGCGTACGCGCCAAACTCAACCAGAATGAAAGCCCCTTCGATCTTCCGGAAGCCTTCAAGAAGGAACTGCTTATGGAGGCTGCCGCCCTGCCCTGGAATCGCTATCCCGCCAGCGAATCGGGCGCCCTGAAGGAGGCCCTCGCCGCCCGCCACGGCCTGCGGCCCGGCCAGATCCTGCCCGGCAACGGCTCCAATCAGCTGCTGCAGACCCTGCTGGCCGCCGTCATCGAACCGGGCGAAGGGCTCCTCTACTTTCCTCCGACCTTCGGCCTTTTCGAGCTCTTCGCCACTATCAACGGGGCCCAAACCACCGGGATCCTCTGCCCGCCGGACCGTCCCTTCCCGCTCGAGGAGGCTCTGGCGGCGATCCGCACCGGGGCTCCCCGGCTGATCCTGCTCTGCTCACCGGACAACCCGACCGGCCGGGCGCTCAGCCGGCCTGAGGTCGAGGCGATCTGCCAGGCTGCACCCGGCCTGGTCTTCCTCGACGAGGCCTATGCCGAGTTCGGCGGCTGGAGCGGCCTCTCCCTGCTCGAACAGTATCCCGGACTGGTCCTCTCGCGCACCTTTTCCAAAGCTTTCAGCATGGCCGGCCTGCGGCTCGGCTATCTGATCTCCCATCCCGCCAACATCGACCAGCTGCGCAAGGCCCATCTGCCCTATACGGTCAATCTGCTCACCGAGCACATCGCCCTGCGCCTGCTCGCTGACCCGGGTCTGCTAGAGGAGAGGGTCGCCTGGATCGTGCGCGAGCGCGAGTGGCTCCTGGCTGAGATGCGGCGGATCGCCGCCGTCACGGTCTACCCCTCGGCGGCCAATTTTCTGCTTTTTCGCTGCGCGGACGGCAAAAGTCTCTTTCGCCGCCTCAAGGAGCGGGGCATCCTCGTTCGCGATGTCTCCGGGTATCCCCTCCTCGAGAATCACCTGCGCGTCAACACAGGATCGCACGACGAGAATCTTTGGTTTCTTGAAGCCTTGAAGGAGAGTCTGTCATGAACCAGCGCAAGTCCACTCTGTCCCGGCAGACGGCGGAGACCGCCGTCACTGTGACGCTCGATCTGGACGGTTCCGGCCGCTCCGGCGTTACTACGGGAATCGGTTTTTTCGACCATCTGCTTACCGCCCTCGCCAGGCACAGTCTGATCGACCTGGAGCTTACGGCAGCCGGGGATCTGCATGTCGATGGCCACCACACCGTCGAGGATGCCGGCATTCTGCTGGGGCAGGCGATCTCGGCGGCGCTGGGGGAGAGGGAGGGGATCGTCCGCTTCGGCCACGCCTACTGCCCCCTCGATGAGGCCCTTGCCCGGGCGGTGGTCGATGTCAGCGGCCGCGGCTATCTCGCCTGGCGGTGTCCCGTTCCCCTGCGTATGGTCGGCACCTTTGACGGCGAGCTGCTGGTCGAGTTTCTGCGCGCACTGGCTGTCAACGCCGGCATCACCCTGCATGTGACGCTCCTCGCCGGGCGGAACCAGCACCACATCATGGAGGCGGTCATCAAGGCGGTGGCGCGCGCCCTGGGCGCGGCTGTCGCCATCGATCCGCGCCGGGTGGGGGTGCCCTCGACCAAAGGGAGGCTCAAGTGATCGCCGTGATCGACTATGGGGCGGGCAATCTCCGCAGCGTCCTCAAGGCTCTGGAGCATCTCGGGGCCGAGGCGAGTGTGACCTCTTCACCTGCAGAAATCGGGGCTGCGGAGAGAGTTGTTTTGCCGGGGGTGGGGGCCTTTGGCAAGGCCGTCGAGGCTATCGATGCACTCGGCCTGCGCGAAGCGATCTGCGCCTTCATCGCCAGCGGCCGCCCTTTTCTGGGCATTTGTCTGGGCATGCAGCTGCTCTTCGGGGCGAGCGAGGAGAGCCCGGGGGCGGCCGGTCTGGGGCTGCTGCCCGGCCGGGTGCGCCGCTTTGCGCCGCCGCTCAAGGTCCCCCATCTCGGCTGGAACGCCCTTGAACAGAAGCAGGCCTCGCCTCTGTGGCGCGAGATCCCGGCGGGCAGTTATTTTTATTTTGCCCACTCCTATTATGCGGAGCCGGCGCAGCCGGAGCTGATCACCGGCCTCACCGACTATGGCGGCCCCGTCCCGGCGGCGATCCAGTCGGGTGCTCTGCATGCCGTCCAGTTTCATCCGGAAAAATCGCAGCGGCACGGTCTGCAGCTCCTGCGCAATTTCATCACCTTGTGAGGGAAAAACCATGCTCATCATTCCCGCCATCGATCTGATGGATGGACGCTGCGTGCGTCTCAAGCAGGGGGCGCGCGCGACGCGAAAGGTTTATGCCGATGATCCCGCCGCCGTGGCGGCGCAATGGGAGGAGGAGGGGGCTGCCTGGATCCATGTCGTCGATCTTGACGGCGCCTTTGGCAGCACCGGCGCCAACGGCCGCGCCATTGCCGCCATTCTCCGGCGTACCTCCTGCGCCGTCGAACTGGGTGGGGGCATTCGAACGCTGGAGCAGATCGAGGCCTGGCTTGAGCTGGGGGTGGCGCGGGTGATCCTGGGCACCGCTGCAGCGACCCGGCCGGAGCTTCCTGGCGAGGCCGTGCGCCGTTTCGGCGCCGGCCGCATCGTCGCCGGCGTCGATGCCCGGGGGGAAAAGGTCGCTATCAGGGGGTGGGAAGAAGAGTCGGCGTGGGAGCTGGCGGCATTTATCGCAGCCCTGGAAGAGGCCGGGCTCGAGCGCATCATCTATACCGATATCGCACGGGATGGCGAGGGAAGCGGTCCCAATCTCCTCCGGCTGGAGGCCATCGCCCGGGCGACCGGGATGGGCATCATCGCCTCCGGCGGCTTTTCGCGCCCCGAGCACCTGGCGGCCCTTGCCAGCCTCCCCCTGACCAACATTGAGGGGGCTATTGTCGGCACCGCCCTCTATGAAAGAGAGCTGATCCTGGCGGATCTGATCCGGACCTATACTCAGAGGTAGACCATGCTGGCCAAACGCATCATACCCTGTCTCGATGTCAAGGAGGGGCGGGTCGTCAAAGGGATCCAGTTCCTGCAGCTGCGCGATGCTGGTGACCCCGTCGCCCAGGCGCGCTATTACGACGAGCAGGGCGCTGACGAGCTGGTCTTTCTCGACATCACCGCCTCGGCGGAAAAACGCGCCATTCTGCTCGATGTGGTGGCGCGGACGGCGGAGCATATCTTCATGCCCCTGACGGTCGGCGGAGGGGTG
>Ga0116142_10004387_pt1 | contig 13449 bp, 7 predicted proteins | sample AD_UKC033_MetaG_FD_89785 | JGI IMG/M metagenome (GOLD analysis project Ga0116142, IMG submission 89785) | Active sludge microbial communities of municipal wastewater-treating anaerobic digesters from USA - AD_UKC033_MetaG | ecosystem: Engineered > Bioreactor > Anaerobic > Digestate | place: USA... | reverse complement strand
GGGATTATCCAGGTGTGGGACATAGCCGCCGGCGCGCCCCTGATCACTTTGGGCGGGTACCGCGCGCGACTCAGTCCCTCCGGAACGCTTATTGCCGGCGTCGACGCCGAAAATCACACAACCACGCTCCTTTGGGACGCCGCCACCGGCATGCTCCTCCACCGCCTCGAAGGCCACGACCAGCCCGTGTACGCCCTCCGCTTTGACAAAGACAGCGCGCGGCTGCTGACCGCCTCGTTCGACGGCACGGTACGCCTCTGGGATACGGCCGCCGGAACCGCGATGCGGGTCTTCAACTTGGGAGATCCCGCGGTAGACGCCTTCTTCGCAAACGCGGGCGAGTACCTCCTGACCTGTTCCGGCAAGAACTACTACGTGCTTTGGGATACCGCGACGGGCAGCCGTGTTCACATGACCCAGGGACACGGCGCGGCCCTGAGCGCCGCGGACCTGTCGCCCGACGGGCAACGCCTTGCCGTGGCATGTGCCGAGCACCACTTCCAAGTCTGGAACCTTATGGGCGCTACCGGCGTCCGCACGCTGGATTTCCCCGCGGGCCCGCCGGGCGAACCACAAACGCAGCCGCTGCTGGACGCAACGATCAGCACAGACGGTCGGCGCGCCGCGGCGTGGTGGGGCGACCACAAGGTTACCTTGTACGACCTCGAGGGGCTGGGTGTCCTGGATCACTATCAAGGACCCTATCCGCACTATGCCCGCGCCGCAAGCCTCAACGGCGACGGATCCCGCGCCGTCATGGTCCTGGACGAATTCACGCCGACGGTCTGGGAGAGCGGCACAGGGGGAATGCGCCCCCCGATCGCCTATCACGGCCACACGGCGTGGGTGTGCGCGGCGGCCATCACGCGCGACGGCGCCGCGGCGGCTTCCGGTTCCTGGGACGGGACGGTGCACGTCTGGGACGCGCATACCGGTGCCCCGCTCCACATCCTCGAAGGCCACACGGACCAAGTCACCGCCGTCGCATTCCGTTCCGATGGCGAGACGCTGCTAACCTCGGCTTTGGACGGCACGGCAATCGTCTGGTCCGTCGCCAAGGGCGAGAAATTGCTCACGCTCCGCGGCGACGACGGATCGCCGGTGACCGATGCCGCCTTCAACATCAGCGGTAGCCGCGCCATCACCGCCTGCGGGGACGGCAACGTCTACGTCTGGGACGCCGTCACCGGGACGCGAATTGACTCGTTGCTCGGCGGGCGCGAGATGGGCGCGCGGGGAATCATCGAGCAGCGCGCCCGCTTTGGGCCCGACGACCGATTGATATTCACGCAAAACCCCTCCGAGGCCCTGCGCGTGTGGCACGGGCAAACGCATACCCTCCTCTGCTCCTTGGGCGTCGGTGACCTCTTGATCCCCCTGCCGGACCACCGTTCCGCCCTATGGGCAAGCCTGGATACCGGCCTCCACATGTTCGAGACCGCCCCGTGGCTCCCAGCACACCGACAGCAATATGCCGGGACTTCCTGGCGGGAACAGTTCCAGGATTACCGGTTGAGGCAGGCCCAGGAACCGTATCGTCCTCGGACCTCTCGCAACTCCGGGCAAATTCACGTGGCTTTGGCCAAGGAAGCGCTCGCGGCAGGCCTCGATGTCCTCGCCGAAGCGCTCGCGGCGGGAGACGGCCAGAGCCCGACAGACTCGGCCATGCAACCCGCCATTGCAATAGCGGGCGAAGGCCTCCCCATACCCGATCAGGCTTTCCGGCCCGCGTTGGCGGAAATCGCGCTCGACCCCGGAGACGCCATTCTCCAGGTCAACTCGGAAAGACTGCGCGACGCGACGCACGGGGCCGCGGAATTGTCGGCCGCGGCGCAAGGCGTTCGCACGAACGACCCGGCGTCAGCGCGCCTTATCGTTGGCCGCGCGGGCAATACGGCGGAGTTGCTGTATACCGCCTCGCCCATGACGCGCGAGGAAACGCAAGTATCCATCGATCGCGACACCGCGAAAACGCTGCTCGCGGAAAGCATCCGCTTCCTGCGCCAGGTCCGCGACAACCCGGCATGGATGCCGCGCTTCGGCGCCACGCGCGTGCAAATTGATCCCATGCTGGACCGCCAGATGCTCGAAGCCGCGGCTTTGTCCCCCTGCGACCTCGTCATCGGCGCCGATAACGAGCGTTTCGGAGACGACGCCAAACACGTCTTCGACACACTCCAGTCCCTGGAAGCCGGACTCGCGGACAGCTCGAAGACGGAATTCGCGCTACTGATAAGGCGCGGCGCGTTCCGCGAGCTCACCGTTCATTACGCCGTGCGATAGAACGCTGAGCATAGGGTTGCGCGCGGAAACAGGGGATTCCCCCCCCGCGGACTCTTGTGATATGCTGTCGGTCTCCACACAACTTTGGGAGGGTGCGTTCATGGACAAGAAAGTATTGTTGGGTTTTGTTGTAACTGTCGCGGTCGTATTCATCGCGGGGTGCCAAACCTGTCCGGACAAGGCGGAAGCGGCCCAGGCGTTACCGAAAGGCCACTGCGGTTATGGGCCAAACGTTCGCCTGACCTATTCGCTGTTCTACGGACAAACCATCGAGTACCTCTTCGCGCCGGACACGCCCGCCAAGGACGTCATCGCCGGATGGAAGGCCAATGCGGACAAGATGGGCGGGGCCGTCGGCTTTCCGCCGGGGTTCATCCAGTCGCTGAAACAGCGGGCCAACGAACTCCATCAGTCCGCGGCCGGGCTGAACGCCACTGTGACTTATCGCAGCCTCTTCACCGGAGGCGCGGCGGCGCTGCCCCAGCCGGTGGTCGCCAAGCTCAAGGCCCTCGAGCAATTGGGCGCCGATCTGCCGTTCCTCAATCCGGTGGACCCCGTCGAATTTGACGCTATCGTGCAGGACCTGCTCGACATGAACTTCGGCAAGATGGACCTCTACGCCCTGTACCACACCCCGGCGGACCCCGCCGTATTCACCGACGTTCAGATCGAAGCAATTGCCAACGCAATCGAGAAGAAGGTGTTGCGGGCGGGACAGGTGGACTTCGCCTGCGCGGACGTGACCGCGAAGGCCGCCAATATGTGCTGCCACAAGACAACGCGCGTGTGCGTGGCATACCCTGGCCGCTCCTGCTCGATGTGCGGGCTTTACTGCTGCCTCGCGTCCAACTGGTGCCCGTAATCTCCGCGGCAACCGTTCACGGGGCAAGCCGACTCCCGGAAAAACGCACGAACCAGATCAAGAACGGGACTGACCCAAGCGAGTCCGTCATAGACGGACGAGAGGGGGTAGTCCCTGTTCTTTTTTGGCAAAATAGAAAAAAGAAAATTGAATTCCTATGCTTTGCGCGCCCGTGAACACTTGCCTCGTGCGCAACGAAAGAACATCCCCTTATTTCGTCCGCGTCTCGGATGATTTGCAGGGACCGTTCTCGTCTCGGGTAGCCCGGATGTCCCTCTTCGCCTACGCGGCGCCCGCAACCGCCGTAACGATTGCGATTGCCGGGAGTCCGCCAATGCTCCGACGTGTTCGGCCCCTCTATCCGGCCTTTCGCGGCGCGCTATCCCCTCCATGATATACTCGCCGCCGGTACGGTAACTGCTTGATTCCATCCGCCTGGCCGTTCGAGGGACCGTATTGAACACGCGACGACAGATAATACGCGGAGCAGTCTCGTCTGGGGGAGGCGTCGCCTTTTCTATCGTCGCGCTGCTTGTCGTCGGCAAGGTGGCCGCCACCCATCTGTCCCCCGCCGAACTTGCGGTATTTGCCTTACTATTGCTGTCCGCGGATTTCCTCAACCTGCTGAGCAACTTGGGCCTGACACCGACGACGGCTAAACTCATCGGCGCCGCCATCGGGGACCCCGAGAAACGGCGCGTCATCTCGACCGGTCTTTTCGGTCAGCTGGGCATGTCCTTCGCGTTCGCGGCGATCGTCATCGGCACAAGGTACTGGCTTCCGGACGGATTCCCGACCGACGCAAAGTGGCAGCGCATGATGCCGTATTTCTGGTTGTTGCCCCCCCTCTTCGTCGTCGGAACGCTGCGCGACCTTGCCATGGCCGCGCTGGCCGGATTCAACCGTTATGCACACCGGGCGGCCGGCCTCGTCATTACGTCCGCCCTCCAGATCGGTTTGGTGCTCACACTGGCGCTTACCTGCGGCGCCTCGGTGGCAACCCTGGTCGGCGCGCTTCTGGCCGCCTACGGCGCGGCCCTGATCTTCTTCCTGGCGGGCCTTCGCGATGCGTTCCAAGTGCGACCGAGCCCCACCCTCTATATTGGACACCTCCGTCTAAGCGCCCCCCTTTACGCAAACAGCCTGACCGCCTTCTTCCTGCAGCGTTTTGATACCGTCCTCCTTCTCGCTTTGCTCGACGCCCCCAGCGCCGCGATTTACGAAATGGCCAAGCGGCTCCCCGCCGTGCTATCGAGGGTAATGGGGGCGTTTCTCGTGCCGTACCTGCCAAGCGTGGCTGAGTTCATTGCCAAAGACCAACGCCCGAAAGCGTCGGACCTACTGACCCAAGCCTTCGCGCTCACTGCGGTCGCCGGATACTCCGTCGCCCTCGGTACGATCCTGGTTCAGGAACACCTTATCCTGCTCCTCTTCAGCGCGGAGTTCCTGCCCACGACGACGGTGCTTGGACTGCTGCTCGGAGCTACCTGCCTCCTCGTACAGAGCGGCATCATGGGACAGTCCCTGTTGGCGTTGGGGCACGCCGGGCTCATTGTGGCGGTCAACGTGGTCCTGGCGGGCGTTGGAATTGCACTGAATATCGTTCTGATCCCGCGCATGGGAATGCTGGGAGCGGCGCTCGTCGGCATTGCCATCGCGGGTGCCAGCTGTCTGCTGCAAGGCTGTTGCGTCCGATGGAAGGGACTGGCGCCGGATTCCTGGCGCTGTCTGACGCCGACGGTCCTGTTCGTTGGCGCCATGGCGGCAATCCACGTTACGAATTTCAACCCGTGGATGCGGATTGCCGCGTTTACCGCCTTCGTGCTACTCTCGTTCCGTCTTGGCGCAGTCACGGTGGTTCAGGTGCGCGAAATACTGACCCATCTTGTCCCTGTGGCGCGATCACCGCGTCTCCCGTGAAGCGGAACCCCGAACCGACGCGCCGCCCGACCAAAAAAGCAAGCGGATGAGACAGCGTCATGAGCAAAAACACCAAGCCATTGCTTGCGGGATTTGACGGACGCGCAGCGAACACCTCCGCGTCGCTGGGGGTCGGCGTATACTGCCGCAATCTGCTGCGTGAACTGGCCCGTCTTGACTCGGGCCTGGCGTTGCGAGTCTATCTCGACGTGGAACCGCGCCCAGACTTTCCCCTTCGTGTCGATGAAGCCGATATACGCGTACTGCCCGCCGCACGGTTCTGGACCCAGCGCCGTCTCGGTCCCGAGTTGAGGCGCGATCCGCCGGATGTGCTCCTCTGCCCTGTGTCGCAGGCGCCCTTGTTCTCCCCCTGCCCGACAATCGTTACCAATCATGGACTCGTCTACTATGAAGAGAACGGACGCCGCGTCATGGAGCCCCGGGACTGCCTCCCGCTGGTGACGCGCGCTCAGCGCGCCCTCTTGTGGCGACTACAGGTCCGCTGCGCAAGCAGGATTCTCATGGTCAGCGAGGATTCGAGACGTGTCTTCATCGAACATACGGGCATCGATCCGGCGAAAGTCTTCGTGACCTACCTTGGGCACACGCCCGAGTTCCGCCCGATGACCGACAACATGCAACAACAGCAGGTGCGAAATCGTTATGAGCTGCCCGCCCGCTTCTTCCTCTATACGGGCCGACTGGGTCCCCGTAAGAATGTGGTGCGTATTATCCAAGCCTTCGAATTACTCCGAGATTCAAACCCCGACCTCCCCCACGAACTCGTCTTGGCGGGAGATAAGGAATGGCACGCAGAACCGATCCTCCACGCCGCGCGCGCGAGCCGCCACGCTGATGCGATCCACATGATCGGCCACGTGGGACACGAAGACATGCCCACGTTGATGACGCTCGCCGATGCACTCATTCTCGTATCGCTCTGTGAATCCTTCGGAATTCCCGTGGTCGAGGCGATGGCCTGCGGCACGCCCGTGCTCACGTCGAACACCACTTGCATGCCGGAGATTGTCGGCGAAGCGGCGATGGCCGTGCCGCCGACCGATGTGCCCGCCATTGCCGCCGCCATGCACCGTCTGGCCTCCGATCAGGAACTCCGCGAAAGACTTGTCAAAGATGGCTTCGCCCGCGCGGCTAGGTTCACATGGCGCAATACCGCACTCCAAACGTATGACGCTGTCCGCAGCGTGACCGCTGAGAACTCCCGCGGCGCCGCGCCGTAGGAACCCCGGCGCCTTTGAGCCACGGCATCGCTTCGGAGATCTGGGGAAAGGTCGAACAACGCCGGCGCGGTCGCCTTCGTTCGCACGCCGCCCCCAAGCAACGGTCGCCATCCCTGCCGCGCCAACGCCGCTACACTTCCACAAACGCCAGGCGCTCGATCTCGCGGAAACGCTCTCCCGTAATCACGCCGAGCACGCGATCATTGTTGGGGTACCACGCCGTTTCCGGCGCGACCTCGGGAAGACCCTCGAGGTCATCGCGGATGAAGAACGCATTCACGCCCTCGCGATCACAGCCGACGAGACGGTACCCCTTCTCACGGCCCAACTTCGCGAGCGCCGTCAGAGACGCGCCGAAATAGAGCCCGCTCGGGTGTTTCGCCCACCGCCGGAATTCCGGGTCGTATTTCACGGTCAACGACCGCTCGGGACCGTACACCGCGTTGTACTCGATGACCGCCACGCGCGGCGCGACCGCCTCGATGGCGCGCCACACCCAATAATCATTGCCGTCGATGTCGATCGAAAGCAGATCGATCTCCCGCTCGGGCGCCTGCCGGCGCAAAATGTCGTTGATATTCTCCGCCGTCACCCGCGCCCGCGTGATGCGCACGTTGTCCGCCCGCGCCCCGAGCATCCGGTCGTAGAACGCCCGCGCATGCGCAATCCGGTCTTCATCCGCGTCCAGCAACAAGCCCCGCCAGCCAAAATTCACGGATAGATTGGCCGTATTGCACTCGCTCCCGTTGCCGCAGCCGAACTCGACGAAATACCGATTGCGGACGCCCACCGTCGAGAATAGATGCAGCAGCAGGCCGTCCTCCCCGTTCTGCGAATACACCTTGAACTCATGCCGATTGAACGCCCCGTCGTCCGCTGTCGCCGGCAGCAAGTGCGGATACGCCTCCCGCGCGATCAGCGCACTCAACAGCAACGACTGCTTCTCGATCGCGTCCAGACGCGGCTTTACCGACTTCGCCAGCCGTACCGCCTCGACCCACGTCCGCGGCAGCGCCCACTTCACCGACTCCCGTATCCACGACATCCGATGTAATGCTCCCTTCCCCGTTGCACAAAAGCGACCTATCCTATCATCGGCCTCTCCCCCGCGCCAACGCGTGCCCCGCGCCCCTGTTCGTCCTCGCACCCGTAATCGTAATCGTAATCGTAATCGCGATCCTGCCCCCTCCCCGCGTCCATAGGGGGACTGCCGCAAGCGAGGGCGTCTTCGCGCGAGACATGGCTGTCCCCGACGTATTCACGTGTCTTCATTCGCGTAATTCGTGTGATTCGTGGTTCTTCTTACCACCACGAGTACGAACGAAGATATGGGCTTGCAGACCAGATCAGCGAAGAACGCGGTTCTCTTGGCCGCCTTACTTCAATAGCGCGCGCATGGCGCCCCGGTAGCGCGCGCTGGTAATGCGCATCTCCGAGGGCTGATTGCGCATGACCCACAACGCCTCGAAGCGCCCGAGCAATTCGCCCATCTCGCGATGCAACGCCTTCCGGGCGGGCCGCGATCCGCCCCCGCCCGGCCCGAGCACCGCCAGTTTCCGCGCCGCGTGGCGCAGCGTGTCCGCGGCGAACACCCAATACGGCAGTATGCCCAGCGGGTCGCCCTTCTTCACGGCATACTTCGCCAGCACCCCGCGAATTTCTTCCAGCGCGCCCGCCGTCTCCTCCCCGAGCGCGGCGTCGAGCGGCACCTCGACGGGCGTGATCTTCCCGTCGATCACCGCAAAGCCCCGTCGCGGCTCGCCATTGAACAGCGGGTCGGACGGCTTGGCGAAAAACACGTGCTGCCACACGCTCTGATAACAACCCTCGACGGACAGATGCGACACCGCCCCGAGACGGTCGACCGCCTCCGCCAATTCGGCGGCGTCATGCCCCAGCATCGCGACACAGAAGCGCCGCGTGAACGACGCCCGGTCCGCCTTCGTGTTCCACGCCTGCTCCGCGCCGAAGAGATACCCGTACCACGAGTACTCCAAGAAGTTATAGTGGCCGCCGTCGCCCCAGTCCGTGTTGAGCAGCCCCGCCGCCCCGTGCCGCAGCCCCGCCCGCGCGAAGCCCGCGATATTCGCCGCCGATTCGTACAGGCGCGGGAACAGGCTCACCCACGACGACGTGCCGGGGCAGGCGTAGCATTCGAGGCCCTTCGCGGTAAAGTCGCGAATGGCGCCGAAGTCATGGTTCGCGGCATAGCCCCAGTCGAGCACCGTAAGGTCTTCCGGCACGCGCTCGATGAGTTCGGGATACCGCCGTATCATGTCGCCCCAGAACATGGCCCGCTTCCCAAAGTGCTTCACCATCTCCCCCAGCTTGGCCACGTGATCAAGATAGACCGTCCCCCGACCCGTCATTTCCGCCATCAGGTAGCTCTGCCCCAACCCGAGGTCGTAAGCCTCATCGCAGCAGATATTGACCCGCTCCGAGCGAAACAACGGCAGCACTTCGGCGAACAACGAATGCAGAAACGGGTACGTGTCCGGATTCGCCGGCGAAATGGTCCACCCCCGCGTGCGGAAATCGCCGAGCACGTCCTCGGCGTCCGGCGCGGCATAACGCCCGACGCCCCAGTCCTCCGCCAGGTCCCGATACGGCGCGTGCTTCAGAATCTTTTCCATGTGGCCGCAGCACGGCATGGCCGGAATCAGTTCGACCCCGCGCGCGGAGGCGTGCGCGTCCAGGCGCAGCACGTCCGCCGCGTCGAGCGGCGACGCGCCCTTGCCGATGAGCGGGTGCGCGCGGTAACGGAACGTGTGCTCGATGTAGAGGTGCGCCTGGTTGATCTTGTAGTCGGCCAGCGTCGCGGCCCATTCCGCGATACGCTCCACCTTCGGCACGCGCCCCCGCGACAAATCGAGAAACGCCCCCCGCGCCGGAAAATCCGGCCAATCATTGATACGCAGCGCGGGCAGCGCGGTCCCCGCCGTCTGCCGCGCGATCTGACCCAGCGTCCGCACCGCGTTTCGCGCGCCGTCCGCGTCCGAAGCCTCGATGAATATCCCCTCGCCCCCGATATCCAGCGTATACCCCTGCGGCTTCACCTTGCGGTTCAGGAACAGTGTAATCGTATTCGGAAGCCCGGGCGCGGTCGCATGCAAAACATACTTCGGAAACAACGTCCGCAGCGCCTCCGCCGCGGGCAGCCAGGACGCGCTCGGTATCGCGATGCTGCCCTCCTTCGGCGGACGAAACTCCCCTTTCTCCGTGCGGACCGTCTTCGGTTGCGGAATCAGTGCGAGCGTCATGTCTCTGTCCCCTTTCAAGCGCACCGCGCGCAGGGCGCTATTCTAACACGCGGCGGACTCCCGTGCCCGCGCGACCTTTGATTACCGGCGGGGTCCGTGCGTACACTTGGCCGCATTTCCACCGGGCACGTTCAAGGAGTACGCCTCATGAAAGCCTTCTACTGCGTCGGCACGCATTGGGACCGCGAGTGGTACGAACCGTTCCAGGAGTTTCGCATGTGGCTCGTCGAACTCATCGACGAGGTCATGGACCTCATGGAGCGCGACCCCGAGTACAAGTGTTTCCACCTCGACGGCCAGGCGATCGTCCTCGAAGACTACCTCGAAATCCGCCCCGAACAACGCGATCGCTTGACGCGCTTCCTGCGCGATCGCCGCTTGCTTGTCGGGCCCTGGTACAACCTGCCGGACGAATGGCTCATCTCCGGCGAGAGCTTCGTGCGCAATCTCATGAAGGGCATCCGCATCTGCCGCGATTTCGGCGTCGCGCCCATGCGCTTCGCGTACACCCCCGACCAGTTCGGCCACGTCGCCGCCCTGCCGATGATCATGGCCGGATTCGGGCTCCCCTGCGGCATCTGTTGGCGCGGCACGCAGGACGAAACCCATCCCGCGCAGTTCGTCTGGGTCGGCCCCGACGGATCGCGCATGGTCACCCACAAACTCAAGGACAAGGGCGGCTACGACCCGTTCCGCATGCACGTGCGCAATCCCGTAAGAGACGCCGATTTCTCGGACGCGAGCATCAAGGATCACTTCGATCCCTACCTCGATATCGAGAAGAACCGCGCCCATGCGCCGCTCATGCTCATGCTTGACGCGGTCGATCATCAGCGGCCCGACCCCGAGATGCCGCGACTCCTGAAGCTGCTGCGCGATCGGTACCCCGACGTCGAGTTTGTCTGGGGCTCGCTCGAAGAGTACGGGCAGGAGATGTTGCGCCACGCGGACGCCCTGCCCGAGCGGACCGGCGAACTGCGCATGCCCTGCCGCACCGCCGACCGCACCTACCAATACCTCATCGTGCACACGCTCTCGTCGCGATACCCGATCAAGCGGCGCAACGGCGAGTGTCAGGCCCTCCTCGAAAAGTGGGCCGAGCCGCTCGCACTCTTCCAGATGCTCGACGGCGGCGCGCCGACGCTCCGCTATCTCGACCGCGCCTGGACCCACCTCATGAAGAATCACCCGCACGACTCCATCTGCGGGTGCAGCATCGACCAGGTCCACCGCGACATGCGCTACCGATTCGACCAGTGCGAGATGATCGGCGACGGCCTCGTTCGGCGCGCCGTGGCGCACGTGGGCGCGGCCTCCGTCGACGACGACGCCTGGAAGAACCTCGTCGTTCACAATCCGCTCCCCTTCCGCCGAAAGGAAATCGTCGATATCGCCATCCCGTTCCCGACGGACTACGCCGACAAGACCGGCTTCGCCTTCATCGACGGGCTCGCCACCTCCGAGCGGCTGAACAAGTTCCACCTCCTCAACGCAGCCGGGGATCGAATACCCTACCAGCACGCGCGCATCGATCGCGGCGTCGCCTTCAAGCACCTGAACGCGGCGGGCCGCAAACACACCGCCCACGCCGATGTGTATCACCTATCTCTGGAACTCGATCTGCCACCCTGCGGCCATACGACGCTCCGCGTCGAAGGAACCCACGACGCCACGCGCACCTTCGGCAGTCTGCGCACCGGCCCCCTCAGCGCCTCGAACGGCGTGATCGCGCTGCAAGTGCATCACGACGGCACGGCGTCGCTGCGACTCGAAACCTCGGGGCGGGCCTTCGACGGCCTCTTCTGCTATGAAGACTGCGGCGATTCCGGCGACGGCTGGACCCGCGGACCCCTCAGCGACGACGTCGTATTCCGAACCCCCGGCAACAGCGTCGCCACGGCCATCGAGGAAGACGGACCGTTGCGGACGGTATTCCGCGTCGAGCGCGAGTTGCTGCTCCCTCGGCGCATCGACAAGCCGCATTACCGCCGCTCGGACGACCGTGTTTCCCTCCGAGTCACCGATTTCCTCCGCATCGACAAACACCCCCCCTGCCTCCGCGTCCGGACCATCCTCCGCAACACAGTCCGAGACCATCGGCTCCGAGTGCTCTTTCCCAGCGGCGTCAGCGCCGACCGCTCCTTCGCCGAGACGCCCTTCGCCGTTGTCGAGCGCGACGTCGCCATCCCGCCCGAGACGGCGCACTGGCAGGAGCGGGTGAACCCCGAGACGGCATTCACGTCCTATTTCGGCGTGCAGGACGCGCGCGGCGGCCTCGCCGTGCTGTCGCCCTGGGGCCTGCACGAATACGAGGTCATGCAGACCCCCGAACGGGCTCTCGCGCTCACGCTCTTTCGCGCCACGGCCCAGACCGCCGGGACCTCCGGCGAGCCCGACGGCGAACTGCTCGAAGAGATGACCTTCGACTACCAGCTCTGGCCTTTCGCCGCCCCCTTCGACCCTGTGCGGGCGTGGCGTCTCGTAGCCGCGCAACAGGCCGGCGTGCGCGCGCACAGCGCGGCGAAGCCGCCCGAAGACCGCTCGTTCCTGGCGCTCGAACACGGCTTGGCCGTCGTGACGGCCATCAAACCGGCCCACGACGAGCGGGCCGGCGTCGTGCGGCTGTGGAACCCCACCGATGCGCCCGTCGAGGAACTCATACGCCTCGGCGCGCCGGTGGCCGAAGCACACCTCTGTAACCTGAACGAGGAGCCCTTGACGCCAATCACCCTGTCAGACAGCGGGATTCCCGTGCCTGTCCCCCCGCGCGGCCTCGCGACCGTCCTGTTCAAATGGCGCTAATGGGCCAATCCTGGAATAGCTATTCGTGTACTTCATGTGATTCGTGGTTCTCGTTCCGACCGCGAATCACACAAATCAAACGAATATCCCCCCCGCCGTCACTCCCCGGCCGCCCGGCGCGTGCGCCAGCGCGGCTCCTCCGGCTTCGCCTCGACGGGCGGCGTGTGCGAGGGAAGGCCCATCCCCGCGGAGAACCAGAGGCAGCCCTCGCCGAGCACGTTCTCGACGTCCTGCCGCAGCGCGCGCGACGCCGCCACGCGGCACGCGCCCGTGGTGTGTACGGTGACCTCGTCGCGCTCGCTGGTCAGGCAGTGGAGATACACGTCGCACGTTCCGGGCCGCGCGCCCAGCACTTCCGCGATGCGTTCGATCAGCACGTCGTCCACGCCGGCGGTGCGCAGCCGAATGTGGACGGCGGTGGTAAGTTCCTTCTCCGCGTCTTCGATGGGAAATAGGTCTATCGCCACAAGGCCCGGCGCCTGGCCGCGGTGGCTCACGCGCGCCCGCATCATGACAATCATGTCCTGCACAAGCAGCCCCACCTTCTTCTCGTAGAGGTCGCTGAACACGGTCACCTCGACGTGCCCATCGAGCGTCTCCAGCGTGAGAAACGCCATCTTCGCGCCCCGGCCCGTGATGTGCGTCTTGACGCCCGCCACCAGCCCGCCAAGGGTCACTTCCTGATTCTCGCGCAGTTCCGGCAGGTCCCCGAGATGAAGCGTCGAAAACCGCTTGATCGTGTCGGCGTGCCGCGCGAGCGGATGACTGCTCACGTATAACCCGAGCACCTCCTTCTCGTACTGAAGCAACTCGCTCTCGGGCCACTCGATCAAGTCGGGCTTCTGGCTCATGGTCTGCTCGTGCTGCTCCTCATCGAGCATGTCGAACAGCGAGGTCTGCCCCGCCGCGCGGTCCCGCTGCGCTATCTGCCCTTCTTCCAGCGCCGTCTCGACCACCGACGCGACCTGCCGCCGGTTCCACTCGGTCCCGAGGAACGCCCCGGCCTTGTTCAGACTCTCGATAAGCCGCTTGTTGACCAGGCGCGTATCGAGCCGCGAGCAGAAATCGAAAATGTCTTTGT
>Ga0116142_10004385_pt1 | contig 13450 bp, 9 predicted proteins | sample AD_UKC033_MetaG_FD_89785 | JGI IMG/M metagenome (GOLD analysis project Ga0116142, IMG submission 89785) | Active sludge microbial communities of municipal wastewater-treating anaerobic digesters from USA - AD_UKC033_MetaG | ecosystem: Engineered > Bioreactor > Anaerobic > Digestate | place: USA... | reverse complement strand
GAAAAGGGCAATGAACACGCTCTGAAGGTAATGTTGCCGTACTCCTGACCCAGTGTCGAGAGTAACTGGGTTCAAGAAATTCATCAGGAGATAAACCATGTCAAGATCAAAAAGTTCAAGTAACGCAAGACGCAAAGAACAGAAGCTTTTCCGCAGAACCAAGGGTTTCTGGGGTGCTCACAATAACGTCAAGAAGGTCGCCAAGCAGGCTGTTCTGCATGCTCTCGACCATTCTTATGTCGATCGCCGCAAACGCAGCCGCGAATTCAGAAGACTCTGGATCACCAGAATCAATGCTGCCTGCCGCATCAACGAAATGTCTTACAGCTGCTTTATCAACGGCCTGAAGAAGGTCGGCATCGAACTGAACCGCAAGGTTCTGGCCGAACTCGCCGTGCGCGATCCTCAGGCGTTCAAAGCTGTTGTTGAAAAAGCCAGAAGTGCAGCCTGACAACAATTTTTAACGAATAAAACACCCGGGGTCCGCCCCGGGTGTTTTTGTTTGAATCACCTTGAGAATAATTGAATCAAAAGCCAATCCGATTATAAAGCGGGCCTTAAAAGCCCTTTCACAGCCGGCAGAAGCTGGCCTGATTCTTATTGAAGGGCATAAGCTTCTCAAAGAAGCCATATCATCAGGGGCAAAGCCCCAAATGGTATTTGTCGAGCACCCCGATTCGCTGAATGACATGCCTGAGCTCGAGTCTGTCTGCTTTCAGGTCAGCCGCGGCCTGCTTCGCGAAATTTCGAGCGTTCAGAATCCGGCGGAAATAATTGCCTTTCTCACGCCGCGACCGGCGCCGGATCTCGACAAGGCCATAAAAAAAGCTGCAAAAATACTGCTTCTCGACCGACTGCAGGACCCGGGAAACATCGGTACAATAATTCGCACCGGCGAAGCTATGGGCATCGATCTGTTGATTATGCTGAAAGGCTGCTGCAGTATTTTCAACCACAAGATCGCCAGAGCCGCAATGGGCTCGAATTTTCGCCTGCCGATCTGCCATGACGCTGATTTTTCTTCTGTATCAGAACTTCTACAGAAATATCAGACCGCAATGATCTGCGCTGACATGGAAGGAAAACCCGTTGCAGATTTCCAGTTTCCGCTCAGGGCTGCACTCGTGCTCGGACAGGAAGGCAAAGGGCTCGACCAGAAAATTTTAAATGAATGTAACAGCAGACTTGCAATACCAATGCAAGGACGGGTAGAATCACTCAATGTTGCCACCTCTGCGGCAATATGCCTCTACGAGTGGGCCAGATCCCGCCCGACCGGTTCCAGTTAAATACAATGCATTTTTTCCGAAGGAGATCAAATGTCTGATTCTCACGAACAACTGTTAAAGCAATATCTCTCCGAAAAGGCCAACGCCAGCACCACCGCCGACCTTGAAGGTCTCAGAGTTAAATATCTCGGCAAAAAAGGTGAAGTAACTGAACTTCTCAAAGGCCTTGGCAAGCTGTCGATCGAAGAACGGAAAACCGTAGGGGCCGCCATTAACGATCTCAAGAACCAGATCCAGAATTCGCTAGAAGAAAGCATGCGAGAACTGGCACTGAAAGAGCAGGAAGCCAGACTGAACGCAGAGAAACCTGATCACAGCCTTCCCGGCACCTGGCCGACGGCCGGCAGTCTGCACCCGGTAGTTCAGGTCGCGAAAGAAGTGGCCGACATTTTCCTGTCGATGGGTTTCTTTATGGCCGAAGGCCCTGAAATCGAAGATGAATATTACAACTTCGAAGCTCTCAATGTGCCAAGCCACCACCCGGCACGTGACATGCAGGACACCTTCTATCTTGAATCGGGGCAGGTTCTGCGCACCCAGACTTCTCCGGTGCAGATCCGCACCATGGAAGCGCTGCAGCCGCCGCTCAAAATGATTGGCCTCGGCAAAGTGTTCAGAAAAGACAGTGATATCACGCATTCACCGATGTTCAACCAGATGGAAGGCCTCGTAGTCGGTGAGAACATCAGCATGGCCGATCTCAAGGGCACACTCGCCATGTTTGTCGAAAACATGTTCGGCAAACGCCCGTTCAGATTCCGCCCAAGCTTCTTTCCGTTTACCGAACCCTCGGCAGAAATGGACATTCAGTGCATTTTCTGTGAGGGGAAAGGCTGCAAAGTCTGCAAAGGAACCGGCTGGATGGAAGTTCTCGGCTGCGGCATGGTCAACCCCAAGGTTTTCGAAGCCGTAAAATACGACACCGAGAAGTATACCGGGTTCGCCTTCGGCATGGGCATCGACCGCATCGCCATGCTCCGTTACGGCATCAACGACATCAGACTGCTTTTCAGCTCTGACGTTCGCTTTCTGAGACAATTCTGAGGTAATCAAAGTGAAAGTTCTATTAAGCTGGCTTAAAGACTATATCGATATCAACGAAACCCCCGAACGTATCGCCGATGCCCTCAATATGAGCGGCCTCGAAGTGGAAGAAATCATTCAGCCCGGTAAAAACCTCAACAACGTCGTGGTCGGAAAAATTCTCAGTCGCGACCCGCACCCTGATGCAGAAAAACTGTCACTGTGCAGTGTTGACGTCAACCGTGGGCAGCCCCTGCAGATTGTCTGCGGCGCCAACAATATGAAGGCCGGCGACAAAGTGCCGGTAGCCCTGATTGGAGCGCGTCTGCCCTCAGGCTTTGAGATCAGCAAAGCCAAAATTCGCGGCATCGAGTCTTCGGGCATGATGTGCAGCAAAAAGGAACTCGGCATTTCTGAAGAGCATGGCGGTCTCTATATTCTTGATGAAAACGCAGAAATCGGTCAGAACATCGTAAACGCGCTGAACCTTGACGATGTAATCTTTGAAATAAGCATTACTCCCAACCGCGGCGATGCGCTCTCACATCTCGGCATAGCCCGCGAACTTTCGGCCATTTTCAATCTGCCGTTGCATCGCGACCCGCTCGGCGACGAAGATGGTGACGGCCATGTCGCCGAACAGGTTGCAGTTGAAATTCAGGACAAAGATCTCTGCCCACGCTATGGCGCCAGACTGGTACATAATGTGAAAGTCGGCCCCTCGCCCGACTGGCTTAAAGAAAGACTCGAAAAAGCCGGCATCCGCTCGATCAACAATGTCGTTGACGTAACTAATTACATCATGCTCGATATCGGGCACCCGATGCATGCTTTCGACTACGCAAAACTTGCAGGCAAAAAAATAGTCGTCAGACCTGCCGGTAAAGACGAAAAGATTGCCACTCTCGACAATGCCGAGCGTAACCTTGACAGTTCGATGCTGGTAATTGCCGACGCCGAAAAGCCAGTTGCAGTAGCTGGCGTAATGGGTGGCCTGCACTCATCGGTTACAGACAGCACCACCAGCATTCTGCTCGAAGCCGCTTTTTTCGACCCAACCTCGGTAAGAAAAACCTCGAAGCGCCTGGCGCTTATGTCTGATTCTTCTTACCGCTTTGAGCGCGGCACCAACATAGACAACGTTCCGATAGCGCTCAATGAAGCTGCCAGACTACTCAAACAGATAGCCGACGGCAAACCGGTAAAAGGCATTGCCGATGCCTACCCGAAACCCGAAGTTCTTCGCCAGATCAAGGTCAGAACCCGACGGGTAAATCGCATCATCGGTATCAACCTCAGCCCGGTTCAGATCGAAACTCTTCTTCTCAGGCTCAAGCTGGATACCCGGCGCGACGGAGAAGATCTCATCGTAAGCGTTCCGCCTTATCGCCACGACCTTTCCATCGAAGCCGATATCATCGAAGAAGTTGCGAGAATGTATGGCTACAACAACATTCCCACAACCCTGCCGGCCATTACCTCGGTTCTTCAGCTGCCCACAGCGCTGCAGAAAATGGAAAAGCGGCTGCGTGACCATTTCGTTTCATGCGGTTTCAATGAAATCATGACCTACAGCTTTATTCCTGCCGCAATTGATGAATGTTTCCGCGAAAAGAAGCCTCTGATGTTGCAGAACCCGCTCTCAGAAGACCTTAGTGCCATGCGCACCAGCCTCAAGTGGGGCATGTTCGACGCCTTGAAAAGGAATATTCTTAACGACGAATTCAATCTCAGACTGTTCGAAATCGGCAAGGCCTTTCACCCGGCGGCGGGTGGTCTCAGCGAGGAACATTCACGACTCTGCATCGGGTTCTCTGGCTCTGCTGACCCCAAAGACTGGCGCCGCAGCGGAGAAACCTTCGACCTGTTCAGCGTCAAAGGCCTGATTCAAAATATCGCCGATCTTCTCAAGGTCAAGGTCAGATATGCCCCTGGCAGCTGCAGTGTTTTCCATCCGGCAATGCAGATGGAACTCATGGTTGGCAAAACTCCGGCCGGAGAATTCGGTCAACTGCACCCGAACCTGCTCGACAACAAGAAAATGCCAAAATGCATTTTCATTGCCGAAATCGATCTTGATAAGCTCGCTGCAGCCATTGAAGATGCCGGCAGAATGAAGCCAATCCCGGAGTTGCCCGCTGTCAGACGCGACCTGGCACTTCTGGCTCCGGTGACGGTTGCCCATCGAGATATTCTCAAAATCCTCACAACCGAAGGCAAACAACTGCTCGAAGACTGCTACCTGTTCGACGTCTATCAGGGCAAAGGGATTCCGGAAAACTGCCGTTCTCTGGCATTTGCCCTTTCATTCAGAGACCCCAAAAAGACCCTGACCGATGAAGAAATTCAGCCGATGATCGGCAGAATGGTAAGCAGACTTGATTCTGAGCTTGCCGTAAAACTCAGATAGTTGAGCAAAAAAAACTCATGATGACGCTGTATTCGATCGTTGCCACGCCTGACTATGCAGAATTTCTGACCTTGATAATGGTCATTCTCGTCTGCACAGGGTATATTTCGTTTATGTACGGAAATGCCCAAAGGCTTGGCAACGATCTTTCCGGCTTCGAAACAATGCTCGTCTATGTTCTCGGAACCCTGATATTCGTTTCGGGAACAACTATTTTCGGGAAACTGTTTTTTCCGGCAAATGCAGAGTCATTGCTTAACCTGCTGTATCTCAAGGAACCCTTGAATTCACTGACTCTGAATTTTCAGATTTTTCTGCTGACTGTTCTGAAAGCGATGATGTAAGTTACTGCCTGGGGAAAAGAGCATCCTGGGTTCTTCTGTCCCAGACAGAGTCTACGACGGAAAGGTGCGTGGCCTTGAATTCGATCAGGGCCCTACGGCAGTCTTCGTTCCAGACTTTTGGTGTTTCAGAAGCATTCAGGCAGCCGAGGCTGCGCAATCGGTCGAGAATAATCCGCAAATGCAGGGAATTATTGATGTCGAGGTCAACATTAGATTCAAGCGTTTGTCTGATTAAATCGTCACCTTCAGACCGCCATGAGGCCAGTATATCCTGGGCGTCAAGGGTAAGATTCGGGGCATGGATTTTCAAATCCCAGAAAACTGCTTCACGGTCTTCGCTGCGGTAGTCATAAAAATCACACCTGGCCCGCCATTCCTTTTCGAGCTGCTCAAGTCGCTCCCGCTCAGATTTGCTCAGGTTCTGCCCGCTCAGATAGTCAAGACGCTGCCTCTGAAAGACTGCGTGCCTTACCTCTGGCAACGTCAATTTGCGGGTATGCGGTTTTAATGGCGGTAAATGTTCTTCAAGACCAGATCGACTCGAAATGCGCCTGACTGGGCTGATATCATTGTTCACCGGAAAATCACTTTCCGGCTGCTCGTCTTTTGTAGCCCTGCCAATAGCCTTCATCAGATCTTTTCTGGCCAGGTCCAGGTTCAGGCTCTTTCTGGTTTCAGGCTCTGTTTTGATCAGAACTATTATAAAAACGACAAGCAAAACCAGCAAAACACCCCCGACATAAGGCTGAGCAGATCTACCGGTTTTTCTGGCAGCCCGATTTCTCAGGTCAAGCAGATATTTTCTCTCAAATTCATCGCTTACGCAAAGCAGGGCTCTATCGATCCAATGTGTCTGGCGCAGGTAATCTCCGGCAATGAAGGCATCATCAATGTTTTTCCAGCAGAAATTTCTCTGATAGAATTCCTGATTTCTGGCGATTTCGTCACGGACCCACCCGGCTGGCCTGGCAGTCTTGATGGTTTCAAGAGCCTTGAGAAAAAGATATGACTGATTGAAGCCGCTGACCTGATTATTGATTTTCATCGCCAGCTGGTTCATCAGCTCCCATGGGGTGTCGCGCGCCGGAGTATCCTGCAGCAGGGTTGCAACTTCGGCAAAACTGCGAAAAAATTCGCCGGCACGACCGGCTCCTTCACGGTGGAATTCTCCAGCAGCAACTTCCGAAGCCAGAAGAGGCAGGTTCAGATTGGCACGGCGAAAGCTTTCTTCAAACCCGGACAATGCCTGCCTGACTTTTTCAGAGGTAGTCTTGCCGGCCAACGCCTGTCGCATGGCTGCGAACAGTTCAAGGTCAAGTTTCTGTTGTGAGCGGACCTTTGGCAGCTTTGGGAAATAAAGCTCAGGAAAAACCGTTACCTGTAGAAAGAAAATTTCAGAGGCCTGGCTGGTAAGCTCCTTATTGTCGAGAAAATTGTGCAGACTCTGCAAGCCATCGAAGATGCGCCGACCTTCATCATCTTCTTCGCTGCCGCTGGCCTTTTCCCAGGATTGAATTGCTCGCTGCAGCTCAAGATAAGGCTCGGTTCTTTCGGGAAGCTGGTAAATCTCATGAATTGCTTTACGAACCTGCTCAAGCTGTAGAATCGATGCGCCCATTTAACCAACCCTTTACATGAATCTACAGTAAATTCTAACTTCTGGCGCCAACAGTCGCAAGCTAAATGTAATCTGATGCGGTTTATCTTTTTTTAAATCCGAAATTATGTTATTTCGTTAGGTGTTTCATGACCAATGAAACGGGAGGAAGCATGAAAAAGTTAAATTGTCTCGCACTGTTTGTCTTTGTATGTCTTTGTTTATCAGGGTCGGCGCTGTTTGCCGACGGGATGGTTTTTCCGTATGACCCGATCGAACCACAGCCACACATTATCTTTCGACCGCCCCCCAGACCGGTTGATAACTTTACTGTGCCGCTCTCTGTTACCAAGCATCATGTAAAGATTCAGATAAATAATCTTGCAGCGGCAACCCAGGTTGACCAGAAGTTTTATAACCACGAAAACAGAGTAATTGAGGGATTGTACATTATCCCCCTGCCGATTGGTGCTTCTATAAGTGACTTCGCCATGGATATTGAAGGAAAAATGACCAAAGGCGAGTTGCTTGAGGCAGAAAAAGCCCGCAAGATCTACGAAGATATCGTCAGGCAGATGCGTGACCCCGGTCTTCTTGAATTTATGGGTCAGGGCATCTTCAAGACCCGCATTTACCCGATAAATCCTTTGAGCCATAAAGACGTCAAACTCTCTTACCAGGAAGCATTGAAAATGGAAGGTGGCCTGGTGCGCTATGTTTACCCGTTAAACATCGAAAAATACAGCCAGGAAGATATGAAAGATGTTGCAATCGAGGCTCACATCAAATCAGACCTGCCGATTGCCTCGATTTATTCGCCCACCCATAAAATTTCGGTGAACCGCAAAAACGACAAAGAAGCGGTAATTGGCTATGAAATCGATAAAGTCCGCCCCGACAAAGATTTTGTACTTTATTACTCGGTAGCGCGCAAGGATGTTGCTGTAACTTCACTTTGTCACCGCCCGGACCCGACAGAAGACGGCACCTTCATGCTGATGCTTGCCCCGGCGCTCAAAGACCTCGAAGAAAAAACTCCCAGCATCGACGTGGCGCTGGTGATGGATACTTCCGGCAGCATGGCCGGCGCGAAAATTTCTCAGGCCCGCAAAGCACTTGAATTCTGCATCAATTCACTCAATGAGTCGAGCAGTTTTCTTCTGTGCAATTTTTCTACCGAAGCAGAATCATACAAACCGGCCATGACAAAGATGACGCCCGAAGTGCGGGAAGGTGCTCTCAATCACATCCGCAATCTTGACGCAATGGGCGGCACCAATATATCTGAAGCGCTTGAACTGGCGATCAACGCCTTGAACAAAAGTGAGTCGAACAACCCGCGCTTCATCGTCTTCGTCACTGACGGCAAACCGACAGCCGGTCAGACTGATCCCGCCGAAATTCTGAAAATCGTCGGCAACAAAAACACAAAGGGAATAAGAATTTTCTCATTCGGCGTCGGCGATCAGCTCAATGCCGAACTTATCGACAATCTCGCCGATCAGAATGGCGGTGTTTCAGACTACGTTTCTGAAGACGAAGACCTTGAAATCAAGATTTCTTCACTCTTTTCAAAGCTGACTCATCCTGTTTTAACCGATGTCGGGCTGCAGTTCAGCAATGTCGAGGTTTCACAGATCTACCCGCGCAAAACCGGCGACGTATTCAAAGACAGCAACATTCTCGTTCTTGGCCGTTACAGCAAACCCGGCCCGGCATTGATAACTCTCACCGGCAGCGTCAAAGGTCAGCCGGTAAAAATGGATTTCGAAACTGAATTTCCGGCCAGTTCCAGCGAAAACGCCTTCGTCGCCAAAATCTGGGCGACGCGCAAAATCGGATTCCTGCTCGAACAGATACGCAAAAACGGCGCAGATGAAGAACTGAAGAACGAAATCATCGCTCTCGCAAAACGTTACGGGATTCTCACGCCCTACACTTCATATCTGGTACTCGAAGATAACGACAGCCTTGGTCCGAATCTGCGACAGACGCTGGTGCCAGAATCAATGCCCTCAGCTTCGTTTGAAGAAAGCCGGGCCAAATATTCTGTCGACCGCCTCCAGAATCTTTCTGATGGTGCAGATGCGGTTGGGGCATCGAGAGAAATGAACTCACTCAAATCAGCAGCCGCACCTCAGAGTTTCAGCGCCCCGGCACCGCGCCCGGGCAGTTCCGGCGCTACCCGTCAGGTGCTGCAGGCACCGATACAGAAAGAAATCGACGCCAAAACCTTCTATCTGATCGACAACAAATGGGTAGACAGTGAAGTAAAGGGCGAGAAAAACAAACTGGTGATAAAAGCCTGGTCTGACGCCTATTTCAAACTCTGCCAGAAATACCCGGCACTGGCCAGATTCTTCTCGGCCGGCGAGCGTGTCGTGGTCAAGTTTGCAGACCGCATTATCGAAATCAGTCCCGATGATGGCGAAGAGAGAAACATTGACCTCTGATTGACTTTCTGACTTCAAACGCCGGCATTGCTATTGAGCAATGCCGGTGTTTTTCTTTGTCTGCCGAGACCTTCTGTTGTCTGTCGATGTTTATCGGTGCTTTTTGTGGCCTGTTGTGATATCATGCCCTTCATTAATCAAACAATAGGAGCACAGGGAATGGAACACGCTTCAGAATACGGTGCAAGCTTCCTCGGAATCTTGGTTCAGCTTGGAATCTGCTACGGGTTGTCGACCGACCGCAAAAAAATCGACTGGAAACTTGTCATCTGGGGCATCCTGCTGCAGCTGATTTTCGCGTTTCTGATTCTGAAGACTGATTCAGGCAAGGCTGTGTTCGGTTATCTCAATGACGCGGTTGTAAAAATGCTGAGTTTCACCGAAAAGGGCGCCAGCTTTGTTTTCGGCAATCTGGTGAAATTTGTGGTGCCGGTAGCCGTTTCAAACCCCTCGGCAGCTCCAGAAGTAGCAGCCCAGCTCAACAACCTGCAGCTTACCGCAGGCACCGGCGCTTTCTTCGGGTTTAACGTTCTGCCGACGATTGTTTTCTTTTCCGCCTTTATGGCCATCATGTACCACCTTGGCATTATGCAGCGCCTGGTTTATTACGTCGCTCTGGTCATGCAGAAGACGATGAAAACCTCGGGTGCGGAATCTCTCAGCGCCGCGGCCAACATTTTTGTCGGTCAAACCGAAGCCCCGCTGGTAATCAAGCCTTATGTCGAAAAAATGACCTATTCTGAACTCTGTTGCGTCATGACCGGTGGTATGGCCACCATCGCCGGCGGCGTTATGGCCGGCTATGTCAGCATGCTTAAAGACACCATCCCCGGCATCGCCGGGCACCTGGTCGCAGCTTCTGTCATGTCGGCGCCGGCAGCTATGGTATTTGCCAAAATGCTGGTTCCGGAAACAGAAGTTCCGGTCACCAGCGGCAATCTTGAACTGCGCATCGAAAAGATCGACCAGAACGTTATTGACGCTACTGCCAGGGGCTGTTCTGAAGGCATGAGCCTGGCACTCAACGTTGCAGCCATGCTTATCGGCTTTATCGCTCTCATCGCCATGGGCGACCATCTCTGGAGCATGTTTGCCAATCTCGTGGGCCTGACAAAATACAATACTCTCGACTCAATGTTTGGCCTGATCGCCTCGCCGTTTGCCTGGTTGCTCGGGGTTCCGGTTCAGGATATTTCAATTGCCGGCGCCCTGCTCGGCAAAAAAACGGTTCTCAATGAATTTGTCGCCTACGCCGATCTTGCCAGCTACCTCAATGGCAACGTTCTGGTCGATGGCAAGCCGGTTGAACTGGCCATGCGCACCAGAGTTATTCTCAGCTACGCTCTGTGTGGATTTGCCAATCTCGGCTCGATCGGTATTCAGCTTGGCGGCATCGGTGGAATTGCTCCGTCGAGACGCGGCGACCTCGCTAAACTTGGGGTCAGAGCACTGATAGCCGGCACCTTTGCCTCTTTTCTCACCGCCAACATCGCCGGTATGATGATCTGACAGGAAACCCGCTTTTAAAGCAAACTCAGGGCGCACTGCTTCTTCAAAGGCAGTGCGCCCTTTTTATTAGCGTTCAAAGCCGGTCTATGCTATCATACAGCCTGAAATTTATAGCATTCAGGAGCAGCAGATGAAAATCGGATTAGCCGGCTTGCCGATGTCTGGCAAGACAAGCATTTTTAACATGGCCACCAGAGCCAAAGCCCAGACCCGCGATTATCTGGCACAGACAGATGAAATCAATAACGGCATTATCAAGGTTCCTGATGCGCGCATCGACCACCTCGCCACTATTTTCAAACCTAAAAAAACCACTTACGCAACCGTAGAATTCACAGATATTCCCGGTATCAGCAATGCCGAAAGCAAGTCTGCCAGCAAAACCCTCGCCAACATAAGAATCTGCGACGCCGTCATGCTGGTTGTCAGGCTCTTTGCCAGTGAAGAGATACCCCATATCCACAACCGTATAGACCCGGCCGCCGACCTCGAAGAACTCTGTCTTGAATTCATTTTCAGCGACCTCGAAATGGTTACCAATAAAATCGAGCGTCTGAACAAAGAAATGAAGGCCGGTAAAAAGCCTGAACTGGTAAGAGAGCTCGAACTCATGGAAAACCTGAAGAAGGTTCTCGAAGAAAACCGTTTCATCTCTGAAATCGAGCTGACCGATGAACAGGAACACAGCCTGCGCTGCTACCGTTTCCTGACCCAGAAACCGCTGCTGCTGGTCGGCAACTGTTCTGACGAGCAGTTTAAAAACGAGTCAGACCCGGTAGTAACTGCCTTTAAACAGGCATGCCAACAACGAAAATGGTCGCCGATGCTCATTTCTGCCGCTACCGAAATGGAAATTTCGGCTCTTTCGCCAGAAGAAGAAGCTGTTTTTCTTGAAGAGTACGGCATAAAAGAATCTGGCCGCAACCGCCTTATTTCTGAAGCCTATCGCCTTCTCAACTACATCAGCTTTCTTACTGTCGGCGAAGACGAAGTCCGCGCCTGGCCTCTGCAGCGCGGCACCAACGCCCAGAAATCGGCCGGCAAGATCCATTCAGACATCGAACGCGGTTTCATCAGAGCCGAGGTTGTTGCCTACAAAGATTTCGTCGCGAAGGGCACGATGGCAGCAGTGAAAGCCGCCGGTCTGGCGCGTCTTGAAGGAAAAGAATACATTGTCGAAGATGGAGACATTATCAATTTCCGCTTCAATGTCTGATTCGGAAACCAGACCCAGACAGAGCCTGCAGCGACGCCTCGCCAAAGTTTTTCTCGTCATTCTGTTGCTGTTTGTGGTTCTGTTTGCGATCAACTGGCTTTCATTCAGCGATATCGAAGATACTGTCAATGTTTCATTGCCGGTCAACATCAAAATTGCCAGGGCTTATGAAGAGCTTGCGGCCAAATGGACCCAGCTTGGCGAAACCGTAACCGAAAGCCTGAAAACCGGACCGGAAGCTGCTGAGCAGGACAACAGCGAAAAACTGCATCAGCTTGAACTGGTAGTCGGGCGCATTGAAAAGCTGATTGACGACCCGGCGCGGCACGAAGTCTTGAAAAGCATCAAGTTGATGTTCAAGAGTTTTGAAAAGCATTTCACCTCCTTCGACCTGCTGCTGAAAAGCCGCAATCGTATGCTGAGGAAAAATGCTGACCGACGCTCAAAAGCGGCCGAAGGTCTGCGGGCCGATGTTACCGGCCTGCTCGACCGCTTCAAAAGTATGATTGTCGACCTGAACAATACCCTGAAAAATCCTGACTTTCAGGCATCGCTAGGCAATACCTCATCGCTGATGGAGAAGATTTCCAGGGTCGAGAAAGATCTCATTCTTGCAGAAACAGAAGTGGCGCTGTATCTCAGCCTCAAAAAAGGCAAAGATCATGGCGACAAATCTGAGAAGTCATCAGCAGGCCGCGTAGAAAGCCGATTTAGAGCGATTCTATATCTTCTCGGGCGTTCAATTCAAGAAAGCAATGTACCCCTGCACAAAAGGGTTCTCACTCAGGTTGAAGGGAAAATCAAAGGTTTTTTCGAGTCATTCAACCGGTTGCGTAACCTTCTTGAAGCGCCAGAAAGTGAACTTCTCGAAACTGAAGACCAGCTTCTTAAAATGCAGAGGGAAATCAACTCTGTCAAGCATCAGGGTGTAAATGCCGCCAAGTCCGAGGCAGACCTTTTCTGGAACCAGATCAATTCGATTTCAGAAGACCTGATTGCACGTGCTAACCGCAATTCTAATTTTACCCAGACTTTTTTACTGCTGATAGGTGCAATCAGCGCATATCTGGCCTTTTTCTTCCCGACCGCTCTGGGCGGCCCGCTTAAAATGCTGAGCGAAAAGGTTGCAAGCTTCAGACTCGGCAGTGACTTCAAAGCTGAATCCTCTGAAATTGAAGAAATTGATTCTCTCGGCAAGGCTTTTGCTATGATGTGCGGGCGTCTGAATCTTCAGGGTGAAGTAAATCGAAACTACCTCTCTTCAATTCATGGCCTGACCAAATATTTCCGCGAACTGCACGAAACAGAAACCCGCCCGGATCGGCCAAATGAAAGACTTGAAAAAGCGGTTAACCTTATTTTAAAAGAGCTTATCGAACAGAACGAAAAATTTGATCTGATCAAAGTCATGGTAATTCAAACCGACCCGGAAACCGGTGAAAAGTTCTTTGTCAGGCTCGGGGATCATGAATTCAGCGAGCGCTTTATGAAAAGCCCTGAGTTTGAACCCTATTGCCTGTCTGCTGGTGTCAACCCGAGTCACGGCCAAACTGCCCATGAAGAAAAAATACCCTTTGAAAAGGGCCTGACCGGCTGGTATTTCGAATTT
>Ga0116142_10004384_pt1 | contig 13454 bp, 14 predicted proteins | sample AD_UKC033_MetaG_FD_89785 | JGI IMG/M metagenome (GOLD analysis project Ga0116142, IMG submission 89785) | Active sludge microbial communities of municipal wastewater-treating anaerobic digesters from USA - AD_UKC033_MetaG | ecosystem: Engineered > Bioreactor > Anaerobic > Digestate | place: USA... | reverse complement strand
GGTAACCGTCTTCCGTGCTTTCATCGTTAACCTCATGGCTCGCCTCCACGCTTGTCGTGGAGGGTAAAATACCCGTCCCATTCGGGTAGATTTTCTTCATGAGGCAACAGTGAGGCAATTCGGATGGTGTTTATTCCATCATGTTCCTGGTATACTCCCGCCTGTCTTGCGTGAGTCATACATGGGGTGGAAACACGTTTATGCGATTTCGCCGGGTATCGCTGCAAGGATTGCTGCTCAGGTTCCTCGTTCTTTCCGGAGTCATTTGTGCGGTCGCGCCCGCTTCAGGACAGGTCGACGCCGTCCGGAAAGGACGGCGTTGGACTACCGCGGCTGAAGGCGAGGGCGAGGGCGAAATGCCGCCGCCCGTGGTGTTTGTGAATAGGGCGAATGCCTCGGCCATCACAAACGGGGCCACGTGGGAAACTGCGTTTCGGGCGATTCAGGAAGGTATCGACGCCTGTCACGCCCTCGGGGGCGGCGAGGTCTGGATCGCGGGCGGCAAGTATGGCGAGCTACGGACCAATGGCGGCGCGGTCGTGCTGCGGTCGGGCGTACACGTCTATGGCGGGTTCGCGGGGACGGAGTCGCTGCGCGCGGAACGCAACTGGACGCTTCACGCGACCACCATAGACGGTTTTTCGTCCAATGGCGGGGCGCCGGCGACGCGGGTGGTCCAGGGCGCGGACGATGCGACGCTGGACGGTTTCGTCATTCAGGGCGGACGCGGCGCATACGGGGGCGGCTTGCGGAACGACGGCGTCTCGCCCCTGATTCGGCACTGCGTCTTCCGTAACAACCGCGCAACCACGCTCGGCGGCGGTATGTACAACGCGGACGGGGCGGCGCCGCGCATCCACAACAGCATCTTCTACAATAACCATTGCGATACCCACGGCGGGGCACTCGCGAATGACAGCGCGTCTCCGTCGCTGGTCGGATGCACGGTAAGCGAGAACCGGGCGGCGTTCCGGGGCGCGGGCATCTACAACAACGTCGCCTCGTTCCCGACGTGCGTCAATTGCATCTTCTGGAACAATACGCCGGAAGACGTCGGATCCACCGGCACAAGCCACATTACCATTCAGTACTCGACAATTGGCGTCACAACACCCGGCATTGGCAACGTCTTTCTGAACCCGCTGTTCCGCAACCCGTCCATCGGGAACTTCACGCTGCGGCCAGGTTCCCCGGCCATCGACCGGGGCCGCGACACGAGCGGGGCGGAGTTCGGCAACGTGACACACGACCTGCAAGGGAACCTTCGGGGCTATGATGGGGACGGCCTCGGGCTTTCAACGGCGGACGGTTCCGATTTCGACATGGGCGCGCACGAATTCACGGGCGAGGACGCGACAGTCTACCATTCCGCGGACACGAACGCGGATTTCGCGATAATCCTTACCGAGCTGCTGCGCGTGGTCCAGTTCTACAACTCGGGGGCGTATCATTGCGTATTCGGGACCGAGGACGGCTACGCGCCGGGGCCGGGCGCTTGCGAAGCCGGTTTGCCCCACAACAGCGACTACGCGCCCCAGGATTTCAAGATCAGCCTTGTCGAGTTGCTGCGCCTGGTGCAGTTCTACAACGCTCCCGGCGGTTATATGGCGGACCCGGAGACGGAAGACGGCTACCGCCCGATTTTCGATTTTCCGCAGCCCACCAGATAATCCACGGCCCGGGCCAACGCCAAGCCCGGCCTCGCGCGGGCAATACGCGCCTCAATATGTTACACTGAGAATTCGATACATACAGAGCCTGTTGCGACGACAAGGAGTAAGCCGATGACACGGATTCGCCCCCTTCGATCCTTTCTGCTTGGATTCTTGATTGCTCTGGCGCTCGCCGGGGCCGTGTACACGGGTGCGCGTTGGTTCGACGGCGGATTGGGGCTTGCGGCGTCGGAAGAAACCGCGATGCCGGAATTTCCGCCGATTCCCGAAAACGAGACGCCGGAACAGGCGCTGAAACGCATCCAAGAGCAGAAACTCATCGTGAACGCCCACGAGCACGCGGAGAACATGAACGACGTGCCGCGCTTGCTTGAGGCCAGCGATGCCCACGGCCTCCTGAAGACCGTGCTGCTCGGGAGTTCGCACTTCACGATTACGTTGAACCCGCAGGTCGGGTTCACGCGCTATGACGAGTACAACGAGAACATGCTGCAAATCGCGCTTGCGCACCCGGATCGCTTCGAAGCATGGCCGACCATTAGTCCGGTGGACCCGGAGATGCTCGAGAAGTTCAGCAAGCTGGTGGAACGCGGCGCGCGCGGCCTCAAGCTGTACACGGGCCACGGCTACGTTATCCCGAGGGAGCGCAAGTACATGTTTCATCCCGTGGCGATGGACGACCCGCGGATGTTTCCGCTCTACGAGTACTGCGAGGTGAACTACGTACCCATCATCTGGCACGTGAACCCGAGTTCCAAGGCGCCGGGTTTCGCGCAGGAATTCATCGAGATTCTCACGCGCTACCCGGACCTCAAGGTAATCTGCCCGCACTTCATGCTGTCGTCGATTATGGACAGCCGCCTGCGCGAGTTCCTCGACACGTTCCCGAATCTGTACAGCGACCTCAGCTTCGGGCATGACGATTTCCTGATCGCGGGGCTCAAGCGCATCTCACGGGACCCGGAGAAGTTTCGCAGGATTTTCAGGGAGTATCCGGACCGGTTCTTCTTTGGCACCGATCTCGTGATTACGAACCATCCGTCGAAGACCGCCGAATGGACGGGGGTGCGCATCAAGGCGTATCTCGATATGCTGACGCAGGCCACGTACACGGCGCCATTCATCCCCAACACGACGCTCAACGGCCTTGAACTGACGAGTCCATTGCTTGACGACATCCTGTATCGGAACTTTCACCGGTTCATGGCGCTCAAGCCCAAGGGCACGAAGATTACGCGCGAGATCAACTGGGGCAAGATGAACGTAGACCGCCTCGAACGCGCGCCGGGCCAAGCCTTCCCGCCGCCGGCGGATTGAGCGGTGATTCGGGCGTTCGTGATTGATTGACGCGCATACTTCAGTGTATCGAACGCGATTCTGGATTCCCGCTTGCGCGGGAATGACGAAACAGGACCGAGACCACCCCCACCGCCATTCCCGCGCAAGCGGGAATCCAGCAATATGCAATCACGTGTGCAAACGTACACACAAGAACGTGCGCATGCGTCCAGGTCTGAATAGGGCGTTGACAATAAGGGCAGTTCCGAGATCACGCGGTCTCCGGGTGTTCGCCACAAACCGCCGGATGCGTTGCATCTTGCCGCGCGACAACCATGATCTCGATTTCATCCAGGTCAATCGGTCTCTTTCCCCAATTTCCCGCAGTGCCTCCCCAGATGCGCAGGATGGCCAACGGTTGATCGATCGCGCCATCGCCGCGTTGAAGAAGGCCGAACGCGCCCTCGCAGATGCAGACCGCGGCGTCAAACCGCTTTTCCAGCGAGAATCGGCATGCGTCGCCATGTATCCATTCAACGCGGACACCGGCGGCCTCGGCTTTCTCCCTTGCCTTATGTGGTTTCTTCTGTAGAGTGCTGCAGCTTGGCCAGATGCAAAGAAGTCGCTCAGATGTTCCAGGACTGCTGATGGCAGCGGCTGAAATCCGGCCATTCGATTCTTGGTCCATTTCGCGTGGAGGTGAAGCCCACCGCGGCGCAGGTCTAGGTCATGGACAGTAAGGGACTTCAGTTCTTTCGCCCTCAGGCCTGAGCAAAAGGCCGTCTCGTAAAGGATGCGCCGATCTTCAGGGGCGACTTCAAGGAGGCGAGCGATCTCCTCCGGCGTGATGGCGCGTCGAACCGTTTTCGGTGTGGCATCGAAGCGCTTCAGTTTCTTTAGGGGATGCTCTTCCATGTAGTCGCGATCAATGCACCAGTTGCAGAAGCTGTTGAGCGAGGCAGCATAGTCGTTGAGGGTCTTGCCAGACGCCCCTGCCTTCTGTAGTCCACGAAGCACCTTCTCGACTCTGGCAAGACACCTTCGCCTGATCGGCACTGAGTTGACCTACAAACTGAGCTTCTATGGGGCGACCCTCATAGCGCTCGTCTTGCATGTCCATCAAGATCCCATGAGAATCAAGGAAGGCTGCGCGACCACTTCACGGAGGTGGTCGAGTTGCTGCACAAGCGCCTTACCCGTCTCGAACAGGAGTTCGGGCTTCCGGAGGATGAGGCGCAGGCGTGCGCCTCGCGGCTGGCGCGCATCCGGGAGGAGGAACAGCGGACGGTGCGACTCAATCAGGAGATGGCTCAGGTGAAAGCGTTCGAATGAGAGTCTGCTTCTTGAGAGGCGCCAGCATATACGACTTCTTGAACGCGTCCACACTGAGATAGACCAGGCCCGCGCTCCGAACCGCCGCCCGACCGCAGAGAGTTACAAAGAATTCTATTGGTCCAATTCAAAGACGGATTCAATTGGCATTCCAAACGTCTTAGCAATTCGAAACGCGAGTAGTAGTGAAGGATTGTAGCGGCCAGCTTCAAGAGCGACGATAGTCTGGCGAGTTACGCCAGCAAGATTCGCCAGTTCCTGCTGCGTCATCTCATCATGGTCGAAGCGCAATCGGCGGATCTTGTTCTTTATTTGGACACTATCAGGCATGGCTCCCTCTCCGATAGAGAACCACGGTTACCAATGCCCGAATACCAAATATAATCATGCTCGCAAACACCAGGAGCATCGGAAACACGTACATCGGAATAGTGACCGGGGCATTCGGTCCCAAGATGAAGAAGGGAACCATTATTCCCAGCACAAGGGCGAGCCAGAAAATGGAGTAGCCCGCCAGAGTCGCGGCTTTCTCGATTTCTGAATCACGTTCATCGAAAGTTGGTTTCCCAGCCGCTTTTTCGCGACGGCCAATCAGCGGCGCTGCTCCAGCTAGCCCAAAGACGCCCGTTACACCGAGAGAAGCAACGTGAAAACCAGTCACGAATGCCAACGGCAAGTAGACTGCAAGAGTTGCAGCGAGAACCGCCAGGATGAACCAGGCCCGCTTTTCCTGAGTATTCATCAGATTACCCTTTCGAGTGAATGACAAGTCTTTCAGACACCATGTAAGAAATCTACGTCATAATGTATCAAATATATGTCATTGAGTCAAGTGCAATATTTCGGCCTTCGGTGTACTGCCTTTTTCCGATCCAGAGAAGAAGGACCGCTCTCAGTGTTTTTCGCCTTGGTTTGATGCTCCAGACCGGGCGTCCTTTGCCACTGGGCCGTAGCGAACACCACCCGCCAAACCTGCACAGCCCAGCAGAATTGTCGAGGGTCTCCGGCGCGGCTTCAAAGAGGTTCCCGGCCGTGCTCTGCCATGGGACGAGCCACGCAAGTCCCGGCGTGTACGGGGGTTGTGTGCCGCAATCGTAAGTTGTTTTATTACAAGGTGTTGCGCTTCCTTTTTCCGTGTTCTTGGACTTGACTTCCGGATCGGAAGCAAGCGTTCATGTGGATACAAGGCGGCGGAAGCAGCCGCCCGCGAGTTGAAGCCAGAACGCAGGAAGGAACACAGCGGACATGGACATGCGCGAGATACGGTTCGGAGTCGAAGTTGAAACGGTCAAGAGGACGCGGGAACAGGTCGCCCGCGCCATCCACTCGGTGGTCGGCGGCACGGTGCGGTACATCGGCCAGCCCAGTTGTTATGACCCCTGGGAGGTCGTTGATCTCCACGGGCGTCGATGGAAGGTGGTCGCCGACGCCTCGCTCAGCCACGTGCCCTTCCACCTGCGCGCCGAGGTCGTAACGCCGGTCCTGGGTTACGACGACCTGATGCAGTTCCAGGAAGTCGTCCGCGCTATCCGCCGCTGCGGCGCACGCGTCAACACGCAGTGCGGCATACACGTCCACATCGACGCCGCGCCCTTCGACGGACGCCGCCTCGGCAACCTCGCCAAGATCGTCTACAAGCAGGAGCCGCTCATCCTGCACGCCCTGGGCATCAGCTAGGAGCGCCGGCGGCCCCCGATGGACGTCCGATTGGCTTGAAAACGGAAGTTTTTTTGAAAACGCTTCCACCCCTGGAAGCTCGACTCAAGAACGCTTCGTGCCGGAATGCGTTCGCCCTTTGTTTATGCGGGTGGGGGGTCTTCAGAAACGGACCGGGGTTCGGGAAACGACGTTGGGGCGTGGTTTGTGGAGACACCGCATGTTGCCAGGTCGCAACCTGCGAAAAATGCTGTCGCCCTATATGGCTGAAATACAAGGATTTACAGCGACGGGAAATTGCGAGAACCCCTGTAAATACAGGGCGAAAATGAAAAAGGCTCCCACGGAGAGAATCTCCGGAGGAGCGGCGTTGCGAAAAGAAGAATGGTGGAGGAAACGCAACCGACCGCATGAAGTCTCAAGAAAGCGGCGGCGATATGCCATCGGTACGCTTCAGGGAACCATGCCAAGGGTAATTTGAGCAATCCGAACGATTCCGCCATTGGGTTACGGCGGGATGCCCCATCCGATTCCAGTGTATGTGCGCCCGATCGAGTCGAAATGTGCTGGCTATGCCTTCTTACGTAGCACGAAGCTTGCAACTCGGTATGAGAACGTCAAATCGCCTGTTCCATCGTCATACGTAGTCTGCGTCTCCGCTTGGTACTTCCGCAGAAGACTCTCCGCGCCCTCTCTAAGACGATCGGCCGACTGCTTGTCTTGTACTGGATCAAGAAATGCCCCAAGGCTTCTGCGGAATCGTTGGTCCCAAATTGCCCTGACTATCTGAACAGGCTCTCGACTGATTCGCTCCTCAAGTACGCTTCTTGATTCCCAATAGTACTCGTTCCGTCCCTGCGCCGCGTCAATGAGCTTCCAGATGTCGATCATATCTTGCGGCATGATCACTTCGCCGCAAAGATAGAATATCCCTCCGGATTCAAGAACGCGCATCGATTCGCTATATGCTTTTCCCCAATGCAGGCAATGGCGCAAGCCCCCTATTGTTGCCACGCAGGAAAACTCGTTATCCGCAATGCCTTCCATGTTTTCTGCGTTGACCTTCTCAAGACGGATCTTGGCGGCAAGCGTCTTTTCCTCGACGTTAAGGCTCTGCGACATTGAGCTCACAAGGGCACGAGCCCTCGCGAGAGATACATCGTCGAAATCAATCGCAACAACCTCCCTTACCCGTTTTGCCAATATCAGAGAGGCATTCAAGTTTGGGCCAGAGCCAACGTCCAGGCAGAACCAGTCTTTGGCAGGAGGGTATGCCTCCAGCAGCGGCTCAAAGAGGTCGTGCACGCCTCGAGCATATTCCTGCTGCGAATGAAACTCGACGGCCGCAAGACTCATGCCACGGTCTTCCTTTGTTGCCACTGCTTGAACCTCCCTGGGTTTTGCCACTTCCCATCGTTGAAGGCTACAGGAACAAGTCTCTTAGTCTGCTCGGTTCGTTTCTGAGCTTTTCGGGAGTGTCTTCGCATACTACCCGACCGAACTTGATGCCATATACCCGATCACTTATTTCAAAGACAGTCTGGACTTTCTGCTCAACGATGAGAATCGTCGTGGCACTCAATTTGTTGATATGCACAAGGCGGTCGAACAGGTCTTGTGTGATGTTCGGGGCAAGACCCAAGGATGGCTCGTCCAACATTAGCACTCTTGGACGGGACATCATGGCGCGCGCAAGTGCCACCATCTGCTGCTCGCCTCCTGAGAGATCCCTTGCACTGGACTTGAGTCGATTCTCCAACACAGGGAACATCTGAATAGCTTCACTCAGGCGCGTACCCAGTTCTTGCCGGTTAAGCTGCAATCCACCAAGGCGTAGGTTTTCGAGGACGCTCAGTTCCTCGAACACACGATTCCCTTGCGGCAGGAAGACGACACCTCGCGCCAAATTCTGTGCTGGCAGCGCGCTCCGAATGGACTGCCCGTCGAAAAGAACATCTCCATGCCAAACGGGGAGGAGACCGTACGCGGCCTTTAGTGCTGTGGACTTGCCAGAACCGTTAGGTCCTACCAGCGCCACAATCTCCCCTGCGTGCAGGGAAAGAGATAGCCCAAACAGGACCTGCTTCCTGCCATATCCCGTCTCAAGGCTGCTTAATTCCACCAAGGCCATCGGTTCATTCCAAGTACGCTGCAACTACACGGGGATCGTTCCTGACGGCATCGGGTGGTCCTTCGGCGACCTTTTCGCCCGCGGCCATAAAGACAATCCGTCCACAAGTCTGCATAATCACGTCCATATTGTGTTCAATAATGATAATAGTCTTTCCATCATGCGAAAGGGCGTGGATCACGCCCAGGATTCGTTCAAGCATCTGAGGGGCGACACCTGCGACGGGCTCGTCAAGCAAGAGTAGTTCGGCATGGCCGGCCAGACAACACGCAATACTCAGGAGCTTCTGCTGTCCGTAAGAAAGGACCTCCGCACATTCGTCCGCGTGACCGGTCAACTCGACATCGGCCAACAAGGCCATGGCCTTCTCGCGGTTTGCGGTCTCCACGGTGCGCGTCCACTTCTGTTGGAAGAACAAAGGTGCCAAGCGCTCTCCGGGTTGGTCCTGAAAGCACAGCAGTACGTTTTCGAGGACCGTAAGGTGGTGGATCAAGCGGACATCCTGGAAAGTTCGAGCGATACCCAGTCTGGCTACTTGCGATGGACGCTTCCCCACAAGGTTCTGATCCCGGAAAAGGATCTCCCCGCTTTCCGGGCGAATGAACCCAAAAATCGCGTTGAACAGCGTCGTTTTGCCGGCGCCGTTGGGTCCGATCAGACCGACCACCTCACAGGGGTGGACGCTAAGCGAGACATTGGAAAGTGCCACTATGCCGTCAAACCGCTTCGAGAGGTGCGCTATCTTCAGCAGGGGCCCACTCATGCCTTGTCCCTCGCTGCGTCAAAAGCATACTGCCCCAACAATCCTTGGGGACGGAAGACCATGAAGAGCACCAGCAAGATCCCGTAGAAGACCTGCCTCACGTTGGCCGCAACGCCGCTGGGAAGACCGACGAACCGCAACGCTTCCGGTAACGCCACCAAGAGAATCGCACCCAGAAAGGGTCCTCCCAGGCTGCCCGAACCCCCGATAATGAGCATGGAAATTACGAGTATTGACTCCATAAGGGTGAAACTCGTCGGATCGATGAAGCTGATGTAGTGGGCATAAACCACCCCGGCCATGGAAGCCAACCCTGCGCTTATGACGAACGTCACAATTTTGAAATGAGCAATGGCTTTCCCATGGGCCTCAGCAAAGACCTCGTCCTCGCGAATAGCCTTCAGCACACGTCCGAAGGGCGAATGAACAAGCCGGTGGGCAATCAACAATGTGCTCAGGCAGAACAGGCCGGTAAGAACGAGAATGGCCCATTTTGAGGAAAGACTCCATCCCAGAAGACCGGGAGGGGGGATACCCGGAAGTCCCAACGGACCTCCGGTGACTTGTGGCCAGTTGTTGAAGACGCTGAAAGCGATGATCTGGCACGCGAAAGACGTGATGACGAAATATTCATCGCGGACACGCAGAGAAGGTGCCCCTACCAAGACACCCAAGACGCAGCTCAGCAAGATCGCACTAACAACGCCACAGGGAAATGGGAGATCGAGTCGAAGGGCAACGAAGGCCGCAGCATATGCGCCTATCCCATAAAACACAGCGTGCGCCAAAGAAACTAGGCCCAGGTGCCCCACGACGAGATTAAGCGAGACAGCGAGAATGGAATAGATTCCGATCAAGATGGCAATGTGCAGCATGTATTCCATTGTCGACTCCGCTCAGATCCCGGCCTTCTTGAGCGGGTGCCCGAAGAAGCCCTGGGGACGAAACACCAGAAAGACCAGGAGCATCAGGAATGCGATGGCAGCATGCCACTGTCCGGAGCTCTGCCATGCGCTCAGGGTTTGCGTTGTCGCTATAACCAACGCGGCAGGAATGCAGCCCGCTAGTTCCTCCCGTCCTCCCACGATGACGACCACTATCCCCATCAAGAGTGCCTGCAAACCCATGGTAGGTTCCATATGCGTGTCGTTGCTGATGAGGATTCCCGCCAAACCGGCAAGTACAGCCCCGAACGCGGCTGTCTTGAGGTAAACTCGTTCCGAGTTCATCCCAATGGTCCGGGCCAAGGCCGGATTACAGGCCACAGAACGATAGCAGACGCCAAATAGGGTAAACCTCAAAGTAACAAGGACCACAAGCATGACGAGGGCTGCCCCGCCAACTACCACGAGTTGTGCACTTGTCAGTACGGCCCCAAACCATCCTATGCTTTGGACGGTCGCACCGGGACGGAGCGACTGAACGTCGTTGCCGAAGATTAACGCGACTAGGTTTTCGAAGACGATATAGGCCCCCAAGGAAGCCATGAGAAGAACAGAAGAAGCCGCCTGTCTCCGTCTAAGAGTCCTGAAGAGGATCTGGTCCAAGAGTGTCCCGAGGACGCCTGCTGCCAGCAACGCCATCCCTGCGGCCAGCCACACCGGCATGTCCCAAAGTCCTTGCAACGCAAATACAACATACGGCGCCGCCACATAGGGAATAGCGTGCCCGACGTTAAGAAAGCGGTAGACGCGATACACCAGCCCAAAGCTGACGCCGATGAGAATGTATCCCGCCGCAAGCACCGCGATATTGGCTGTCAACTGAGCTGCCATACCACCTCAACAAAGCTCTTCGGACCTTGGTCATCCGGAAGGCACTGCGCCTCTGTTTGGAGCATGTTCACCCGTCTTTCACCCCGAGATTCCGACGTCGTCATTCACATTAGCCCGCAGGATCCCTTGCGAACGCAAGAAAGACTGGAACTCGATAAACGCTTCGGCATACTGCGGAAACTGCATCGTCCGCCAACGCACTCGCTCCAGCCAAGCCGTCGAATTGTAGAAACGATCAAAAATCGACTGGCGGAACTGCTTGAGTTCATCGCTGCTGACATCGTCATTGCGCACGACTGGTTCCGACAGTGTTGTGAACTTCGACCAGTCGTCCGTTATGAGATAGGACCGATGCAGTTCATAGCCCCGCGTGCCTGGAAACGGCACATAAAACGTGACTTTGATCTCGTCCGCGTGCAGGATCGCGACGTCTTCCCGCAGTTGCGTCAAGGTCTCGCGCGTCTCCCAGGGGAATCCGATGATGAAGTAGCACTTGGCCAAGACCCCGGCCGCACAGACCTCATCCAGCACTGCGTTTGTGTGCTCCAAGTCCATTCCGCCCAACGCCTTCATGTTCGTGCGAACGGCATCGGTGAAACTCTCGACGCCGTAGCCGATCTTGCTGCATTTCGCCGCCGCCATCGCCTCTGCGATCTCCCGGTCCATGCCGTGCAAGTTGCACATGGCATAAAATCGGATGGGTACATCCCGCCGCGCAATCTCCTCGCACAATGCAATCGCGTACCGCTTGTCGGCATTGAATGTCAGATCGCAGAAAAAGACCGCATTAACGGAGTAGGTTCCGGAAAGCCACTCGAGTTCATCCGCCACATTACGGGGTGAACGCTGACGGATTTCATGATTCCAAATGATCTGGCTGGAGCAGAACGTACAACTATAGGGACAACCCCGAGTAGCCGTAACCATCGACACATATGTCTGTTGGCTTGGTGGTGGAAGCATCAATCCGTGCATCCGACATTGCCGCAAGATATCCGGGTTCCGCTCGGGGAAAGGCAGCGAGTCCAAATCGCGAATCCGTTCGCATCTCGGGTTTTCTCGCAATTGCCCGTTCTCCGCGTATGCTAGACCCGGTACCTCGCAAAGTGGCCTCCCATTACTTATCGCGGCCAGCAACTTCTCTAGTGCAATCTCACCTTCGCCCACGATTACATAGTCGACTTCAGGCTCTAGCGCAAGTTCCGGTACGGCCGCCGCGTGGTAGCCGCCCAGCACTACGATCACCTCGGGTAGCTCTTCCTTCGCCGCCCGCGCAAACCACAAGGCATCCCCCACATTGTACGTCTGAGCACTAATGCCCAACACACTAGGCTTAAGAGCCGCAATTCCTGCCAGTACTTTCTCTCGTGGATCACAGCGTTGCTGAATAACCGCGCATTCATACCCATACCGCTCAAGGTATGTCGCAATATACTCTAATCCCAATGGTTCCAGGATGTTGTGTGCCCCGTAGGTGCACAATCCCAAGACGTTAGCTGTAGGCTCCAAGAGACAGACACGAACTGTCTCAATACCCTGAGAGTTCTTCATGAAATTCCTGTAACCTATCGTTCTGTTTTTGCCCCAAATACGGGCGCACAACGTTCAAGGCTTTTGCGCACCTTTGTCTTCTTCTGGTTCAAGTGCACGGCCTTTGTGGAAAACATGGATCGGCCCATCAGCCGATACACAGATACATACCGTGTCTGAAAAACACGCAGTCATTCCCAGAGAGTTTAGATGCCGAGTTCCCCAGTGCAGTACAGCAGGCCATCCATCCCATCGGTACTCTGGATCCGCGTTGCGCCAAGCCTCGTGAAGCAAGGTACCTTTTCCCGTCCGATGGGTGTACAGATTGAAAGGCTCAAGAACCTCGGCTTTGGCCTTACCCTTTACTTTGGGACGTTTTCGAACAAAGGGGCGATACACTTGTCTGCATTTCAGTTCTTGCTTCTGTAGGCTAAGTATAACCGCGCCGTCCTGAATGGCAAGGTTATGAAGATCGTCTTGTTCCAGCTTTGTCAACTTGTACGGCCCAGCACTCTCTTCCTCTTTCGTACGTTCAGTCATGGGACCAACGCATTCTTCAGGCAGCTCATCTCCAACGATGAGAATTGAAGCTCCTTCCCCGGGGGCGTCTGAAATGCGCGATATAACCTCGCACAGATTATCTACCCATCCCGACATTCGTTTCTTGTGAGATGGGAACAGGGTCTCAAGTCTCGCTCGCAGAGACGCCGCGTCCCAGTGAGGCGGTTTCTGCCATTTCGCTTGGTCATCATCCCAGCACAACTCGACGCGCCCCTGGTAAAGCAACTCAATTCGTCTTCGGCCGCACACCCTGATGATGCACATGTCCCGGGTGTTAGCACCATATTGACCCGCTGTCACTTTTCGCAAGGAAATCCGATTCTTTGCAGCAGCTTCTCCCAGTGAGACAATGTCTGTTACCGCCGGAAACTTGACGCTATAGTCAACAAAGAGCAGTTTGCTTGGACCCGAGAAATCACCGAACCGACCCTTAATACGCGCGCTACAGAGGGATAAGTACACACCTACTAGGTTCTTGCACTCATTCTCCTCCTGCTCGTCTACCTGCTGCCGAGATCCCGACTTCTTCCTTGGCCCAGACCCCGATTTCTTCCTTAAGTACGAACGGAACCATCGGGCTCTATTCAGAAGCTCGCGGGCCTGTTTCTCGCACACTGGAAGCCATTCGATCCAGGCTAGACCTAGAGCTGGTTGGTGTGGAGCGCGTATGTCACGATAAGAAGCAAGTGTCTTCCAGGGTTTAAACATCACCTCTCGGTGATACGACGTTCCGACCACAAATGCGATCTCCAAGG
>Ga0116142_10004383_pt1 | contig 13456 bp, 21 predicted proteins | sample AD_UKC033_MetaG_FD_89785 | JGI IMG/M metagenome (GOLD analysis project Ga0116142, IMG submission 89785) | Active sludge microbial communities of municipal wastewater-treating anaerobic digesters from USA - AD_UKC033_MetaG | ecosystem: Engineered > Bioreactor > Anaerobic > Digestate | place: USA... | reverse complement strand
GATGTCAAGGTCAATTAGCAATTCATGTAATCGACTTTGAGGGGATGACACCAGAAAACAATTTTCAAACAAAAACCTATCTGGAAAAATTTCCAAATCAATCTCCTCTTCTATACATGAGATATGTCTTTACTCGTAAAATTCCAGTTGAAATTAAAAACGAACATAGATTGTTTTGGGGGCTGAAACCATTAAAAGGAGAAGAAAAATGACTCTTGAACAAGTAAAAGAAAAGTATTCGTATGAACTAATGAGCATGATTGACAAGGAAACTGAATCTGAAATTAGATATAATGACGACAGAAGAAAACCATTTGAAAGAAAAATGAGTTGGAAGGTTGCCAAACAAATTGCAACTGAAAGAGTTTACACTTGGATCAAAGAAGCAAATGAAGAAATGGTAGATATCCATAATCCAATCAGCCTTGCTCGTTTTATCGCTTCGGTGAGACAAGCAAAAGCTTGGGCAACCATCATTGGACTGGCATAAAGGAGAAGACTATGAATGAAAAAATCAAAGAGAAATTGATCTTTATCCGTGACAATGTGTTCGGTCCAAATTCCTCTGTCTATGAATGCATGACAGATGATGAATTGGTAGAGAGCTATTGTAATTTCATTAAAGACGATGGATACGATGGCAAGCCGTGGTGGCAAAAATACTACAAAACCAAAAATGGCCTGATTGCCTGGGGTAGAGTTCAACTTCAAATGGAAGCTGAGTTCTGGTCGAGGGAAAATATAGATTCAAAAGAATTTCTAAAAGATATCACAAGAAGATGGAACCATTTTAAGAAACTGGAAGAGAAATATAAAGAATAGATTTTGTCTCTTGGAAGATTCCAGGTTTTCGGAGCCTGGAATCCATCGAGGAGTCAAGAAGAAGTAAACTTAAAATCAAAGGAGAAAACTATGAAAGACTACAAGAAGTACAAAACTGTTCGACAATTCGCAAATGCCATTGCCAGAAGTCATGGATGTGGAGCATCAAATGGAATTGTCATTGGGGAAGAAAATAAAGTTGATTCTCACATATCATGTGGTTATAGAAAATACACTACGGGTGAATATGTACCAAACAAGTATAGAACTAATTTTGGTTGGAAAAATACTTATTATCAAAATGCACACACCACTGTTATGATTACTAAAGAAGTAGCGGAATATTTTGGATTGATTGAATAGGAGAAGAAGATGTTTGTACAACTGACGAAGGAACAATTTGAGAAAACTCTTCCCGAAGGATTCGAAGAGGTAGATTCTTCAGGTGCGATGGAATATGTATATCAAATCCCTACGCAGAAGAAGGATTGCTTCATTCGAATCTTCAGTTCCGTTGACAAAACAGAAGGAATAACCAGGGACGATGGGAAGGATTCCATTAAATTCATTTTATGGGACAACAAGAATCAACGCCCGATAGGGAAGGGAAAACGAATTAACAGAGTAGAAGGGAAAACTACGATTGACGACAGAGTGAAGGATAGAATTGCAGATCTCATGAAACAAGCTGAGAATGTCAACATCGTCGATCCTGATTATGTCAAAGCGATTCTATCCTCTCCAGTTTTAAAAAAATCCAGATTTGCCAATTCCCTACTGGAAAGTTTGGACAAGTATAAATCCCTGACTTCAGGACAACTTGCTTATGTCCTTGGCAAGCAAACTCCCCGTGGTGGAGATACGCTCGAAACCCAAGTGAAAGGAACAGACCCAAATTTTCTTGAAAACTACTTAAATAGCCTAGAGGAGATTCGAGATGAGAGCAAAGAAGAAGGAGCAGAGAAGGAAGGAGAGGAAGTTTCGGTCGATAATGAAATGGTACAATCAGGGGATGTTGAGCCTGAGACTTCTTTGGGTGATGACGGCAAAGTTGAGCTAGTTCCAACTTCAGAATTTTCATATTATTCCTATCCTTTCGAGAATTTTAATCCTGTGCAATCCATGGTCTATCCATTCTCGAAGGACGATGTAAACATGGTGATTTCAGCCAACACATCGGCTGGAAAAACCATTGCTGCAGAACTTCTCATTGATCCTGTTCTCGAAACTGGAAAGAGAGTGATCTATCTTTCTCCATTGAAAGCTCTGACTCAAGAGAAATACGATGATTGGCAAAAGCGATTCGAGGGGAAGGAAATCACCATTCTCACTGGGGATTACGTCCTCAGTGAAGCTATGAAGAAGAAGCTTGGAAAATCGCAAATCATTGTAATGACTGCAGAAATGGCTGATTCTCGATCAAGGCGCATGAAGCAGGAAAAAAATTACTGGCTAATGGAAGTTGGATTGGTAATTTGTGATGAGTCTCACATAATCGGGGTGAAGGATCGTGGTCACGCAGTCGAGAGCGGTATTATGAGATTTACAAAAATCAATCCATCAGCCCAAATTGTTTTTCTATCTGCTACAATGCCAAATGTAAAAGAACTTGGAAATTGGTTAACCTCATTAAATGGAAAAGAAACAAAAATATTTCATTCCACTTGGAGACCAGTACATCTCGATATTCATCCAATTGAATATGAGAATATAATTAATAGTTGGGGAAGAATGGATTATGGAGCAACACAGGCAAGAAAGAGAAGTATGGTAGTTGATATAGCAATGTCTAAACCAAAAGAAAAGTTCCTAATCTTTGTTTGGGACAAGACAAACGGAAGACAACTTATAGAAGATTTTAAAAGAAGAGGAGAGGAAGTAAAATTCCACAATGCCGACGAAGATAAAGAATCAAGAAAAGCATTAGAAGATTCGTTTCGAGATAGAACTAATGGATTGAGAGTAATGATAGCTACATCTACCTGTGCTTGGGGATTAACATTACCTGCCAGGAACGTCATCGTAAATGGATGCCATCGAGGGATCAATGAAATCGATCCTAGAGATCTTGTTCAAGCTAGTGGGCGTGCTGGTCGTTATGGTGTCGATGATGCTGGAGATGTATATTTAATTCTTCCAGAAGGGTCTTCTAATAGATGGATGGACATGTTTATTAATCCAATACCAGTTCTTTCCGTTATGAATGAAAAAGCTACACTTGCATTTCATGTCATAAGTGAAATTGAATCTAGAGAAATTAAAAATGCAAGAGACATTTGCTCTTGGTTTCAACGATCACTAGCCTTCATGCAACAACCTGATTTCATGCTCGATGATGCAGAGGATCTTCTGCAGGCGTTATTTGACATGCAGATGATTCAGAAAGATTCATCTGGAATGAATGTTCAAGTAACTGGGCTTGGAAGGGTGGCAAGCTGGCTCTACTTCAGCCCATATGATGTCTATGCCAGATATTTGAATTGCTCAAACATTCTGCAAAAACCTCATCAAGATGAAATTGATCTTGCATGGGCATTGGCAAATGTTCCAAGTTACGATCTCGGTTACGTCCCAAAGGAATTGAAGGATGAATGTGAATGGCTCAGTTGGGAATTGAGAGACAGGAATATCAAGCCATTCATGAATATCCACATGGTTTTGGCTGCATATAAATGTTTGACAGGGGAGGATGCTAACGGTAGTTTGAGGACGTTCATGAACACAATTCGCTATGATGTTCCAAGAGTTGTACAGAGTATGGCACTTACTGATTCATTGTATGCTCGATGGGAGAAAGACAAGCTTTGGAAATCTCTGGCTACTCGCGTGATTTATGGGATTCCAGAATGTCTCGTCAATCTGGTTTCGATACCAGGGGTGGGAGCGGTTAGGGCCAAAGTCCTCTATGATGCAGGGCTTAAAGATTCGTCTGATGTGTCTGATCCAGGAAACAAATCTAAAATTATGAAGTTGTTTAAAACTAAGTTGGCAAATAGCATCATTGCAGGAGCCAATTCGTTGAAGGGACAGACAAAGGAAGCTTTCTAGTATTAATTCTGCCCATCAGAAATGGTGGGCAGAAATGAGTACTGGAAGCAAACAACTAACAAGGAGAAAAACTATGAAAAGAAGAGTTGTCTATGTAATCATGCAAGAAGATTACCATGCTGAAGTCTGTACTAGTATTGGAGAAGTATGGGCTAGAATTCATGGGTTTACATCTCAATGGGATAAATTGCAACTTGGTGCTCCATATGAAGACAATAGAGCCTGTTCTATGGAAAATTTAAAAAGATTGCTAAAAGGTGATGCGGCTAGAGTATATCTTGACGGTGTATCTGATTGGATTTTAAAAATTCAAAAATGCTATATTGGAGGGTAACTATGAAATTGCACATTAGCAAGGAAAACATTAAGCTTGGTAAAATTGCAAACATTTCCTTTCCACAAGATTCTTGTCAACCAGATGTGCCATGTAAACAAGATTGCTACACAAACAAGTCGTATAAAATGTACCCAAATACAAGAAAAGCATGGCATGAAAATTATCAATATTACTTAGATGACCAAGAGAGGTTCTTTAGAAGTATTGAAGATTGGTTGTGGAAAAACAAGCCCTCATTCTTTCGTTGGTTCGTATCTGGAGATATTCCATCTCAGAGTTTCTTCATTGGCATGGATAATATAGCAGACTCATTCGATAAAATCAAATTTCTTGTATTTACAAAGAATCATCAATTACATTTCGATTCAAAGAATTCTAATAATCTACAAGTAATTTTGTCGATGTGGACTGGATGGGGAAGAACAGATATTCATCCCAATATGAGGAGAGCGTGGGTTCAGACAAAAGACAATCAGGAAACCAGGATTCCAATCGATGCGATTCAATGCTTTGGGAATTGTGAAAAATGTGGAATTTGTTTCCAGCTCGATGGCATTGGCAGAGACGTATTTTTCATGAAACATTAGGAGAACGACATGGATATTAAAGAAATAATTGAAAAGAAAGAAACTCTCAGAAGTGACATCTTGAATCTAATTAGAAAGTTTCAAGAGGAAACAGGTTTGTGGTATGTCAATATCGATGGACATCAACACGTTGTGAATATTCGGACAATAAATGAAAAACAAATTCTTCCAGGATATTATGATCTAGAAATAAAAATTAACATTGAATAAAAAAAGGAGAATGATATCGATGAATGAAATAGAAAAATTCGTGAGAGAAATTTCTCCAGATCCTATTTACTTCTTTGATACGATTAGGGAGACAGTACCAAAAGTAGAGAAGATCGTATTTGAACACTCTGCTGAAGAAGAGTATGTTGGCATGTTCATATATTTGAAAAGTGACGAATTATATCATCTCAATGCTCACAACTTCACTAGAGAGGAATTTTGGAATATTGTAGACGGCAATAATAAAAAAATTGATATGGAAAAATTCAAGAGTCTACATGAAGAACAAAATGAACAATGTAAATGTCCTATTTGTCGAGCAGAAGCGATTATTGAGGTATCAAAAGATTTAATATCTAAATGGAACAATTTGTTTCTTGGTTTTGAAGAGGAGATGTGTGAAAAGTATATTGCCGATCAACTGTATATGGCTCTTTCTAATTGTATTCAATGGATGGAATTTGTTTTAGATAATATGGGAGGAGAAGATGATTGAAGAAAGAATTAAGAATTTTATAGAATTGTGCAAGCATTTTCAGAGAATAGACGGAATTACAAAAGAATTTTATGAAAAGACGGATAAGACAGTATCTGAATACTATTCAGGAAAAGAGAAGGTATTTGATTTCGTAGCTGCAACCCTAACAAGAATTCTGGAGGAAGAAAATGAAGAGAAAAATTGTGAAAATCGCTATAATTACTGTGATCGGGTGGGTGTCGATCTGTCAGGCAGACAGTGTTGTGATCCCAAAAGGAAAGAATGATACTGTTCGGACAGAGACTCGACATCGTTATGAATGGCAACCTGGAGACAGAAACGAAAGGGGGAGATGGGAGTTAAAATCTGACCATATTTTTGTAATCGAAAGAGACAGGGACAATTCAAGGAAAGACAAAAAAGAAGGGAGATAATTATGTTTGATGGCTTCTTTCGAGGTTTGGCTTATGGTATCGCTTCCTCCATTGGAAGTGAAAATCAAAAACCAAACAAAACTAAAATAGTTAAGAAAACACATCCTGTTCTTGACTACCAATCCCCTTCGATCTGTGCAAAATGTAGAAGTATTTCTGCATATTACAATTCAGATAATCAGTTGGTATGCAGAAAATGTGGATTTTCTAACCACTAATTGACGATTGACAAAGGCTATCGCATCATGGTAGCCTTTGATGAGTTGTCAACCACAAACAACAGGCAAGGAGAAAAACATGATTATTAAACTGGCAAGAGCGAAGCTGTGCTGTGAATGTGAGATCATTCATGAAGAGAAAAAGTGTCCTATTTGTGGTGGAAAAGAATCAAATGAATTTCTAGCAAAATGGATTACGCCATTAGCATGGGTTCCTGATAACCCTTATGAAAAATTACAAAAAGGCATTCGCCATGAGTAGAAAAAAGAAAGAAGAAGAACTCGAACCAATCTGTTATTTCTGTGAAACATGGCCTAAATTGCCAATTTTAAGAAGAGAAGGAGATAATGGGAACATTGCAAAAGAGTGCAATGGAAAAACGATTGTTGGAAGATACCCACCTTGTGATAATTTTACACCTTGCAAATATTTCTGGTGTGACCATCATCAAGTAAGACTATCGTTAGAAAATTGTCAAACTCGCAAAAACAAGCCTTGTTCAGAATGTCCTAAAAAATGTCCAGATGGTTTAATAGCCAAATCAATTATGCCGCAAACAAAAACATTCAAGAGAATAGAGGTCAAGAGACCATCGGAAGATTCCGTATCAGATTTGATTAATGTAGATTGCGTAGAAGTCAGGAAACTAGAAGACAAAGTGTTCAAAAGAGTGGAAATTAAAAAACCGGAGGAACACAATGACACTACACCAAATCTTGGAATCGAAAGTCAATCGAGGGGAAACAACATGGGAAGCGGTTCTGGCAGAAATAAACCAAATCAAAAGAGACAGTCGCTTAGCGATCACCTTGACCGCATCTTTGGTTGAGGCATCGGACGAGGCTGTACTGAGTACAACACCTTCTCGTTCTGCAGATCCATTCAATCTGACAGCTCGAAAAGAATTGTTTGAGAGAATGTCCGATTCAGCGAGAAAGGTCGTCTCTATTATCAGTGAAGAATTCAATACTGGAAAATCAATCGGCAAAAGCAATTGGTATCGCATTGTAAGAAAACATCTGAAAAAGAAAAACATTGTCTTTGCTGAAAGAGAGATAATCAGTTTCGTACATGCTTTAGGAGAGCTTGATGGATAAAAATCCACTGACATTCCCAGAGAAAATCGTTTCAGACGTTAAGATTCACGACAAAATCAAAAAAACGAAGAAGAATCGAAAACCAACTGCCTGTATGGACAAGAGGAAGTTTGTTTTGAATTGTGGTATTTGTGGATCTGAGAACATCGTAACAGAAGGAGTTGTATACTGTACGACTTGTCAAGAAGAGGAGTTCTTTTATTCTGAGAAATCTTGGTTTTGGGATGTCCCGACACTGCAATGTAAACTTGAAAAATGGGAAGTAACACATGAATATAGTCATAGACTACATACTTTAAACCATTGTATAGACTGTGGAGCAACAAACGGTCCTAAGTGTCCCGTATGCAAAAATGGGATCTGGACGAATGGAAATCAAAAGTATTGCCAACATTGTGGATATAGGAGCTTATAATGAGAGAGACAGAAAATTCCATGGTAACAAGGGTAAATGGACTTATAAAAGAAGTAGAAAGAAGAATTCAAATCATTCAAGGTACTATTGATAATCTTATTGCAGGGATGCAAAAAAATCCGTACTATGCTCTAGAATGGTTAGACATTGATTTCTATCGGGTTTCAGAACAAAAAGTTCTCAAACAATTGTTAAAATGGATTCAAGATGCCCCAACCATTAAAGAAAAATACAATACAATTATCGAGTTCAAAAAATATGCTTTAAGAGAAGTTATAGCAGGAGCACAAAATCCAAAATATTCGACAAGTGTATCTGCAAATCTATTGAATACTTGCACAACTGCAGCATATGCGGAATTGATTTCTTCCACTGGTTTTTTATTTGGTTGGGGCAATGAGTATTAAGATCGAAATTCTAGATCCGATCTATAGTCAGGTCACTGGAGAAAAGAAACTCCTTTATCCTCCAGTGACCTATAAATATGTATTCTATCAACAAGGACGATATGGAAAGATAAGGAGAGAAGGCAAGAAAAGTATGATCAATAGGTCTGGTATATTTTATACCGGACTTTTGCCTCTGATTGAAAATTATTGCGACAAAAAGAAGATAGATATCAATGTCATTGAATCTGATCTTATGAAGGAAATTCAAAGTGAAGTTGTTCCAACAAACGATATCTATCTTCCTGGAATTGAATTAAGAGAAGACCAAAAGAGATTAGTTTGGTCGGCATTAAAACATAAGAGGGGAATGTTGATTGCTCCAACTGGAACGGGAAAAAGTATTCTTGCACTATCAATCATGAAAGCATTTCAAGGAAAGATCATTCTCTTTCTCGTTCCCTCTCTCGATCTTCTCAAGCAAACAGAAGACGAGCTAGATAGATTTGGATTTAAAAGCATCACGACTCTTGGAGGTGGAAAACCAAAACATATTTATGGTCAAATTACTGTTTCAACTATCCAGACCATGATTCGAATGGATCTTGATCAAATGGGTCATATTTTCGATCTGGTCATTGTTGACGAGCTTCATCTGGCTTCTGGAGTTGATGCTACACTGGAAAAAATCCTCAGCAAGATCCCTGCTCCATATAGAATTGGATTTACAGCCACACCTCCTACAGAAGAACAGAAAAGATTGACAATCACAGGGCTACTTGGACCTATTATTGATGAAGTAACTTGGGAAGAAGGGAGGGAAGAGAATATGCTTGTAGAACCGTGGCTTAAATTAGTCAATGTTCCAAAATGCTCAGATGTTGACAATCAAAGATCATATAAAGATGAATATCGCGTTGGAATTGTAGAAAATAAGACAAGACATAGAATTATTCTTCGAGAGGCACAGTCACTAGCTAATAGTGGAGTTACATCTCTTATTTTTGTTAATATAGTTGAACATGGACAGAGATTGTTTGATACCTTCAATAAGTCAGATATCAAATGTACTTATGTAAAAGGGGATGTAGATTCAGACACAAGAAACAAAATCAAAAAACAATTAGAACAAGGAGAACTTGATTGCGTCATTTCTACAGTATGGAAAGAAGGGGTGAACATCCCCTCACTTGGAGCAATTATCTTGGCAGGAGGAGGGAAATCTGAAATTGCATTAATGCAGAAGATTGGTAGGAGTTTGAGAAGATCAGAAGGAAAAGACCAAGCGATTATTGTCGATTTTGTCGATATTGGACGGCATCTAAGCCAACATGTATGTGAAAGGATACATACATATATCGAACTGAGGATGTTGTGATTATCGACAAAAAAACATCTGACATGATAAAAAAGGAATACTTGAAACTAATTAAAAATACTGGTTTCGTAAACAATCGTATAGGAACATTAATGTCATTGTTAGATACTTCAATAAAGAGGGCTAATATGAAATTACTAATAGAAGAAATGCCAGCAAAAGAAAAAGATGACTCGATGACAACAAAGGTCATTAGAAAATGCAAAACATGTGGAAAGGAGTTTGAGACATACCAATACTGGAAAATTGCAAACTGTCCAGAGCACAGGCAGGTTCAATGGAAAGATATCTTACCAGATAGTGATTAAAAGATTGTTTTTATTATGATTTTCACCTAATTAAAAAAAAGTTAAAAAAAGTAAAAAATGTGTTATCATGATTTTGCTTTTTCGCTCTTTGAAAATTATGGATTGTTACTTGATCGGCTTACATGACTCGCTACGTCAAGCAACACTGGCCGTTCAGACTTACAATCCAATCGATTTATCGGGGGTGCCGTTAAATGGCCTCATGACTCTCTGGAAACAGATATTTTGCGGTCCTACATGCCTATCAATTGGGATGATATAAGCAGACGGATAAACGCCCCCGACCAATTAAGGATGGTTACTGATAACCGAGCTTTCATGCCAAGCCGCAAGTTGCGAGTTCGAGTCTCGTCCCCCGCTCCAAACATTATGCGGGGGTCGTCCAGCTGGTAGGACAGCCGCTCAAAACCAAGCTCTATCGACTCACCATCCGAAAATCTTGGGGATTACTTTTTGTGCTTTCATGATTTTGTTGGTTCAAATCCAACTATTTCCACCATAAACGGGAATATGGCGTAACTGGTATACGCAAGAGACTTGAAATCTCTATCAAAAAAACAGCACAAAAGACTCGTCCCCATCTCATTTAACTTAGGGGCCATTTGATAAGCATTCATGGATTGGAATTCCAGATTTACATGCTTATTCGACTAGCCCCTATTTTATTTTAAGGAGAAAACTATGAAACTTGTACACTCCAAAATTATTCAGATGTATAATAATCTTTGTGAGAGAGCAGAAAAATACAATTTAAAAATTGGAGTAACGACATCCCATCTTAATATTTTTAGTTCAGCTGGACAGCCATTAACAACTGTAAAAACAGTACAAGAAGGACATATTTATCTTAATGGGTTCGAAGATGGTAGGTTGAAAGGATAAATGAGAGGAGAAACCAATGAAAGCAAAAATTGTTAAAGATACAAATAGATTTTTGTTGTCAATAACTCATAATAATAAGCAATGGTCGTCTATTAGACTCGAAAACCCAACAGAGGATGCCATTGTTATTAGAGAAGTTCTTAATGACTTTATTAAATTCGGAACATGTGAAAAGGAATAAAAACAAGATGATCGAAATTGTCAGCGAAACTAAATTTAGAAGTAAACCAACAGTCAATATGACAGATGATATGGTAAGAGTTGTTCTGGATATGCCGTTTATGGATTGGGTAGTAATAAAAAAATCATTAATAGAAACGGAAGAATGGTTTGATAAATGTGAAGAAAAAAGGGAAAAGAAAAAAGAGAAAGAAAAAGATATAGAATATTATATGAAACTGCCATATAAAATAATAATCGAACCAATTCCCAAAAATGAAGGAGGGGGATATTCAGCAAGTATCCCTCAACTTGGGGAATACGCATTCACTGGAGATGGAAAAACAATACAAGAAGCCCTTGATCACCTCGAAATAGTTAAAAGAGATTTATTCTTTAACTATTTAAGAAAAAGATCTAATAATACCAGAACCATTATAATAAGGACAAAACAAGATGAATAAGATTGAAATATATATGGAAGAAAGAAAGGGAAAGATGGCGATTTGGGTACAAAGAGATGATGTACCCAGATACAATATATGGGATTTAAAAAAGGAGGAGTTGACACAAAATGTATGGAATGCAATAGTGAGTGCTTTCGAACGAGGACTATTCCTTCAGAGACTAACAATACAAGACGCCATGGATAGCGTTAGAGTACGTAGAGGGGAAGTAAATTTTGAAAAACCAAGCAAGAAAATAGGCAGAAAAAGAATCGAAGGAGGAAAAATTGGAGAAGAATGAGGTAACAAGAAACCAGATTGTAAATGAGTTGTTAAGAATTGGTCACGGAGATTTAAAAATCTACAGTGACACTGGCTTGAAAGCAGTAAAAGTCGAGCCTGAATTGTTCGCACATCTTATTGCTTGGAATGAAAAGAAAGGGGAAGTAAGAGATTCCAAGAAGGCATTTCCTATCCTTGCTCTGAGAGGAGAAAAGGACGATGAACTCTATGAGAATGCAGCGGCTCATCTTTGCTTGCTTTCTCCGAGAGATCTGGTAAGTGCGTGTCGCTATCATAGAGAACTTCCTCCTGCACCTGGAGCTGGATGGATCAAGAAAGCTATAAACAAGTTTCTTACGGAAAGAGAACGAAATCAAAGATGGTGGGATGCAACTGTTCTGCAGCATCGTGAGAGCATTAAAACTCTCTATGCTATGTACCACATTCCACCGACTGATCGAACTCAGGCTATTTTATTTGAAAAGAAATATCCTCCTGGAAGTGTTTTTGAGAAGGTAAAAGAACTTAAGAACATGAAACCGGACGAGGCTGCAGGAACAATCTTGAACCACAAGATACCGTTTCTAATTGCAGTTGGGGCTTTGGGAGGTATTAAGGGAAAAACCGATATTCTGCTTGCTTTGATAGAGAGAATGAGTGGATCTGAACTGATCAATAACACAGCAATGCTGCAGAAGGCAGGGGTGTTTGAGAACCCTGCTTTGAAAGCCGCTTATGATTCTGGAATCTCCAGAGCAAAGAAGGATAAGAAAGTTGCTACTCTCAAAGCAGGGAAAGCAGCCAAGATCCTAGAATCTGTCGATGCCAAGGTAGCTGCAAAGCTCGACAATCTCCAGGAAGAGAAATTATCTGAAACCAAAATCGATGGAGATTGGCTTGTTCTTGGTGATCGTTCTGGATCGATGGATCAGGCAGTTGATCTTGCCAAGCAGGTTGCTGCTTTGATCGCTCATCAGGTTTCTGGAAAAGTTTATCTTGTCTTTTTTAATGATAAACCGACCTTTTTTGATGTGTCTGGGAAGTCGCTGACTGAGATTCAGGAACAGACAAAAAGAGTTAGTGCGTCTGGGATGACATCGATTGGTTGTGGACTGGATTATTTGACTAAAAATAGTTTATCTGTAAATGGTATCTCCATTGTGTCTGATGGAGGTGACAATACAAATCCAAGATATCACCAAGCATATGCCGAATATTCCAAAAAGATGGGAATTCAACCTACAACGTATCTATTTCATGTGTCTGGAGATGTCAACCATCTAGATTCTTTTTGCAAACGTGAAGGCATTGGACTAGAAACATTTGAAATTGGAAGCCACGTTGATTATTATTCATTGGGAATGATCGTTAAGATGATGAGATCAAATATGTACTCGTTGGTCAATGAAATCATGGAAATCCCACTGTTGACGTTTGATAAAGTATTCAAGGGCAAGTGAGGAGAAAAGATGATATTTAAAAAGATGTTTTATAAAACAGAAATTGGTCGAGATTTTACTGGAAATCGAATTGAAGAAGAAAAAATCAGTCCATTTAAAATTATACTTTTTGGACTACTTATGATCTCGTCTCTTGCTATACTTACAAGTCTAATTACATTTGTATCTCCAAATGCTGGTCAAGAAGCTGTTTTAATACACAAACCTATATTTTTTGGACATGGTGGAGTTGATGAGACTCCAGTGAAAACTGGAAGAAGTATAGTTTGGTTCACCACCCAATACGTAATCGTAAGTATACAACCGCAACAATTTGAAGTACATTTTGACGATCTAATGTCATCTGACGGCGTTCCGCTAGACTTTGATGGGGTTATCAGACTTTTGGTGACAGACTCTGTTAAGCTAATCAGACAATTTGGACCAGGATGGTATGCTACAAATATTGAAGCAGAATTTCGAAATAGAGTGCGTCAAGCGGTAAGGAAACATGGTATGAATGAAACTG
>Ga0116142_10004379_pt1 | contig 13474 bp, 10 predicted proteins | sample AD_UKC033_MetaG_FD_89785 | JGI IMG/M metagenome (GOLD analysis project Ga0116142, IMG submission 89785) | Active sludge microbial communities of municipal wastewater-treating anaerobic digesters from USA - AD_UKC033_MetaG | ecosystem: Engineered > Bioreactor > Anaerobic > Digestate | place: USA... | reverse complement strand
CGCCGCGAAGCCATCGAAACCTGCGACGTCATCGTGCTGGCCGGTTGCGTGCTCGATTTCCGCCTCGCATTCGGCCAGACCATCCCGAAAGAGGCCAAGATCATCAAGCTCGAAATGGACAATACCCTGATCGGCTATAACCGATCGGCGGATGCCGCCCTCGTCGGCAATCTGAGCTGTGGCTTCGAGATGATGCTCCAGGCCATGGAGGAGGAGCATATGCGCCTCGATTTCTCGAAGTACGCCGACCAACTGCGGGAGAAGGAGGCGGCGAAGCGCAAGGAGGACGAAACCGCCGGACACAGTGACGAGACGCCCATCCGCGCGAAGCGCCTGTGCCGCGAGATCGCCGATTTCGTCCAGGACGACATGATCGTCATCGGCGACGGCGGAGACATCGTGGCCTCCGCCGCGAAAGTTATCCCGATTCCGAAGAACGGCTTCTGGCTCGATCCCGGCCCGCTCGGGACATTGGGCGTCGGCGCGCCCTTCGCGATCGCCGCGCAACTGGCCCACCCCGACAAGCGCGTGCTCGTCGTATTCGGCGACGGCAGCTTCGGGTTCAACGGCTTCGAGTTCGACACCGCCGTCCGGTTCAATCTGCCCATCGTCGGCGTGGTCGGCAACGACGCGATGTGGGGGCAGATGCTGCGGCCCCAGGGCGCGCTCTACGGCGCGGACCGCGTTGTCGCGACGGAACTCAACAGCGCGCGCTACGACGAGGTGGTCGCCGCGCTCGGCGGCCACGGCGAATACGTGACCGACCCCGCAGACATCCGCCCCGCGCTCGAACGTGCCTTCGCATCCGGCAAGCCCGCCTGCGTCAACGTGATCATCGAGCAAGACCGCGGCTACAGAGGCGGTTCCTACATCTAGAGGGCCGGCGAAACGCCTCCTCCGCTCGCCCTCGTACTCGTACTCGTACTCGTGCTCGCCCTTGCCCTCGTCTTCCGAGCACTCCCAATCACCGTCGGAACCCTGCTGCTCCCAAAGGTTTTGACTCTCATCGGGCAGGTCTGCTATCATCAGTTTTCCATTTCACGGGGCTGTAGCTCAGTTTGGGAGAGCGCCGCATTCGCATTGCGGAGGTCGTCGGTTCGATCCCGATCAGCTCCACCATCTAAGTCACTGAACGCTGGCGAGTTACAACAAGAGCCCGCCGGCGTCTCCTTTTCCGGTTCGGCCGTGACCGCCGGATGCCGCCTGAACCGGCGCGGAATCCCTCGATAAGCGCAAGAACCGGGGGAGAAAAGCATTCGATTCGCCGCATCATCCTCGGCAATGCCACGCACCGATTGTGCCCGACGCTCACCTTGACAACGGGGCGGTCCGGACCTACAATGTGAACGCTGCGTCATGTTTTGAAATGTGGTGACGCCTTTTAGAACGTCGCGTCACAAACACTGTCGGGGTCGATTCATGCAAGAGGTGAAGCTTCCGCGCCGCGAACGAGAGAAACTCCGGCATCGCCGCCAGATGCTTGCCGCCGCGCTCGCGCTCTTTTCAGAGAAGGGCTACCACAACGTCTCGATGCACGAGATCGCGGAGAGCGCCGAGTTCGCCATCGGGACGCTTTACCGATTCTTCGCGAACAAGGAGGACCTTTACCGGGCGCTCATGCTCGAACACGCGGAGAAGTTCCACGAGGCGCTTACAAAGGCGTTGGAAACGCCCGATGACGAGATTGAGAAACTCCGTCACTATGTTCGCGTCAAGGGCGAGGTCTTCGGCGGCAATCTCTCTTTTGTTCAGCTTTTTCTCGCTGAGAGCAGAGGCGCGAGGGTCAACATCAAGGCCCGCCTGGATGAAGAGGTTCGAAAAGGGTACGATGAGACCCTGGAACGGCTTGCCTCGGTGTTTAAGCGCGGAATGACGAAGAAACGATTCAAGAGAATCGGCGATCCCTACGCGCTGGCCGTGGCCCTCGACAGCGTAGTCAACGCCTTTCTGCTTCTCAGTCTCGAATGGCCTGACCGCTATCCGTATCCCGAGGACCCGGACAAGGTCCTGGACATCCTTTTTCGGGGGGTGCTTGAAACGTAGCCGCGTCCGCGGCATTTCGGCTTGAACGGGAGACTTCAGATGTACCGAAACACGCATGGTTATCTTCGCAGGCGCTGGACAGCAGTACTTGTTGCCGTGACGAGCGTCTTGCTGCTGGGGGGGTGCGCACAACAGGGACCGCCCGGCGGACCGCCTCCCGTTCCCGAAGTGGCGTTCGTGACGGTTACGACACAGCAGGTCGTGCTCACCACCGAGTTGCCGGGCCGCACCGCCGCGTACCTCGTCTCCGAAATCCGGCCTCAAGTAAGCGGTCTAATACAGAAACGCCTCTTTACGGAGGGCGCCGACGTCAAGGCGGGGGACTTGCTCTATCAGATCGACCCGGCGCCTTATCAGGCAGCGTATGACAGCGCGGCGGCGAATCTTGATGCGGCAAGAAAGGCCGCCGAGAGAATTCGGGCCGCCTTGCAGGCGAGCATCGCGAACGTGACGCGGCAACAGGCGACCGTGGCGCTTGCCAAGACGGATTTCCAACGCGCTGAGGACCTCTTCAAGGACGCGGCGGTCTCCGCCAGCGACCGGGACCATGCGGCGACGAACCTGCAAGTGGCCGAGGCCACCCTTCGCGCGTTCGAGGCGCAGGTCGAGAGCGACCGGGCCGGGATAGCGGCGGCCGAGGCGGGCGTCAAGCAGGCGGCGGCGGCGCTCGAGGCAGCCCGGATCAATCTCGACTACACCCGGATTACCGCGCCCATTTCCGGCCGCATCGGACGGTCCAACGTGACGGACGGGGCAGTCGTGACAGCCTACCAGCCGTTACCCCTGGCGACGATCCAACAATTCGACCCGATCTACGTGGATGTCCCCCAATCCACCGCGGAGCTGGCCCGCTTGCGAAGGAACATGGAGAGCGGCCGTCTCCAAGACACCGACTCGGACCAGAAGACCGTGAAGTTGGTGATGGAAGACGGCGCAATGTATCCGCTGTCGGGGACGCTCGGGTTCCGCGATGTGACGGTGGACCCGACGACCGGGTCCGTCATCGTGCGGATTGTGGCTCCCAATCCGGAAGGCGTTCTCCTGCCGGGCATGTTCGTCCGGGCGATTGTCGAGGAGGGCGTCCTGAACGAGGCTATTCTTGTGCCGCACCAGGCGGTATCGCGCGACGCCAAGGGCAATCCTGTGGCTTTGACGGTGGACGCGAACGGCAAGGCGGAACCCAGGATGTTGGTCGTAGACCGGGACGTCGGCAACCAGTGGCTCGTGTCGTCGGGACTCGCCCCCGGCGATCGTGTGATCGTGGAGGGGACGCAGCGCGTGCGGCCGGGCGCACCGGTCAGAGCGGTTCCCTTGGAAGAGGGAAGAACAGCGAACACGGCCCCCGAAAGCGCCTCCCAAGCGCCCCCCAATTCGAAGTAACGGAGCCACATCATGCTATCGCGATTCTTTCTGGATCGGCCGGTCTTCGCCTGGGTTATCGCCATCTTCATTATGCTCTTGGGCGCGCTGGCCATCTACAACCTGCCGATCGCCCAGTACCCGAATATCGCCCCGCCGTCCATCGCCATCAGCGCCTTCTATCCCGGGGCTTCTGCGCAGACCGTGGAAAACAGCGTGACCCAGATCATCGAGCAGAAGATGACCGGCTTCGATGACATGCTTTATCTGTCCGGCACGAGCGATTCGGCGGGGGCCTCGCGCATCGAGTTGACCTTCAAGCCGGGGACCGACCCGGACCTGGCATGGGCCAAGGTGCAGAACAAGCTGCAACTCGCCATGACCAGTCTGCCGGAAGCGGTCCAGCGGTCGGGCATCACCGTAAACAAGTCCACACGCAACTATCTGCTGATTGTCAGCCTAATCTCGGAAGACGGTAGTATGAGCGGCCACGATCTCCGCGACTATGCCGGCTCGAACATCGAGAAGGTGCTGGCGCGTGTGCCCGGCGTCGGCGAAGTCGAGGCGTTCGGCGGGCAGTACGCCATGCGCGTCTGGCTCGACCTGGACAAGTTGACCGACTACCACTTGACGATGGAGGAGGTAATCCGCGCGCTGCGGGCGTACAACGTCGAGGTCTCCGCAGGCCAGTTCGGCGGGATTCCGGCGGTCGAGGGCCAGCGCCTGAACGCCTCGATCGTGGTGCAGAATCTGCTCCGGACCCCGGACGAATTCGCCGCGGTGCCCCTGCGCACCAATCCCGACGGATCCGTCGTGCGCATCCGCGACGTGGGCCGAACGGAACTCGGCACGCAGTTCTACGATATCGACGCCCGCTACAACGGAAGACCCGCCGCCGGTCTGGCCATCCGGCAGGCGCCCGGCGCCAACGCATTGAACACGGCCAACGCCGTCAAGGCGCGCCTTGAAGAGATGAGCCGCGACTTTCCGCCGGGGATGAAGGTCGTGTATCCCTTCGACACGACGCCGTTCATCAAGGTCGCCATCCGCGAGGCGGTCAAGGCGCTGCTGCAGGCGATTGTGTTGGTGTTTCTGGTCATGTGGCTCTTCATGGGGAACATGCGCGCCACGCTGATTCCCACCATCTCGGTGCCGGTGGTGCTCCTGGGCACGTGCGCCATGCTCGGCGTGTTCGGATTCTCCATCAATATGCTGACCATGTTCGCCATGGTGCTCGCCATCGGGCTGCTTGTGGACGATACGATCGTCGTGGTGGAAAACGTGGAGCGGATCATGAGCGAGGAGGGGCTATCGCCGCGGGACGCCACCGCCAAGTCGATGGGGCAGGTCACGAGCGCCTTGATCGGCTTCTTTCTGGTGCTCGCCGCCCTGTTCGGTCCCATGGCGTTCTTCAGCGGGTCCACCGGCATCATCTACCGCCAGTTCTCCGTGACCATCGTCACGTCCATGCTCCTGTCGGTGATGGTGGCGCTGATCCTCACGCCGGTGCTCTGCGCGTCGATACTCAGGCCGGTAGTGAAGGGACACGAGGCGGCGGAAGGGGCTGTCTGGTTCCTGCGCCCGTTCTTTCTCTGGTTTGACCGTGGTTTCTATCGGTTTCGCGACGGCTTCGTGAAGCTGGTGGGTTACGGGCTGGCCCGAAAACTGCGTTTCGTGGCCTTGTATGCAGCGATCGTGGTCGGCCTGGGATTCCTGGTCATGCGCATGCCCACCGCCTACCTCCCGGAAGAGGACCAGGGAATCCTGCTGTCGCAGGTCATCCTGCCCACGGGCGCGACCCTTGAACAGACCCAGGAGGTCGCGGACGAAGTCCGCCGATACTTCATCGAGCACGAGAACGAGGCGATGGAGTCCTGCTTGACGATTGTGGGCGTGGGCTTTTCCGGTCGGGCGCAGAACAACGCGATGGTGTTCGGCAAATTGAAGGATTGGGACTTGCGCGACAGGCCGGATCTGCGGGCAAAGGCGGTCGCGGGCCGCGCCATGGCCAGGTTCTCCCAGATTCGCAACGCCATGGTGTTCGCCTTTCCGCCACCGTCCATCCCCGAATTGGGCAGCGCCATCGGGTTCGACTTCCAGTTGGTGGACCGCGGCGGCGGCGGGCATGACGCGCTGATGCAGGCGCGCAACCAACTCCTGGGCATGGCGGCGCAGGACCCGAGGCTGGCGAGCGTCCGGCCCAACGGTATGGAGGACGTGCCGGAGTATCGGGTTGACGTGGACTGGGAGAAGGCGGGCGCGCTGGGCGTGCCCATCACCTCCATCCACAGCACGATTTCGGCGGCTTTCGGCAGCGCTTATGTCAACGACTTCATCCACGGCGGGCGCATCAAACGGGTCTTCGCTCAAGCGGACGCGCCCTATCGCATGCTGCCCAAAGACATCGAGAAACTCTACGTGCGCAATTCCACAGGGAAGATGGTGCCGTTTCCTTCGTTCGCCTCCGGCCACTGGACCAGCGGGCCGCCCCGGCTCGAGCGGTTCAACGGGTTTCCGTCCATAAATATCTGGGGCGAGGCCGCGGCGGGCCGAAGCTCGGGCGACGCCATGCAGGCGATGGAGGAACTGACCTTGCGGTTGCCGCAGGGATTCGGCCATGACTGGACTGGGCTCTCGTACCAGGAACGGCAGGCCGCCGAGCAAACGGGACTGCTCTACACCTTTTCCATCCTGATCGTGTTCTTGTTCCTCGCGGCCTTGTACGGCAAGTGGGACATCCCGATGGCGGTCCTCATGATCCTGCCTTTGGGCGTCATAGGCGGCTTTGCCGCCGCGAACTTGCGCGGGTTCCCGAGCGACGTCTATTTTCAGATCGGCATGTTGAACACCCTCGGATTGGCGACGAAGAACGCCATCCTCATTGTTCAATTCGCAATGGCCGGCGTGGCGGGGGGAATGGGCTTGATCGAGGCCGCGCTCCAGGCGGTGAAGTTGCGGCTGAGACCAATCCTCATGACGTCCATGACCACCGGCCTGTCCGTGCTCCCGCTGGCCTTCAGCACCGGCGCGGGCGCGGGCGCCATGAACGCCATCGGCACCGTGGTGCTGGGCGGCATGGTCACCGGCACCCTCCTGGTGGTCCTGTTTGCGCCGCTATTTTACGTGCTTGTCGAGAAGGGCTTTGGCGGACGGGGCAAAGGCCAACCGATCATGAGCGCCGAACCAGGTCCCGCGGGAGTGTAACGACCATGCGACGAAGTCTCTTGCTTCCATATCCCGGAGTTGCCCATCTTCGGTGCGGCATCGCCGCCCGCGGTGTCGTGCTGCTTGCGCTGATCGCGCTGTGTGCCCTCGCCGGATGCAAGACCGGCCCCGACTACCATCGCCCCGAGACCGCCACGCCGGAGTCGTGGCGCTTCGAGGCGAGCGACGCGGCGGAAATCGCGAACACGCAATGGTGGGCGCAGTTCGACGACTCGGTGCTGAACGATCTCGTGGAAGCCGCGCTTCAGGAGAACAAGGACCTCAAGATGGCCGCGGCCCGGGTCGAGTTGTTTGCGGGGCTCTATCAAGCCAGCCGGTCCGGTCTGTTTCCTCATGTCGGCGGAAGCACGAGCGCGGGTCGCGTGCGCAACACGGAGGAAGGTCCCGGGGCCACGGTCTCGACCAGTACGATCCAGGAACTGTTGGGGCTGACCCAGAAAGTCCAGGCGTTGGTGAGCGGACTCGATACCTTGACCGGGGGCGCGGGGGCGGCGGCCCCGTCAAGCGGCGCAACGTCGGGGATGTCCGCCATGCCCTCGGCCCGGATCGAGAACCCCGTGGACAGTTTCCGGAGCGGTTTCAGCGCCAGTTGGGAGATCGACCTCTGGGGCAAACTGAGACGGGCCAACGAATCCGCGCGCGCGGACCTGCTCGCCGCCGAGGAGGGCCGCCGGGGCGTTATTCTGATGCTGGTTTCCGCCGTGGCGGAGAGCTACGTGAATCTCCGGAGTCTGGACCGGGCGCTGGAAATTGCGCAAGCCACCGTGAAGACCCGCGAGGATACGTACAACCTGTTCAAGCGCCGTTTCGAGACGGGCGTCATCTCGCAACTGGAACTGAGCCAGGTGGAATCCGTGTATGAACAGGCGCGGGCCGCGCTGCCCGTCATCGAGCGGGCCGTTGCCCGGCAGGAGAATGGGTTGTGCATGTTGTTGGGGCGAAACCCGGCCGCGGTCCCGCGCGGTAAGACCCTGGACGAATTGGCGATCCCCGCCGTGCCCGCCGGACTGCCCTCCGACCTGCTCATCAACCGTCCGGACATTCGCCAGGCGGAACAGAACCTGATCTCGGCAAACGCGCAGATCGGCGTGGCGCGGGCCCAGTACTTTCCGAGCATTTCGCTCACCGGGATGTTCGGGTGGGCAAGCACGGACATCGACAATCTCTTTCAGGGTTCGGCGCGGACATGGAATTACGCCGCCCCGATAGACGTGCCGATATTCACCGCGGGCGGGATAAGGGGGCGGGTCAAGGCCGCCGAGGCCGGGCAAGAAGAGGCGCTGGCGCGGTATCAACAGGCCATCCAGAACGCCTTTCGCGAAGTCGAGGACGCGCTCATCACCGTCAAGACCGTGCGTGAGGAACTCGATGCGCATGGGCGGCAACTCGAAGCGTTCATGCGGTATGCCCATTTGGCGCGGCGGCGCTACGAGGGCGGCTTCGCCAGCTATATCGAAGTGCTCGACGCCGAGCGGGGCGTCTTCAGCGGCGAACTCGCCCTGGCGGAGGCACGGGGGAGGCTTTTCCAGGGGCTGGTCGCCCTCTACAAGGCGATGGGAAGCGGCTGGCAATGAAATGCGCTTTGTTTGCAGGTTGTTGCGAAGTGGCCCCTATTCGCCGTGATAGTGCACCCAGCGCCGCGACGTGACCATCACGCCCACGGTGGCGATCAGGATCACGACGAAGAGCATCCACGCCATGGCGGAGGCGTAACCCATCCGCAGGTAGTAGAAGGAATTGCGGTACATGTACAGTGCGTAGAACATCGTGCTGTCCACCGGCGTGCCGCGTCCCCCCGTCATGACGTAGACCTGCGTGAAGTACTGAAACGAACCGATGAGCCCCATGACCAGGTTGAACAGGATCGTCGGGCTGAGCATGGGCAACGTCACGTTGCGGAAGCGCCGCCATACGCCCGCGCCGTCGATGGCCGCCACTTCGTACAACTCGACCGGCACGTCGCCGAGTCCGGCGAGGAAGATGACGATCGCCCCGCCCAGCGCCCAGAAACTCATCAAGACGAGCGACGGCTTGGACCACCGCTCGTCGGCGATCCAGCCGGGACCTTCGATGCCGAACCACCGTTCGAGGGTCGTATTGATGAGCCCGCTGTCCGGGTTGAGCACCCAGAGCCATAACACGGCGGACGCCACGATCGGCACGATGCTTGGCAGGAAGAAGACCGTGCGGAACAGGGGCATGGCGGGCGTCTTCTGGTGGAGCAGCAGCGCGATGGCGATGCTGAAGGCGAGCCCGAGCGGGACGGCGAAGGCGGTGTAGTACAAGGTGTTGTAGAGCGATTTCCAGAAGAGGGGGTCCTCGAAGAAGAGGATGCGGTAGTTCTCGATCCCGGTCCAGACGGGCGGCTGGATGACGTTAAAGTGCGTAAAGCTATAATAAACGCTCATAACCAATGGATACAGCGCAAAAACGCCGAAACCAATCAAATACGGCGCAATAAACAGCAATCCGTTGCGGAGATTCCGCCGGTCCATGCGCGTCATGACGCGGCCCTCGCCTTGGCGAAGCGGCGGGTGCGCTCGAGTTCCGCGTTCACCCGGTCCTGCACGGCGCGGAGGGCCTCCTCGGGGCGGACCTTCCAGAAGACGACCCGCTCGCGCTGGCGCTCGATTTCGTCCATGAGGAATTGGGTGATTGGCAGGACGGGCGCGGTGACGTTTTCGCGTTCGAGCAGTTGCTCGACGAAGACGCGGAACTTCGGGTTGCTCGTAAAGCGGTCCTGGCGCGCTTCGGCGGGGCGCGTGGGGATGTTGTGGATGGCGTAGCAATAGTCGCTGGCGGGGGAGGGGCGGCCATCGTCGCGGGGCGTGTGGAACCAGCGGAGGAACGTCATGGCCGCGTCCTTGTGTCGCGCCGTCGCGGGGATTGCGTCGGCGATGCAGGTGGGCGAGTAGCAGCGGGGCGTGACGCCTTCGGGCTGGGGCAGCGGCGCGACGCCCCAATCGAGGCCGGGCGCGTACTTGCTTACGAAGGTGACCTGCCATTCGCCCTCGGCGATCATGGCGACGCGGCCCGTGTAGAAGGGGTTGTTGGCGCTTTGGTAGTCGCCGAAGCCGCTGCGGAACGACGCGATCCGGTTTGCGTCCTGCGCGTAGGGGGATTGCCGGGGGGAGTCGGGCGGCAGCGCGGGGTCGAGCGTGAAGCTGCGCTGCCAGTAGAAGGAGTCGATAATGCCTTGGCTTTCCGCGGCCTGGATACGCCCCGTCGCCGGGTCGTACCACTGGCCGCCGAAAAAGCCGCCCCACATGTACGACTGGTCCCACGGGGTCCACGGCAGGAATCCCATCTGGACGATGCGGTCGCCCTCGCGCACGGTCAGGCGCGCGGCGAGGTCGCCCAGTTCCTCGATGGTGCGCGGCGGCTGATCGGGGTCGAGCCCGGCGCGGCGGAAGGCGTCCTTGTTCCAGAGGAGGCAGACGCTGTCGGTCGTGGTGGGCACGCCCCAAACGTGGCCGTCGAAGCAGACGGCGCGCCAGAGATGGGGGAAGAACGCCGCTTCTTGCAGGTGGGGCGACGACGCCATCACGTCGTCGAGCGGCGTGAAGCACCCCTGCGCAACTATCTGGGCAAGCAGGGTGCCGTCGAGCGAGATGATGTCGGGGGCGGCGACCCCGGCGATCGAGGTAACCATCTTCTCCATGTTGAAGCCGATGGGCAGCGCGCGCACGTGGATTTCGCGCTGGGATGCGTTGAACTCGTCGATGAGGGTGCGCCGCGCCTCGTGCTCGTGCCCCGAGTGCCGGTCCCAATAGGTGATGACCACCCGCCCTTCCGCGATGGCCTGGCGTTCGAGGCTGGTCAATTCCGTGCGCGGCCAGAGCGTGACAAGCAGCGCCGCGCCGACAAGCGACGCGAGCAGCCAAAGCAAGCCCTTGCGTTCGTGGTTCATGCGTTCCCTCGCACAAAGCCGGAGCCCCTTATCATGCGCTGAAGCGCGCACGACGTATGCGGGGGCATTATCTCAGATTCAGCACGGAAATCGTACTTGCCGCAGCCGGCAATGACGCGTCCGCAGGCCTTCCCGCGCATGCTCCGCGTCGATAGCGTGTTGCTCCGCCGCCGCCCGCGCAAATCCAGAAAAACTGGAATCCGGCCCTCGCCGGTGGTATACTTTCTGTGGATGGGCAAGGGCATTGCCACTTGCCGGGCGAGGCGCATGCGCGTTTATTTGGGCCTTGGCAGCAATGTGGGCGACCGGGAGCGGCACTTGGCCACCGCGTTGGACGCATTGCGGGGGCTTGCGGGTGTGCGGCTTTGCCGAGTATCGCCGTGTTACGAGACTGAGCCTCTCGGCGAGGTCGGCCAGGCGGCGTTCCTGAACTTGGCAGCGGAGATTGAGACGGAGATGGCTCCGCTTGAACTGCTGCGCGCCGTGAAAGGGATCGAGCGCCGCTTGGGCCGCCGGGAAACGCGCCGGTGGGGTCCGCGGGAGGTCGATATCGACCTCATCCTCTGCGGGGACGCGGTGGTGGAGACGGATGTGTTGACGGTCCCGCATAAGGCGTTTCGGAAACGGGCCTTTGTGCTGGCGCCGCTGGCGGACATCGCGCCGGACGCCGTCGACCCGGTGACGGGAAGGACGGTGGCCGAACTCGCGCGGTCGCCCGATGCCGAGGGACGTGTGGAAAAGCGCGGGGTTATCGCGCTAACTCCTTGAACCGCTCCGCTTGGAGCCCAACAGGGACCGGGACGGTAAGTCACGGTCAAGGAGAACGAGATGGCGAACGCCGTCACGACGCTCACCTTTCTGGAGCGTAAGCGGTCGGGTGAGAAACTCACCATGATCACCGCTTACGACTATCCCACCGCGCAATTGCTCGACGCTTCGGACGTGGACGCCGTACTGGTCGGGGATTCGCTGGGGATGGTGGTGATGGGCCTGCCGAGCACGCTGCCGGTGACGATGGACGACATGGTCCACCACACGCGCATGGTCTCGCGGGGGATCAGCCGGGCGCTGCTTATCGCGGACATGCCGTTTCTTTCCTATCAGGTCTCGCCCGAGGAGGCGCTGCGCAATGCGGGCCGGCTCGTGGCCGAAGGGGGTGCGCAGGCGGTCAAGCTCGAAGGCCCGGCCGAGAAATTCGGCGATGCGATCCACCGCATACTGAACGCGGGCATCCCGGTCATGGGGCATATCGGGTTGACGCCGCAGTCGGTGAATGTGTTTGGCGGCTACAAGGTCCAGGGCCGCGATGCGGCAAGCCGGGAGCGGCTGAAGCAGGAAGCCAAGGGCCTGGAAGCGGCCGGGTGCTTTAGTATTGTCCTCGAGTGCGTTCCCGCGGACCTCGCCGCGGAGATCACCGCGTCGATCAAGATTCCGACGATCGGCATCGGCGCGGGTGTCGGCTGCGACGGGCAGGTGCTCGTATTCCACGACATGCTGGGGTGGGGGAGGGCGCGCTTCTGCAAGACCTTCGCCGACGCCCGGCAGGCGATGCGGGACGGGGTGGCGGCGTTCGTGGCGGAAGTAAGGGCGGGCGCGTTTCCCGCCGAGGAGCACACGTACAAATGAAGCTTATCCACACGGCGAGCGAGATGCGGGCGTGGTCGCTGGCGCGGAAGGCGGCGGGGCAGACGGTTGGTTTCGTGCCGACGATGGGCGCGCTGCACGAGGGCCACGCCAGCCTCATGCGCGCGGCCCGCGCGCGCGACGATGCCGCCGTGTTGAGCGTGTTCGTGAACCCGACGCAGTTCGGTCCGGAGGAGGATTACGATCGGTATCCGCGGACTTGGGAAGCGGACCAGGCGATGGCCGTGGACATCGGCATGGATGCGATTTACGTGCCGGACGCGCGGGAGATGTACCCCGAGGGTTACGCGACCTACGTGATGGTCGAGGGGGTTTCGTCCGGGTTGTGCAGCCGCACGCGGCCCCATTTCTTCCGGGGCGTTGCGACCGTGGTGACGAAGTTGCTCAACGCCGTATTGCCCGACCGGGCGTATTTCGGGCAAAAGGACGGCCAGCAGTGCGCGGTGATCCGGCGCATGGCCCGCGACCTCGATATGGGCGTCGAGATCGTCGAAATGCCGACGGTGCGCGAGCCGGACGGGCTGGCCATGAGTTCGCGCAACAAGTATCTGAGCGCCGAGGAACGCAAGCGGGCGTTGTGCCTGTCGCGGTCGCTGTTCGCCGCGCGGGCGCGACTCGATGCGGGCGAGCGCGACGGCGCGGCGCTGCTGGACCTGGTGCGTGAGGGCATGGCCGGCGTGACCATCGACTACGTGGAACTGGTCGACGCGGACTCGATGTGCCCGGTCGACCGCGTGCGGGGCCGGGTGATGCTCGCGGTGGCGGCGTTGGTCGGCAACGCGCGTTTGATAGACAACATAATGTTTACGCCGCCGGAGTGCGCCGGATAGGCCGCCCGGCTTATGAGTAAGGAGGACTTCGAGGACCATGATGTTGACGATGCTCAAAAGCAAGATTCACCGGGCCACGGTGACGCAGGCGGACCTGAACTACGAGGGCAGCCTGACGCTGGACCGGGACCTCATCAAGGCGGCGCACATGCGCGTTTACGAGCAGGTTCACGTGTTGAACATCAACACGGGCGCGCGGTTCACCACGTACATCATTGAGGGCGAACGCGGCAGCGGCGTGGTATGCCTGAACGGCGCGGCGGCGCGCTTGGGCCAGCCCGGCGACCTCGTCATCGTGATCACTTACGCGCAAATGGACGCGCGGGATGCCGAACGCTACTCGCCGCGGATGGTGCATGTCGATGCGCGCAACCGGATTACGCGCGTGGTCGGTGCGCCGCCGGAACCGGCGATGGTCGACTGATTCTCGTGGAGGACCGCGCCGCCATGTACGCTCGCCGTG
>Ga0116142_10004372_pt1 | contig 13503 bp, 10 predicted proteins | sample AD_UKC033_MetaG_FD_89785 | JGI IMG/M metagenome (GOLD analysis project Ga0116142, IMG submission 89785) | Active sludge microbial communities of municipal wastewater-treating anaerobic digesters from USA - AD_UKC033_MetaG | ecosystem: Engineered > Bioreactor > Anaerobic > Digestate | place: USA... | reverse complement strand
TAAAGCCCATGTCCAGGTCGACGGCCATTCCGAGGTCACGCGGATCGCACATCAGGAATAGCGGCGCCAGACTGCGAAACACGCAGGCCAAACCCTCGAGTGTCCCCTGCATGTCCCTTGAGGTCTCGAGTTGCCGATGACAGTCCGGGCACAGCGAGATGAGGTTGTCCAGTCGGTTCGCCCGCAGGTAGTTGTCGTTCTCGCCCGGTCGGTAATCAAAGGTGCGGAAAGGCTGCAGGTGATGGACATCCAGTTGCTTGCCAGGCAGCTCCGGCCGGCCGCAGTTGCGACAGCGGTATTGGTCTCTGGCGCGAGCGCGATTTCTCTGCTCTGCCCAGTCCGGTCCGTAGGAGCGCAGGGCGGCGATAGTCCAGTCTCCCAGGTCAGCCAGGGATTTCACCAGCTCTGCGCCCAGGTGCAGCCAGTAGGCGGTTGTCAGGAGCTCCATCTCGGGTAGGTCCAACGGCACGGTTTCGAGCTTTTCGTGGGTGTACCAGGCAAACCGGCCGTAACTGGTGGCCTTGGTGCGAACGCGCACCTGTCCCCATCCTCGTGTTGTCGCTGTCCCGGGCTCGGAGGCCTCAACCTGCAGCACGTCCACTCTGGAATCCAGCGAGGCTTGAGTAAAGTACTCTGTCTCTCTGGCGCGAACTGTGGCCACGCCCGCCTCGAGGTCCAATCGCTGCACTTCGTAGGTGACGCCTTCGTGCATGTAGACCGCTCCCTCATGAGCCAACTGCACGGCGCCCGGCGCATCCACCAACCCGACCGTGGTCCCCTGTGCACTCACGATGGCGACTCGGCTGGCGCTGGCAGTGCGCAAAGAGACGCTCGAAGCCGGATAGCCGCTGTCCATCCAGAACCACTTGCGCCCGGAGCGGTGCAGGACGCCCTCAGAGGCAGCGATCTCCGAGAGCAACGGCTCGGCAGCGGCGCCGGGTGCATACTGCTCGTCTACCTCAAAGGGGAGCTCAAAGGTGGCGCACTTGAGGTGCGAGCGCAGAAGATAGGGGTTGTCCGGGGCGATCAAGGCCAGCTCTGGCGTCCGTTCCAGGAGGTGGCGGGGATGGGTCAGCAGGTACTGGTCCAGGGGTGAGGGCCCTCCCACCAGTACTGTGGCGGAGGCGCCTTGGCGGCGGCCGGCTCGCCCCGCCTGCTGCCTGGTACTGGCGATTGTGCCAGGGTAGCCGCTGAGGATGCATACGCTGAGTTCACCGATGTCGATGCCCAGTTCCAGCGCATTCGTGGTGACCACGCCGCGCAGGGTGCCATCGCGCAGTTGGCGCTCAATCTCTCTCCTCTCGCGGGGCAGATACCCACCTCGATATCCGCTGACCTGGTTCGGTGAGCAGCCTTGCTCCTTCAGCGCGCTCCTCAGGTATCTGAGCAGCAGCTCGGTGCCTCGTCTTCCGGTGTGGAAGGCGATGGTCGATAAGCCCTTCTCCACAAAGAATGAGGCCAGAGCGGCCGACTCGGCGAGCTGCCCGCGCCTGAGACCGCGGGCAGGGTCGATCAACGGTGGGTTGTAGAAGAGAAAGTGAGACTCTCCCGCTGGCGAACCGTCGTTGTCCACCAGAGTGGCCGGTTGGCCGATGAGCCCGGCAGCGAGCTCGGCGGGATTGGCGATGGTGGCCGAGCAGAGCACGAATTGCGGCCTGGAGCCATAAAGCTCGCACACCCGTCGCAGTCGCCGTAGCACATTGGCCACGTGTCCGCCCAGCAATCCGCGGTAGGCGTGCATTTCGTCCAGCACGACGAATCTGAGGTTGGCAAAAAACTCGTGCCAGCGCGTGTGATGAGGCAGGATGCCAAGGTGGACCATATCGGGATTGGTGATCAGGACCCGCGCTTCGCGCCTGGCTTTGGCGCGTGAGCCAGTGGCGGTATCTCCATCGTAGGTGGCCGCTGCGCCTGGCCCCAGAATGCCCCGAGTCAGCTCCTGCCACGCGGCCTTTTGGTCTTGCGCGAGGGCCTTGGTGGGGAACAGATAGAGTGCTCGCGCCTGAGGCGCACGAACGAGAACGTCCAGCACCGGCAGGTTGTAGCACAGTGTCTTGCCCGAGGCCGGACCGGCAACAACGACAACGTTCTCGCCCCGAAGTGTGGCGGCTATCGCGTCTGCCTGGTGGCTGTAGAGTGCTTCGATCCCCCGGCCGCGAACTGCTTCCCGAACTCGAGCATCGATGGCCTCGGGGAACGGCCCAAATCGAGCGGCTCGCGCGGGTTGCCGGACCCAGGCGACGATGTTTTCACAGAACCGCGGATCGGTGCGAAGAGCTTGGAGTGCCTCGGTCAGGTCCATAACTTGATTATAGGAGCCGTCCTGCCGACAGGGCAAAGGCGATACGCGCCATTTGACGATTTTGCTTTTCCTGCGATAGCTATGTTAGAATGCCCTTACAGGCACGGTTGAGTGCTGCCTGATTCTGGCGGAGGTGCAAGATGAAGGCGTACTGCTTCAAGTGCAAGGCGCAACAGGAAGTGAAGAATCCCAAGGTGGTCACCCTGAAGAACGGCCGCAAGGCCACCAAGGGCACCTGTTCGGTGTGCGGTGCGAAAGTGAGCCGCATGGGGGTCGCCAAGTAGTTTCCGTTGTCGGGTCACGACCGTAGTATCTGATCGTGACCCGACTCTCGTCCTCTTCTCCAACGGGCTACGCCGGTGGTTGCTCTGCCTCGCCCTGGCGCCTAGTTGGTTGTGTGCTCGTTCCCTCCAACTACCCCAACCAGCACCCTGCTCCCCGCATCCGCGACTTGGCCTGCCCGATGAATTGCTAGAGCTGAGAGGTGCAGTTCGGGCAGCGCTTGGCCTTGATCGGGATGCTGGTGGCGCAGAACGGGCATTCCTTGGTGGTGGGTTCCGCTGGCGCTTCAGCTTTGACTGCCTGCAGGCGGTTCACCTGGCGGATAACCAAGAACAAGGCCGCCGCGATCACCAGGAACTCGAGGACCGTGTTGATAAAGACCCCATAGTTGACGGTCGCTGCTCCGGCCTCTTTGGCCGCGGCGAGGCTGGCGTGACGTTGACCTGAGAGATCGATGAACAGGCTGGTGAAGTCAAAGCCGCCGAGCAGCTTGCCGATCGGAGGCATGAGGATGTCGTTAACCAACGAAGAGACGATCTTGCCAAATGCCCCTCCGATGATCACTCCGACAGCCAGGTCGAGCACGTTTCCCCGGTTGATGAACTTTTTGAACTCTGCGATCATATCCACCTCCAAGATGACGAGCGAGTCGGAGCGATTATAGGTTTGGACCAGCGAGCGGTCAACAGAAGCGTTGTTGACCAGACCACGCGTAGCATAGTATTATAGGCCCGGCGCGGTAGGCCCCTGGCCCGCGCAGGGATGCAGGCACCTGCCGAGGCATCGGGCAAGGCCCACTAATCGCAGAGCGCCAATCTGATCGGGGAGGCGACAGTGCAGGGTCGACACTTTCTGCTCGGGGTAGTTGTCGGCATCATCTTGAGTCTCGTTCTCGCCGGAGCGCTGGTACTCTACCTGCAGACGCGTCCGGTCATCGCGCCGCGGCTGCCGGCGCATTCGGGGCGAACGCAGCTCAGCATCACCGCCGATGAGGCTCTTCTGTCAGAGCTAGTCACTGAGGCTGCCCGAGACCAGGATCAAACCATGGACAACGTTGTGGTTGACCTGCGACCAGGCGGATGGCTGGATATCCTCATTGGTGCCAAGGTGACGGTGGCCGGCGAGACGACGGCAGTGCGGCTGAAATTGATCGCTGCTCTGTCAGTCCGCGATGGGGGATTGGAGCTGGCGGTTTCGCAGGTAGAGCTGGCGGAAGTGCCCATCTCGGTCGACCTGCTGCCGGCGGCGATCCGCGAGAGGATCGATTCTCTCGTCGGCAACGCCAACCAGCTCTTCGCCGAGACGCTGGTCAGGTCGGGGCTCGAGGTGGTTGCGGCGAGAACGGATGATACCACGCTCACCCTGTCGATGGCTCTGGCGAATCAATGAATCGACACGTTCGAGCCTGACAGCGTTACCAACGCGGGACGAAGGATACCAATGCTAGCATTGCATAACGCCACGGCCTGCACCCCCGGTGGCCTTCTTCGCCAGGCGATGCTGCTGGTAGATGACAGCAGCCGTATCTCCTACGTCGGTCCACCAGCGAGATTCGAGCAGCGGCATGGCAGGTCCGTTGACCTGCAGGGCATGCTTCTCTCGTCGGGGTTCATTGACATCCATACCCATGGTGGGCGCGGCATCACTTTTGGACAACCTGGCCGGCAGGCCGACGATCTTGCTCAGTACTCCCAGTGGGTGCTCCGCTCTGGAGTCACGGGTTTCATCTGCTCGCTCGCAGCGCCGGACCGGGCAAGCCTCCTTTCGATCGTGGCCGAATGCGCAGAGGTGCTCGAGATAGGCCTGCCAGGCGCAGAGGGGCTCGGCATTCACCTCGAAGGGCCATTTCTCAACCCGGAACGAAGAGGGGCCTTTTCCCGCTCGTGGCTTCGTCAGCCGACGTTAGAAGAGGCGACCGCTCTGCTCGAGGCAGGTCGCGGTTGGATTCGAATGGTCACGCTCGCGCCGGAGTTGCCGCGGGCGGGCGAGGTGGCGGCGTTGTTCCACTCTGCGGGCGTCACCGTGGCGCTGGGTCACTCGGATGCCAGCTATGAAGTGGCCAGCGATGCGCTGCAGGGTCGTTGGACGCACGTGACCCACACCTGCAATGCCCAGAGCCCCTTCACCCACCGACAGCCCGGGGTGGTAGGTGCGGTGCTGACTTCAGAGCGAGTGACGGCGGAGCTCATCGCCGACGGCGTGCACCTGCACGCCGGTGCGCTGAAACTGCTCAACAGGTGCCTAGGTACGGAGCGCCTGGTGTTGGTCACTGATGCCATGGCCGCGGCGGGCCTCGGGAACGGCGAATACCGGCTCGTCGGTGAGTTGGTCACGGTTGTCGATGGTGTGGCGCGCCTGAGCGACGGGACTCTGGCCGGTAGCACGGCCACAATGGACTCGTGCCTGCGTCACTGGATCTCGGCAACAGGATGCTCGCCGGAGGTGTCGACTCGGCTGGCTTCCACCAACGCGGCCAGGGCCGTTGGAGCAATGTCGAGTGTGGGGAAGTTGGTCCCCGGCAAGCTGGCCAATTTGACCGTATTGGATCAGGACCTGCGGGTGAGGCTCGTGGTGGTGCGGGGGAAGATTGTCTACGAAGCGGGTCTCGCGTAGCGGCATTTCGCATCTCAAGAGGAAGAGGGAACCAATGGCCGGATTGGAGTGGTGGCAGAGGGGGGTGTTCTACCAGATCTACCCCCGCAGCTATGCGGACTCGAATGGGGATGGTATCGGAGATCTGCCTGGCATGACCAGCCAGCTGGACTATCTGGCGGACCTGGGTATCGATGCTCTGTGGCTCTCCCCGTTCTTCTCATCGCCGCAGCATGACTGCGGCTATGATGTATCTGACTACACCGACGTAGCGCCAGAGTACGGCACAATGGCCGACTTGCGGACGTTTCTTGACCAGGCCCACGCTCGGAACATTCGCGTCATTTTCGACCTGGTACTGAACCACACCTCGCATGAGCACCCGTGGTTTCGCGAGTCGCGTTCGAGTCTCGACAATCCCAAGCGCGACTGGTACATCTGGAGAGACGGGCAGGCCGAAGGGCCGCCCAACCGGTGGATGTCGTGCTTCGGAGGACCGGCCTGGGAGTACGACGGGACGACTGGCCAGTACTACTATCACTACTTTCTCAAGCAGCAACCGGATCTCAACTGGCGCAACCCTCAGGTCCGACAGGAGATGTATCGGGTGGTGAGGTTCTGGCTTGACTACGGGGTGGACGGTTTTCGACTCGACGCACCCGGTACATTGTTCGAGGACAAAGACTTTCGCGACCCTACCGAGACGCGCTCGCAGGTGGAGCTGTTCCTGGCCCTGCGCAATGCCTCCAGTGCGGAGGAGTTTCAGCAGGCGTCGCAGGACCTGGAACGGCTGTATGAGCGGCAGGTGGAGCAGCCGGAAGTGCACGAGGTGATGAGGGAGCTCAGGCAACTGGTTGACACCTACGACGACCGGGTGCTGGTCGGTGAGGTAGATGACCTCGCCTACCATGGTGACGGGTCGAACGAGCTGCACCTGGTGTTCAACTTTCCCTTGCTGCGCACAGAGCGTCTGGGACCGGCTCACGTGCGTGCCAACCAGCGCGACCGGCTTGCACGCCTGCCGCCCGGAGCGTGGCCGTGCAACACCCTTGGCAATCACGACACCTCCCGGCTGCGCAGCCACTTTGGCGATGGAGAACATGACGCCGAGCTCACGCGATTGGCTGCCGCGCTGACGCTGACGCTGAGAGGCACTCCCTTCCTCTACTATGGCGAGGAGATCGGAATGTCTGACTTGCTCCTGACGGACCTGACGCAGGTCCGCGACGAGTTCAGCAAGCGTCTCTACGAACTGGAGACAACGCTGGTGGGTTCACCGCCCGCAGTTGCCTTGAGGCATGCCGTTGAGCACGGCCGGGACAAATGCCGTACGCCGATGCAGTGGAACGCACTGCCCCGGGCCGGATTCAGCCCGCCTGACGTTCAGACCTGGTTGCCGATCCACCCCAGCTTTGCTCACGGCGTCAGTGTTGAGGAGCAGAGAGGAACCAAGGGTTCACTGCTCGAGTTCTACCGGTCCTTGCTGCAGTTGCGCCGCCGGTCTCCGGCGCTGCTGGGAGGCTCGTGGAGCCTGGTGGATGCAGACTCGGCGGACGTGCTGGCCTTTGTGCGCACGGCGCCGGAGCAGACCATGCTGGTGATTCTCAACTGGAGCCGACACTCGCAGTCAGTCGATGTCGCCTCGCGGCTGGGGCGGCCGCAGGGGTGTTCTGACAGTGCCTCACTGGCTCCGGACTCGGCGCTTTGCGCCAGGGTTCGATTGTCCACGCATCATGCTGTTGCCGAGTCGCTGGACCTTCGCCGCGTAGACGTCGCGCCATACGAGGTGTTGATCGCCGAGCTGGAGCGTTCTGGTGGGAGCTAGCGTGAGCGGAACCCACGGCTGGTTTCGTTGTGCGGTGCGGTGACTGGCACAAGTGGCACCCGCGGGAGCGTGAACATGTCCAGAATGGGCCAGATGACGGTGTGCAAGAAGCCGTACGGAGGCTGGCCGAACTGCTACTGGCTCACTAACGGTCGGCTTGAGCTGGTGGTGACCACGGACGTCGGCCCGCGCATCATTCGGTTTGGCTTTGTCGGAGAGGCCAACGTCCTGCGCGAGTATCCGAAGCTGCTGGGCCGCAGTGGCGGCGCCGAATGGCTCATCTATGGCGGTCACCGTCTCTGGGAAGCGCCCGAGGATCCGGCACGCACCTATCAGCCGGACAATGCCCCGGTGGTGGCAGCGCAGCAAGGCCAAACGCTTGCGGTGACGCAGGCTGCCGACCAAGTGACGCAGACCGAAAAGAGCATCGAACTGCGGTTTGGCAGCGCGGGGCAAGTGGTGGTGACCCATCGGCTCACCAACAGGTCCCACGCGCCAGTGCAGTTGGCTCCCTGGGCCATTACGGTGATGGACGAAGGCGGAGTGGCCATCGTTCCTCTGCCTCCCCGCGGGGTGCACCCCGAATCACTCTCAGCAAGCAGTATCCTGACGCTCTGGCCCTACACCGACCTGTCTGACTCCCGGTGGACCTGGGGTCAGAGGTACATCCTGCTTCGCCAGACTCCTTCCGCGACATTGCCACAAAAGATCGGGGCTTCAATCCCTGACGGATGGGCGGCCTATGCCAACGGCGGCAGTCTCCTGGTAAAGACCTTCCGGCGTGAGACCGGCGCCTGCTATCCTGACATGGGAGCGAATGTGGAGGTCTTTACCAACGACACGATGCTGGAGGTGGAGACCCTGGGACCGCTCGAGCACGTGGCCCCCGGCGAGGCAGCGGAGCACACTGAGGAATGGTTCCTGTTCCGCGACGTGCCGGACCCCCGCAGCGATGACGAGGTCGACCGATTCGTTCTGCCGCGCGTGCAGGAGGCACTCAACCTGTCCAGGTCCCGCTGATTGGCGCCTGCGACCCAACTCGACGGCGCAAGAGGGCTCGCCAGACCCATGGGTCCGGCGAGCCCCTTTCTTGCGGTGTGCCTCAGTGGGCGCTATTCGCGCCGCAGGGAGATGGGGCCGAGTTGTGCCTGTTCCGGTGCGTTGGCGGTGACACGCAGAGCGCCATCTATGGCCAGGTCGCGGTAGCCACGCGCGATCACCAGCAGTCCATAGGCCTGGCCCTTTGGTAGCTGGCGGTCAAAGGTGAAAGTGCCCTGGTTGCCCGTGGTCGCTTTGGCCACTATCTGGTCCTTGTTCTGCTGCCTGACAAAGTCCTGCACTCGCACACCCGGTTTCAGCGCCAGAACGAGCACATTGGCGATGCCTCGATTGGTCGCGGCATCGACAATCTGACCGGACACCTGGGCGTCGGTGTCTTCGGCAAGCATCCCGATGACAGCCTTGCCTTCGGCCATAACCTGGTTATTGAGAGTCAGCACCAGGTGATACTCCCCATCAGGCAAGCCGCGTTGGTTCATCAGCGAAAGTGTCCGACGCCCGCTGGCCTCTGCGTCCCACGGACCGCGCTTCTGCGCAATGGTCTTGCCGTTCCAGGCCCAGACCTCGCCAAAGGTCATCGAGCTATCCAGGCCAGAGTATTCAAAGCTGGCAAAGAGCTGGGTACCCCCTGACGGCAGCAGCGAAGCTGGCTGGATGGGTCGCCCGTCCTCAGTGACGTCGCGGCTAAAGACCAGGGCACGAAAGGCCGGAGCCGACGGGCTCGGCGCTGGCGAGGTCCTTGCTGGCTGCGCTGACTGCACCGGAGGCAGCGCTGCAGACGCACCTCGCATGGTTGACAGGCCTGCCTTTTGCAGCAGCGGGGAGGCGAGATTGATCGGCCGCAAGCCATTGATAAACCCGCCGATGGCCATCGGGGTGTCGCGCTGGTCGATTTGCCCGTCGCGGTTGGTATCAACGACGGGGCGCGCATCTACCGGCTGGATGCCGGTGCCGGCAGCCGCCTGCGTTGGCACGCCCACCAGATGGCCGACGCCATTGATCGCGGTGCCCCCGCTGTTCCCACCGGAGATAGTGGCATCGGTCTTGATCCAGGCGCGGGTCACATTCAGCCTCTCCTCGTGCGAAAAGCCGGACACGCTGCCGCTGGTCAGAGTGATCGTATCGCCGCCGATACCCGGGTAGCCGAAGATGGCCAGAACATCACCAAGCTCCAGATCGTCCGAATCGCCCAGGGGAACGTAGGGCAGGTTCAGGTTGGATACCTGGCGGCCATCGACTCCAGCCACGATTCGTAGAACTGCGAGGTCGATTTCCGGAGACTGCGCCACGACCTGTGCAAAGTAGGACAGCACAGGGGGCTGATCAGAGCGCTCGGTCAGGGCGATGCCTAATCGGTCCGCCGGTGGGGCGGACATCCCCATGGCGCGCGGGTTCGCCACGTGGCAGTTGGTGAGGATCAAACCAGATGGATGCACAATCGTCCCGGACCCGGTCCAGGCCGGCGACATGCCACCCAGGAATCCCTGCCGCAGCGCTACGATCTGCACCACTCCCCGCATGGCGTTGCTGATTACCTCACGGCCGGGCAGGTTACGTCCGCTGGTAGCGGTCATCGTATTTCCTTTCTGCATAGCCGCGATGCTAGTACTGGCCCCGGTTGGTCCTTTTTCCTGTGCGTTTGGCCGAACTGGAGGCGGGTGCCTTCGGGCGGGCCTGCTGCGTCTGCGTCTTGGCGAGTGCGCCCTGCAGCATCTGGAACACCTGTTGCAGACTGTCGTTGGCCATGCTCTCATCCATACCCATCTGGTTCGCCAGCTCACGGCTCATGCCGGACTGCTGGATGTAGTTGCCCGTGGTGGCACTTCCGGCGCCAAAAGTGTCCAGCAGGCTGTCCAGGTTCCAGCCGTCCTGCGACTGCGCCGGGGTCTGAGAGGGCGCCGGAACATAGGAGGGCTGCTGCTGCGGTCGCGGCTGCGGAACAATCGCGCCACCGCCTGAGCCAGCGGCGGCTGAAGGCATCAGCTTGCTGATGGCAAAGCTGACGATCATCTGTGCCACGACCGGTGGGATACCAAGGCTCTTGGCCAGCTTGTCAACGATGGGGCCCAGGAACGAGTTCCTCTGCATCGGGGCCTGTCCGGAGATGCTGCCGAGGAAATCCTCGATGGTCCCAGAGGGTTGCTGCTGCCGCTGCGGCTGGAGTCTGCCTCCACCGAGGATGCTGCCGAGGATGTCGCCCAGGTCGCCGCCGGCCTGCGGCTGCTGCGCCTGCTGGGGCTGCGCTCCACCCAGGATGCTGCCAAGGATGTCACCCAGGCCGCCCGAGGACTGCGACTGCTGCGCCTGAGACGTTTGGCCGCCGAGAATGGCGCCGATCAGGTCGGACATCGGGTCAGGCTGCGCGCCCTGGCGTGAGGACTTGACCGATTTGACGCCTGAACCGCCCAGGATTGCTTTCATCAGGTCTTCCATGCTCATAGCAGTAATGTGCTCCTTTCGGGTTGTCGCAGCTACACCGAAACCGGTGGTAGTTGCGGCTGACCTTGCTGTGCGTCTGAACAGCGGTCCACCGATCATTATAGCGCTGGCCCCCAGCAGGCCAAATCCTCGTCGGCCAGCATCGTGGCGGGAGACGCAGCGCGCATCCCCGGCCCAGTGGTGTCCATTTCGTCCGGCTCGCAGGTTCTTCGGGTGGGAGTGAGGCACGATGGCCAGATGCTCTCCTGCCGTTCCAGGAGTCGCTGCACGGAGCTGCTCTCTGGCCAGTCTCCCTTCCGTGCGCTACGGAAGCAACCTCTCCAATTCCAGGCGCAACTGCTCTTCGCTGAGGCGGCCAGACACCAGCGTGCCACGGCCCTTGTCAGTGAGGAAGAACCACGCCGGCACCGATTCTACGCCTGCCTGGCGAGCCACATCAGCTCCGCTTGGTTGGTCAACCCGAATCTCGAGAAAGAGCACCCGGGAAAAGCCGTCTCTCATTGACTCGAGCAACGACCGCATCGCCTCGCAGACATCACACTGAGGCTCCCAGAACAGTACGATGGCCGGCTGGTGATTCCGCACTGCCCACCCGAACTGATCCTGCGCCAGTTCGGGGAGAGGATCGTTGGTCGAGGACATACCGGGCTCGGGGAAGCTCGTTGCAGTGGGCGCGGGGGTGCCGCTCAATGCAATGGCCGTTCTCTGTGCCGCGTGGAGCTGCAGGCATTCCTCACAGCGGGGATCCTTCGTGGCGCTCAGCAGCGGAGTAACCGTCGACCCGACGGAGGATTCCGTCTCAGCGCTCAAAGCTCGATTGCATACGACGCACGCGGTGAGGGCAGCGCAAAGAACAGTGATCAGGCATGCTCTGGCCACTCGAACCAGGCACGCAGGGCCTGACGGCGTCCAACTCGAGGACTCACCGGTGCGGGCCAAGTCTACTTCCTCTCGGTCATTCGTGTGAGCATCACGCGCCTAGGTCGTGGCGCGAGCTATCTGGCGTCGCGAACGGTGGCATCTGGCTCCCGCGGGAAGCCTTGCCGCGGCTGAGAGAATACTCAGGCGCGGGCTTTGCCCTCATGTATATTCTAAGCCCAATCGCGCTTAACGCATAGCGGCGTCGCAGGCGGGGTCAGGGCGGGTTCGTCTGCACGATTGAACCCGGCTGCCGCGAGCGGCGTTGTGCGTTTGACAATCTTGTGATTCTCGTTACAATGGACCATACGATCGTCGCAGCATCGTCGAAGGTACTGTGCCGTACCGTCTCACCACGTGCGTCTCTGTGCAGTTCTGGGTACCTACTAGCCTGGATTCGGAGGAAGTCCGAGTGAAGAAGACGCGGCCCGTACTGATTACCATCATCGCTGTGCTGCAGGTGGTCGCCATTCTGGTTGCACCCCCCGCATTCTTCAGCTCTGTCAGCTGGGCGCTGTTCCTGGTCCTCGTGCCTGTCTTTGGGCTCATGGGCTGGGGTCTGTACAAGCTGCTCCCCCTCGCCAGAACGTTGACGATCTTTGTACAGGGCATGAACATCGTTGTGCGCACGCTGGTTACGCTGGCCAGAGTCGTCCCCTCCAAGGCACCGGGCACTCCGGCCGACATTCCCCTGCTGGTCAGTTCGCTCATCTCGATACTGCTTTCATCGCTCATCGTATTCTATATCGATCAGCCAGAGATGCAGTTGCTGTTCGAATCCTAGGTTGGACTTGGCGTTGCCGGGCTTGCAGCGAGGAGTATCCCGCTGCCGTTGTTCGGAAGGCACCATCTTCACGCCGTCGTGACCATCGCTGAGCGCTGCCGCTCATCTTTGAGAGAGGATGAGGAGGTCGCAGGAGCCACAGGGAATCGAGACGGTTCGAGTAGCGTTACTAGAGTTGCGGTGTTGAGCTGAGGGGTGGCTGCCCTCTGGCGCCAGACTCTGGGACGACACGCGACTGACCCGCGGGAGGCATGCAGGGCCCCTCGTCGGATCAGGCAAAATGACCCAAGGGAGGTTTGGAGATGAAGGGAAAGTATCTGTCATTGGTTATTCTCCTGCTCGTGCTCTCAGTGGTGATTAGCGGGTGCAAGACCGGTGGCGGAACTACCGGCAAGACGGTGAAAATTGGCATTCTCGGACCGCTCACCGGTGCCCAGACGACCTTTGGCGAAGGCAACCGAAACGGAGCCCTGATTGCCATCGAGGAGTGGAATGCCAAGGGCGGCCCCGCTGGGTACAAGATCCAGTACGTTCTCGGCGACTCGCAGTGCGACCCCAAGGCCGCTGCTGACGCCGCCAAGAAGGCCGTGGACGAAGACAAGGTCCAGTTCATCATTGGTGCGGTTTGCTCAAGCGAGACGATTCCGATTGGAGAGTATGCCGCAACCAAGAAAGTCCCGTTGATCAGCGGCACATCCACCAACGCCAAGGTGACGGTCGACGACGCCGGGCACGTTAAGAAGTACTCTTTCCGCGCCTGCTTCATCGACCCCTTCCAGGGCAAGGTGATGGCCGGGTTTGCGCTCAAGAATCTGAAGGCCAAGACCGCTGCCGTGGTGCGCGAAGTGGGCAACGACTATATCATCGGTTTGGCGGACGAGTTCGTCAAGGCGTTCGAGGCTGGCGGCGGGAAGGTTGTGGTCTCCGAGTCTTTCGTGAAGGAAGACACTGATTTCTCGGCGATTCTGGCCAAGGTCAAGGATGCCAATCCCGATGTGTTCTTTGTGCCCACCTACTATGACAAGGTGAGCCTGATTGGCGCGCAGGCTAAGCAGAAGGGCATTACGGCTGTCCTGCTGGGCGGCGATGGTTGGGACTCGGCCGATCTTGATTTGGCAGCCGTCGAGGGCGGGTACTTCTCCAACCACTACCATCCTGGTGACACTCGCCAGATCGTTGTTGATTGGGTCAACAAGTACAAGACCAAGTACGGTAGCGTGCCAGATGCGCTGGCTACTCTGGGATACGACGCGGCGAGCCTGATGCTTGCGGCAATCGACAAGGCCGGCACCACAGATCCTG
>Ga0116142_10004371_pt1 | contig 13504 bp, 11 predicted proteins | sample AD_UKC033_MetaG_FD_89785 | JGI IMG/M metagenome (GOLD analysis project Ga0116142, IMG submission 89785) | Active sludge microbial communities of municipal wastewater-treating anaerobic digesters from USA - AD_UKC033_MetaG | ecosystem: Engineered > Bioreactor > Anaerobic > Digestate | place: USA... | reverse complement strand
GTTTTCAGCCAGGCAGCCAGTTGTTTGTGCAGAAAAGATTTGGTGAGCCTGAAACTGTTGTGGTCAGCGAGTGGCGTGGGCATTTTACCGACACGGCTATTGATGTTAAATTCGAGGGTGCCGATGATTGCGATGCCGCCGCAGCATTTGTGAATGCGATGCTTGTTATTCCCAGATCAGAAAGGGAAAAACTCAGGAGCAACACCGAGTTTTACCCTGATGAATTGTGTGGAATGCAGGTTATTGGCCCTGATGGGCAACCGTCAGGAAAAGTTATCAAGCTCGAAGCGGATGCGCCCTGCCCATATCTTCTGGTGCAGTTGCCCGATTCGACCGAGGTAATGATCCCGTTCAGAAAGATTTTTATAAAATCGGTCGATCGGGCTGCAGGTGTGGTAAGGCTCGTTGAGCCTGTTTCTTTTCACATTCCGGTGGAATGAAATGCGGGTAGATATAATTACTCTGCTACCAGCGATCTTTGACAAGGTATTTGACGAAAGCGTCCTCGGGTCGGCCGTCAGAAACGGCCTTATCGACATAGCTGTGCATCAGTTTCGTGATTATGGCGATGGCCGACATCGAACGGTTGACGACACTCCCTTTGGGGGCGGGCCGGGCATGGTTTTTAAACCAGCCCCCCTCGTAAACTGCATTCGCGACATTCGCAGACTTGCAGGCCCCGGGCCGGTAATCGGGCTGACACCCCAGGGAGTACAGCTGAACCAGAACCTGGTAAAAGAACTGGCAGGTTTTGACAGGCTGATTCTTGTCTGTGGTCGCTACGAAGGCTTCGATGAGCGAATTCTTCATGAATTTGATCTGCAGCTCTCGATAGGAGACTATGTTCTGACTGGCGGTGAAATAGCCGCCATGACCGTTGTAGACGCAATTTCGCGGATGATTCCGGGCACTGTTGGTCGGCAGGAGTCGGTAGAGCAGGATTCCTTTTATCAGGGCCTTCTTGACCACCCACAATACACCAGACCCGCATCCTGGGAAGGCCTGGCAGTCCCTCAAGTTTTGCAGGCCGGTAATCATGCGCATATTACAAAGTTTCGGCATTCGAGGTCGTTGTTGACCACAGCGGTCAGCAGGCCAGATGTGTTCGCCGCCGCCAATCTCTCGGAAGACGACAGAGATGCTCTGCAGTCGGTTCTGGTGCAAAGCGGCAAAATCAGTTGAAATCATTCCGGAAGGAGTTTGTCTAATGAATCCCGTTATTGAAAGTATTGAAAGAAACTACCAGAAGAACAAGCAGGAAATCCCGGCTTTTATGCCCGGTGACACAGTTCGCCTTGAAATCAAGGTTCGCGAAGGTGAAAAAGAACGCCTGCAGGCCTTTGAGGGTGTTGTTATTTCCAGACGCTACAGCGGTCTACGCGAAAACTTCACTGTCAGAAAAATTTCCTATGGCGTCGGCGTTGAAAGAACTTTCATGCTGCATTCGCCCACTATCGCTTCTATCTCTCTTCTCCGCAGCGGTAAAGTTGCCCGTGGCAAACTGTATTACCTGCGCGACAGAGTTGGTAAGAAAACACGCGTTAAAGATAAAATCTTTAGCAAGGACAAAGATTGATCTTGCAAGAATCAGCTAATCCCGACAAGTCTGTTGGGGTGTTTATTCACGATTTATCGATACGTTACGGTGAACAGGTTGTTCCTCTGGAAGCGCTCGACCTGGATGAGGTTCTGGCTGAGTCAGAACTTCAACTGGCAGGCAGCCTGAGTGGCAAAGTCGAAGATGGAGTCAGGGTTGTTCTCGAGCAGACCTGGCGGCCTTTTTTGAGATCTGCAAAATCTGTAAACTGTCTTGAATCAATATCTCGTGGAAGATTCCGGACTGATCTTAAACTGCACAACGGGGTCAACGGGCTGAATGTCAGCGCCGTTGGCCCTGATGGTGCTGTTTTAGACAGTAAAAGTTTTAATCTGCATTACAAAGGCTCGTTTCGAGAATGGAACGAGACTATTTTTATCGCTTTTTTTCTGGCGATTCTGATAAGAGGGCTTGTGGTTCAGGCATTCTGGATACCCACAGGAAGCATGGAGCCGACTCTGCTGGGCGAAAAACGTAATCCTTTTACCGGGCAGCTCGAGCGCGGCGGCGATCGAATACTGGTAAGCCGATTTTCTTACGTTTTTGATCTTTCGCTCGATGGCCGAGTGCCTTTTGGCCCGAGGATCTGGTTCAAGATTCCTGAACGGGGTGATATTGTGGTATTTCGTTACCCCAACCCCGATTTGGCCGCCCCACCCAAAGATTATATCAAGAGAGTCATTGGCCTTCCCGGGGATCACATCGAAATTGAAGACGGCCGGGTCATGGTAAACGGCGTTCAGCTCGAGGAACCCTATATTGCTGAGCCGCCCTTGAGTGATTATGCGACCATAGTTCCTGAAGATTGTCTGTTTGTTATGGGTGACAATCGAAATAACAGCTCTGACAGTAGATTCTGGGGCCCCATGCCCCTAAGAAACCTTAAAGGACAGGCCGTATTCAACTATCTGCCAATGAACAGGATCAGCCCGATCAGAAGCTTTGCCCACCCGATGCTCCCTGACCGCCCGACAGACAATCAGAGCTGAGACGAGGCGCAGGCTTTCTGTCCGGTGTTGCTCCAGAACAAGTGAATATTCAATGAATAAAGAACTTCCCGGTCATATAAAGAAGGCATTCAAATCAGTCGACCATTATCTGCCCGTTGTCGACGTTATTGTCGAACTTGTCGATGCAAGAATGCCCAATGGTTCAAGACTTCGAGGTTTTGTTAAACGTCTTGGCAAAACCTCTGTGATAGCTCTCGCAAAATCGGATCTTGCCGAAGAGGCTGAGACCAGACGCTGGATCGAGCGCTTCAAGAGCGAGGGGCAGGATTGTGTGGCCTTAGATTGCCGCAATCGAAGCTCTGTAAAAAATCTCGCCCGATTGATCCGTACGGCGGCATTTACTCTCAAACCTGGCCAGACTGCACCTTTGCGCAAAGTCCGCCGCGTCATGATTATTGGTATTCCAAACGTGGGTAAATCAACTTTGATAAATTCTCTGGCTGGTCGCAGTGCTGCCCGCGCTGCCAATAAGCCAGGCGTTACCCGCAGTATTCAGTGGATCAAACTTGCCGGTGAACTCGAGCTTCTCGATTTGCCCGGGATTCTCGACTTCGGTCTTTTGCGGCGCGGCGATATTCTCAAGCTTATCAACACAATTCCGGGCCGTGATGAAGATACTTACACGCAGTCTAAAACTCTGTGTGAGATTCTTTCTTACAGTGGCAATCAGAAGATTTTGCCGGGCTATATAGAGGCGGATTGCAGCTTCGACCGTTTTATAGTCGATTATGCAAGAAGAATGAATTTTTGTGCCAGAGGAAACGAGCCTGACATCGAGCGTGCGGCTACAGATGTTATAAAACGTTTTCAGTCAGGTGGTTTTGGTCGCGTAACCCTTGAAAGGGCCGACAGCGATTTTACCGAACTTTTTGAAGTAAAGACTGATAGCGGGACGGAGCATGCTGATGATGAAGATTGAAAGCGAACATCTTGAACTTTCTGAAGAGCTTGCCAGGCATATATTCAGCTCAGACTCCGATAACGGGCTGAAGCTTATCAGGTGTCTGCCGGGTTTAATTGCTAAAGCCCGTGGCAATAGCCTCTTTCTTGAAGGTAACAGCGAAAAAATCAAACTTGTAAAAAGATTTTTAGAGATATTGACGCACAGAATAGAGCACCATGAGAGTATCAACGCGATCGAGCTCAAAAGATTGTTCAGTCAGTTGACAGAATCGGGGCCTGCGGCCTCAGACCCTGAAGAACGCTTTATTTTTACCGATCTCATAACCTCTTTCAGCGGTCGGGTTGTCAGAGCCAAAACTCTGAATCAGCAGAAATATATAGATACTATTGCTGAAAATACCGTTACCATCGCCCGTGGGCCAGCAGGTACCGGCAAAACATATCTTGCTACCGCTATGGCGATAAAGGCTCTGAAAGACAAGAAGGTAAGCAGGGTAATTCTTTCGCGACCAGTTGTTGAGGCAGGTGAAAGCCTGGGCTATCTTCCAGGCGATCTTAAAGAGAAAGTTGACCCGCATTTTCGCCCATTGTATGATTCTCTGCAGGAATTCATAGGTATGGGGAAATTTGAACAGTTTGTTCGACAGGGAATCATCGAAATTACTCCCCTCGCTTATATGCGTGGCCGAACTTTTAACGAGGCATTCGTTGTTCTTGATGAAGCACAAAATACAACTCTGCCACAGATGCGCATGGTATTGACCAGGCTGGGTTATGGTTCCAAAATGGTAGTTACGGGTGACCACACCCAGATCGATCTGCCGCGCACTTCAGATTCTTCACTTCTCGTTCTCGACGAAATTCTGGGCAGCGTCGATTCGTTGAAGTTTGTTGATTTAGCGCCAGAAGACGTGATAAGACATGAAGTGGTCAGGCGTATAATCGATGCGTTTGACTCATTCTATGCCGCAGAACGGGAAAAACGGTGAGCGACAAAACACAACTTTTATTGTCAAGTTTTCTTGAGTGGCTGAATGTTCCGGCTCAGTCACAACGACGTTTCCTGCTACAGATAGGTGTCTTTTTTGCCCTGCTGGTTCTTGTTCTTGTGGTCGATCCCAGTGGTTTTTCACTCGAGGTCGTCGAGGGAAAGCCCGCTCCCAAAACCATTCGCAGTCCCAGGACGATCAGTTTTGTCGATGAGAGCAAAACAAGCGAATTGCGTGCTGCCGAAATGGAAAAAATCCAGCCGGTATATACGCCTATCGAACAGGCTGAAGAAGAAATGCTTGGCAAATTCGACCGTCAGTTTGTTGAATTATCAGGGTTTTATGAAGAATTTCGGCGCCTTTCTTCCACTGAACCTCCAGAGAATTTAATAGCATCGTATTTTCCTGGTGAATCGCTGCTCGACGAAGAAAAGCTCGTTCAGTTAAAAGTTTTGCGAATCTCACAGTTTGAAAAACTGAAGACTGTCTCCAGGCGCATCCTGGAAAACATGAGCCAGAAGATAATCACCACCCAGAACCTTGACAACATCAGGGCTGAGGTTCGCAGTCTGGTCGAGGCATATCCTGAAAGCTCCCTATTCAAGCAGATAATGACCGCAATCATCAAAAATGCCGTTACGATCAACGCTTTTGAAGATGAAAAGCTCACGAGACAGCGCAGGGAAGCAGCGGCTAGAGCTATCCAGCCTGTTAAACGCACTTTTCAGAAGGGGCAGAAGATCGTAGAAGAAGGTATCATCGTTACTGCAGATGACTATTTTGTCATGCGAAAAATTGCCAGCCAGCTGCAGAAAAACCGTGCTCTGTCATTGATGGGCAACTGTCTTCTTGCTCTTCTGGCTGTAGTGATTTCGCTTGTTTTTCTCAGACTCGAAGACAAGAACGTTCTTGCTGATGGCGAACAGTATAAATTACTTGGCATAATCTGTCTTGTTACCATGGCTTTGGCTAAGACTGCCCATTCTCTTGGCGTCGCTTTTGACAGGCCATATCTGGCAATTCTGTTGACTCCGCTGCCGACGGTCGCATTGTTGATGACAATGCTTCTCGACTGCACGGTTGCTCTTTTTCATATTTTTTTGCTCGGCATGCTCATGTTCGTCGTGGCCGAGGCAAACGTCAGATTTGTCGTTGTGAGTCTTTTCGGCGCCATCGCCGGCATTCTTGCCTGGAGAACCGCTACCCGTGGCAGCGATGTCCGAAACCTGATTGGTTCGGCTGGTATCAAAACCGGTTTGGCGAGTGCTGTGGCTGTTCTCGCTTTTCTGCTGCTCGATGCCGAAAGCTTTGCAACCATGGATGTTAAGCAGATTGCTCTTTTTGCTGGTGTGGGGCTATTGAACGGTATTTTTTCTGGCATTGTTTCGAATGGTGTGCTTCCATACATGGAAAGCCTTTTCTCCCTGGCAACCAGCTCACGCTTGCTTGAACTCACAGATTTATCACAGCCTCTTCTTCGTAAACTCGCAGAAGAAGCCCCAGGAACTTATCAGCACAGCATCGCTGTGGCAACTTTAGCTGAAGCCGCTGCCAATGCGGTCAATGCTGACCCACTTCTGACTAAAATCAGCGCCTACTTTCATGATATCGGCAAAATCAGAAGACCGATGTACTTTGCCGAGAATCAGGCTGATGAAAATCGTCACGACCAGGTAACACCCTACATGTCGAGTCTCATCCTTATCGGTCATATCCGCGACAGTCTCGATCTGGGGCGTGAATATGGCTTGCCTGAACGCGTTCTCTCAATCATGTCACAGCATCACGGAACAACTTTGATCAGTTATTTTTACGAAGAAGCCAAAAAACTTAAAGATGGCGAAGAAGTAAATCAGGAACGTTTTCGCTACCCGGGCCCCAAACCTCAGACCAAGGAAGCGGCCATTCTTATGCTTGCAGATTCTGTAGAAGCCGCTGCGCGTACTCTGCAACAGCATACTCACGGGAAAATAGAAGGCCTGGTTCAAAAAATTGTCGAACACAAATTGAATGATGAAAACCAGCTTGACGAAAGCGATCTCACTCTGAAGGACATTGAAAAGATCGAGCAGGTATTTGTCAGAACCCTGACTTCAATGTACCATGGTCGAGTAGATTATCCGGGAAAGCTTTCCAATCAATCCAAGGGGGCCACAGATGGAAGTTCTGATCAGTAACAGGCAGAAGCTTGTCGACATAGACCTGGACAAGGTTCGGGAAGTTGCAATTGAAATAATGAAGTTCGAGGCCTCTCCCGAAAACGCTGAACTGTCATTGGTTTTTTGCGACGACGACTTCATCCAGAAACTGAACAAGGATTACCGCGGTAAAAGTGAGCCAACCGACGTGCTTTCTTTTCCGATAGATGAAGAAAATTTTGAACCCGAAATCAGGCTGCTTGGCGATATTGTCATAAGCACAGAAACTGCGGTAAGACAGGCAGAAAGCCTGAAGCACCCGCCCATGTTCGAAATAGTTTTTCTGTTGATTCATGGTTTACTGCACCTGCACGGTTATGATCACATCCAGAAGACCCAGCGCAAGAGAATGCGCGACCGGGAAGTGACGATTTTCAGGCACCTGTGCGAAAAGCAGCTGTTGCCATGTATTGAGGGTTCACTACCTGTTCCGCTGATTAAAAGGGTTGTCGAAAGCGATTAAACAGTAACACAAGGCAGGCATTTTTTTATTATGGACGATTCGGTAACGGGATTGCTATTTCTAGGCTGTTTGTTTTTTTCGGCCTTTTTTTCTTCAACTGAGACTGCGTATTTTTCACTTTCACCATTGCGCCTGAAACGCCACGAATCAGACGGTGACAGCCGAGCCAGCGAAATTTTGAAGGTTATCGCTGACAAGCAGCGGCTTCTGGTTTCTCTGCTGATGGGAAAGACTTTGTTCAACGTTTCTGCCGTTGCTCTGGCCATAAGCTTTATCTTGAGATGGCAGTCTCAGCCGGATATCTCAGCATACACCGGATATTCCGCCTGGCTTTGTGTCGGTTTGGTAATCCTGCTTCTATCCACCATTATCTTCGTTTGTGGCGAGATCATACCTAAAACGGTCGCCTTGTTCGGTGGTTACAAATTCTCCAGACTGGTTATCAGACCTTTGCGACTTTTCCTGGCAGTGGTTTATCCTCTGGCAGCCATTATGATCTGGCTCAACAAAAAGATCGTCCCGCGTTACTCAGACTGGAACAGTCTTCTGGGCTGTTCTTCCACCATCGAGGAAATCGACAGTTATGTGACTCTTGGTGAAGAGGCCGGTATCATCGAACACGATGAAAAAGAAATGATCAATTCGGTTTTTGAGTTTGGCGATACGCTTGTAAGAGAAGTCATGGTTCCGCGCCCTGACGTGATTGCCATGCCGATTAACACAAACCTTCAGGATTTGTTGCATTTTATTCGCGAAGATGGTCATTCTCGCTTTCCGGTTTTTGATGGCAGCATGGATAAAATTCTCGGAATTCTTTACGTCAAAGACGTTTTGATCAAGCTCGACGAAATACAGCAGTCCTATGATCTTTTTAAACTGCTGCGCCCGCCATTTTTTGTACCCGAAACCAAAAAGCTCGATGACCTTTTGAGCGAGTTTCAGAAGCGCAAGCAGCATCTGGCGATGGTAGTCGATGAGTATGGCGGCGTTTCAGGACTTGTTACCATAGAAGATCTGCTTGAAGAAATCGTTGGCGAAATCGTCGATGAATACGATCTCGAAGAGCAGGAACCCCTCACCCGCATCGATGAAAACGTTTACAGTGTCGATGCCAGGTTCAGCATCAGCGATCTTGAAGCCGAGCTGGATTGTGAATTTGATTATGAAGATTCAGAAACTGTTGGTGGCTTTGTTCTTGAAAAGCTTGGCCGAATACCGCAGCGTGGCGAAATTTTTGAGCAGCCTCAGGGTGTTTTCCAGATCACAGAAATTAAAGGAAACCGTATTTTGCGTGTCAGATTCACTATGAAACCCGGAATTTCTGAATATACTGAACCTGGGCGTGATTAACTCTAGCCAGATGTGCTGCGATAGCGTAGAATACTTTATATTATGAAGCTGCCGATCGAACACGAACGACTCAACCATACTCTCGAGAATGCCGGGCTGAAGCTGAACGAACTTCTCGGGCAGGTTCGAAAATACCTGCTTACCGGGGTTTTGGTGCTGGTTCCGTTTGTCGTGACTCTGTATATAATGTATGCGATATTTCAGATCACCGATGGAATTCTGGGTGTCGCGGTCAGTCGTTTTTTAGGTTACCGCATCCCGGGTATGGGGCTGTTCTTAACGGCAACAATTTGTGTCACTGTTGGCATTATTGCTCAGAATTACTTCGGTCGGCGGTTGATAGATGGTATCGATGCTTCACTTGAGCAGATTCCGGTAGTAAGATCTCTTTATAATGGCATCAAGCAGGTTTCTGCCGTTATTATGCGCAACAACCGCGGCGAATTCAAAAGAGTCGTGATGCTTGAATACCCGAAAGAAGACAGCTGGGTTCTTGGTTTTGTTACCGCAGATTTTGTTTTGCCAAATAAATCTGATCGCATCGATGATGATATGGTTTCGATTTTTGTGCCAACCACTCCGAACCCAACCTCCGGATTCCTTTTAATTATCAGCAAAAAAAAACTTATTGATACGCATATGGATATCGAGGATGCGATGAAGGTAGTTATTTCCGGTGGGCTCGTGCAGCCTGCCAAATTGCCCGAGCGCCCCAACGAAGAGTCTGCCGAAGATTTTGTCATTCCACATTGAATGTGAGGAAAGGTTCATGAACAGAATATTTACCGCCAGTCTGCTGATTTTGTCATTGCTGTTGCTGCCTCCTGCCACCGGTTACAGTCAGGGCACCATCGAGGAAGTAAGGCAATATTTTGAACTGCGCGATACTATCAGTCTGATGAACCTCGAAATGAAGCGTGCTCTTGCACCTGATTCGCAGTCACAGTTGCTGGGTGATCCCGATGCCCGCAGCCGTCTCGATGCCTTTCTCAACTTCATTAATTCGAGAATAGACAGCTTTGCTCAGCTCGACACTCCGCTTAAATACCACTATCTGAAAAAGCTGAACATTATTTTTGCTGAAACTAGGCAGTTGCACGCTGTTTTGCTGCCCAGGTTAAGGTCTGTGACCGGGCCTGTACTAAGTGGCGCAAGCACTTCTGTCACTGTTGTTCCGGCTCCGAATGAGAATATTGCCGGCGCCCCTGCGAAAGTTCATGGCAAAATCTATTTTGATTCAATCGGTATGCGAACTCTGGCACCGGCTCCCTCTGCAAAGACAGCCAGCGCCGTAGCACATCTGCCACCGCGCCCGGATCTTGTCAAAACTCCGGTTGTGGTAGCTCCCATGCCGGAACCACAGCCCCAGCCCCGGGTAGCTTCTGCTCCGAATGTTCCCGAAAATGCCATGACCACCAGGCCATTGAAGGAACTGCAAAATAACATTGCTTCCACTTCTTCGACCGCAAAGCCGAAGTCTGTGACCAAAGAAAATCAGGTGACGGCAGCAGCCTCTATGCCCGTGGTAAAGCCGGTTGAAAAAACTGTAACCGTTGCGACGGCTCCGATGCCCGCTTCCGCCACGGTTCCAGCGCCGGCTTCAATGCCGGTTGCCACGCCGCCTTCCGTGCCGGTTGCAATAGTAGCTTCTGCTTCAGCTGCAGCGCCTGCAGTTTCCTCTGCTTCGTCAGTGCTGCGTCCTCTGGCGGTAATGATTGAAAATCACAACCAGTCCCGTCCACAAAGCGGCCTCGATCAGGCCGATATTGTCTATGAGATGCCGGTTGAAGGTGGAATAACGAGATTCATGGCAATTTATACCCGTTTGCCCGGTGTTTTGGGCCCGGTGCGCAGTTGTCGTGAGTATTTTATCGACAGGGCTCTTGAGATAGGAGCTCTTTACGTTCATTGTGGCGGTAGCCCGATGGGCTATGCTTATATTTCCAAAAGCAAAATTAACTCGATCGATGAAATAAAATATGGTCAGCCCTTTTATCGTGACAAAACCAGAAAAGCCCCTCACAACCTCTACAGCAAAGGGCAGAGCCTTTATGACTTCATGTCTGAAAAGATATCGATGCGGGTGGCGACCCAGCCCATACTGATCAACCGCGGGACAAGAGCATTGTCGCCTGATGCAGAAGCGGTCGAAGCAGCAAAAATACGTTATCACGGGAATTACACTCTCGATATCAAGTTTGAAAACGGTTTCTATCAACGTTACATGAATGGAGTCCTTCACGTCGATCGCGAGAGCCAGCAGCCATTGAAGGCTTCGGTGGTTATAATCCAGGTTGCTTCCATGAAAACCGTAGATGCTGCCGGTCGACAGGAAATAAGTTTTATCGGCAACGGTCAGGCATGGGTTCTTGAAAGTGGCCGCAGAACCGGGGTTACCTGGCATAAAGCCAGCCCGCAAAGCTTGACCACTTACAAAGACATGGCTGGCACAGAATACCTTTTCCCCAGAAATGGCCAGATTTGGGTTCAGGTCGTGTCTCCGATTCATAAACTATCGTTTAACGGCGAAGACGAAAAGCCGGCATCTGCTGTCGTTAAGCCTGCAACGGCTTCCCCAACAGAAAACCTCGGAAAGCAGGGATAATATGACCAAATTTGGTGCAATTGGAGTTTTTGGCCGGGCAAATGCCGGCAAATCTACTCTGGTGAACGCTATTGTCGGAGAAAGAGTTTCGATCGTTTCTAAGCGCCCGCAGACTACGCGAAAACGTATTCTTGGCATACTTACCAAAGATGAATGCCAGCTGGTTTTTTGCGATACTCCCGGTTTGCACACCGTCAAGAACAAACTCGACGCCTTTATGCACGAAGAAATTCTTGCCACAGTCAAAGGTCTGCAGGCTGGCATGTATCTGGTAGACCTTGCCGACATCAGGCACGAAGAAGACAAAGCCTATTTGTCGCAGCTGAACCCTGAAAGTGGCATGCCGATGTTTCTTGTTCTCAACAAAACAGATATCGTCGAGCCAGATAAAGTAGAATTTGCCGTGAAACTTTACAGCGAATTTTACCCCTTTGACAAAATTTTTGCCCTGTCTGCCAAAAACGCCGAGGGTTTTGCGCCGCTTTTGAAAGCGTTGCGCCGGGCTGTTCCTGAAGGACCGCATGCTTATGATGCAGACTATTACACAAACCAGAGCGAAAGAGAAATCGTTGAAGAAGTGATCCGGGAAGTAGTTCTGCAGAACTTTTATCAAGAAGTCCCGCATTCTCTTGCCGTTCAGGTTGAGCAATTCTGCGAAAGAGAAAACGGCAAAACCTTTGTCGAAGCCAATCTTTATGTCGAGAAGGAAGGACATAAAAAAATTATCATCGGAAAAAGCGGTGAAGGAATAAAGAAGATCGGGCAGGTTGCAAGACAAAGGTTGAACAGCCTGCTTGGACGTGATATTTTTTTACAGCTGTGGATAAAAGTCAGAGCAAACTGGCGCCGTGATGAGCAGTGGATCGAGCGGTTTGGCTACCGTAAATAAAAAGGAAGCAAGATGAATTCAATTTTGATAATCGTTATTGTTGTCGTTATTTTCCTGCTTGTTTTTGTGATGTTTTCTCTCGATGATCACGAAGAAGAAGAAGGATTTCTCAATGACGAAACCACTCCTCAGGTGAACGAAGATTCTCCGGCTGTCGGCACAGAAGAACTGCCTGCCGCTGCACAACCCGAGGTCGCCGTGTCGCCGCCGCCTAAAACCGTAACTGTCGAAAAAGAAAAAGTGCCGGCACAGGTTCGCCAGATTCCCAGGGTAGAGCCATCTGATCGGCTGCAGCTGGTTGAATCCGGCAGCGAAGACGATCTGCGTCTGCGGGTGTCTCTCGACCAGCGCTTGCCCCTGCCCGTTTCTGTTGACGAGAGTCAGATGGTTGTGGCTTCTGTTCAGCTTCGTTTTCCCGAAGAGGTTCTTTCCGACAGCGAACGCTTTCTGAAGCTGGTTCAGCTTGCCGAAAAGGTTTTTGAAAAAGAATTTTCGTTTCCATTTTCTTCTTACTCTGGCTCTCAACTCGACCGCCTCTGGTTTTTCGGGCGTGACGAGGGCCGCGACGACCCGCTTTTCGAAGCTCTGGTGGTTGCATTTGAGGTTGTGTCGAGATTTAAAAAGACTCTTGAAGCAGACGAAGTTTTGCGTGAAGGAAAAGCCCGCGTTGCTGTCGGCCTCTCCATGGGCCGTATGCTGAAGATCAATCGTGGCATTTCTGCCTTGCCCGGCTGGGTGGGTAAACCCTCATATCTGGCTGAAACCCTTGCTGAAGCAGCAAAAGACTTTTCTATCTACGTCGATACCGATATTTACAAAGTGGCCATTCCACTTTTTGATTTCCGCGAATGGAAGCCAATCAAGCTGCGGTCACCACTGCCCGCTATTCCTGTCTATGAGCTGGTTGGCTGGAACAAGCCAGAAGAAATAGCCTCTTTTACGGCCAGCAAAGACGCCAACGCCAGAAGAGCCGTCGCGATTGCCTACAGATACCTTAATCTTGACGACAACCTGCAAACCCTTATAGAACTTCTTTCTGACCCCGAAGAAAAAGTTGCGGTCGAAGCTCTTGAAACGGTAAAAGTCATCGGAACTCCCCACTCGCTGGGTCTTCTGAAACGTATGTTCCCGGAAACCCAGGATCCAAACTTCCGCAGTGCCATTATCGATGCCTTTGCCGCCATTGGCAGTAACGAGATGGTTCCGGTCGTGCTTGGTTCAACAAAAGAGGCGAATTGGAAAGTGCGCCTTTCTGCTACCCGAGCCATATATAAACTTGCCGGCAAAGATGCTCTGCGACACCTTGAGCCTTTGCTCAACGACCCTGATGGTTGTGTTAAGGCAGCTGTGAATGGCGTCTTTTTTAAGGAAACTGCCAAAAAACAATACGTGGAAAACCTGACAGAGCTGCTTGGCGACCTCAGTAAACGTACAAGAAAAGTGGCAGCTGAAGAATTGCTGGCGATTGAGACCGAAAATACCGTGAAGACGGTTGTAAGT
>Ga0116142_10004365_pt1 | contig 13523 bp, 24 predicted proteins | sample AD_UKC033_MetaG_FD_89785 | JGI IMG/M metagenome (GOLD analysis project Ga0116142, IMG submission 89785) | Active sludge microbial communities of municipal wastewater-treating anaerobic digesters from USA - AD_UKC033_MetaG | ecosystem: Engineered > Bioreactor > Anaerobic > Digestate | place: USA... | reverse complement strand
GTAGATCGTGGCTGGATTTTCGCTGGTGATGTTACCAGAGAAAGTGGCCGAATCCACCTACACCGCGCCGTTCATGTTTTCAAGTGGGCTTCCATCGGATTTTCTGGTATGGTAAAAGACCCAAGAAAAGCGAAAGCCGATCTTCGCCCCATCCCTGATGTTGATATACCTGCCGGCGCAGAAGTTTTTTGTGTCCCTGTTCCTGATGATTGGGGTCTTTAATGTTTAGGCCAATCGGCAACGGCTACGGCTACGGCTACGGCGACGGCTCCGGCTACGGCAACGGCGACGGCTCCGGCGACGGCTACGGCGACGGCTACGGCGACGGCAACGGCAACGGCTACGGCTACGGCGACGGCTACGGCGACGGCTCCGGCTACGGCTACGGCAACGGCAACGGCTACGGCTACAGCGACGGCTACGGCTACGGCTACGGCGACGGCTGCGGCGACGGCGACGGCTACGGCGACGGCTACGGCTACGGCACAGTAAACAACACACAGCGCATTCGCACACATTAACTACGGTCATCATCACACAGGAGAAAAGCCATGAAAGGTTCCAAAGCAAAGAAGCGTCTTGCCGCTCGTCGTCAAGACTACGACAAGATGCTGCAATCCGACCCCAAGAAAAACTACATCAGCCCGAAGTCAGGGCGTCCTGCGTATCACCGTCCCGGCAGTAACAACAAGTAATTACATTGCATGTAATTCATAGGAGAAAATCATGGAACACAATGTGCCTAAGCTGTTCAACATCAAGATTTTCAAAGACCGCCATCATCAGGGTGCCAACAAGCGAGCCCTTCGTATCATCACAACACATGATCCGCGTATCATGCCGAAGTATTTCAAGGATCGTGGTTGGCAGTTTCTGCCGGCGCAACGAAAGGAACAGCATTGATCGACTGGAGCAAGACGAAGAATAAACTATAGTCATCAAGCGCATACCTTTCACAATGAAACCTAAAATCAGGAAACGCGGCAACTTGTGGTACTGCATTAGCAGAGGTTGTGCTGCCTCTGGCAAAAGTGCAGAAGAAGCTTACCGCAGTTGGTATCATTTAACTCAACATTACATGTAATGTAAAGGAACATTTTATGGACATTTTAACTTGGTTATTGTCTGTATCTTTTTTAGCTATTTTGTTTGTGTCACACAATTACTGCCTAAAAGTTTTAAAATACAAGCATGAGCTTGATATGGCTGCTGTAGGCTACGAACAAGTGCTGCTTTGGCCCCATGAAAATGCAGATGTTGTAGTGGTTTGGCAGAAAGTAAAAAGAGACGAAAATGCGTAAAGAACTAGATGAGAAGCTGTGTGCCACATATCCGCTATTGTTTGTGGATAGGTATGAGGATATGACCAAAACCGCAATGTGTTGGGGTTTCGATTGTGGTGATGGTTGGTATCCTCTAATCAATGCCTTATGCGAAAGGCTTTATGCGAGATATAACTATACGAAGAGCAGACTTCAGCATACGGAAGATGGTACTTTTCGTTACAAAGACGAAGCTGCAAAACAATGGGCACTAACCAAACTACAAGAGGAATTGGAACAAGAAGAAAAAGACATTCCAATTGTGTTTCAAGTAAAAGAGAAGTTTGGTGGGCTTCACTTTTACACCCATCCCAGAGAGGGCTGTTCCGAAGGGACACGAGAAAGGGCACAACAAATCGTATTCATTTACGAATGTATTAGCTACCATGTGTGCGAAGAATGTAGCATCATGGAAGGCGTGACTACTGAGGGAAATGGGTGGATCAAAACCCTGTGCCCATCCTGTCGAGCAGAACGAGATAAGCGCCGACAGAAGCTTGTTCAAGAAAAAGAAATCTTCGAGCTTGAATAAGTAACTAAGCCCGGATGGTGGAATAGGCAGACACAGCAGACTTAAAATCTGCCGCGTAAGCGTGGGGGTTCGAGTCCCCCTCCGGGCACCATTTATAGGGTCTTTAGCTCAGATGGTTAGAGCAAGCGACTCATAATCGCTTGGTCGTTGGTTCGAGTCCAACAAGACCCACCATCACTAGGAGAAATGAAATGCAAAAGCGTGTGTTCTGGAAAACCTACCTTGCTACCCAAGCGCAGCAGAAACTCAATCGTCAACAGGAAAGGATGAAAACTACGGTCATCGTCCATGTGCGTCGATCTATTCCGCTACTGAAACACACTTCTGTGTAAATTACATTCAATGTTATTGGAGTAAACAATGGCTCTTAAAATGCTGTATCTGCATAGCGTGTATGATAAACTTGACATTGAGGCAATGATTAAAGATCAAGGAATTCTGCCGCGTGACCTACCTAGCAAAGTAGTTTCTATTGGTTACGAAATTAAACCAATAGATGAAAACAAATTCAAGATTGTGGGCCAAGTGGCTAGGTGTTGTTGGAAAGACCCATTCAATAAAAAGATTGCAAGGGCTATCATCAATGGCCGCTACGAGAAAAGAGGGCCTGCGTTCGAGATTCCGTGGACAGAGAGTTTCTCTATCGAGGAACTACTGCAATCTGAGTTTCATCCAGATTATGGCGCTGCGTGGGATTAAATGATTTATGGCCTATTTATGGTTATGGTTTTATGACGACCATAAAGACAGCACTCATCTACAAATAGACGATGAACATGCGTGGAACCCTTGTTTTGCCCAACTACAATACAAAAAATCGTCTAAGTATTTACATCTAGTTACAAAAAATACGGGAGAATACACTTACAGTTTTTTCAATTCACAGAGTTTTGCAAGGCGTGTGCGATATTGGTTAGCAATTGGAAATAAGATAGGTCTTAGATTTAAGAACACTACATTTAGAGTTGTCGGATCATATTTAATTTTCACAATAGATAATAAAGAAATTTATAAAGGAATGCCGAAGAATCTAAATAAGAACAAGTTTCTACACTTGCATTGCTTCTTTCTTCGTCTGTTAAATGAAACAACAGCAGCATTCTTTTTGTTTGCACAATATAGAAAACACTTTATCAAACAATATCCTAGAGCTCCGTTGTGTATTTTACTTTATTTAGCTAGTGCAGAGGTATCTGTATCCTTAGGTAAAGAATATCTATATAAACTTCTTCGTTATAAAATAACTTCATATAGTAAAATAACGCCATACTTTGCTGTTGGTCACTATTTTGTTTTGTTGGTTAAATCACAGATTAAAGCTGCTCTTGAGTGTAAAACAATAGTGGAGCCGTTTATTAAAAAACCCTCAATTGCATATTTTAATTTTGATATGTTTGAACATAGTGCCAATGAGAGTAGGCATGACTACATAATAATGAATAACTTTAAGGAACTGTATGACAAATACTGCTAAAAAGAAGCTTCTTGTATTCGATCAACTTGGCTATGCCAATCCGTATAAAAGTTTGTTTGATGTTCTATATGCGGATACACATGAAAAGCTATTGCAATATCTGGATGAATGCGATGTTGTAATGTTCACTGGCGGTAGTGATGTATCGCCTCATCTATACGGTGAGACTTGTGCGGTATACACCGTGCCAAATCCACATCGTGATAAGTTTGAAATGATGGTGGCTAAACTTGCCAAAGAAAAGGGGAAACCTATTCTTGGCATTTGCCGCGGCGCGCAGTTTATGTGCGTATTCGCCGGAGGAAAGTTAGTCCAAGATGTTGGAGGTCATACCTTAGATCACAAAATAGTAGATATTTTCAACAACGAATTGCTAATGACTTCTGCTCATCATCAAATGATGATTCCAGAAGGAACACAACATACACTTATTGGGTGGGCTAAATACCCACAATCAAATCGTTATCTAAACGGGGAGCGCAAACCTATCGCCGCACCTTTTGCAATTACCAAAGAACCTGAGATTGTTTACTTTCACGAAATCAAAGCACTCGCTATTCAAGGACACCCGGAGTATTCGTTAGACAATAAACTGCACAAATACGCATGTGATCTTGTTGAGCGTTACTTGCTAGGTAACGAAAACTGTGTGCCTCAATACCCCCTTCCTAATCCTGCAATTTAACAATTACATTCAATGTAATTAGGAGACTTAAATGTTGAACAAAGTGACTTACGGCGCTGATATCGAATTCTTTATCCGTCCGCTTGGGGATACTGAACCTATCCCGGCTATCGGTATGGTAGGTGGGACGAAAGAGAAACCTATGCCGCTAAGCAAGGGCTATTTCATTCAAGAAGATAATGTTGCAGTTGAATTTAATATCCCTATTTGTAAAGATCGGAATAGTTTTGTGCAGGCAGTAGATAAAGGGTTTCGTCTTTGTCAAGACAAACTGCCACCGTCTTTTTCGTATTACGAAAAGGCCAGCGCAGCGTTCAAACCGGTGTATCTTATGCACCCACAGGCCCGCGAATTTGGATGCGAGCCTGATATCAATGCCTACACTCAGAAAGTAAATCCTCGCCCTCACGCAGAAAATCCGTACCTGCGTTCGGCTGGTGGCCACATTCATATCGGGTGGGAAAATCCTGATATGGAAAGTCGCTTTGAATTGATTCGTGCAATGGATGTTTTTGTTGGCCTTCCCTCTCTAAGTGAAGATGCTGACACGAGGCGTCGTGAGCTTTATGGCAAGGCCGGCGCCATGCGAATCAAACCTTATGGTGTAGAGTATCGCACACTATCCAACTATTGGCTGTTTGATCTTTCTCTGTTGGATTTAGTATCGCGTCGTTGTGAAATGGCGGTAAAGTTTATTAACTACGGTCATAAGGTAATGAAGGACGATTACGACGATATCGTAAAAGCAGTAAACAATGGAGATAAAGTCGGTGGACACAAAATCTATAAAAAGTATATTAAAATGTTCAACGACGCGGCCGAACTTTTTAAATGAACCTTTTAAATTTTGATGGATTGGAACATCCACAAGATGATTTCAGGAGGAAGTGGCAAAAAAGCTATGTTCTTGCTGATTTTAATTGGTTAGAGAGCCCTGGAAAAAAAGTATGTCTATTAAAGTTATTTGAATATCCTTATGTACTAGTAGAGATTTACGATAAGGATGAAAAAGTTACTGAGCTTCGTTTACCGATTCTAACTATTAATATTGTTAAAGAGTATCCGACCTGTGGCGTAGTCGAATCTAACGGAGATATTTTCGTCATTAAGCGTAACTCACATCGTCAATGGAGGCGAGGTTGGAACGAGGATACTGTTCAAATTGAAAAACTTACTGATGTAAACAATACCAACAGCAAAATGTCAGTAATTTATAATGGCTATTTGCCAACTTATCGAACAATTGATGATGCAATTACATTGAATGTAAATTCTGCTCTAGGTAATGGCTATTGGTTATCAACTTCCGATGGATTTATCTACAAACTTTTTTACTATGACACTTTCATTGGTATTGTAACCAAAGACAAACAGCTATTTGCTGACGATGAAACTTTAACCCTTGTAGAAATGGTGAAACATGAGTTTCAACTACAGTAATTTCCAAGCACTAAAGTCGTATTCGATTTTACAAAGATCGTTTCGTAATGATCCGGCCTATAAAAGCTATTTAGAGACTAATCTAGTTAGTAATGTGTATGGGCTACCTTTAAATAAAGACATTAGAGATGAGTTGGATAATTATTTCTATCCAAACTATAAAGAACCTTGTCAATATTTGGGCATTGAAGTAGAGGTAGAAAACAGTCCTAGAGGATTTAGTAATCTATCTACCAATACTTATTGGGGTATTAAAGAAGATGGCAGTCTTAGAAATAATGGTAAAGAGTTTGTTACTTTTAAAGGACTGACTACCGACACTTATAAGAGGGCAGTTAAGCTATTAAATGACGACCTTCTAATGAGTAAGAATAAACCTATAGCTAATGCCAGAACCGGTCTACACATTCACATGGATGTTAGTGAAAAGCCCATTTACGATGTGGCTAATATTCTGTTCCTATACTCAATCTTTGAGCCTGTATTTTTTAAAGTATCTGGCAACCGCGAAGATAATATTTTCTGTTTGCCGTGGTATAAAAACTCTACAACGCTTGGCGATGTTCTTGTGCAGGTTACAGACTACGCACAGAAAAGTAGACTTAATGATTTCCGATGGAGAAACTATTCTAAGTATTGTGGATTAAATTTATCGACCATTGCTCAGTACGGTACTTTAGAGTTTCGTATGCATAAAGGTACTTATAATCCAGACGACATTGAGAAATGGGTAGAAACTCTGAAAAATCTTTTTGATGTTGCTCAAAAAGACATTGATCTTGAAGATGCCGTACAACTGTTTAGAAACAATCGTCGTAAATCGGCTCTTAGCGTATTCGCTAATCGAATCTTCAAGCCGTATGGAAACGACATCCTAAACCAACACAACGACCTGTATATAGCTTGTTTAGAGTCCTTGCTCACAACTTACAAATCTTTTGTTGATCCCACTACCTCTGAAAAATTGAAGCCGAAATCTGTTAATCTTTTTGGTAAAGGTAAGAATTATGTAGAGTTTCCACAACCAGATATTAATGGGCCTAGATTTTTTATTGAGCAGCCTCCTCGATATGATGGCGATGAGCAGCCTCTGTTCGATGATTTGGATGAAGATGAACCTGATGTAAATAGAGAAGATTATAGGGGGCAAGTAGATCGAGTCGATCATGTAGAAGAAGCTCGTGACGTATGGCGGATTGATCCTGTAGAAAGAGCCGCGGTGGAGCGCGCCGCCGACTTCCTCGTCGCCCTCCGCAGGCGCCTCGAACCGCCGCCGGCTCATGAAAATATTCGCGTTGCTAATCGCTTGGAGGAGTTTTAATCATGTGTGGAATTGTTGGTATTATTAATGGCAACAGGCAGATCAAATACAAACTGCGCCATGTGTTCTCTGAGCTTTTGTTTGTTGACCAACTTCGAGGTACTGATGGAGCAGGCGTTCTCCTATATAACGATAAGAAAAATACATACGATGTAATTAAAGACGCAGATTTTACAGAAGTCTTTTCAGATAAAAGTTTAGACAGGGCATTGAAAGATTCGGAAGATTATCCGTACATCATTGGCCATAACCGGGCTGCGACTAGGGGTAAAGTTTCCTCAGAAAACAATCATCCGTTTGATGAAGGAAATGTGGTTCTGGTACACAACGGAACCATGTCCTATGTTCCTAAACAATTTACGGATGGTACAACTGTTGATTCACACTCAATTGCTAAGATGATTAATGAAGATAGTGTAGAAAACTTCATTAAAGATTCGTTTGGTGCTTATGCCTTAGTGTGGTTCAACAAACAAACAAAAGATTTAAACCTACTGCGTAACAAAGATCGTCCGCTCTATCTTGTTTATAGTGATACCTTTGCCGTTGTTTCTTCGGAAGCAAAGATGGCAGAGTGGATTCTGACTCGCAATGAGTTTCAGGTAAAAAATGTAGAGCCTGTTAGTGAACATACGCTATACACCTTTAAGCCATATAATCTTGAGCCAACCAAAACCGATCTAACACATATCAGGTCTTTTGTGCCGGCTACGCCGACCTATGACCGCGATGCGTATAGGCAATATTGGCAAGATGCTTTGGACGACGAAGACGACTATGGTGCAATGGGTGTTCACTATCCTCCGTACAATAATGTTGGTACTAATATTGTTCCACTGTCGCCCACCCACGCTAGGGCTGCCTCTAAAGATACTTATAAGCAAATTAATCCGTGGACATATTTTGATACTGTTCACAAAATTCCTGCGCCTCCAGTAAGTTCGCCTAGTGACGAAACTAAGATAATTGTTATTGATCCCACTAAACCTGAGTTTAGACTTAAGCAAAAGATTTATTTCTCTGTTGATAAGGTAGAGGATAAAGGTAGGTTTAGAAAACTTATTGGTAATATTCACGGCGTTCCTATCAAAGATTTTGTGGTGATGTGTAATACTCCTATTGACGAGGATAGCTTAATCACTACTACTAATTTTATGGTGGGTACCATTAGCAGTATCCAAACAAAGAAGAACGAACCTACTTGTATTTGGGTTAGGGAAGTTTATATTAGTGGTATGCCTGATCCTCAATACGCCGTAGATATGAAGGAAACAAACGAAAAAAAGTAGTGCGGGTAGCACTCGCCCGCAGAAAAAAGAGTGCTATGCCTGTGGTCATAAATTTCACGGAGAGCAAGAAAGAATGCGATGGCAATTTGATAAAACAAGGCCAGAACATTACATTTGTAAGCCGTGTTTTAGACTGGCTCTACAAAGCCCTGTTCAATTTGACCAAATGCTAAGGTTCAAAACATGATGAAACTTTTTATCCTACCTTATATGGTAGGTAGTAGAGCAGTAAAGCAAATTAAGAACGGTACTAGAGCGAAGGTTATTAAGCTAATTGGCAGTAAGTGGAAACCCAAACCTAACAAGATAGTAATTAATTGGGGAACATCAGCACCACCCCTTAATGTTGGAACACAAGTAATTAACAAAGCGGAAGCTGTTGCTAGTGCCACAAACAAATTAACTGCGTTTGTCAAGATGCAGGCCGCAGGGATTTCTATTCCAGAGTGGACAGCTAACAAAGAGGTTGCTAAAGAATGGTTTGACAAACATAAGAAATGTGTGGTATTCTGTCGCACTAAACTACGGTCATCAGGTGGGGACGGCATTGTAATTGCTACCTCTAAAGAGGAGTTAGTTAATGCCACACTATACACTCTACGAGTTAAGAAGGTAGAGGAGTATAGAGTTCACATATTTACATCCAATGTAATTGATGTGGTTAAGAAGAAACTACGAAACGGGGCACAAAACAATCCAAACCGCAGTCCATACATTCGCAATCTAGAAAATGGTTGGGTGTTTGCTCACGATAATGTAGACTGTCCTAACAATGTAAAAGAAGAAGCACTTAAAGCAGTTAACGCTTTAGGTTTAGATTTTGGTGCGGTCGATATTGCAGTAAACAAGGAAGGAAAGGCAGTAGTATTTGAAGTGAATACTGCCCCCGGTCTTGAGAATTTCGATACAATTGAAGCCTATGTAACGGCATTTAACAACTACAAAAAACAAAAAGAAGAAGAACAATATGCCAAAAAACTTTTCCAACAAAGAAACAACCTCTTTAATCTCTACTAGGGAATTCATATGGCTCTCGCTGCTTTGTGGAATTCTATTACTAGTGTTGGTGGCCTAAATATGCGCTGCCTAAGTTGTAACTGTAATCTTTCAGATAGGGAAGCCAATCGTAAATATGAGAATTGGCAGGAGATTAAAAATCCTGAGTCTCGCTACATTGGGTTGTGTGATGATTGTATTCTTGACACAGACCTAATGTTTGAAGAGGACCCAAACCTATCTAATGATGATTTTGAAGATACTGAAACTTCTGTAGAAACCATTCTTAACAACCACATTGAGAATTACTAATATGGCACTTAATGTAGAAAAGCTTCAAAAATACGCTGAACCCGTAATCAAAGAGTTTTATGAAAGTGAGTATTCTAAAACAGATTATAGTAATTATTGGTCTAACAAACCGTTGCAAGAGCGGTTTGAATATTTTATGGGCGAAGATCGGCTTTATAGACAATGTATCTCAGAAGTCTTACCTTTCTGTTGTGCTGTTAGAGAGATAACTCACACGAAGCGAGAAAATGAATTATATGAAGAGCTTATTGATTCTATTGTACACGGAGACAAAATGCTAATTCATATTTCTGATAAGCCTGAAAAAGACTATAAAATATTTCTGGACGCTGGATTTGAAGTAAAAAAGAAATTCATGGGTAATCATAAAAAAATGTTGACTTGGTTAGAGCTTGATTTAACTGGATATACTTTTTAAGGAGAGTCGCATGAGCGATACGCCGAGGACGGATGCCGCCGAGTACGAGGTTCCGCTACAAGACGATTTGTATTCTGATGAGGGTTTGCGACAGGTTGTGCCTAGCCATGTCGCCCGCCAGCTAGAGCGCGAACTAGCCGAGGCGAGGGCCGAGCGGGACAAGTGGAACAAGGCATGGAAGATTGCCACCGGCCATTTGGTAAACGAGGAAAAAGAATCGGAGTATCAACTTCAACGCGCCGAACGCGCAGAGGCCGAGGAGTTCATCTCCTTCAACGTGGAGGGCGTTTATGCCGGCCCCCACACCCCGGTGGTTGTATGGGCATCGTAGTCATCTGCCCGTACTGCCAGGGCGAGGCCAGGCTGGTGGGGTCGAGGGAGGTGTACCCGAGGTCCCCCAAGGACTACGGGATGTTCTGGAAGTGCGACCCGTGCGGGGCCTGGGTCGGGACACACAAGAACAGTAAGGTCCACGCGCCGCTGGGGCGCCTGGCCGACGAGGAGCTGAGGAATTGGAGATCTCGGGCGCACGACGCGCTGGACCCGCTGTGGAAGTGCGGGGGCATGACGAGGGGGGAGGCGTACGCGCTGGTGCGGCGCCTGACCGGGCTGCCGGAGCACCGGGCGCACATCGGCAAGATGGACGTGGTGGAGTGCAAGGCGCTCATCGCCGGCCTGGACGCCCTCGCCTCGTCCTCCCCGGCGCCGCCGTCACCGCCGAGCGGGACAGGCTGCGCGAACACGCGGATGCAATGGCCTGTGCAATCGAAAGAAGCGTCGGGTATGTGAACGCGGCTAAAGCGTATCGCGCCGCCATCGATGCCGCGAGGAAGCCATGATGATTTTGATGATTGATCCTCCTAGTGGTTGGAGATATGGATTCCCTATGGAATACAAACCAAATGAAGGAGAGACAATGGAAGAATTTATTGTACGGCACGGATATCCAAAAGAAGATGCTGCATGGGCCTGTCAAAATATGAGGGTGTGGTATGAGCCAGAGGAGCAATAGTGGCCTTATGGACTAGAAATACTTATTGCCCCAATTGTGGAAGTAAAGACAATCTAGGTGTATACGACGACGGCTCCAGTTGGTGTTGGGGCTGTCGTAAATACACTCCGCCAGAAAGTCAAGAGGTCATTAAAAAAATACTTGACAAAAATAAATCAAGTGTAATTACATTCAATGTAATTCTTCCAGAAGATGCACAACCATTTTTACCTGAACACGCCAAACGCTGGCTTGACAAATACCACTTGACAAAAGAGGAATTACATGTTTTGTCACCATTGTATTCTTTTGATCGTGATCTTCTTATTTTTCCTGTTTATGGGCCTAGCGGCATACTCATGTATCAAGGACGATATTTCGGAGAAAGAAAAACCCACCCAAAATATTTGACATATGGATCAAAAGATGTATTACACATTCTAGGAAAAGATTCTGATAAGTTAGTGCTTACTGAGGACCTGATTTCTGCGGTCAAAGTTAGCACAGTCCAACAAGCCATGCCTATATGGGGGTCAAACATACCTCTAGGAATCGCTACAAGGCTCTCCAAGCGATTTAAACACCTAGTCATATGGCTAGATATGGACAAGGCAAAAGAATCGCTTAAACAGGCTTCTACGCTGTCTCCGTTGTTTGAAAGCGTAAAGTCAGTTATAACCGAATTAGACCCAAAGGAGTATAACCATGAACAAATTAAGCAATTTTTGTAACAAAGACGAAGAATTTGAGTATGATTTCTATGAAGAATCTCTTGGGGGATAGGTGAAACTTGCCAGGATTAGGCAACTTGCGGAGAGGGTTGCACTACGGTCATCACATCAATACAAGCTAGGGGCAGCCATCTTCAAACAGGGTAAGGTTATCTCTACAGGATACAACAAGACCAATCGAGGGGTGTCTAGGGAGTACGGCCATTGGGAGGGTAGCCTACACGCTGAGTTGGCAGCAATCATCGCAGCTAGGACAGACTTGAAGAAAGCATCCATTCTAGTAGCTAGAAGCACAGGAGGTTTGGCTAGGCCGTGTGCAGAGTGTATGGCAGCCATCAAAGATGCAGGTATCAAGTGGGTGTACTATACGGATGGAAAAAGTATTGACAAGGAGAGAGTTATGTGATACAATATATAGTAATGTATTGAATAAAAATAATTTAAATAACTATTGACTTTAATGAATATTTATGTTACAATAATTAAATATTTATTAAATAATATATATTATAATAAATATTATAATATTATATTAAATAAATATAAAAACAATAAATATATATATAAATTATTATTAGTAATTAGTAATTTATATACTAAATTAGAAAAACAAGAATATTCTGTAGAAGAACTTCAAGTCCTTTTTCATACTTCTTACCCTGCTTTACAGAAAGACGAAGCTGAGTTTTACGAAAGCTTCTTCAATTCTCTGTCTAACTGCGAAGTAGATCATGCACTAGCGCACGATCTGTTTGAGCAGTTTCTACACATGGCTGTAGCAGAGGAAATTGCCCTGCTTGCTGTCCAAGTGTCGCAGGGACAGAAGAAATTCGATGATCTAACCACTCTGTTAGATACCATCGATATGCAAGTTGTAGAAGAAGAGCAAGAAGAATTTACTACAACCTCAATCAAGGAAATACATGCCGCAAAAATTAGCACTCCGGGCCTTACATGGCGTCTTGAGAGTCTTAACCGTGCCCTTGGCCCTTTGCGTAAGGGAAATTTTGGATTTCTCTTTGCGAGACCCGAAGCAGGGAAAACTACATTCTTGGCAAGTGAAGTTACTTTCATGGGAAGTCAGACTGATGGCAATATCCTATGGATTAACAATGAGCAGCCGGGGGGTGATGTCGTATGGCGATGCTATAACGCTCTACTTGGGAAAGAATCAGGAGCTATCGAAGAAAATCTCGACGATGCCGAAGAGCGATGGAATGGAGCCATTGGATCAAGGCTTAAGTTCATTGACAACCCCGGTATCGGCAAATCGCAGATTGAATTACTTTGCAAAAAATACGATCCAAAATTAATCATCTTCGATCAATTGGATAAGGTACACGGCTTTGATGCAGAACGCTATGACCTTCTGATGAAAAGCAAGTATCAATGGGCTAGAGAATTATCAAAGAAGTATGGTCCTGTAATTGGTGTGTGTCAGGCTGGTGGTACAGCCGAAAATAAACGCTATCTTGAAATGACTGATGTAGATTCTTCACACACTGCTAAGCAAGGTGAAGCTGATTGGGTTCTTGGAATTGGAAAAGTAAATGACGCTGGATATGAAAAAGTGCGCTATTTACATTTATGTAAAAATAAACTTCCAGCCGGTGCAGGCATTGATCCAGCACTACGGCATGGAAAAATGGAGGTACTAATCAATGAAGCTGTTGCAAGGTATGAGGACAAAATTAGGTGGTAAAATTAAATGGCCGTCTAGTAATATTGTACGAACATCACTAATTGCCATTCCTGTATCAATTACATTTTCACTAGGAGTTGTGTTAGGAGCTTTTCTAGAAAATAAAAAGTTGCACGACAAGTTCTATGTCCTCGATCCAGAATATTATACTTGTACAGTAGGTTTTTATCCCAAAGATCAGCCAGAAGTTGTTATCTGTGTAAACTATCGACTGAAAGGAATTTCGTTTGAGCCTCATCGTCCTCGACACAGAGAATACGACCCTTCACAAAGGTCATCCGTTTACCCCCGCCAATAAATGTTGTGTAAT
>Ga0116142_10004364_pt1 | contig 13523 bp, 14 predicted proteins | sample AD_UKC033_MetaG_FD_89785 | JGI IMG/M metagenome (GOLD analysis project Ga0116142, IMG submission 89785) | Active sludge microbial communities of municipal wastewater-treating anaerobic digesters from USA - AD_UKC033_MetaG | ecosystem: Engineered > Bioreactor > Anaerobic > Digestate | place: USA... | reverse complement strand
TATTCTATCAATTATTACTCTTATTCTCAAGCTTTATATTAATCTCTTCTGTACAAATTTAACCTTTATCGAAAGCTTCTGTGCTCCAACTCCCAAAGCTTCTCTTGCTACTTTCTCATCTACACCACCTATTTCAAAGAGTATTGTTCCAGGAACTACTACAGCCACATATCCTTCTACTGCACCTTTTCCACCAATCATCTTACTGTTTGTAGATTTCATAGTGTAAGGTTTGTGTGGAAATATTTTAACCCAAACTTTTCCTTTTCTATTTGTAAAATTTGTTATGGATCTTCTTGCAGCTTCTATTTCCCTTGCATTAACCCAACCATTCTCCATAGCTTTAAGCCCGTAATCTCCAAAGACAATTTCATTATTTGAGGATGCTACTCCTCCCATTTTACCTCTGAATTCTTTTCTGTATTTTCTTTTACGTGGCTCCAACATAGTTGTTTATACTAATATATTATTCTTCAGTTGCTACTTCAGTTTTATTTCCTTTGTATATCCATACTTTAATACCCATAAGTCCTGCATCTATTGTTTTAGCTGTCTCTGCTGCATAGTCTATATCTGCTTTTAATGTTTGTGCTGGTACAGAACCTGCTGTTACTTTTACGGTTCTTGCTTGACTTGCGTTATTGATTCTTCCAGATACCCATATTCTTAATCCTTTTGCACCTGCCATCATTGCTTTCTCTTTTGCACTCTGAACAAGAAGTTTGGAAGGCTGTCTTCTTTCAATACCGTCTGCAATTCCTCTTGCGATTATTGATGCGGAGATATCTGCTTTCTTTACCTCTCTAATCTTAACCTCAATGTCAGCTCTTGTTGATCTCTTTAATTCTTTCTGTAATTTGTCAATTCCTTCTCCACCTCTTCCGATAGCTACTCCTGGTCTTGCAACATAGACAATTATCTCTACTTTGTTTGCGGATCTGTTTATTTCAACTCTGTCTATCCCTGCATCTCTCATTGTTTCTCTTATCTTTGCCTCAATTTTAATGTCCTGAGCAAAAGTCTTTGGAAAATTTTTCTTCTCTGAATACCAAGTGGCATTCCACCCCTTGTTTATTCCCATTCTTATTGCTATTGGATTTACCTTTCTTCCCATGTTATTTAACTTTTAATTCTAAATTAAGATGTGATCTTCTTTTGGTGATTCTTGAAGTTCTACCTCTTGATGCAAATCTAACTCTTTTTAGAGTTCTACTTTCATCTACAGATATCTTACTTACTATTAATTCATCTTTGTCCACACTGTATAATTCTCTTGCACTTGCGATTCCAGAGAGTAGAGCCTTCTTTACAATATCGCATCCCTTTTTATTCAAAACCATTAATATATCAAGAGCTTTGTCTGCCTGTTTTCCTCTTACTGTATCCGCCACAAGTCTAAGCTTCTGTGGAGACTGTGCTATATCTTTTACATTTACTTGTACTGTCTTCTCTTCCATAGTGGTTTAAATATATTAATTACTCTTCAAATCTTCCTGAGCTACCATATACCTTAGAAAGTTTACCCTTCTTAGCATGGCCTCTAAATTTTCTTGTAGGAGAAAATTCTCCCAATCTGTGCCCTATCATGGATTCAATAACTAAAACCTCTTCATGTTTTTTACCGTTGTGTACTAAAAATTTCATTCCTACCATCTCAGGAGTTATAGTGGATGCCCTTGCCCATGTTTTAATAGGTGTCATCTTACCACTATCTCTTGCCATGGTTACTTTCTTCATTAATTTTTCATCTGTATATGGTCCTTTTTTTAGTGATCTTGCCATTCTAATTGCTCAATAATTTATTTCTTAGCAAAAGGTCTATTCTTAGTCCTTCTTGTTTTAATAATGAACTTCTCTGTCATACTGTTATGTCTAGTTCTAGTTCCAATTCTGTGTCCCCAAATATCTTTAGCGTGTCTTCCAATAACACCTTTACCTTCACCACCACCATGTGGATGCTGTACTGCATGCATTGCCATTCCTCTTACTGTTGGTCTCCATCCTAAATTTCTCTTTCTTCCTGCTTTACCCAATTTAACATTTACCTTATCTTCATTTCCTACTAAACCAATTGTTGCCATACACTCTCCATACACCAATCTAATTTCTCCAGAAGGCATTTTTAGCTGTACATATTTGCCTGTAGTGTCTGGTCCTTGTACAATTATTGCACCACCTGCAGATCTTCCAAATGTAGCACCTTTCCCTGGGATATTTTCTACACAGTGAACAATAGTGCCAGAAGGAATGTGCTTTACCATCATAGCGTTACCAGGTAAGATATCTGCTTTCTCTCCTGAAACCAATGTGTCTCCGACTTTAATTCCCTTAGGAGCAATGATATATCTTCTCTCTCCATCCTCATACTGTAAAAGTGCCAAATGTGCTGTTCTGTTAGGATCAAAGTAAAAGCCTTCAACTTTTCCAGGGACACCAAATTTGTCTCTTTTGAAGTCAACTACTCTTACTCTTCTCTTAAAACCACCACCTCTATGTCTTACGGTAATCTTTCCCATATTGTTTCTTCCAGATTTCTGTTTTTTAGCAACAGTTAATCCTCTTGGACCTTTTGCCTTCTCTAAACCTGACCTGTCCCCAAGTTTGGTTCCTCTGCGTGATGAAGTTGTAGGATTAAAATTTCTTACTGCCATAATTATTTAGCTAAAAATTCATCTATCTTATCTCCCTTTTTTAAGGTAACAGTATATTTAACTGCATCTGATTTTCTATATGATTTGTTTGTCTTCCAATTCTTAAACTGTTTTCCTGCTCTTACTGTGCTATTTACTTTCTCTACATGTACTTTGTACTTTTCTTCTACAGCTTTTCGCATCTCAATCTTGTTAACTCCTCTATTTACTAAGAATGTATATTTATTCTGTGCATTAGCTATGTTGTAACTTTTCTCAGATATTACTGGTTGTAGTTGAATATTTTTACTTTCCATTTGTTAATCTTTCCTCTAAAAGCTTAACTACATTGTTATCTACTAATATTTTCTTTGCAGAAGCTAAGTGTTTTGCATTTACCTTGCCACCTTCTATAGTAATAATTTTTTCCATATTTCTAAGTGCAGCTATTACATTTTTATCATCTGATATAACCATAATTCTGTTGTGTTTATCTCCTTCAATATCCTTTCTAATTTTATTTAATTCTGTTGCTTCTATGTTTATGAACTCCAACTCTTTGTTTCTTAATCTCTCAGAAAGCATTATACATGTTGCTTTTCTTGCCATACCTTTATTTATTCTTTTAGACCAATTTTTGTTGTTTGGAACAAATGTAACACCTCCACCAACCCAAAGTGGTGACCTTATGGAGCCAGATCTTGCTCTACCAGTTCCTTTTTGCCTCCATGGTTTAATACCACCTCCACTTACATCTCCTCTTGTCTTAGCATTGGATGTCCCTTTTCTCTCATTGCTAAAGTACACTCCTAATACTTGAGATACTAAATCTCCGTTGTATGGTACTTCCCAAACTTTTTTGTTTAGAGAAATTTTCTTTTCTTCAGTTGTTTTTGTTACTTTTTTCTCTACCATATTATTCTGTAAATATTGAGACTACTTGCCCCTTTGGACCTGGAACAGGACCGGAGATTAGAATGTAGTTCTCTTTGATATCTATTATTTCTTTATCTTTTATAGTTACTGTATCTTGTCCCATTCTTCCACCCATTTTCTTTCCTTTAAGAACTCTACCTGGATCAGTACCTGCACCAATGGAACCTGGTGCTCTCAATCTATCTGACTGACCTCTTGTTCTTTGTCCACCTTTAAATCCCCATCTTTTTACTACACCTGCAAATCCCTTACCTTTTGAAGTACCTGTTACTGTTACTTTCTCTCCTACCGTAAACATTTCTGCTTTTATCTCATCTCCTATCTTTACTTCCTCACCTAAATCTCCTTTAAAATATTTTCTGAAAAGAGGGATTCTTTTTGCTTCTTTGTATTTACCTGCCAATGCTTTTGTAGATTTCTTCTTCTCTCCCAAACCTAATTCAAATCCCATTGCTTCTTTGTTGGAAAGAATACATCCGGTAACATCCAAGACAGTAACAGGAACGATATTATCGCCCTTTACTACCCTTGTCATTCCTTTTTTTATTCCAATCAAAGCTTTCATTATTTTTAATCAAAAATTACTGTATCGCGATACCAACTCCAGCAGGCATTTCAAGATGTTGTAGCGCATCTATCGTCTTGGGAGTAGGATCTAGTATATCTATTACTCTTTTATGAGTACTAATCTCAAAATGTTCAATTGAGCTCTTATAAATAAATGGTGATCTATTTACTGCTATTTTCTTTCTTTTAGTAGGCATAGGTATTGGTCCAGCGACCTTAGCGCCTGTGCTTATTGCCGTATCTATGATTCTCTTAGCAGATTTATCTACTACTACAGAATCATAACCTTTCAATTTTACTCTAATCCTTGCAGTCGTATTAACCATTTTATTTAAAAGAGCTAAATTAATTTTAAAGAGAGGGTAGGATTTCTCCTACCCCCAATTAAACCTTACTTAATAATCTCTGTAACAATCCCTTGACCTACTGTTTGACCACCTTCTCTGATAGCAAAGGAAACACCTTTCTCTAATGCTACTGGAGATATTAATTTAACAGTAAACTCAGTATTGTCTCCTGGAGCTACCATCTCTGTACCTTCGTTAAGAATTACTTCTCCTGTAACATCCGCAGTTCTAATATAGAACTGAGGTTTGTATCCCGTTACAAATGGTGTCCATCTTCCACCTTCCTCTTTGCTTAGTACATATACTTCTGCCTTAAACTCTGAGTGTGTGTTTACAGATCCTGGTATTGCCAATATCTGACCTCTTTCAACATCCTCTCTCTTTAGTCCTCTTAAAAGTATACCTACATTGTCTCCAGCCTGACCCTCTTTAAGAGTCTTGTTGAACATTTCAATTCCTGTTACTGCAGTCTTCTGTGGCTTTTTTCCCATTCCAAGTACATCAACAGCATCTCCGACTTTAATGATTCCTCTTTCAATTCTTCCTGTTACAACTGTTCCTCTACCTTCGATAGAGAATACATCTTCAATAGGCATTAAGAATGGTTTCTCAATATCTCTCTCTGGAAGTGGAATATACTCATCAACAGCCTTCATCAAATCTCTAGCCGCCTGAAGTCCCTCTTCCTCTCCATTTTGAGCTTTAAGAGCATCTCCAACAATTATTGGACAATTTTCATCATATCCATATTTCTTAAGAAGATCTTGTACATCTGCTTTAATAAGCTCAAGTATCTCTTCATCTGCTTCACCAAACTTGTTGATGAATACCAACATCTTAGGAACACCCACTTGCTTTGCCAAAAGGATATGCTCTTTTGTCTGTGGCATTGCTCCATCATTTGAGGAGATAACCAAGATTGCACCATCCATCTGTGCTGCACCTGTGATCATGTTCTTGATGTAATCTTTGTGTCCTGGACAGTCTACTAATGCGTAGTGTCTGTTCTCAGTCTCAAATTCTACATGTGCTACTGCGATTGTGATTGACTTTGCTCTTGAAGAAGGATCTTTGTCAAGCTTATCAATCATTTTCGCCTTCTCATCATCAGATGCAAAAGTTGTTGTATGAGCATTAAGAATACCTCTAACCAAAGTTGTCTTACCGTGATCGATATGACCCAAGGTTCCAATATTCATGTGTGGCTTTGTTCTATTAAAGTCTGCCATAATATATTTATAATAAATTAAATAAATATTATTCTTATACAAGATTTGTAAGTTTTACAAATCTGCGTTGAATATTATCAAAAAGTAATGATAGTTGCAAGTGCTTAATAGTCATTTAGCAGTATTTTTGGCTATTTCTTCCCAGAAATTTCCTCAGCTACATTTCTTGGCACTTCTGCATAATGGGATGGTTCCATATTTGAACTTCCCCTACCACTAGTAATTGATCGTAGTTCACTTGTATATCCAAATAGCTCTGACAATGGTACAAATGCAGATATCTTGCTAATTCCGTTTCCAATACTTTCTGTCCCTTGAATCTGCCCTCTCTTACTGCTAAGCGATCCTGTTACATCTCCCATATATTGATCTGGTGTTTCTACTTCAACCTTCATGACAGGTTCCAAAAGTACTGGATCACCCATCTTACATCCTGCTTTAAATGCCATTGAGCCAGCGACTTTAAAGGCAGCCTCAGAAGAGTCGACATCATGGTAAGATCCATCATATACAGTCACTTTGACATCTACTACTGGGTATCCAGCTACCACTCCAGACTTCATGGCTTCAACAATTCCCTTTTCAATTGCAGGTATAAATTCCTTTGGAATAGCTCCTCCCTTAATTGCGTTAACAAACTCAAATCCTTTACCTTGACCATTTGGTTCTAATCTAATCCAACAATGTCCATACTGGCCTTTACCACCAGATTGTTTAATATATCTACCTTCTGCCTCTGGTACAGATTTCTTAATAGTTTCTCTATAAGCAACCTGTGGTTTTCCAACTTTAGCTTCTACATTAAATTCTCTCTTCAATCTATCAACAATGATTTCTAAATGAAGTTCACCCATTCCATGAATAATTGTCTGGCTTGTATCTTGGTCTGTTGTTACTTTAAACGTAGGATCTTCTTTTGTTAATCTTACCAAAGCTTCTGTCATTTTCTCTTCATCTGACTTGGTAGCGGGTTCAATAGCTTCAGACACAACTGGCTCTGCGAAGTCTATCTTCTCAAGAATAATTGGCTTTGCTTCCTCACAAAGAGTATCTCCAGTTATTGAATCTTTAAGACCAACAATAGCCCCGATATCTCCTGCTCTCAATGATGGAACCTCTTCCCTGTCATCTGCATGCATAAGGACAAGTCTTCCTACTCTCTCTTTAATATTCTTTGTCGAATTTAATACATATGTACCTGCATCTATCTTCCCAGAGTAAACTCTGAAGTATGAAAGATTACCAATGTGTGGGTCATTTACAATTTTGAATACCAAAGAAGAGAATGGTTCATTCTCATCTGGATGCCTTTCAATCTCTTCACCTGTTTTTGGATGAACTCCTTTAACTGCAGGTACATCCAATGGAGATGGGAGACATATTGTAATGTAGTCTAGCAATGTTTTTGCCATAGCGGATCTAGAATCGCCCCCTAAGACTGGGAACATTTTTAACCCCAAGGTTGCCTTCCTAAGTGCACCATACAATTCTTCTGGTGTAAATTCTCCACCTTCAAAGTACTTGTTCATAAGTTCATCATCTTGCTCAACCAATACTTCCAAGAGAATTGCTCTGTATTTCTCTGCCTTCTCTTTCATATCTTCAGGGATATCTATCTCTGTTAACTCTGGGGTATCTATTCCATCGTATGTATATGCCCTCATTTTGATAAGATCAATGTATCCAAAAAGTTGCTGCTCTTTTCCAAGAGGCAGTGTAACTGCAACTGCTTTGTTACTTAATCTCGTTTTAATTGTTTCAAAACTCTTTTCAAAATCTCCTCCAATCAAGTTAATCTTGTTCATAAAACAAATCCTTGGAACTTTGTACTTGTTCGCTTGTCTCCATACTGTCTCTGACTGAGGCTCTACACCCTTTCTTCCATCGAAGATAACCGCAGCTCCATCTAGTACTCTAAGTGATCTTTCTACTTCTGCTGTGAAATCTACATGTCCTGGAGTATCGATAATATTGATTCTGTATCTCTTCTGGTTATAATCCCAGAAACAGGTTACTGCTGCGGACATGATTGTAATTCCTCTTTCCTGCTCTTGAACCATGAAGTCTGTAGTAGCAGCTCCTTCGTGTACTTCTCCTATTTTGTGAACTTGTCCTGTAAAGAACAAAAGTCTTTCAGTAGTCGTTGTTTTTCCTGCATCAATATGTGCAATGATACCGATATTTCTAATCATATCTAAAGGCATCTTCACATTGTAACTTGTCTTATCCATCTTTTTTAATATAAAAATTAACAATACAAACAAAGGAAAGTTCCCACTCTCGCAGTAGGGATTATATCAGAACTACTATATCTGGGACAACAGTTGATTTGCTTCTTCTGTAACTAAGTTGTTTGTATCATATTCAATCGCTTTTTTGAGCAACTCCTTTGCATTGTCTTTATTACCTAAATTGTATTCTAATTGCCCACTTACAAAGTAATACTGGGGATTAAACCTGTCCAACTTCACCAACTCCTCTAGGACTTGTGCAGCCAAATCTGTTTTCCCTTTAGATAGTAGATTAGATGCATTAAGATACATATATTCTTTTTTCTCTGCATCATTTAACTTCATCTTGGATAAAAGACCTATGTAGTAATCAACTTTTTTAGAATCATTTAGAGCTTTGTTAACCTTTACTCCATAAAGGCGAATATATGGCGAAGAAATATAGTTCATTAGTTTTTTAACCATCCCATCTGCTCGAAGTGTCTGATTATTCTCCAACAAAAGATCCATATATTCTGAGACTAATTCTTGAGAGACATCTTCTCCTGCATATGAAATTGCTTTGTCGTAGCTACTAAAAGAGTTCTCTAAGTCATCTTTAAGTAAATATGCCCTTGCTTGTCCCCAAAGAATATCTTCTTCCATTCCACCCAAAGAGAGTGCCCTGTCAAACTGTGTTATTGCTTTGTCATACTCTCCAGAATCCAGATATGCTCGACCAAGGAAATATACTCCTTCAAGATATTCAGTAATGTCTTCAGAAAGAGGCTCTAGCAAATTAACCGCAAGTACGGGATATCCACTATTAATATATACCCTAGATAATTTAGTAGCGTTGAATTTTGAATCTTCTGTAAGACTTTCAAGTATCTCAGAGAATTCATCGTAGAATGCCTTCCATGTATCAGAGGGTTGTATGGAACCTAACACCTTTTTAGCATCATCTATATTGGTAGTGGCAAGAATGTATGCACGCAAAAGAGTCGATTCGTACAAAGTATCTTCTGTGTAAATGGATTTGGAGAGATATGTATTGGCATCATTTAAATTCCCTTTTTTCAAGTATGTTTTAGCAATACTAAGCTCAAGCTCTGGATTTGTCATTCCGACTCCTAATCCATCCAAGTAAGTACTCAACGCCTGATCATAGAGAGAATCTTCATAATATTTGTTCCCTATTTTCAAATACAAGATAGATTTATCATAGTTACTAATATTCTTCGCGGATTTCTCGACAATCTCAACTGCATCTGATGTTCTGTTTTTTAACAACAGAATATCTACTATCCCTTCGTAAGCCTCAACTCTACTTGGTATAACATCTGCTGCATCGTAGTATCTGTTAATTGCCGTAGAATACTCTCTAGCCTCATACTGAGAATCTGCTTCAGAGATAATTTGTTGGTAAGATGTAATTTGCTCCTGGGTTATCCTTTTGCTAAGTAAATACCAGATACCCGTTCCTAGAAGAATTACTGCCAATACAAACCATGGAGCAAGCTTTTTTAGTTTCTCTTTCATTAATTGAATATAGATTAGGAATAAATACATGTCAAATATTTTCTTACATATATGTTAAAATAGGCTAATTTATGTTTAAGACTAGATTAATTGGAATTGTGCTCGCTATTGCGCTCATGTTTGTGATGAGTCTAATTCCAACGGCTAATTGGACAGATAAAGAAGCAAGGTACAGAAGTAATACTCTAATACACATGGTATACGGTATTGATGCTGATGTAGAGAAAGGGAGATATACTCCAAAGGTTGTGGTTGTAAACTACGAAGGTGAGATTAAGAAGCACATATCTACGGCTTCTTCCCCTGTTTTCGCTTTGTTAGAGTTAGGGTACCCTATTAGTACAATGAAAAAGGTTGTAAGTACTTCACCAATGAACACTCTTTACAACAATTCATATATATATGTCTTCTCCTACAGAGATACCATAGACGAGGTTAAATTAGAAATTCCATACCAAAGAATTGTGAAAGGTGGCACTCTTTGTGAGAGATTAAGTCAGAAAGTTCTGCAACAAGAGGGAGTTCTTGGAATAATGACACAGAAGGTAAGAAGAGTGTACGAGCGAGGAGAATTGGTTATGGAGGAGATATTAGAGAAAGATATTACAAGAGAGCCAAGAGCAGAGATATATATAATCAAAGGTCCAGACGATTCTCCAAAGGAGGTTCCACAAATTGGAAATAACTGTGACTACTGGTTTGCTTATGTAGATACCATTAAAGCTACCGAAGAAGAGAAGAGATGGTTAAAATGGACAATGAAATATGAATCCGGTTGTAATGCAGAAAACAACAGGCATCCATATTACAAAGGTTTGTTCCAATGGGATCCATGCCTTTGGTATCAACAGTATCCAAATGACAATATTTTCGATGGTAGAGCTCAGATTAAAAGGACTTTGGAAAAAGTCAGAGGAGGAGCAAACCCTGCAAGAATGTGGCCGGCTGTTTACAAGCTCTATGTTGATAAATATGGAGAGCTGAGTTGGCTTTAAGCATTCCAGCTGAAATATTCGCAAAGGTTTTGTGGTATTTCTCCAAGAAATCTCGAAGGTAGTTGGGTTGAATATCCTTCTCTGGTTAACCTATTCTCTGCAAATGTAAGAAATAGTTTTTGCTTAGCCCTAGTTATTCCTACATAACAAAGTCTTCTTTCTTCTTCTAATTCTTTCTCTTCAATAAATGCTCTTGAATGAGGAAGTAGTCCCTCTTCCATACCAATTAGGAATACATAGTCAAATTCTAAGCCTTTAGAAGAATGAAGGGTCATAAGATTAACATAATTACCACTTCCATCTTGGTTTTTGTCCTGCTCCTGTTCTATTAGATTAATTTCATTTAAAAACATTTCTAAACTCTGCTTACCGAACTTTGATACATAGGTATATGCGACATTCTTAAGCTCTGTTATATTCTCTTTCTTCATATCAGATTGCTCTGTTCCATCGTCAAACCACTGAATATATTTAGTCCTCTCTAGGATAATATCTATTAATTCAAGAACATCTTTTTCTTTAGATTGGAAATATAGTGTGCCAAAGAGATTAATAACTAATTTCAATTTTTCAAACTCTGTTTGTAATTCAGATATTTTAGACATAGAAATCTCTCGGATATCACATAGATGTTTGTATTCTGGATTCAGGACTACAAATGCCCCGACAAGAAATTCTCCAATTGTGCATGTGCATTCTTTTGCTAATTTATGCAGAGATTTAACAGCTTTTGGACCCATTTTCCTGGTTGGAATATTTAAAATTCTCGAAAGACTTAATTCATCTTTAAGGTTGTACATAAAACGAAGATAACTAATTATATCTTTAACCTCTTTTCTTTCGTAGAACCTAAATCCTCCCACTAATTTGTAAGGTATACCTTCTTTCAACATTGCCTCCTCAATTGCACGAGATTGGTAGTTTGTCCTGTAAAGGACAGCAACATTACTTAGAGGTATCATTAGGTCTCTTAGATGTCTAATGTTTTCAACAACATACTCTGCTTCTTCTTCTTGGTCTCTTGCTTGGTACACAGTAATTGTTTCTCCTTGGTTATTTTCTGTCCAAAGATTTTTTACAATCCTCTGGTTGTTTTGTTGTATAACAGAGACCGCTGCCTCTATGACATTTTTTGTAGATCTGTAATTTTGTTCTAGTTTAATAACTGTTACATTTTTAAAATCTTTTTCAAATGATTGTATATTTTTAATATCTGCACCTCTCCATGCATATATTCCTTGGTCATCATCTCCTACAACACAGATGTTTTGGTGTTTTTCAGAGAGTAATTTCGCAAATCTGTATTGAGCATTGTTAGTATCTTGGTATTCATCTATGAGGATATATTTATATTTGTCTTGGTAATATTTTCTTACTTCCTCATTTTCTTCTAGCATTTTTACAGTAAGAAAAAGAAGGTCACCGAAGTCAACAGAATTTTGTGCTTTAAGTTGGTTTTGGTATACAGGGTATATCTGTGCAGCGATATCTTCTATGTACCCACCAAAATGGTTAGAGAATTGTGCTGGTGTTACCATATCGTTTTTGGCAGCTTCTATGAAGTGTGCAATTGCCTTCGGTTTAATCTGTTTAATATCTATCTGCATCTCAAGCATAATTTCTCTTATGAGGTTTTCAGAATCATCTGAATCATATATGGAGAAATTGTGGAGTAATCCAACTTCTTGGGCTTTTCTTCTTAGGAGTGTTGCCCCAATGGAGTGAAAGGTTCCAATCATTGGAAGGTCTGTAACATCTCTATTTAAATCTTTGAGAAGTTTTCTAACTCTCTCGAGCATCTCTCCAGAAGCTTTTTTTGTAAATGTAACGGCAAGGATATTTTCTGGCTTAACACCTTTTACTGCTATTAGGTAAGCAATCCTGTTTGTTATGACTCGTGTTTTACCAGAGCCTGCTCCTGCAAAAACTAGAAGAGGTCCCTCTGTACACATAACAGCTTTTTTCTGTTGGGGATTTAGCTTCCCAAGTATTATGTCTTGTTCCACAACTGTATGTATTAAGTAAATCTAGTACTAAATTCTTTTCATAAATCTGGAAACTACCCATCCAATGGTATCCTCATCATACTGTATTTGCATCCATCCATCTGACTCTTTTTTAAGAATATATACTGTACCTTCGGGTGCGCTTTCTATAATTTTACAGCTATACCACTGACACTCTCGTATGTTAGCAAACCCATATTGAGGAGAATATACCTTCACCAAAGTATATTTACCTTTCTCTACTGTAAATGTTACTTCAAACGTGGATCCAGCAAAAGGTTTTTTGTCAAATTTCATAATTTCAAAACTTTCAGTGACTTTCCCTGGGCTAATCTTTGGTTGCATTTTAAATTTGAATTCTACAATCTCCCCCGGTTTAACAGCCCTGTCTTCTATGTGGGTTGGTTTACTAAAACTATCCCAGACACCATTGATTGCAAAACTACTGTCTTTTCCATCTTTGGTTGATACATATATTGGGGTTCTGTCTGTTAACCATGTAAAATCATTCATATTTTTAACTTTAACTGTAACCTCCAATTTCTCTCCAATTACAACAGTCTTTTCGTATATGATTTCCACTATCTCTGCTTTGTATGGAAGATTTTCTCTACTAGAGCCTTTCCATGTTGCAAGTGCTTCTTTTACTGATTGAGCAAAGTCACCCGTTGAATCTACTGGAACAATTGTGCTTAGAGAGCCTTCTTTTGCATCTAGTTGTAGCCTTACTGTCTTGTATGAGGATATTCCCCAGCTTGTGGAGAGATCGTTAACCATTTTAAGGAGTGAGTTACTTGCCGCAGTTGTGAGGGTTGAACCGTTGGAAAGGTATCCTATGACAATTGCTTTGTCAACATTTTTTAATTCTGGGTTAGCTCCTACTCCTCCTTGTCTTCCTTCATATATCCTTCCTGATTCATCTATGAGGAAATTGTATGGCATATCCGAGAAATGTAATTTTGTTATTGAGTAGTAGAAAAGAGCTTTACTCCACAGCTCTGGATTTTTCTGCAATGATTCTGATTGAGTGGATACTTGTGTTAAATATATGGTTGTAGGGG
>Ga0116142_10004363_pt1 | contig 13525 bp, 8 predicted proteins | sample AD_UKC033_MetaG_FD_89785 | JGI IMG/M metagenome (GOLD analysis project Ga0116142, IMG submission 89785) | Active sludge microbial communities of municipal wastewater-treating anaerobic digesters from USA - AD_UKC033_MetaG | ecosystem: Engineered > Bioreactor > Anaerobic > Digestate | place: USA... | reverse complement strand
GAAGGTCCCAAGGGTTCGGCTGTTCGCCGATTAAAGTGGCACGCGAGCTGGGTTCAGAACGTCGTGAGACAGTTCGGTCCCTATCTGTTGTGGGCGTTGGAAGTTTGAGAGGACCTGACTCTAGTACGAGAGGACCGAGTCGGACGTACCTCTAGTGTACCTGTTGTGGCGCCAGCTGCATCGCAGGGTAGCTACGTACGGTTGAGATAAGCGCTGAAAGCATCTAAGCACGAAACTCGCCTCAAGATGAGACTTCCTTTAAGGGTCGTCAGAGACTATGACGTTGATAGGTTGCAAGTGTAAAGACAGTAATGTCAAAGCTGAGCAATACTAATTACCCGTAGACTTTTTATCTACACATGAATCCGGAATATAAGCCTTGTGTTTTCTTCTATATATGTCAAAATATTCAAGACATTTATGGTGACTTTAGCGTTGGTGTCCACCTCTTCCCATTCCGAACAGAGTAGTTAAGCCCAACAGCGCAGATGGTACTTGGTTAACTCCCGGGAGAGTATGTCGTTGCCGTAAATTATTTAAGCCCCTTATCGAAAGATGAGGGGCTTTTTTTTTGTTCTAAAATCATAATTCAGAAATCGCCCTTCAAAAACTTCAAAAATCAGAAATCGCAAATCAGCAATCGTAAATCAATTGCTCTTTGATTTACGATTTGTGATTTTTGATTTGCGAATAGCGAAGTTTTTTGATTTTGGAATTGGGATTTTTGAATTGTGATGTTTTTTGATTTGTGATTTTTGATTTGCGAATAGCGAAGTTTTTTGATTTTGGAATTGGGATTTTAGAAGGGTGATGTTTTTTTGATTTGTGATTTGTGATTTTTGATTTGCGAATAGCGAAGTTTTTTGATTTTGGAATTGGGATTTTTTGAAGGGTGAAGTTTTTTTGATTTGTGATTTGTGATTTTTGATTTGCGAATAGCGAAGTTTTTTGATTTTGGAATTGGGATCTTAGAAGGGTGATGTTTTTTGATTTTTGATTTACGAATGTTGATTATATTATCTCGCTTATGTTGGTTGCAGAAGTTTTTTTGGTGATCTATGTTTGACTCATGAATAAAAATGATCTCGAAGAAAGACTTATTACTTTTTCTGTTTCCATAATAGATTTGATTCAGTCCCTGCCGGAAACTAAGGCGAACAATCATTTAGGAATGCAATTGCTGAGATCAGCAACATCAACTGCATTAAATTATGGGGAAGCACAGGGAGGGGAATCGAAAAAGGATTTTATTCATAAAATAAAACTCGTATTGAAAGAACTGCGTGAAAGTCTTGTTTGTGTTAAAATTATTTTACGGATCAATCGGAATCATGAGTCAGAAAAACTTAAGACCCTTTTGAAAGAGTGTAATGAACTAGTTTCTATTTTTGTAAAAAGTGTTCAAACTGCAGAACAAAGGTTGTTGCCTTTGAAATCTTTGTAATTGTTTTTTTTTATCAAAAATCGCAAATCATCAATCGTCCTTCTAAAACTTCACAAATCAAAAATCAGAAATCGCAAATCAGCAATCGCAAATCAGCAATCGTCCTTCTAAAACTTCAAAAATCAGAAATCGCAAATCAGCAATCGTAAATCAAATGCTCTTTGATTTTGGAATTGGGATTTTTGAGTTGTGATGTTTTTTTGATTTTTGATTGATGATTTTTGATTTGCGAATAGCGAAGTTTTTTGATTTTGGAATTGGGATTTTAGAAGGGTGATGTTTTTTTGATTTTTGATTTGGGTGCTTGAAGGTGCCTGCTGCTGATCCTTAATTGTCCTCGGTTTATTGATTGACTTTGAATACTGCAGTCTGTGATTTCCTGATCAAAAAAAGTGCTTAAATTGAAAGTATTCAGCTTTTTTGTTCAAATTTTGGATGGTTCGAATGCTTAAACGGTCTTTTTTGTTGAAATCAAGTGATGATTTTCTCCTTTCGGGACAGAGACGCCTTTGTAAGAATTTGGTACATTTTAAAGAACAAAGCCTTATAGTTAATGTATTAAGTGTTAGCGGTAAAAACCATGATTTTGTGGATTTAAATAAATCTTGAGTCTTAAATGAGGGACTCAAAATGTGGAGGGGGGGTAATTGCTGCAACGAACTTTTAAAATTTTAAAATTTATCAGTTAATCAACCAAAATGAGAACAAAAATCGTCAACCGCATGAGATTGCGGACGAAAATGAAAAAAGTGGTTGTTGCCGTTTCATTTGCAACTCTGGCAATCTCTGTGGGCTTTTTATTGTATTTTAATTTCAGCGGTTCCAAGGATGCATATGCTGCTGTCTCCAATGATTATAGATCAATTACATCCGGCTCATGGAATTCAACTTCGACATGGCAGCGCTACAATGGATCATCCTGGGTTGCTGCAACTTCAGCTCCAACAAGTTCGCATAAAACGATCACGATCCAATCGGGTCACACCGTCAATGTAACTGCTAACGTTACTGTAGACCAGGTTGTCATTGCTGCAGGTGGTACTGTTAATATTAATTCTGGAGTGACATATACAATTGCAAATGGAACGGGAACCGATTTATCTGTAGCAGGAACTCTTCGAAATGCAGGGACGGTAACATTAAGCAGTTCCAGTATTTCCTATTCTAGCGGAGGTACGTATCAGCATAATTATACAACAACAGCAGGTGTGATCCCCGCAGCCAGTTGGTCGAACGGTTCAACTTGTGAGATTATTGGATATACAACCAATACATCTGCACCAACAGGAATGCAATCATTTAAGAATTTTACATGGAATTGCCCATCTCAGACAAGTACAATTAATTTGAATGGAACATTGACCACGGTGAATGGTGATTTGTCGATTGTTTCCACCGGCTCCGGAGAACTCAGGATATCAAATAATTCTTCAACAATTAACATAGGTAATGATCTGCTGATATCCGGTGGAAATTTTGGTTTTTCTGTAGCCGCTTCTCAGACTTCAACAGTAAATATTTCCGGGAATTTTAATATGAGTGGAGGGAATTTATCAGCAGTGAATGGCAACAACAGCACAGCTAATCTGAATCTCTCAGGAGATTATATTCACTCTGATGGAATTATAACACATGGCGGAAATTCAGCTACTTCTGTACGATTTAATTTTTCCAAGTCGGGAACACAACTCTTTAACTCAAGCAGCACTTCGGTATTGCAGAATGTTGACTATGTTGTGAACAGCGGTTCGACTCTGTCAATGGGCGAGAACATTTGTTATGGAAGAAATTTTACACTCTCTTCGGGGGCTGGAATAGAAACCGCTTCCGCAGATGGGATCTCTGCCAGTGGTTCAATTGGTAATGTACAATCGAGCGGAACACGAACGTTTAATTCAGGCGCAGACTATACTTATAATGGTACATTTGCACAGGTCAGCGGAAGCGGATTGCCCGGAACAGTCCGACATTTGAGGATCAATAATTCGTCCGGTTTGAGTCTGGATAATTCAACCATAGTTACCGGGGTCTTAACACTCAGTGAAGGGCGGATATCGACCGGGGCAAATACATTACACGTGTCGAATACATCAACATCGGCAATCACCGGAAATTCAAACACAAGCTACGTCATAGGAAATCTTCGACGTTCTGTCTTACCGACCGGTAACTACTCATTTCCTCTAGGTACAAATGAATATTATGAACTGATCTCATCCAATTTGGTTCTGGCAGTAGGATTCACAAGTATATTGGCGACTTTCGTGCAAACTGATCCTTTGTTGCCTGCATTTCCTCTGAATAGTATTAAATCGAATAATGTTGAAATTGATAGTATGTTAAATTATGGTTACTGGACTCTCACACCTAATAGTCCTATAACAGCGGGTGTACATACTGTTACATTAAGTGAGCAAGGCTATAGCAATTCTGTTGGAAGTAAAACTTTATTCTTTGCATTGTCAAGACCAAGTACTTCTTCATCCTGGGGATTGACAGGTGCAAACATAGCCGTTGCAACACCTTTGAGTGGAGGTGTCGCGACCGCTTCGACCGGAGGATTACTATCCTTTAATCACTATGCCATTGGATATGGAAGTATATTGGCCTTTACAAATCCTACTCTTATCTCCGGTAGTGATGGGCAAGTTGGCGCAATTTATAAGTTTCCGAATGTTTGTTCAGAAGTAGATGCATGGATGGAAATCGTTGAATTGGCCGGTGGTGCAACTTTGAGTTCAATAGACGAAAGTTCGACCGGATATAATGAAGCCTTCCAACCATTCATAAATATTCCTGGGCATTCTACGGCATCAATTCAATGGCGCATCCGATTTAAAGTTGCCGGTACCTCTACAGATACAACATTGGCTAAAGTTCAATTGACAGGAGTAGACGTAGACGGAGGTGGAGGTATAAGAGAATTTATTGAAGCTACATATCCAACCAGTTATTCTTTGAACAGTCCCACCATATTAACCGTGACAAATTCTAGTGGAAATTACCGGGCAGTGAGTAACTTCAGCACGGTATCTAATATTGATACATCTGCAAGACAAGCTATGTACCAAATGAATTACAATAATGTAAATAGTTTCTTGTACAGGACAGGTGCAATTTCGACCAATTCAGGTTCAGAGACCCGACAGACTTCATTATACTTCGCTTCATTCTTAACAGGAAATATTGCCTTGCCTATTTCTTTGACAAGATTTGAGGCAGAATTGAGAGAAGATAGAGTGTTTTTGGTATGGACAACAGCTTCAGAAATCGATAATGATTATTTTACCATAGAGCGTTCTTCCGATGGTGAGACCTTTGAAGAATTGAAGAGAAAAAGAGGGGCAGGGAACAGTACAAGTGTATTGAACTATTCTCTATATGACGAATCACCTTTGAAAGGTTACTCATATTACAGGCTTAAGCAAACTGACTATGACGGAAAATATTCATACAGCAATATCGTAAAAGTAAAGAACGGAAAGCTGGTAATGAACTCTGACCTGGACATTTATTCCATTTCACCTAACCCCTTTTCTGAAAGGTTCACAGTCAGATACACGATCCAACAAGATTCAGAGGTGGATTTCATGCTTGTTAATTCCGCAGGAAAAATTCTGGCAAGTCAAAGATTGTATGCAACCAAAGGGTTCAATGACTTTGACCATGAAATCAATGGCAGACTGGAAACAGGAATATACTTTGTTGTTTTGTCAAATCAGGAACAAAAGATCGTCAAGAAGATCTTAAAGCAATAAAACTATCCTGCGCACCAGCTTAAATGGTATTGAGGTCTATTGTGTTTTGATTAGTCGTAAGACTCGAATCTAATTTGTTTTCTGTCGTAGCCCATATTTTTTAGACGTTCCCGGGCTTCGTGGAGCATATCTGCCCAACCGCAAATATAAAAATTTGCAGGTCTTTTATCTGCAAAGAGATTCTCATAGACAGGGTGAACATAACCTGTCGCACCTGTCCAACCATCATTAGTTCTTGACAGTACAGGTATGAATTTAAATTCAGGATGAGCAGCTTCAAGCTTTTCCATTTCTGTTCTATAAATAATATCCTTTTCCCATCGGTTGCCAAATACCATATAAATATTTTTATGCGGGATATTGTGATTGAAAATATGCAATAGCATCGAACGCAATGGGGCAATTCCTGTACCGGTACAGATAAAGCATATATCATTTTCAATTGGTTCGGTGATGGTGAATTTTCCAAGTGCCTTGGAAACTTTTACGCTTGACCCTTTAGTCGCATTTTCAAAGAGAAAAGGAGTGCCTTTTCCCTGAGGGTTCAAGACGATAGCCAATTCAAAAATATTGTTCTCAGAAGGAGGGGAGGCTATGGAATAGGCTCTGTTCGTATATTTAGCAGGTATTGGCAGGTCAAGCATAACAAATTGACCCGCTTTAAAACGAAATTCAATCTCATCGGGAAACTTTATAAAGTAGCGTTTCACTACATCACTTTCATCCTGTATATCTACAAATTTGCAATCAGTATAAGTATATGCCATATTCTATATTATCAATTTTGGTAAAACACTTAGTATATGATCAATCATTTCATCCGTAATGTTTAAATGAGTTACCATACGGATATCATTTTTTCCGAAAGGTACGGCCTTGATCCCATTTTCATAAAGAGCATCTATAATTTTTTTAACCGACAGGTTCTTAGAAACTCTAAATACTATTATATTAGTATCTACAGGCATAACAAAATCTACCCATGAGCAAGTCTTTAATGTTTCACCTATTGTAGTTGCTCTCAGGTGATCAGCCTTTAATCTCTCTATATTGTTATCTAAAGAGTATAAACATGCTGCTGCCAGATATCCGGCCTGACGCATCCCGCCACCGAATGCTTTCCTGATTCTTCTCGCCTTGTTTATATTCATCCTGGATGAAACAAGCATTGAGCCAACAGGAGCGCCAAGTCCTTTTGAAAAGCAAAAAGAAAGTGTGTCGGCATGAGCTCCAATTTCCGAGGTTGGTTCTTTCGTCTCTATCACGGCATTAAATATCCTCGCACCGTCGATATGAAACTTTAAGTTGTTTTGTTTGCAAACTTTCCCTATTTCTTTAATATCATTTAAGGTATAATAACTGCCACCACCCTTGTTACAAGTGTTTTCGATACAAACAAGTGATGAAACAGCCAGGTAATTACTTTCAGTGTCGTTAATATTCTCAACAACCTGAGTTGCATTAATGCGTCCTCGATCTCCATCAACCAAGCGAATCGAAACACCGGAATTTGAAAATGTCCCACCACCTTCGTAATAGTAGATATGAGAAAGTTTATCGCATATTACCTCATCTTGCAAATTTGTGTTTAGTCGGATAGCAATTTGATTTGCCATTGTTCCGGATGGCACAAATAGTCCGGCCTCCATTCCAAAAATTGCTGCAGATTTTTCCTCCAGTAGATTGACGGTAGGATCTTCTCCAAAGACATCATCACCTACCTCAGCGTTAAACATTGCCTCCAGCATTTCAGCTGAGGGTATTGTTACAGTATCACTGCGCAGGTCGATGTACTCTCTTTTTGACATCTTCCAAAGGTGAGAAGATTTTTTTTGAATTCACCCTTGAAATGGAAAAAATTGAGAAGATTTGGGATTAACTTGAAAAACAAACGGTTGTTTTCAATTTCTACATAGTTAAGATGAAAAAGCTCAAAAATTATTGTTTCTCATCAGGCTCAGGGGCAGATGGCATGTGCATTCTTTTTTGTGAGGCTTTCCTCTGACCTTTATTTTCCTTACGCTTTGACTGAAATTCCTCAAACTTTTTTGATTGGTCAGGATCTAGAATGCTCTTAATGTTTGATTCATGTTTTTTCAATCGCTCTTTTCGCTTTTCATTTTCCTGTTGTTCAAAAGTTAAGTGCTCAAGATTGAGCTTGTAAACCTTTTCACTTTGTTCCTCACTTAAATTGAGCTTTGTCTTCATGTGATCAGTCCTTGATCGTGCTAATTCTGCCGGCGACTTTGGTGTCTTAGTTTCTTGTGCATTTACTAATGAGATACACAAAAAGCAAGCGAGATAAAAGGGGATTTTTTTCATTTTATTTTGATTTAAAATGTATGACCTGTGATTTGTCCGGTAGTTTAATTGGAGAGAAAAAAAAGTATGAATTCACAAACGGCCGACATGAATTTGTCAATCAATAAATGACTAGACCTTACGCATTATAAACAGTCCATCTCTGACAGGTAAAAGTACTTTTTCGACCCGTTCATCTGTTTTTATTTTCCTGTTAAATGTCAAGAGCGCTTTGGTGTCTGAGTCCATTTTGTTTTCCTCTTGAAGAACTTTTCCACTCCATAACACATTGTCAGCTATTATAAATCCACCTTTTTTGACTTTGTCAATCACAAGATCATAATAGTTACTGTAATTAATTTTATCCGCATCGATAAAGACAAGATCGAAAGGTCCCGAAATTGTTGGAATAAGTTCTATAGCATTTCCATAATGAGTGGTTATTTTTTTTTCCATTTCAGCCTTTACAATTGATTGATGAACCAATGGTGCCAATTCGTCATTGATATCAATAGTGTAGAGGTGACCATCTTCGGCTAATCCTTCGGCCATGCAAATAGCTGAATAGCCTGTATAGGTACCGATCTCTAAAATTTTATGGGGCCGAATCATGTGACTCAGCATGCTAAGAATTCGTCCTTGTAAATGCCCACTCAGCATGCGAGGCATCAATACCTTCGCATTGGTTTCACGATTTAGATCCTGTAGTACTTTACTTTCAGGACTGGAAAACTCTTCAGAAAATGTGATAATTTTTGGATCAAGAAAGTCCATTGATTTAATTCCAATCTTTTGCCTCTCCGACATTAACCATTTGCACGTTTTCTATCCTGTGCGACGTACCATCACTTCCAAACTTATCAACGAAAGCTACGATCTTTAAACCGGTTTGATCAATTCCTGTCAGGTCAACAGTAAAGGTTTTAACAAAATCATTGCTTCTATACATGCTACCTGCAGGAATAATATCCCCTTCAGGACCGTTGTCGTTAATTACTTTTCTTAGGAAATTTTTATAGTTGTAGTTTACAAGTATTGGAGGTTGGTTAAAAAAGACACTATTACTGTCCGGAGTAGGTCCCATTGAGCTAAAATCGTTCAGTTGAGCATATAGAGTGTCTGTGGATCTGAAAGATCCCCGTACCAAGTAGGCATGCAATCTATATTCGCCACTTAGATTAGCGCTAAAGCCTGTGTGAACTTCCACTTTTAGTATATTTCCATTCAATGTCTTTGCATCGATAGCCAGTCCGCAACGTGGTATTGTTCCTAATGATGAGTTAACATTTGATCTCCAATTCGCAGGCGAAAGGTCTGAAGTGCCACTTATCTTTCTATTGATAAATCCTGCAGGATAAATACCTGAAGGATTATAAAGGCTATCCATATAATTTATTCCTCCAATTGTGGTACTTGATTCATCTATTAATAGATCATTAATATGTATTGATACAGCATATAAACGTCCAGGGTTTTCTGATACCAGGGAATCTCTTAACAGATTTATCTCCGGACAAACACCCCAAGAGGCCGAAGTAAAATATTCTAAAAGTATTTTCTGGTCAAAGCGATCCGGTACCAGCGAGATATCGGGCGCGAGTGAAGGGTCTTTTATTTCGGCAACTTCATTCTTGTTACAAGAAATAGAGATGGTCATTATTGAAAGGACCAGGATACTATATATACTTCTTTTCATTTTCAATTATGGATGATTGGATGAATCCGAAAGGTAAGTACATTCATGGAATTTTACATGATTTTCCTAACTATTTTTCTGTTTTTTTTCCCTGATCTTGTTCATTCTACTATCTTTGGCCAATAACTGATAAAATGAAAAATTTCTCCGGTATCCTTCAGATAATTTTGATTCTTGCTGTTGTTGGTTTGTATGTTCTGCATTTCACGGATAAACCTGATAAAAGTGTGATTCAGGTTGCTGACAACTCTGAAAAAACAACAGCGACCATAGCAGCTCCGGCCGGTGGCTTGGTATTTATTAATTCAGACTCTTTGTTGGACAACTACGATTATTTTAAATCGAAAAAATCGGAGTTTGAATCCAGACAAAACAGGGTCAAGTCTGAGCTAGAAGCTGAAAGTATCAAATTACAAAAAGATGCTGAGTCATATCAAAGACGTGCCCCCGGCATGACAGATATACAAAGACAAATAGAAGAAGAGCAACTTATGATGCGCCAACAGAAATTAATGGAGCGCAAGGATGAATTACTCGATAAATTGGATGAAGAGCAGGCTAAATCTTCGGAACAGTTGTATGATCGCTTGTCTGCTTTTTTGAAAGAGTACAATAGGGATAAGAACTATCAATTCATCTTGGGCTTCCAAAAAGGAGGAGGAATATTGTTTGCTAATGACAGTCTGGATATTACATCAAGTGTACTTCAAGGGCTTAATGAACAGTATCGTAAAGAAAAATCAAAGTAAATAAAGTTTGTCTCAATTGTCGTTTCGGAGACTGAGCTTTCGTGATGTTTTTAGTTTTGAACACTTTTTACTTACAGCGGGGGTTATTCATCCACCTTGAAAAGGCTTGATATCACTGATTTTCGGGCAATATGCCTAAATTTTGGCGTTATAGTCAAAACCTGGAATTGATTAGATTTTTTTAATTTTTTATTCAAATTGAAATGCAGCGGTTTATGAAAAATACGTACATTAGATTTCTATTTTACCTTAATGTGAAAAGTGAAATGGACTCACCATTTTAATATGGCATTTTTCCGTTTCACTTAGAAATTAATATCAGTATTTGAATTCTTAGGATAAATGTCGATCGGATATATCCTTTTGACCTTTATTGAATATATGTCGCACTTTTTATCTAATAACCATGAAACACAACCACATCACTCCACAACCAAACATTAGTATTAGTAATCAACGAGAATTGATTCGATTTATTTACCTGAATCGTATTTTAACTTCAGCTTTAACTTTGATGTTGATTTTTGTTGGTATGAGTCTTTCTTATGCTCATTCACCATCAGGAAAGAATACCGGAGAAGTTTCCGTTGATCATCAGATCAGTCCCGAGTTGAAGGAAATGCTCCAACATTTTGATAAGGAGATTTATTTTACACAGAATATCGGTCAGTGGCCTGCACACGTTTTGTATAAAGCAGATTTTCCTCTTGGGCAAGCCTTGGTAACCCGTCAGGGAATGATTGTTGGTACTTTTGATCCGGTTGGGATGGCTTCAATGCTATCTGCTGCAGACAGCATTGAAGCAATGTTGGAAGATACTGCCGGAAATCCACCTGCCAAAGTAGATATAAAAGGACATGGGTGGTTATTGAATTTTTTAAATTCTTCGCCATCTATGAGGATTAGCAGTCACAGCCCTTATAGTGATGTTAGAAATTACTTTCTTGGAAGAGACGGCGAAAAACATGCGACTAATGTTCGAAGTTTCAAGGAGATCTGGTATAATGATGTTTACAATAACATAGATGTAAGATATTATCCGTCAGCAGAAGGTTCACTTGAATATGATATCATATGCAGACCGGGTTCTGATGCCAATCAGGTTGCAATTGAGTTTGATGGTATTGATAATTTATTTATCGGTGAACAAGGTAATTTAGTACTTAGAACAAGTGTTGGAGATGTTGAATTACCTGCACCTGTTGTGTATCAACAAATTTCCGGAGTAAGAAAAAGTGTAGAATCAAAGTACCTGCTTGCCGATAATGTTTTAAAGTTTGATTTAGGAAAGTATGATCATACTGTGCCTCTCATTATTGACCCAATAGCCTTAAGATGGGCTACCTGGCTGACCAATAACTCTACCGGTGACTGTCATATTCATGGAATTTGTGTCGACTCAACGGACGGATCCATATACACAATCTCAAGGGTGAGTGGAGTAGGTCTTATTACTGTAAACGCTTTTCAGAACAGTTCCGGTGGTGATATGGATATCATTGTAAGTAAATATCAGGATCCTGCAACCATAGGTGGTGCCGGAACAAGAGTCTGGCAGTCTTATTTTGGTGGAAATGATTATGACAATGCTTATGCACTGGAGCAAGGAGACGATGGAAATTTATATTTCACCGGTATTACGAAGAGCAGCAATTTCCCATTATTGGTAGGTTCAGCTTTTACGGGTAGCAGTGTCGATAAAAGATCGCAGTCGAATTATAATATTTTTGTGTCTAAACTCAATACTTCCGGCACATCTGTGAAGAGTGCAGTAGTTGGTGGAAACAATATTGATCTTGCATTTGATATCAGAGTAACCAATACAGGAAACGTACTTGTTTGCGGCTATACAGAAAGTACAAATCTTTCAAGTCAGTTTTCCGGTTCAGGAGCTACCAATACAAACTATGGAAATGCGGATGTTTTGATCTTTTCGATTAATTCTGACATGAGTTCTATAAATTGGATAAAAAACTATGGTGGAGGAGGAGATGATAAGGCAAGAATAATGTTGGTACATCCAACTACCAATGATATTTATGTGGGCGGACTAACAATGTCGTCCAATTTTCCTACAGTAAGTCCACGTCAAGGTTCTTTAGGTGGAGATCAAAGTGGGTTTTTGCAAAAGTTAACGTCTACCGGTTCTACCACTTGGTCCTCCTATTTCAGATCGAATTCGTCAAAGTCCACTATTATTGAGTGTATGGATTTTAATGCTGCCAAGGATAAAATTTATTTTGGCGGACTTTCTAATGGCCTTAATTCATCGAACGTTTCTTCTTCCGGTGTTTATAGTAGTTCAATTGCCGGCGGCATGGATTATTTTATTTGTAGAATGACCACAAATCAAGTTTTTGAATTGGGTACATATTTAGGTGGCAGTGGAACTGAAGAAAATTTGATGGGCTTGAAGCTGGATGCGAATGATGATGTATTTGTATTCGGATACAGCTCCAGTTCAAATTTCCCTGTAACTGCAGATGCTTTACAGGGTACTAATAATGGAAATTCTGACAAGACTTTTTCTAAATTGAGTTCAAACCTTGCAACTCTTGAATACAGTACTTTCGTAGGTGGTTCTGATGAAGAATACGACCCGATTGGAGAACGTGGAATCCAAATGTTGGGATGTAAAACGTATACAATTATTTCTGCTGAATCTGATGATATTCCACTTACTGATGGAGCAATAACCACCAATAAGCTAAGTTCAAGTTCAAGAACCGAACCGGGCTTAATGGTTTGGTCAGTTCCACCAGATCTTTCTGCCAATACCATATCTTCTTCTCAGAACATATGTTCCGGAAATATTCCTGGAAATTTTACCGGTAGTACTTCAAGCTATGTACTTCCGGATATTACAAGAGGCGGAAATGTTTCTGCTCACCCATCTGTTTCTGCCTCTGTGATATACAAGTGGCAAATAAGTACAGATTCGTCTATGTGGACAAATGTTGCCGGTGGAAATACACAGAATCTTTCAGGTTCTTTATTAGGGACAATAAGTCAGAAGACTTTTCTCCGAAGAATTGTTACAGGAGAAAGTTGTAATGCAAGCGATTCAATCAGTAACACTATTACGATCAACGTATTGAATTTGTCATGTTCCGTAGGCAACCATGTTTCATGCAATGGTGGTGACGATGGCTCAATTCAGGTAACTCCATCCGGTGGAACAGCACCTTATACATATTCGGGCCCTACCACCGGATTAAGTGCAGGAACTTATACGATAACAGTTACTGATGATAATGGATGTACTGCTTCGTGCACAGTCACAATTTCTGAGCCTGCAGCAATTGGCTCTTCATATGATGTCACTCAGTGTGACAGCTATTCCTTGCCTTGGGGAGGAACTGTGACCTCATCAGGCAGCTACTCACATACCTATACTTCGACAAATGGATGTGATAGTGTTGTTACAGCTAATGTTACGATTGATTCAGGAACTACTTCAACCAGCACTGCTGATGAGTGTGACAGCTATACCTGGAACGGTACGACTTATACCATGAGTGGAACCTATACCTACAGCACGACCAATGCAGCCGGATGTGATTCTACAGCGACATTG
>Ga0116142_10004361_pt1 | contig 13534 bp, 16 predicted proteins | sample AD_UKC033_MetaG_FD_89785 | JGI IMG/M metagenome (GOLD analysis project Ga0116142, IMG submission 89785) | Active sludge microbial communities of municipal wastewater-treating anaerobic digesters from USA - AD_UKC033_MetaG | ecosystem: Engineered > Bioreactor > Anaerobic > Digestate | place: USA... | reverse complement strand
TATTACTCGAAAGGGATTTTAATATCCCCGAAATGGAAGAACTGCAAAGTGAAATTGACCGGTTGAATAATATTAAACAATCAGCCCTGAAAAAAATTGACCATGTCTTTATCTGAAACAACAAAAGCTTATCAATCTGATCTGGCTGCTTATTGCCGCACCGGTACATTACCAGCCATCCCGGGCATCCGGCAGGATAATATTACCCATTACCGCCGCCTAGTTTATAATATAGTGGATGATATGCTTGAAAATGCTTACCCGCTGACATATGGGTTACTATCAGCAAAAGAATGGAAAACAATAGCGAATGAATTTTTCTGTAACCATCCCTGCCAGAACCCCCAGGTATGGTCTATGCCAAAAGAGTTCTATGAGTACCTGGTTAAGAGCAGGCATTCACTTCTAATTAAATATCCTTTTTTGCAGGATCTACTCTGGTTTGAGTGGATTGAACTTGAGTTATTCATGATGGAAGATAAAAAAGCGGAGTATACGACAAACGGAGATATTCTGTTTAGCCGCCTGGTCTTAAATCCGGAATACCAGTTATTATCTTTTAAATATCCTGTTCATCATAAGAATGCCCGGTATATCACTATTACCGATCAATCAGATTATTTCGCAGCAGCTCATCGCAATAAAGAAGGTTCAGTTGTTTTTACTGACCTGTCCCCTGCGCTGGTAAGAATAATTGAATACCTGGCAGAAGGTCCTTTGTCTGTTAAAGAGCTATTTGAAAAATTTCAGACAGAATACAGTATTCAGCTTGATAATGAAGGCCAGCGAGCCATCATCCGTTTTGTGGAAACAGCTTATCAGCAACAACTCATCATTGGATTTAAAAATTAAACAAATATGGAAAGAATGATAGCAGCATATCTCAGATTCGTTAATCAACTAAGTAAACTAAAGAATTTTCCCTTGTTATTACTACGGCTTGTATTAGCCTACGGCTTTTTCGGGCCTGCCAAAATGAAATGGAAGGATATTGATTCCATTGCAGAATGGTTTGGATCAATGGGTATTCCGGCACCTTCTTTGAGTGCTTACCTGGCTGCCGGGACAGAAGCTGCCGGGGTAGTGATGCTTGCTTTGGGGATTGGCACAAGGCTGATATCGATCCCGCTGATTATAACAATGCTTGTGGCAATCAAAACAGTACATTGGACAAACGGGTTTGAGGCAGGGGATAATGGATTTGAAATTCCTTTATATTATATTACCATGCTGATTACCCTATTAATTTTCGGAGCCGGAAACTGGAGTATTGATCATTTTATTGACAGAAAATGCAGGGATAAATGTGGAATTAAAAAGCATTAACTTTCTGATCATTAATTATTCGATTATCAAATGACATAAAAATAATCATATGAAAAAAAGTATTGTTTTATTGCTTATCCTCTTTTGTTATCAATGGGCAGCACAAAGTCAGCTGACAGGCGATACACTGACAGGTGTACGGTTAAGCTCTTTCCATGCCAGTAAGCAAAATAACCAGGTATTCCTTAACTGGAGAGTGGCCTGCCGTCTCAGCTATGCACAGTTTGAAGTGCAACGATCAGCAAATGGAATTGATTTTACAACTATTCATAGTTTTCAGGCAGATTATCTCCGTTGCCAGCTTCCGTTTGATTACACAGAACCGGCACCCTCCGGGCAGGCATTTTATCGGATTAAAGTCGGAGATATTGACGGAAGGTTCTCTACCGAAAAAGTAGTTAAAGTTTCCGGCAGGCAAATCGAAGAAACGGATATCAAAATAATTTCACCTGTAACCGGCAACTATTTACAACTGACTGTTGAAGCAGCCGGTACAAACCCTGTTTCCGTTCAACTTGTCAATAGCTCAGGGGTAATACAGCAGCAAATAAGTTTGAACCCTTCAAAGGGAATAACCCGGGTTGAAATACCAATCTGGAATATGCCAGGTGGCACATACTTCCTCAACTATCAGACGGCTGGTAAAAACAAATCAATTCAATTCATTAAATAAACAACCAAATCATAGCTATTTAATCAGTAGTTAATATTAAATTGGCAACTATCGAAACATTACAATAATGACCGGAAAAATGAAAAATGACAGTAACACTCAAAACACATATGAAAAAGGTATTATTAATTATTCCAATACTGCTCCTTGCTGCTGCATTTACAAAAATTCAGCCGCTGCAGCCGGAAAATAAATCTGAGATAGATTTCTACAAAGGCAGCTGGAGTGAAGCAGTGAATAAAGCTAAAGCGGAAAAGAAAGCGATCTTTCTTGATATATATGCCACCTGGTGCGGCCCCTGCAAACTGCTAAAAAAGCAAACTTTTACGGATAAAAATGTAGCAGGGTTTTACAACACAAATTTCATAAATGTTTCTTTAGATGGTGAAACAGGTGATGGTGCTTTGCTGGCACAGAAATACCAGATCCCCGGATATCCTACTTTAATTATTCTTGACTTTAATGAAACTCCTGTACATGCTACTGCCGGATTCCTGAACGCTAAAGAATTTATGACGTTCGGCAAACAAGGATTGAAAAAAATTAAATAATAACTCCGGTATACTGATAGTACTAAAATAACTGTATTGTCAGGATACTGATTATTTTATACCACCACCAGCTCATAAAAATCTTCCGGCTGCAAATATTTCTGCGCCAGGCTGCGCAGTTCTTCTGCTGAAATTGTTTTGATGGTATTGATCGAATCGTAAAAATATAGTTCTGTCAAACCATTCAGAATAATATTCTTCCAGCGGGCAATGATCTGGAAAGGGCCATCCAGGTCGCCAAGGATAGAGCCCATCATATAATTTCTTACTAATAAAAGTTCTTCCTCATCCACCAGTTCCTCTCTTAGTTCCTTCATTTCTTTATATACCTCCGTTATCGCCGCTTCACACACATCTTTTCCTGCTTCGGTACTCACCATCCAGGCAGAATGCTGAATATGATTTTGCAGGTAGCTGTGAATACCATAGGTATATCCTTTGTCCTCTCTTATATTACTCATAAGCCGGGAACCAAAAAAACCACCAAACAATGCATTCAATACCTGTACTTTTAAAAAATCGGGATGATGGCGGTTGGGAAATGGCCTGGCAATACGAATAGAGCCCTGTACCCCTGCTGCATCATTTGTTATTCTGACTTTTTTCTCTATAGCCGGATGCAAAGCAGGGTGCTTTACTTCTACCGGTTTATTAGGCAGGTCTCCGAAAAAACGATTCATCAGTTTGTCAATACCCGCAGGCAGTTTTCCTGCCACAAACATGATCAGTTTACCCTGCAGGTAATACTGATTATAAAAACTCAGCAACTGGTCTCTTTGCAACGCATCAAACTCTTCTGCACTGCTGTACTTTCCATACGGATGTTTCTCTCCGTATAAATAAGCATCAATTAAACGTCCGGCTACAAAGTCACTTTTCTTCAGGCTCACTTTCAACCGCTGTTTCATGTTTTGCTGGTAGATCGCCAGTTCTTCCGAAGGCATAGTGGATTCTGTGATGAGCTCTTTCACTACCGGCAACAATTCATTGATGTGTTTGGTAAGGCAGTGCAGTGTTATTGTAGCCGTTTCATTATAACAGCTGCGGTTGAGGTAGGCTCCGTAATATTCAAAATGTTCATTGATCTGGAAGGCTGTCCGCTTGGTGGTTCCATTGCGCAATAAAAAATTGGTGGTTGCCGCCACCAGGTTTTGCTCTTCCTGTGTATTACCGGCAAAGAACACCCATTCCGTCAGCATCACTTCTTCGGCACCGGCATCTACGGCATACACTTCCACCCCGTTATCTAATACAAAATGCTGATAAGGTTTAAGGCTCAGTTTAAAATTAACGGCATCTACTATAGCAGGTGCCTGTTTCCTGTAAGTCATAATAGATCAGTAATAAGTTATTTTTCTTACATAACAGTAATACGAATCTATACCAGCTGGAGACTTCATCTTGGTCCAGTTTCCGAAATGATCATGGCTGGTATATTCCGTCAGGCTGGCATTCATTACTCTACCAGCACTAAATTGTCTTCTAATCTCATCTCCTTCCAAGTTATATGTATAAACTATTCGCCTGTCCAGCCCTCGTTCATCGTACACATGACAAGAATCAAGGAGTCCATTGTTTGAATAAAAATAACATATACGACTGAAGAGACTGCCCTCAAAGCTAGTTATGGCTTCAGATAGCAAACTATCTTTGTATGTGAAGCGACGCTCATAAACTCCTAATCCGTTAACCGATTCTTCTTCCCTCAAATAAACCAGTTGTTGTGATGAGTTGAATTTTTTGAAAATCGTACTTTGCAGGCTCCCATTCAAATAAACATAGGTAGTTTCTTCTGTGTCTTTTCCATTCTTTTTATGAGCAGATTTTTCTTCTCTCAAGCTTCCCTTAACCGAGTCAATCTTACTATAACTGGCGTCATTTGAAGTAAACTTCATTTCCCGCTTTCCCCATGAATTTTGTTTCCAACGGGTTAAATGGCCAATATTTGAGAATTTATATCTTGCTCGTTTATATTCATATTTTTTAATTTTTGCAAGTCTTTTAGAAGTATCTTCTACAATTATGTAACAAATTTCTTTTACAGATCTTACGGAACCTTTCAGTATTTCATTTGTCGTTGGAATTCTGAATTTATCTACTAACTTAAGCGAAGTTGATTGGCTGCAAACTTGTTGCTTGCTTCCAGCTATAAATAAAAAAAGAAAAAAACAAGTTACTCCTTTCATCAATTGACTTCAGATAAATAGTATAATGTACTGCAATTCTCTTTTCTAAAAACAGCCCGGCTTTCCTGCAGTATATCCTCTGTTGTTACCGTTGCATATTTCGGCAACTCATAATTCATCCAGGCTGCATCACCCAGTATTTCATAATAAGCAAGGCTGTTGGCCCTGTTCATCACACTCATATCTTCAAAAGCGATCATGCTCTCTGTTTTATTCTTTACTTTCTGGAGTTCTGCTTCACTCACCAGTTCATTTTTCATTTTATCCAGTTCTGCTTCTACTGCTTTTTCTGCCTCTTCTATCTTCACTCCCTTTACCAGTTTTCCTTCCACCACTACCAGGCCCGCATCGGTACTGCCGAAATGATGACACTCAATATTGCTGAATAATTTTTTCTCTTTTACCAATGACTGGTATAATCTTGATGAGCCGCCACCGCTGAGTATATCCGTGAGCAGGTCTATCACATAATATCTCCTGTCAAGTCGGCCGGGCATGTGCCAGCATTTATACAAGGCATCGAGTGGTACATTAGCCTTTATCTCCAGTTTTCTTTCTGCAGTTTGCACAGGTTCTTCAGGCAAATTTCTTTTATATGCTTCGCCGGAAGGAATATCACCAAACCATTTTTCAGCCAGCGTTTTTACCCTTTCAACTGTTACATTACCCGCTACCACCAATACGGCATTCACCGGGCGGTAATGTTTAAAGAAAAAAGCCTTTACATCTTCCAGCTGTGCATTTTCTATATGTGATAACTCTTTTCCGATCGTCATCCAGCGATAGGGATGTTTGGTATAAGCCAGTTCCCGCATCTTATGCCATACATCACCATAAGGTTTGGTGAGGTAGTGCTCTTTGAATTCTTCACACACCACTTTACGTTGTGTTTCCAAACTTTTTTCACCAAAAGCCAGTGACAACATACGATCACTTTCTAACCAGAAAGCGGTTTCCAGGTTTTCTGCCGGTAACTGGATATAATAGTTGGTAAGATCGTTGGTAGTGTAGGCATTATTTTCTCCACCGGCCATCTGTAAAGGCTCATCGTAACTGGGAATATTGACGGAACCGCCAAACATCAGGTGTTCAAATAAATGAGCAAAGCCGGTACGGTTGGGATCTTCATCTCTTGCGCCCACGTCATACATGATATTCATCACTGCCATGGGTGTAGAAAGATCCTGGTGAACAATGACCCGCAGTCCGTTGGCAAGGGTAAATTTTTCAAACTGAATCATAAAAGAATAACAATCTTAATGTAGAAATGTTACAAGCAGTAAAAGTACCGAAAATTATGGCCGCTGGTGCTACCGGCAGCGCCATGTAACCGGGAAATCAGAGTATGCTTTTCACCTTGAACTCAAAGTCCTTCATCGCACCATCCCGGCGGACAATGATTTTTATTTTTTCATTAGGAGCCTGTAAGGCGATCTTATATTGATTCAGGTTTTGCGAAAAGTTTTTATTCACGGCGATCACCTCATCACCTTCTTTTAGTCCGCAGGCTTCTGCCGGTGAGCCTTTGGCAATATCTCCTATGACGATTCGTCCGCCGATCAGGTACAGTTCCACTCCTGAATAAGAATAATCGAATACATCATTGAAGTGGGTATTAGGCGTAATATAGATATCCCCTTTTGCATAATTCAGGATCACATTGAAACGCCGCAAAATATCATTGCCAAGCAGGCCGCCCATATAAGGATACGATGTAACATTGAACTCATCATCAAAAATAAAAATGGGCACATTCCTGAACTTATAAGGTCCTACTCTTACCTCTTTCATAACCGTTAGTTCCATATCAATTTTTCCTCCCAGGCCCTCGCCTTCCTTCACCCAGCGTTTCCTTTTTTTGCTGATAAGAGCACTGTCATCAACAAATTCTCTTGATAGTAACAGGCAGAGCCCTGCTCCCATATCATATAAAAATCTTGAGTAGATCGTCTTTTCATCCTTTACCCGTAACGGTTGTGTTACCAACTGGCTGATAGATGGTTTCAGTAAATAACCTCCTTTGGGATAGCGGAAAGTACCCTTGGTAAAAAAAGTAACTTTCATACTATCATAATCCATCTTCATGATATACCGGCTGAATACAGAATAACCAATGATGCCATCGATCCGCTCTCCGTATACGGCAGTCAGTATTTCATAATCATTGATATGAAAGTTGAGGTTATCGATAGTAATACCGGGCATGTGCAACTGCCTGTCATATAAGAAACTTACTTTTTTTATACCTGCTATCCCACGGATGGTCCGGTCTGTCGGGGTAGGAACCAGTCCCAGGTAATCAACCGTAGAAGAGTCGAGTGATATACCGCTGCTGCCCGTATCCAGGATAAAGTTGAGTGTATCCGGAAAACTATCAAGCCTGGCCCGCAGGATGACAATACCACCCGTAAGCTGGGAAAATGGAACGGCAGTGATCCGTTTGGATGGTGGTTCTATGAATTCTTCCTGTGCTTCGAGTGTAAACCCCGCCAGGGATAACAATCCCAGCAGGAAACTGGTTACAATCTGGTATAGGTGCCTGGCAGCGATCATCGTTCTTTAAGACAGCCCCGCTTTGCAAAATGATGCAATACAGGCTGCTGTTTATCTAAATATACTTTAATGTCGTCACTCACTTAAACCGTTCAACACATTATAGCAGCAGCACTTACCTTTGCACTATGCAATTAAATGAGTTGTACGATAAGGCCGCTAATTTCGGCCTTCTTACAGTAGAAGAAGGTGTTTTTCTTTATCAGCAGGCTCCGCTGGCCGAACTGATGTTTCTGGCGGACGAACTGCGAAAGAAGCAGGTGCCGCATGGCAAAGTAAGCTGGCAGATAGACCGCAATGTGAACACCACCAATGTGTGCATTGCCAATTGCAAGTTTTGCAATTTTTACCGCATACCGGGACATGCCGAAGCCTATATCACGGACATGCCCACGTACCGCAAAAAAATTGAAGAGACATTAAAGTATGGTGGCGACCAGTTGTTATTACAGGGTGGTCATCATCCTGAATTAGGATTGCAATTCTATGTGGACACATTCAGGCAGATAAAAGAAGAATTTCCAAATATCAAACTGCATGCACTCGGTCCGCCCGAAGTAGCACATATCACCAAGCTGGAAAAAAGTACACACCGGGAAGTGCTGAAAGCATTGAAAGAAGCCGGTATGGATTCCTTACCCGGGGCCGGTGCTGAAATACTGATCGACCGGGTACGCCGTTTGATCTCAAAAGGTAAATGCGGTGCACAGGAATGGCTCGACATTATGCATGAAGCACACAAACTCAATATCACCACTTCAGCCACAATGATGTTCGGACATGTGGAAACTATTGAAGAACGCTTTGAGCACCTGGTGAAAATAAGAGAAGTGCAAAGCCGTAAACCCGAAGATGCAAAAGGTTTTCTCGCTTTCATTCCATGGACCTTCCAGGATGTGGATACCTTGCTGGCAAAGATCAGGGGTGTACACAATCTTACTACGGCAGAAGAATATATCCGTATGATTGCCCTCAGCCGTATCATGCTGCCGAATGTAAAAAATATACAGGCCAGCTGGCTGACCGTAGGAAAAGAAACAGCTTCCATCTGTTTACATGCCGGCGCCAATGATTTTGGTTCTATCATGATAGAAGAAAATGTGGTAAGCGCTGCCGGCGCCCCGCACCGGTTTACTTATAAAAGTATTCAGCAAGCTATCCGGGAAGCAGGTTTTGAACCGCAGCTGCGCAACCAGCAGTATGAGTGGAGAGAGATCCCGGAAATGATAGAAGAACAAGTAATCAATTACTAAAAAGACGTTTTCCTGTTACCACATAAAACTTAAAGCCATTAAAAGAATTCGTCTTGAATAACCTTCTGTCATTTCGGAGAGCTCCTTTTGCCGGCTTATTACTGGTACTTATTTTCTTGCTGTTCTGGCGACTGGGATCAGCGCCCATATATATTCTTGATGAGGCCAAAAATGCACAGTGTGCAAGAGAAATGATGCAAAGAAATGACTGGGTTGTTCCAACTTTTAATGAAGAGCTTCGCACAGATAAACCGGTTTTGCATTATTATTTTATGATTGTTGCTTATAAACTGTTTGGCGTATCAGCCTTTTCAGCCCGGTTTTTCTCAGCCATTTTCGGTGTCTTAACCGTACTGATCACCTTTCTCTTTGTAAGGCGTTTTGCAAACCCGGTAACAGCATTTTGCAGCGCATTAGTACTGACTGCTTCGTCACATTTTTTATTCGAGTTCCGTTTATCGGTGCCTGACCCCTACCTTATCTTTTTTACAGCAGCCGGTCTTTTTTCCGCCTATACTTATTTGCAGAGACAACAATTTATTTTCATAATGACTGCGGCCCTTGCTTTTGCATTAGCCACCTTATCCAAAGGACCCGTAGCATTACTGCTGCCGGGACTGTCATTGTTAATATGGGTGTTTTTAAAAAAGAAATGGAAAGCGGTTTTTAACTGGAGGCTGGTCGCTGCTATTGCCTTGTTTATACTTGTAGCACTGCCCTGGTATCTTGCTGTAGACAAGGCTACAGGTGGTGAATGGACAAAGGGGTTTTTTTTAGATCATAATCTTAACCGGTTTGCCAGTCCGAAGGAAGGACATGGCGGCTTTTTCCTTGTCACTGTCCTGTTTGTTCTTGCAGGTATGTTGCCATTTGTTTTTTATACAGGTGAAGTCATAAAAAACAAGAAAAACCTTTTTAAAGAAGACCTGGTGAAATTTTCAGCAATTATTGTTCTTACCTATGTGGTTTTCTTTTCGATTTCCAGCACCCGCCTTCCCAACTACCCGATGCCCTGTTACCCTTTTGCTGCAATTATTTTCGGGCATTACCTGGAAAAACTGCTAAGCGGAAAAATTGCCTTCAGGAAATACCCGCTGGTAAGTTTGTTGGTTTTTCTGTTGCTGGTACCCATAGCTGCCTGGATAGCGGCCCGTACTGAAAATGAAATCAGTTATCAGAAAGGATTACTGGCCATTCTTATTATACCGGCTTTACTTTTTATTTTTATCCTTTTGCGAAAAAATTCATCAGGCCAACAAATGCTTTTTTTTGCCATAGCCTGCTATTTGCTATTTAACAGTTTTTTTCTGCATTACCTGTACCCGGCAACTTATAAGCAGAACCCGGTAGCCCAAACACTTCACCTGTTGCAGGGCCGGCAGCAGGTCTTTGCCTACAAGAATTATAACCCGGGGTATAATTTTTATATTGAAAAACCTATAACCCGGTTTCATGATACTACCTTGCTTCGAAAAGCGATGGAACAGGCTCCTGATGCAATTCTCATAACAAGAAAAGAGTATCGGGATGAGCTTTCTTCTTTACATCTCAAGTTGCTCGCCGAACGCAGGGACCTGTTTGAAATACCAACAACAGTAATTTATGCAGGCAACAGGTAATTTGAATTACAAGAACTTTCAATACGCTGCCCTTATCAGCATGGGGATAGCCATACTATTATTTGCCGGCTCCCTGCTGTTTGGCAAAGAGGGTTTTTTCCTGCTGATCAATGGAGATGGAGGACGAGTCGCAGATTTCTTTTTCAAATGGTTTACTTATGCCGGAGACGGAGCTCTTTGGTTTGGCTGGCTTATTTATTTAGCGCTGACCCGAAAGTGGAAATTATTGCCCTTACTGATCACTGCGGTGTTGCTCTCCACCCTGTTCACACAACTATCCAAAAAGTTGATCCTGCCCGGTGAACTGCGCCCCTCTGCAGCTATTGCACAAAAAGAGCTGATCCATGTTGTAGAGGGTGTAACTATACATGGCCAAAACAGTTTCCCTTCAGGACATACCACCACTGCATTTTCTCTTGCCCTGCTGATTGTGCTGCTTGTTCCGGGGCGGTTCGTTATTTTTCCTGCTATAACAGTTGCAGCGCTGGCGGGATATTCCAGGGTATACCTGGCGCAACATTTTCCGCTGGATGTGGCAGCTGGTATTGTAGCAGCTATTATATCAGTCTATCTTTCAATTAAAGTGCAGCAGCAATTTGAAAAAAAATGGCAGCAATAAATATTTTTATCAATGAAAACAAAATACAGCATATTCCGAAAAATAGCTTTTGCAGAAGGAGTTTCCTTTTTAGTTCTGTTACTTATTGCTATGCCGCTGAAGTATTTTGCCGGTATGCCTATGGCTGTAACGGTGGTTGGTGGTTTGCATGGAGTACTCTTTGTAGCTTTAGCCGTATATGCATGGGAAGTAAAAACAACGTATAAAAAAGATCTTCGCTGGCTGATGAAGGCCGGTCTCGCCTCGCTGTTACCCTTTGGTACTTTTTATATGGACAGGGAGTGGAAGAAAGAAGAAGCCATGACTGCCTGATCTTTTATTGCGCAGTTTTAATTGTTTCTGGCATAAAATCGTCCTGCTTATCAACGGAAATTTATGCCAGCAGTGTCGTATATTTAAGTGTTATCGGTAATTTTAAGACAGCATGCGTTTATTAATTGTCCTTCTTTTTTCTCTGCTTTTTTTTGGCTGTATAGTGACAAAACATAAAAATCCAATAGATAACATAACTGCAATAGCCTATATTGTTAAACTTCCTCTTGTGCAAGGTGACCGTCAGTACATTGACTTCGGTGACACTACACCAATTTATTATTTTCAAGACCTCATTATATACAAGCTACCTTATACATTTGACAGCTCAAAGATGACTTATCACATTAAAACCGAAACAATATCGCAAGAGCATATATTGACTGAAACTCGCTACAATTACTTTGTTTATAAAAATGGAAACAACAACGGTATTTGGTACAGGTCAATTGAACAATTAGATTCAAATAAAACTCTTACAGTTGATTCTATTTTAAAACGAGTCGGAACACCAACAAACCTTCAAGCCATAATTTTCAGTCCAAATGACTCGTTACTGGAAAGTCAAAGCTTAGACAATGGCGATATCCTTATTGAAAAATATATTCCAAAGACGAAGCTGGACGACTCATACAATGACACAACTTTGCTTTATTATTCAAAAACAATGAAATTAATTCAATTTTCATTGTCACCCTTTCTTGACAGTTTGAAAAACAAAAAACTTTATAAGCTACGACTTGCTTTTAACGAAGCTTTCAGTGAAACATATTCAATCACGATGCCCAAGAGAGATATAATTTATGAAATAAGAGAAATGAATGTTGATAATATTGATAATCTCAAAATTCTACTTTTACGTTTTAAACGAGACGAAAAACTATTAATGAAATGACAAGAAAAACTACCGATAACAAGTGCATTTGTGCTATTGGGGCAGACGAATAGCGTCTTTCATCGTCCGGTTCACTGATCAGCTTTTTGTCCCAGCTTAACGAATACTATTTAGCTTTTGAATAAAATCTCTACTTTAGTTCTTCGTTCGGCAGCCGTCGCCCGGGGCAACGAATAGATGAAACCCCAACAGCACAAATGCCTAACGTTGCCTGTAACCCTAAAGTGACACAACCTGCTACATGCCGACAGACGAAGAAAAAATAGCGAAGCTTACTGAATTTATCAGACGAGGTAAATTTTCGACACAGGCTTGGGATGAACGAGGTTTAAATCCATCCAGCGACGAATTATGCCAATATCTCACCTCATTTTTCAATGCTTCTGCTGACAAACTTATCAGGGAAGGCTACAATATCAGGGAAGGCTACAATTACGAAGGAACTAAATAGTTACAAGGATTTATATTTTGAGAAATTAAAAACTATTAGGAATGTTTCGATAGCTCACAGGGACAAAGACACATTAGAGCAACTTAAAGTTATCCAGGCTATTAGTTGGATTGACTCAGTAAATATGGTTTCTGATTTTGACAAAATTCTCAATGCTACTGGACGACTTTTACAAGACCTGACTAGTAAGAGTGCAGAGCTTGACAAATTGTTATAACTGCCGCTAACATGAACTGTAAAATAAACAAGCAAAAAATTAATTTTTTATGGTTTAACTGAACAATAATTTGGTTGATATAAGCTTTGTATTTTTACTCCTCTGCGGACACTGAACAGTATTTACATTTCCGGGTAAAGCATGAACTCCTTAATAATAAAAAGACCAGTCGCCTACTTTATTGATTTTATAATAATATGGAGTGCCTGTGTTTTGCCCCAGCTTATTATTTATTGGCTTTTCGATGGAGTGCCTTTTACATATTTCAACCAGCCATACCAGCTCTATTGCTGGGTCTTATGCACTGTTTCAATTCCTGTTTGGTTATATTTTATAGTTTCAGAGTCATCACATCGTCAATCCACCATCGGGAAAAGGTTTATGCATTTAAAAGTGACCAGTCACACAAATACAAGAATCGGCAAAAAGAAATCATTTGTCAGAACACTGGTAAAACTGCTGCCCTGGGAAATTACTCATATCGGGTTACTACCCATTTATTTTTCCGATAACCCTCAGCCAACTATCGGGCTGTACCTGGCAAATGGGCTTATTATTGTTTATCTCGTTTATTTCATTGCTCAAAAAGGAAAAAGAACAATTCATGATTTTGTGTCAGGCACAAAAGTCATTTTATCTGCATAAGGATACCCGTATAGGGTTTTAATATTGTTTTTAGATCCGCCTTCTGATAATTTCTGGAAAATGAACGGTAAAGTATATGCCGGCGGCAGCATCGGGACGGGCATCAGTTTTAAAAAAAAGCAGGCCGGCTAAAGAACCACCTGCGTTTTGATCAGTTAAGACCGTTAACATGAGAAAACTATTTATAAAAAAATATACCTGGCCTGTTTGTATAGTAAAGTTATATCGTACGGT
>Ga0116142_10004358_pt1 | contig 13562 bp, 13 predicted proteins | sample AD_UKC033_MetaG_FD_89785 | JGI IMG/M metagenome (GOLD analysis project Ga0116142, IMG submission 89785) | Active sludge microbial communities of municipal wastewater-treating anaerobic digesters from USA - AD_UKC033_MetaG | ecosystem: Engineered > Bioreactor > Anaerobic > Digestate | place: USA... | reverse complement strand
CTTTACCCGATGCAAACATTTCAGATAAGTTATAGAATGCAAACCAGCTAAAACCACCAATACCCACACGGGTATAAATACCATACCTGAAATCGTTTAAGCCCAGGCTTCGTTTGTCTTTAACTTTTATGGTTTCGTCATCTTGTTTGTACTTCACTTTGGTAAACGAGTTAAGGCGCACGCCAATCCTACCACCAATGGCAACATTAAAGCTGCGCGCAATATCTTCGGGTTTGGTGTCGAATCTAAACTCCAAAGGCATTTCCAGATAATTTGTTACCAGCATTGATTTTTTAGTGCTGATTTCGGTACCATATGCTAGTCTTGGCGAAAGCAGGTTGTATTGTTCAATCAGGTTGTTACCAGTTGTGCCGAGTGTATCAATCAACATGGCACCATTGGTAAATTTCCAGCGTTCCATACTTAACCCAACACCGGGGTTAAAGCTGAATTTGCTTCTGCCAAAACGGATGGGATATTGGTAGTAAACATTAACCGTGCGCGATCCCCAGAAGCCCTGTTTCCAGGTAGAGTCCACCTGGTTTAAGGCCCGGTTAATACCAAGATCTACCAGAAATGTTCCCGGGATTGACGGTCGCTTGGTTTTAGTTACTGTTTCGTATTGGGCAAAGGCTGCGGTTGTAAGCAGTACAAAAAGCAGGGTGTTGAGAAAATACTTCATTGTTCAGATTTAGCTCTTTAACGATGGACTGCGGCCAAAATTAGTTTTATAAAATAAAAATCCTAACCCGCTTGGTGAGTTAGGAAGGTTAAATTTAGTGGGCCCGGAGGGATTCAAACCCCCAACCTTCTGATCCGTAGTCAGATGCTCTATTCAGTTAAGCTACGGGCCCAAAAAGGTTCGCAAAGGTAATTAAATAATGATTTTTGCCAAAAATTTGTAAAGGGTGCAAACCTCGTTTTTCAGGTTAATTCAGAACAAAATTCAATGGCATTGTCATTCTTACGTTTACCGGCTTTCCACGCTGCTTGCCGGGCTGCCATTTGGTAAGGGCTAACACCCGCATGGCTTCTTCATCGCAACCACTGCCAATACCGCGCATTACTTTTATGTGCGTTACTTCGCCATTTTTATCAATAACAAATTCTACATACACTTTACCCGCAACACGGGCGCGTTGGGCCTGTTTAGGATACTTTAGATTTTTGCTCACAAATTTGTAGAAGCTCTCAAATCCGCCTACCGGAACAGGTGCTACCTCGGGTGCAATAAAAAAAGGTTCTTCAGGAGGTTCGGGCGTTATTCCAATCGAATCAAAATGGATGGTTGATGGACTGTCCAAATCAAGTATGGGTTCCGTTTCTGATACGGTGTTAACGGGTTCGGTTGTAATAACAAACACAGGATTTTTTGGTCGTGGCTCCCGATTCTTTTGTGTTACTGTTTTTTGAACTTCGGCAATAGGCGATTGTAGTTGAAAGACAGCTTCCGGATTTGTAGTGTCATACTTCCGGTGCGGAAGTGCTGGTTTAACACCAGACCATTCAAAGGCGGTAAGGATCAGGGCTACGCTAAGCGATAATCCAATCAAAAAAAACTTTCCTGATTGGCGATGTACATCATGTTGGGGATTTTTCTTGGCTTCCATAATAAGGTTGTAGTTTGGTTCTACCTTACTAATGCCAGGGCATGCGTCACGTCACGGTTAAGGCCGGAGTATTTATTTTTGATTGTGGTTTAGTTTGTTTTTTCTCCCAACGTGTAATGGCCAGGAAGATAATAACGATCAGGGCAATTAGTAGAAAGAAAGTGAAAATGCGCGTAATCTGCTTAATGCGTTTTTCATTACCATGTTGTTTAAGCACAGCGTTATAATTGCGGTACCGGTCGCTACCGCGGGCACTCATGCGTTGCCTGCGCAATCGTATTTCGTGCTTACCCATCGTATTTCACCTTTAAATTAAAATGCGTGCGGAGTTTATCCAGCGCCCGATAGGTGCGCATTTTTGCTCCACTCTCTGTCATATCCAGAATAAAAGCAATTTCTTTAAAATCCTTGTCTTCAAAAAAGCGAAGCTCAAGTACCTGAATCATTTCTGTTGGCAACTCATTCATATACCGAAGCAACCGGGTAATCATTTCTTCATCCCAATCGTCCGTTGCCTGTTCAATCAGTTCGCGTACTTTCAGTTCTTCAATGCTGAATATTTTGTTGCCCTTATGCTTCCGGTAGTGCTTATTCACTTCATTGCCTGCAATCTTGTAAAGCCAGGCCGAAAACGGAAATCCACGGAATTCATACCGGCTAATATTGTTTAGCGCGTTTACAAAAGTTTGTGAGCAAAGGTCTCCGGCAAGTTCTTCATCATCTGTTTGCCGAAGGATGTAGTTAAAAATCCGGTCAAAGTATTTTTCGTACAATTCGCCAAAAGCACGCGGGTCTTTTTTCGAACGTTCGATTATTTGTTCTTCTTTCCGGATTTCATCTTCCGACATGCGGTTTCTGGTTAAAGCCTACCGGTTACGTACTTAATAATCCGAAGGATTTCTGAAAGTCACAAATGCTGTAATTTGTATTGTGCCCTGTTGAGGAAATCTTTAGTTTTCCTTTTCAGAAACCAACCTGCTTATGAAATATTTCCTGCTTTTCGTTACTCTCTTCAGTTCAATCTGTGGCTGGAGCCAGCGCAAAAAAGAGACCTCACAAACCCCGGAACCTGTTGTTAAATCTGCTACCTCGCCCATCGAAGCAAAAATTGCAGGTTTGAAGAAGTATCCAGGCTTCCTGGAATTTTATTATGACGAGAAACAAGACAAAGTATTGATTCTGATAGATAAACTAAATACCGAGTTGCTTTACATCGAATCGTTGACAGCCGGAGTGGGTTCAAACGATTTGGGCCTTGATCGCAATAAACTCGGACGCGAGCGGGTAGTGAAATTTGAAAGGCGAGGCCCCAAGGTTTTGATGCTTGAACCTAATTATTCATTTCGTGCTATCTCCAACGATGCAGCCGAACGCAGGGCAGTAGAAGAGGCCTTTGCACAATCTGTACTTTGGGGGTTTACCATTTTGGCTGAAGAAGGCGGTAAAATTTTAGTGGATGCTACCGATTTTCTTTTACAGGATGCCCATGATGTTATCGGTACGCTGCGAGGAGCGCAACAAGGAAATTACACATTGGATAAATCACGCTCAGCGTTTTACCTGCCTCGTACCAAAAACTTTCCGCAGAATACCGAGTTTGAAGTTACCCTAACTCTTACGGGCCAACCAACCGGTGCCTTTATTCGGAGTGTTACGCCTACACCATCCAGCGTAACCATTCGCGAGCATCACTCCTTTGTACAGTTACCCGACAACAACTACAAACCACGCAAGGCCGATCCCCGAGCCGGTTACTTTGGGATATCTTATTACGATTATGCTACCCCCATCAGCGAGCCAATCGTAAAAAGATTTATAGCACGGCACCGGCTTGAAAAGAAAGATCCGCGTGCAGCAGTAAGCGAAGCAGTTGAACCCATTATTTATTACATGGATCCCGGGGCCCCGGAACCAATCCGTTCGGCATTGATGGATGGGGCGCGTTGGTGGAACCAGGCTTTTGAAGCTGCGGGTTATAAAGATGCATTTCAGGTAAAGGTTTTACCGGAAGATGCGGACCCCATGGATGTACGATACAATGTAATTAACTGGGTGCATCGCTCTACCCGGGGCTGGTCGTACGGAGGTTCCGTTACGGATCCGCGCACCGGTGAAATCATTAAAGGCCATGTTACATTAGGATCGTTGAGAGTGCGCCAGGATTTTTTGATTGCCGAGGGATTATTGGCTCCATACGAAGAGGGTAAACCTGTTTCAAAAGAGATGGAAGAAATGGCATTGGCGCGTTTACGTCAGTTGGCTGCACACGAAGTAGGCCATACCATTGGTATTGCACACGCCTATTCTTCCAGTACAGAAAATATGGCCTCGGTAATGGATTATCCGCATCCGATCGCAACATTAAAAGACGGCAAGATTGATTTGAGCAACGCCTACGACACGAAGATTGGAGCGTTTGATAAGGTGATGGTGGCTTACGGGTACCAGCACTTTCCGGAGGGTACGGATGAAAGTAAAGCACTGAATGACATCATTCAAAACTCCCTCAAAGCAGGCTTAACATTTTTATCGGATCAGGATGCTCGGCCATTGGGTAGTGCGCATCCCTACGCCCATTTGTGGGATAACGGAAAGGACCCGGTAGAAGAATTAGACAGGGTGATGGAAGTACGGAGTGTGGCATTGAAAAATTTTGGTGAGCGCAACATTAAACCGGGTGCTCCCATGGCTACTTTGGAAGAAGCCCTGGTGCCGGTTTACTTCTTTCATCGCTATCAGGCAGAAGCCGCATCAAAAGTTATTGGCGGGTTGAACTACCGGTATGCCCTGCGTGGCGATGGCCAACCAGTTGCTGAATTGCTTACACCACAAATGGAATTAAAAGCGTTAGAATCATTGCTTAAAACCGTACAACCCGCAGCTCTGGCATTACCCGAAAGTTTATTAAAGCAAATACCGCCCCGGCCGCTGGGGTACAATCGCCACCGTGAGTTGCTGCGTGGAAAAACCGATTTAACTTTTGATCCGCTGGCCGCAGCAGAAACGGCAGCCGATCTTACTTTTGGTTTGATTTTGCATCCTGCCCGGGCCAATCGGGTATTCGAACATCACTCGCGCGATGCCCGCCTACCAAGCCTCGAAAATGTAATTGACAAAATGATCAGCGCTACCTTTAAAACTCCGGCTCGTGGAGGTTATGAAGGTGCTGTGCAGATGAGTATAAACTATGCACTGTTTACAAACCTTACCAAATTGGCTCTTAGTAAAGACGCCTCTGCGCCTACCCGTGCTATTGTTACGGCAAAACTGGATCAGTTGAAAGCCTGGCTGCAAACACGGCCAGCCACGGACGAATCGTGGAAAGCTTATAATACCTACCTCGCGCAGTTGGTGATTAAGTTCCAGCAAGCTCCGGATGAGTTTAAACAAGATGTGTTGTTAACACCGCCACCCGGTCAGCCAATTGGTACTACCGAGGAGTTTTGCGGATACTAAGCGAAAGTATTTCAGAAAAATATACGATGGCATAAATGCCGGTTTGTATGTAAATAATTTTAATTACATCTTCCGACTTATTTTAATTCAATGAGCGAGACAAACTTCAAGCCGGTACTCGGGCTATGGGATGGTACCATGTTAGTAGCAGGTTCCATGATTGGTTCCGGAATTTTTATTGTAAGTGCAGACATCCTGCGCAACGTAGGTAGCCCGGGCTTGTTAATAGCCGTTTGGCTGATTACCGGGTTTATGACGATTACCGCAGCGGTAAGTTATGGCGAGTTGAGTGGTATGTTTCCTAAAGCGGGCGGGCAGTATGTATATTTAAAAGAGGCCTATAATCCCCTTATGGGTTTTTTATATGGCTGGAGTTTTTTTGCTGTAATTCAAACAGCAACCATTGCGGCAGTAGGTGTAGCCTTTGCAAGATTCTCGGCCTACCTTATTCCCTGGATGGGGGAGAGTGTGGTTGCATTGGATCTTGGATTCATTACGATTTCAGCCGCCCAACTTACTTCCATTGTGCTTATTATGCTGCTTACCTATGTTAATACACGGGGTGTAAAAGAAGGCAAGCTTATACAATCGGTGTTTACCGTTTCAAAATTGGTAGCCCTGTTTGGTTTAGTGCTATTTGGTTTTTTATTGGTGAAGCAAAATTACTGGTCTGAAAACTGGAGCGTAGGGTTTCGGGCGCTTCAGGATTTAGGCGTGGATGGTAATGGAAAAATTCCTGTGGGGTGGAAAGAGATAAGTGGTGTAGCGTTGCTGGGTGCAATTGCTGCAGCCATGACGGGTTCGCTCTTTAGCAGCGATGCCTGGAATAGCGTAACCTTTATTGCAGGTGAAATAAAAAATCCAAAACGTAACATTGGGTTAAGTTTATTCCTCGGCACTCTGATTGTTACCGTATTATACGTTACAACCAACCTCATGTACATTTATGTTTTGCCTTTGGATGGCATTGCTTATCCAAAAGCAGACCGGCTTGCTATATCGGCAGCAAATGAAATTTTTGGCGACTCGGGAATGGTTGTGATTGCCGTACTCATCATGATTTCAACATTTGGCTGTATTAACGGATTAGTGCTTTCCGGAGCCCGGGTTTATTATACCATGGCAAATGATGGGTTGTTCTTTAACAAGGCAAAGCAATTAAATAAGAATGCGGTACCACAGTGGGCTTTGTGGGCACAAGCCATTGTGGCGTCCTTGCTTTGCCTAAGCGGTGAGTATGGCAACCTGTTGGATATGATTTCTTTTGTAGTAGTTATCTTTTACGCATTAACTATTGCAGGAATTTTTATTCTGAGAAAAAAGAGCCCTGACCTTGAGCGGCCTTATAAAGCTTTCGGGTATCCGTTTTTACCGGCACTTTATGTTTTAATGGGCATAGCCTTTTGTGTGTTGCTGGTTATTTACAAACCGGGCTATACCTGGCCTGGGTTAATCATTACACTTTTGGGTATTCCTGTCTACTACCTTGTGTTGGGAAGAAGAAAAAGTTAATGTTTGATTTGTGCTGCCAACACGGCAAGTCCTTCGGTAAAGGTGTGCGGTTTATAACCCAATTCACGTTGTGCTTTTGTAATGATGAAGCCTGTTTTGGGCGGTCGCCTGGCAGGTTGTGTAAAGGTTGTACTGTTTGCCGGGTTGATTAACGAAGCGTCTAAATTAAAGAAGCGGGCGGTGGCCACCGCAATGTCAAAAGGGGTCACCATCTCACTTCCCGAAATATGATAGATGCCTTTTGCTTTCTTTGAAGCAGCTAAATAACAGCCCATGGCCAGGTCTTCGGCCAGCGTGGGTGTGCGCCATTGGTCGTTTACAACATGAATGGTTTTGCCCTCCTCCAAACTTTTCTTAACCCATAATACAATGTTGCTGCGACTCATATCCGGAGTAACTCCATATACCAATACAGTACGCAGAATAGCCCAACTGATTTTACTTTGTTGTATAAGTTTTTCGCCAGCCAGTTTACTTTCGCCATAATAATTTACCGGGTTGGGAATAGCCGTTTCATCCAGCGGGCCATGGGTTCCGTCAAAAATAAAATCGGTAGAAACATGTACCAGGTGTGCGTTTGTTTGCGCGCAAGCGGTAATGATATGGGCCACTCCATTTACGTTAGCATTCCAGCATTTGTCGCGTTCGGTTTCGCATTGATCAACCTGGGTCATAGCTGCGGCATGAATTACCACATCCGGTTTGGCCGAAGCAATTACTTCTATTGTTTGAGGTTTGTTTGTAATATCCAGTTCAACAAACTGAACGGCAGCTGGCAGGTCGGCCGGCTTTTTTCTGGCTGTTGCAAGGGTTATTATACCAACCTGGGAAGCTAACAACTGAACCAGTTTATAGCCCAATAATCCATTGGCACCGGTAATGAGAATGCGCATGTTAGTTTGGATAAGTATAGCCGTAGCGTGTGCTTATTTCTTTTCGTGATAATTCTTCTACGGTAACCGTCATGCGGATATCCTCGATGGGGCGCTCGTTGTTTGTAGGGGCGGCCGCGATTTTGTCAATGGTTTCCAAACCGCTGATAACTTTTCCAAATACGGTGTACTCGCCATCTAAATGCGGAGCACCACCGGTAGTTGTATAGGCCTTTAATTTTTCGGGCGAAACATCTTTATAGATTTTTATGCCGGTCATTTTTTCAAGCCTCGGAACCAGACTAAAAATTTTTCGCTGATAGGCCTGCATATCGCCTGTCATGTAAATTTGGTTTAGGGAATCAATCAGGGGTTGCTGGTTTGGGTCGCGTAGAAATTTTTGAAAGGCATCATTCAATTTGTATTGATCGATGCGTAATGTTTCGGTGTCATTTTGTGAAATGATAGTTCCTTGTACTACGTAAAACTGACTTCCGCTTGATTCTTTATTCGGATTCATGTTGTCGGGCAGTCGGGCGGCCGACAAGGCACCCTTTTCATGAAAAAATTTTGGATTAATTTCTGACGGTATGGTATAGCCCGGGCCACCCATACCTAATGATTGACCTACTACCGCATTTTTAGATTCCGGATCTCCGCCTTGTATCATAAAGCCCTGAATAACGCGGTGAAACAATAAATCGTTATAGAATCCTTCTTTAGCAAGTTTGATAAAATTTTCTTTATGCTTTGGGGTTTCATCGAACAGGATTGCCACCATATCGCCATAATTGGTTTTGATGGTTACAACAGTATCATTTTTATTGCTCGAGCACTGACTCAGTAAAAGCAAACCGATACAGCCGATAAAAATCAGGATGTGTTTCATTTTGTGAATATTAATTTGGGTTGATGGTGTTTGCGATTTGTAAAGATAAATCCAGGAAAATCATTTTGGCGCTTCCGTTTCGCTCCAGGTGGTAATGGGCTGTGCTGATGAGCGAATTAACAGAAGCAATTTTATCTACGGTCATTACTTTGCTGAAATCTTTTACAAATTTTAATTCGCTGCTCTTGGCCCGGCTAATAGCCTCGGCTCCGTTGCGGTGCAACAATGCTTCGCGCATCAAACTTAATCCGTATTGAAACAAGTTGCGTTGGTTCAACCGGTCCAGGTCATGAAAATCATCGGCAAATGCCACCAGCTTTTTGTAATCGCGTTTAAAGCACGACCGCATCCAATCGGCAAACTTATCGGCATAATGATCTTCTGTGCTGCTGATCAGTTTGATTGCCAGGTTAAGGTTTCCATCGGCCAGTTGAATGATTTCAGACCTGCGGTCTTCGTTTACCTGATGCTTTTCGCTCAGAAATTGATCAATAGCGGCATCGCTTAATAGCGGCACCTGAACTGTTTGCGTGCGCGAGCGTACGGTAGGAAGTAACTGTTCGGCTGCATTGCTCACCAACAAGAAAAATGTATTGGGTGGTGGCTCTTCCAAAATTTTTAGAATAGCATTGGCTGCCGATGAGTGCATTAACTCCGGCTGCCAGATTAACATTACTTTAAATTTGCTTTCGAACGGTTTCAGCGAAAGCGTTCGTATTATTTCGCGACTGGTTTCAACAGAGATAGAGGTAGGTTTATCTTCTCCTTCATACACATTAATCCAGCCGGTTAAGTCATCGAACGGTTGATTCAACAAAAAACTTCGCCATTGTTTAAATGTTTCAGCTTTTACCTGGTCTGGATCTTCTGATTTAAGAATAGTCCGGAACGGAAAAACAAAACTTGTGTCCGGATGGATGTACTTCAGATTTTTGCTACAGGCAGCACACACACCGCAGGCATCATCAGCACCCCGGTTTTCGCAATGCAAATACGTAGCATAGGCTAACGCCAATGGCAGGTTAAGCGCCCCGGCTTTTCCCAAAAACAATTGCGCATGGGCAATATGATTTTGTTTTACCGAATCAATAAGCCGGGCCTTTATATCTGCTAATCCTGGAATATCTGCGAACTTCACGGGTTAATGATTAAGATTTCTTTTCCCACACACGGTAAGGGGCAGCGTCATCAAATAATTTTTTCAGAATGGCTTTTTCAGTTTCGGTCAGCACCTGGTTTCTTCTTTCCATGGCTTTGCCGGCTGTTTCCAACGCTTTGTTAAGTTGATAGGTGGTAAACCCCGCAGCGCCACCCCATGCAAAAGAAGGAATGAAGTTGCGCGGATAACCATCGCCAAAGATACTGGCACTAACACCCACCACCGTGCCTGAGTTAAACATAGTGTTAATGCCACATTTACTATGATCGCCAAACATTAAACCGCAAAACATAAGGCCGCTATCTTTAAAGCCACCTTTGGCATAGCTCCACAGTTTTATGTTTTCGTAATTGTTTTTCATGTTAGAGGTATTGGTATCGGCACCAATGTTACACCACTCGCCCAAAACAGAATTGCCCAAAAATCCATCGTGCGCCTTGTTGCTGTACCCAAAAATAACCGAGTTGCTTACTTCGCCCCCAATTTTAGAGAACGGGCCCACTGTTGTATCGCCCCGCACTTTGGCTCCCATGTTTACGTGCGATTCTTCGCATAATGCGAAAGGCCCGCGTATCAGTGCACCTTCCTGCACAAACGAATTTTTTCCAAGATAAATCGGGCCATTTTCAGCATTGAGCACCGCAGCTCTTACCCGGGCACCTTCTTCCAGAAATATTTGAGAAGCATTGTACACGCGTGTGTGCTCATCTGCAACAGGTGCAGATTTTCTTCCGGCTGTAACCAGCATAAAGTCTTCGCGAATCTGCGCTCCATTTTGCTGATAGATTTTCCATAGCTGGTCGATCAGCGTAAGCGAACCCGAAAACTCTTTTTTGGTTTTGCTGTCAGGTAACGGAAGTTGTGTACTGGCCGTGCGTGTGGCGATAACAAGTTCGTTTTGAACCAAGCTTTCTTCCAACGCCAGATTCAGAATTGCTTGCGTAAGTTCAGCAGTAGGGCAGATGGCACCATTAATCCATAAATTGTCGGTGCCTGTGTGTATCGGAAATTTTTCGGCCAGGTAATCTTCAGTAGCAAAAGAACTTTTAAGATCCAGATGCCTTTCCCATTTTTCAGCGATAGTAAGAATGCCCGTGCGAATAGCCGCCACCGGCCGCGTAAACGTAAAAGGCAAAAGATTCTGGCGGATTTCCGGGTGATCGAATAAGATCAGGTTCATGCTGCTAAAATAAGTTTACCGGTTGCTATGGCCAAACCTCCGTTCTAAAGAAGCAGAAATAAAAAGGTCTCGACTTGCCGAGACCTTGAAACAAAACGCGCTAAGAAGAATATCTTACTTTTTACCGTATTTCTTCTGGAATTTCTCTACACGACCAGCCGTATCCACAAACATTTTCTTGCCGGTAAAGAATGGATGCGAAGCTGAGCTAACTTCCACTTTAATTACCGGATACTCCTTGCCGTCTTCCCACTTGATGGTTTCTTTCGGAACAGACGTAGAGCGGCTCAAAAACTTGAAATCGCTTGTAGTATCCCAAAAAACCACTTCTTTATACTCAGGATGGATGCCTTTTTTCATATGATTCTTGCTTAAAGGACTGCAAAAGTAGAAAAACTGACTCGATTTACAAGGCCAGAACCAACCAATTTGGCTAAAAAATGGAAAGGTTGTATTTTGGAACCAAAATGGAACCATTATGGCAAATATAACGCTCAAAAATATTCCCGATAAAACCTATGCTCTTTTGAAGGATCGCGCAAAACGTAACCAGCGCAGCATAAATAGTGAGATAATCATCGCTATCCGGAATCATGTGCTGGCGGAAAAACCCAGTCCGGAAGAAATACTTGCAAAAGCCAGGGAATTCAGGAGCAGGATTAAGGTTTGGTTAACCCCGGAAGAAATTGAGGATGCGATTAATAATGACCGCGAATGATTGTAGTTGATACTAATGTTATCTGCAACTTGTACTTTCCGTCTAATCAAACAGAAGCAGTGGAGAAGGTTTATAAAAAAATGCCCCTGTGGGCAGTTCCATTTTTATGGCGAAGTGAGTTTCGAAATGCGGCAACTTTATATTTCCGGAGAGGCATCCTTACTTTAGATGCTGTGAAGGATGCAACCGCGCGGGCGGAAGAGTTTTTGTGGGGTTATGAGGAAATGATTGAGTCTGACGAAGTTTTTGAACTTGTCAAAAAATCAACTTGTTCGGCATCCGACTGTGAATTTGTTGCGCTTGCGATGAGATTAAGTACAAAACTTATTACTTACGATAAAAAAATTGTCCGGGAGTTTCCTGAGGTGGCGTTACATCCGGATCAGTTCTTAAAAATAGATTGAGAATGCGATACATAAATAGTATTGTTTTGATGTTACTAACGGAAGTTGTGTTTGCCCAAAGTACCAACGCTCCGCTTAACAGCGATTATTATCATTGGCTGGATCGGTATGAAATAAAATCCGGGAAAATCAGTTCGCAGCTATTTACAACTATAAAACCCTATAAGCGCGAAGCGCTGGTTCGTTACCTGGATACATTGAATGCGCATGGAGAAATCTTCACATCGCATAGCGACCAATTTAACCTGGAGTTTCTTCGCAACGATAGCTGGGAGTGGAGCCGAACAGAAACCAATACCAGTAAGAAGCCATTTATGAAGCATTTGTATAAAAAGAAATCGGATCTTGCATATGTAGATATTCCCGAATTTGATATTCATGTAAACCCGGTGTTGTACCTGGGTGCCGGCAAAGACAACAACCGCGATGAATGGATTACTATTAATACGCGAGGAGTGGAAGTACGTGGTATGATTGATCGTAAAATCGGCTTCTATACGTTTGTGGGCGAAAACCAGGCCGTGTTGCCGCAATATGTGGCCGATGAAGTAACCCGCAACCGCGTAGTACCCCACGAAGGATATTGGAAAGCATTTAAAACTACCGGTGTAGATTTTTTTGAAGCGCGCGCCTATATCGATTTTAGTTTAACCAAACACATTTACATGCAATTTGGTAATGATCGTACCTTCATTGGCAATGGGTACCGGTCTCTGATTTTTTCAGATTATTCGGCTCCCAATCTTTTTTTGCGCACCAATGTAAAAGTGTGGAAGCTCAACTACCTGTTTCAACTTAACCGCATGGCGGCTGATGCACGCGTAGGTGGCGGAAGGCGCTATCCGGAAAAGTTCATGGCGTTTCATCATGCCTCTGTCAACATTGGTAAAAAACTAAATGTGGGTTTGTTTGAATCAGTTGTGTTTAGTCCGAAAGATTCAGTCAATAACAATTCGTTCGATTTCAGCTATCTCAACCCGGTTATTTTTTACCGCGCCATCGAACAACAATTTGGCAGTAGCGATAATGCCATACTTGGTGCCGATATTAAATGGAATGCTTTCAAAAAGATTTCGTTTTACGGCCAGCTTGTGCTCGATGAATTTTTGCTAAAAGAAATTACAGCCGGCAATGGCTGGTGGGCTAATAAGTATGCCATGCAGGGTGGTGTAAAATATATTGACGCTTTTGGCATAGCCAACCTGGATTTACAGGCCGAAATAAACCGCGTGCGGCCTTACACCTATTCGCACTATTCGCAATACGGAAGCTACAGCAACTACCGGCAGGCCCTGGCGCATCCACTGGGAGCTAATTTTAACGAAGTGCTGGCTATGGTACGATGCCAGCCAACGCCACGCCTGAATGTTACACTCAAAACATTTTTTATGAAGGTAGGCCGGGATAATACAGATGAGAACTGGGGTGGCAATATTTTGTTAGGATACCAGGTACGCGAGCAGGAATACGGCAATAAAGTAGGGCAGGGCGTTTCCAATACCATTATCACAGTAGATTTTAATGCGTCTTACATGCTGAAACATAATTTATTTGTAGAAGCCAGGCAGATTTTACGACAAAGTAAAAGCGAACTGGCAGCCTATAATTATAATACAACGCTTAGTTCATTAGCTTTGCGCTGGAATATTCCTCAACGTTCGTACGATTTTTAAGCAGCGATGAAGATTTACTTTCGGATTTTAAGTTATGCACCGGGATTAGTCTCGCGCTTAATCAAGTTTCTGGTTTTTGCATTGTTAGG
>Ga0116142_10004351_pt1 | contig 13573 bp, 8 predicted proteins | sample AD_UKC033_MetaG_FD_89785 | JGI IMG/M metagenome (GOLD analysis project Ga0116142, IMG submission 89785) | Active sludge microbial communities of municipal wastewater-treating anaerobic digesters from USA - AD_UKC033_MetaG | ecosystem: Engineered > Bioreactor > Anaerobic > Digestate | place: USA... | reverse complement strand
TCTATCGATGAATTTTATATTGATGCCACCGGCATGGATCGTTATGTAGGTACGTATAAGTGGGCCATCGAACTTCAAAACAAAATTATTCGCGAAAGCGACCTGCCCATTTCAATGGCGCTTTCGGTAAACAAATTAGTATCGAAAGTTGCTACGGGCGAATACAAACCGCAGGCACAGGTACAAATTCCATTACACCAGGTAAACCAGTTTCTCGATCCGCTGGCCATCGATAAAATTCCGATGATCGGAAAACAGACTGCTTCCTTTTTATACGATATGGGTGTGCGCACGGTAGCTACCTTACGGGAAATGCCCTTGCCATTTTTAGTAAGTGCGTTTGGTAAAAACGGAATGAGTTTGTGGAACAAAGCCCGCGGCCTGGACGACTCGCCCGTGGTTTCGTATAGTGAACAAAAATCGATTTCAACCGAATCAACATTCGATCAGGACACGATTGATGTAAAGCGATTAAAATCTATTTTAATTGCGATGGTTGAAAAAATAGCGTTTCAACTGCGCGAACAGAAAAAACTTACTTCGTGCATTACGGTAAAAATCCGGTATTCCAATTTCGATACCGAAACCAAACAAATACACATTCCCTACACCTCGTCCGATCATGTGATTTTACGCGTGGTGCAAGAGTTGTTTGATAAACTCTACAACCGTAGAATGCTGATCCGGTTAGTAGGAGTGCGGTTGAGCAACCTCGTGCAGGGCAATCACCAGATTAGTTTGTTTGACGAAACCGAAGAAGATGTAAACCTGTACGAGGCGATGGATGTGATCAAACACAAACATGGGGTAGATAAACTGGTGCGTGCCACTACGCTGGGCGTAAGTAAACGCGTGCGTATGGAGATGAACGTGTTTAACGGGAAGATCAGAAAGGATTTGATGAAGATGTGAGATGGGGTCTGTGAGGACACAGACCTCGAAGAGGGAATAGAATAAAAAAATTAATGTACTCAAACATCGGTCTGTGTCCTCACAGACCGAAACCCACAACCCGAAAACACAAATCAATAACCACAATGACTCAATCTGAATTAAAATATGGCTCTCGAAAATCAGAAATGATTTTAAACGAAGTCTATTTCTGGACAGACACTATCAAAAACTGGAACAAATTATTAGAGCACGATTCAAACAAGCACATTATAATTGATTGCTGGAAAAATCTTATCAACCGCGAAAAGATCAGGTTGTATGCATTTGTCATTATGCCTAACCATATTCATGCTATCTGGGAGATGGTAAATATGAATGGAAAAGAAATGCCGTATGCCAGTTTTAATAAATTCACCAGTCATCAGTTTTTGGAACGCGTACGACTAACTCCACAGATTATCCCCTTTAAAGATTCTCATAATCGCGAGCGCAAACACCGTTTTTGGCAACGCGATCCTTTAGCAATTCAAATGAATTCAAAGTCGATTGTTGAACAGAAGATCGAATACATTCATCTTAACCCGCTGCAAGAACATTGGAATCTTGTTTCCAAACCGGAAGATTACAAGTGGTCATCAGCTCGTTTTTACGAAACAGGAGTTGATGAGTTTGGAATTATCACGGACTATCGGGAACGGTTTTGAGTAAACGAAGAGATAAGGTAAGAGAAGAGGTCTGTGAGGACACAGACCTCGGAGAGAGAAACAGGAGTTGATGAGTTTGGAATTATCACGGACTATCGGGAACGGTTTTGAATAAACGAAGAGATAAGGTAAGAGAAGAGGTCTGTGAGGACACAGACCTCGGTGAGGAGACACAGACCTCGGTGAGGGTTTTGAGTAGATGAAGAGATAGGGTAAGAAAGCCAAGAGATCTGTGAGGGTGCAGACCTCTTATAAGGATAATCAGATGGGATGGTCTGTGGGGACACAGACCAGCAAGAGGGGTCTGTGAGGACACAGACCTCGGTGAAAGACCAAAATCAAAGAATCAAAGAGAATCAAAAAATCAATGTACCTTAATTGCCACACCGGTTTCAGTTTTAAATATGGCACATTGCCCATTAAAACTCTTTTTAACGAAGCCAAACGCTGCGGCATTCATAAACTTGCACTAACCGAAATAAACAACACCGCTTCGTATCTGGAATTGCTGCGCATCTGTTACGAAAATCAACCCCAACACAACGGCCTCACCAAATATGGCAAGGAAGCGTACCCGCTGGCATTAGCCGTGGGTATTGAGTTTCGTGACAAGGATCAGCAACTGCTCTATATCATCCTTGCCAAAAACAATCCTGGTTTCGAATTGCTCAATCGCTTTCTCTCTTATCACAATCGCGAAGACAAACCTTTTCCGCAGCGTGCCCCGGTTATGGAGAACACGTTTGTGATTTATCCATATCAGCAAATTGAACCCGAAACATTACACAATCATGAATTCATAGGTGTAGGTAGTCATCAGTTGGTAGCCTATGCAGCTGATCCATTACGCGAAGCATTTGCTCATAAATTTGTTGCGCTGCATCCCGTTACATTTTTACCACCCGAGAAAATTAAAGACAAAAAAGCAGGTCGAGATAAATTTATCTACCGCGACCACAACACGCATCGACTGCTGCGGTGTATTGCGCACAACACCTTGTTAAGTAAACTACCCGAACACCTGCAGGCACGTAAAGATGAGTACATGTTGCCCGAACCTGAATTACGAAACCGGTTTGCGCAGTTTCCCGATTTATTGGAACGATCGCGTTTTCTTTTGGACCAGTGCACAATTGAATGTAAACCAGGTGAAGACAAAAACAAAAAATACCTGCGCAACAACGCAGCAGAAGATATGGAATACCTGCGCGCTGAAACAGAAAAAGGGTATGCTATGCGTTATGGCACAGATCGCACTATTTGGAGTAAACACATTGAAAAAGAACTGCGCATTATTTCGCAGAAAGGTTTTATCTCCTATTACCTTATCACCTACGATTTAATTTTATTTGCCCGCACCAACGGCTATGATTTTGTGGGGCGTGGTAGCGGTGCCAACAGTACCGTAGCGTATTGCCTGGGTATTACCAATGTTGATCCGATTGAACTTGATTTATACTTCGAACGGTTTTTAAATGAAGAACGCGTAACACCACCCGATTTTGATATTGATTTTTCGTGGGATAACCGCGATGCCATTTATCAATACCTGTTCAATAAGCATGGTTACGATCATGTTTGCCTGCTGGGCACACACGTTACTTATAAAGCCAAGTCCATTTTGCGCGAGTTGGGAAAAGTTTTTGGTTTGCCCAAAGAAGAAATTGATATGCTGGTAGAAAGCCGGAGAGAATCTTTACCACGCGATCACATCGCCAATAAGATCATGGCTTTTGCAGAATACATCGAACAAAAAGAATTACCCGCCAACATTTCCATTCATGCCGGTGGTGTGCTTATTACCGACAAACCTATTTATGCTTACACGGCTACTGAATATCCACCCAAGAGTTTACCAGTATCGCAATTTGAAATGCATGCAGCCGAAGATTTTGGTATTTATAAGTTTGATATTTTGAGCCAACGGGGCTTAGGGCACATTAAAGAAACTGTTAAACACGTAAAACGAAACCAGGGCATTGATGTAGATGTATATCAGTTTCGGAAATTTAAAACCGATGAAAAAATAAAAGACCTGATGCGCCACAGCAAAGCAATGGGTTGTTTTTATGTAGAATCGCCCGCCATGCGCATGTTGCTGGGCAAATTGCGCTGCGATGATTACCTCACGCTGGTGGCAGCCAGCTCAATCATTCGGCCGGGAGTTGCCAGCTCGGGTATGATGAAAGCCTACATTGAGCGGTACCACATGCATCGCAATAATATTAAGTACGAATCCATCCACCCGAAGATGGACGAAATTATGCACGACACCTATGGTGTAATGGTGTACCAGGAAGATGTAATTAAAGTAGCGCACCATTTTGGTGGCCTCACCTTAACGGAAGCCGATGTATTGCGCAGAGGTATGAGCGGCAAGTATCGTTCGCGCGAAGAGTTTCAACGCGTGCGCGATAAATTTTTTGAAAACTGCGAAAAGATCGGGTATGAAAAAAAAGTAATCGATCGGGTATGGTTTGAGATTGAAAGCTTTGCCGGATACTCGTTTGCCAAAGGACACTCGGCCAGTTATGCAGTAGAAAGTTATCAGAGCCTGTTCCTGAAGGCCCATTATCCATTAGAGTTTATGGTGGGTGTAATCAACAACTTTGGCGGATTCTATCGCACAGAATTTTACTTTCATGAAGCACGTATGAGTGGAGCTACCATTATGGCACCGTGTATAAATCACAGCAACTACCTCACCACCATTTACGGCACGCAGATTTACATTGGGTTTATTCATTTAAAAAGCCTGGAACAAAAAATCGGGAATCACATTGAACAGGAGCGCACTAAAAATGGCTCTTATAAAAGTCTGGATAATTTTCTCAGGCGCACACCCGGTATTGGATTAGAACAATTACGCATTCTTATTCGCTTAGGCTCCTTTCGGTTTACCGGAAAAACCAAACAACAATTATTATGGGAAGCTATGTTATTCTTCAACAAGACCCGTTCGCGACCCACATCCGTTGAAGAATTGTTTGATACCGAACCCAAATCGTTTCCATTACCACACCTGAATAGAACCAACCTGGAAGATGCTTTTGATGAATTGGAATTGCTGGGCTTTCCATTGTGCAATCCGTTCGATCTGTTGCTTACGCAGGATTATGGCGACACCACTGCGTGTGAGCTGCCTGCCAAAAAAGGTAAAACTGTTCGGATTGTTGGTTACGTAGTTACAACCAAAGATGCTTTTACTATGAAAACCCACGACCACATGTGCTTTGGTACATTCTACGATGTGCAGGGTGAAGTGTTTGATACCGTTCACTTTCCCGATTCAGCTCAAAAGTTCCCGTTTCGGGGGCGGGGTTTTTACCAGTTGCACGGAAAAGTAACGGAAGACTTTGGCGTATATGCCATTGATGTAGCGCGCATGGAAAAACTACCCATGGTAAGCAAACGGGCCGATCATGCTTTTGCGGAAGTAGTAACACCATCACACATGCATGTTTCCAATCAGGAAAAAATATCCATGAAAGAATAAAAAGGCCACCCTTCCGGATGGCCTTGCTGAAAATTCAGTTACGGTTTTAAGCCACAACTTCTTTACGGCCCCACACACTGGCTTTTGGGTTCAACTCGTTATGGAGTTTTACCACAGAGGAAAAGAACACTAAAAAGAAAGTTAAAACGGCTGTCAGGCAAAAGAGAATCATAGTGGTTGCGTTTTATTTGATTCAAAGGTGGGATATCTGCTTTTCAGGATGTCTTTTATAAAACCCTAACCGGTACAGAAGTAATTTTTTAGCTGTTTTTTCAAAAAAAATCAACCCCGGATTAGGTTTCCTAAGATCTATCCATAATAAATACTTATCGAAAACGGTTTAGGTGTATCTTGGCACAATTTTTAACCCTTGTACGGTTATGATAAAAAAGACCTTATTGAGTGTAATATTTTCATTCATATTTCTGCTTTCCGCTTTTTCGCAAAACTCAGCTGCCAGATCAATTCCAAAAGATTGGTTTTTGCGCGATCCCGAACTGGATAGCCTGTTAGGAGTAAGTTCCGAACGAGCCTACGAAACCCTGTTGAAAGGCCAGCCATCCCGTACGGTATTAGTGGCCGTAATCGACTCCGGGGTGGACATTGAACACGAAGACTTGAAAAGTGTAATCTGGACAAACGAAAAAGAGATTCCCGGCAATGGCATTGATGATGACAACAACGGGTACATCGATGATATACACGGCTGGAATTTTATTGGTGGTAAAAACGGAAATGTAGATGCAGATACTTACGAACTTACCCGCGAATTTATTCGCCTGCATGCCAAATACGAATCATCGAGTGAAACCAAAATAAACAAGAAACAAAAAGCCGAATACGAAACATACCTGCAGATAAAAACCAAGTTCGAAAAACTAAAAGCCAAGAACGAGCAACAGTATAAACTGTATGCAAATATCTACCGCAATATCAATCATAGTATCGATACCATTAAGTCCATTCTAAAAGTTGAAAAACTTACAGCCGATGATGTTCAGAAGTTTGAAACCAAAGAACCTGCTCTCCTTTTTGCAAAAGGATTTTTATTGAGCATGTACCGAAATATGGGCGAGGGTGAAAACATAGAAGATTATGTAGGCGAATTGAAAGAAGCCGTAGATTACTACGAGGTGATTGTAAAATATGGCTATAATGAAGCGTTCGATTCGCGCGCGATTGTAGGCGATGACATTAATAACCTGTATGAAAAGGGGTATGGCAATAACGATGTAACCGGGCCCGATGCTACCCATGGCACACATGTAGCGGGCATTATCGCGGCCGATCGAACCAACCACATTGGCATTAAGGGAATTGCCAATAACGTAAAGATTATGCCCGTGCGGGCTGTACCCAATGGCGATGAACGCGACAAAGATGTGGCTAATGCAATTATTTATGCTGTAAATAACGGTGCACACATTATTAATATGAGTTTTGGCAAATCATTCTCGCCTCAAAAAGAAGCTGTTGATAAAGCAGTACAATATGCTGAGCAGAAAGGCGTGTTACTGATTCATGCTGCAGGTAACGATGGCGAAAACATCGATGAAGAAAAAAATTTCCCTACCCGAATCTATGCCAATGGCAAAGAAGCGAAAAATTGGATTGAAGTAGGTGCCTCGGCCTGGGGGGGAGAAGAAATAGTAGGCAGTTTCAGTAATTACGGAAAGAAGATGGTTACGCTCTTTGCTCCGGGTGTAGAAATTTATTCAACAGTACCCGGCAACAAGTACAAAAACGAAAACGGCACCAGTATGGCCAGCCCATCCACCGCTGGAGTTGCTGCTTTACTCATGTCTTACTTTCCAGAACTTAGTGCCATCGAGGTGAAGGATATCCTGATGAAATCAACCCGAAAGTTCGATAACCTGCAAGTTCAAAAACCGGGTGGCGGAAACGCAAAGTTTGATCAGCTCAGTATTACCGGGGGCTTAGTAAATGCCTACGAAGCTGTAAAAATGGCGCAAACACTAAAGACACAGAAGCAGCCACTCAAATAGGGATTGACATCGCCTAAGAACTCCTTTTGGCTAAATTCCGTTTGTCCGGTTTGCTTTCCAGGAAACCATACTATTTATTTTTAGAATTATTCATTACGAAATAAGGTTTTAACTTCTCAATTTTGGTTCTTTCAACTTCAGCATGCGTCAACAATTACTCAGCGAAGGAGCCAAGGAACTTAGTTACGAAATTCGCGAGATCGTAAAGAAAGCCGAACTGATCCGGAATTTTGGTAAGGAAATATTTTGGGAAAACATAGGTGACCCGATTCAGAAACATCATCAACTACCGGAATGGATTCGCCAGGTTGTTGCAGACCTTGCCTTGCAAAACGATGCCTATAGCTATTGTCCGAGTAAGGGAATTTTAGACACCCGAAAATTTCTGGCTGCTCAAACCAACCAACTGGGTGGTGTACAAATTACGCCCGATGATATTTGTTTCTTCAACGGGTTGGGCGATGCCATTGCGAAAGTATATCAATACATCACACCTACCTCGCGGGTAATAGGCCCCTCACCTGCTTACTCCACACACTCCAGTGCCGAAGCTGCTCATGCCAGCCACGAACCCTTAACTTATAAACTGGATCCGGACAACAAGTGGTATCCCGATCTGGATGATCTGTATAACAAAGTAAAATATAATCCCAACATTGTAGGCATACTTATCATCAACCCGGATAACCCTACGGGTATGGTGTATCCCTATGAAACATTGAAACGATTTGTTGAGATCGCCAAGGAGTTTAAACTGTTTCTGATCTGCGATGAGATTTACATCAACATTACCTACAATGGAGCAAAAGCTTATTCACTTGCCGAAGTGATTGATAATGTACCGGGCATCTCTATGAAAGGAATTTCAAAAGAGCTACCCTGGCCGGGCGCCCGCTGCGGGTGGATGGAATACTACAACCGCGATAAGGATGCAGACTTCAACCGGTTTTGCCAGGCACTGGACAATGCTAAAATGATTGAAGTATGTTCTACCAAGTTACCTCAATTGGCCATTCCAAAAATAATGGGCGATGCGCGTTTCAAAACCTATCGCGATGAAACCAATCGCAACATTGGCAAGCGCAGTAAAATCATTGCCGATATTTTACGAACTGTTCCCCAGCTAACATTTAACGAAACCTTTGGTGCATTCTATAATACGATCATCTTCCGCCAAGGCACCTTAAAACCCGGACAGAAAATTCATATTGAAGATGAACGCGTACGGAAACTGGTAGAAGAATGGACCAGCCACGATATTCCGCCCGACAAGCGTTTTGTTTATTACCTGCTGGGTGCCAAGGGGGTTTGTGTCGTTCCTATTTCATCCTTTTGTTCTGAGCTTCAAGGGTTTCGCGTTACGCTGTTGGAGGAAAATGAAGAGATCCTGGTAAAAACATTTACGGCCATTCGGGATGGTATCGTAGAATATTTGGGAAGTTGAACGGCACTGGCTCTTGGGCTCGTTAACCCCATGTACCACCTAACATTCGTTATACCAATCGTATTTAAAACTTTTTATACAGTTTAATTTGAAATCAATTCAAAATTTTTGAACCTTGTGCGCATGCACCGGATTATGAATCTTACAAGTAAGGCAACTCAAATCAACCGCACGCTGGCCGTAATCAGTATGCTCGTGCTCAATATCATTATTCTCCGAAAACCGGGGCTGTAGCGATATTGTAAAAAGATATTGAAACCGTCCCGCCTCTAGCGGGACGGTTTTGTTTTATAGAGTAAACCGCAAACTAACGATTGTTTTAACTACCTTATGTACTACGCTGATAACACCATCATCTTCCACGATGGAAAATTTGTAAAAGCAAAAGACGCCACTACCGATTTGTACAGTCAGACCCTGCACTATGGATATGGTGCTTTTGAAGGCATTCGTTCTTACAGAACTATTAATGGTGTAAAAATTTTTAAAGCGCACGAACATTTTGCCCGCCTGCAACGCAGTTGTGAATTGGTAGGTATTCCTTTTAACTATTCTACCGAAGAACTAACCCAACTCTCCTATCAGGTATTGGAAAAAAATAACCTGAGGGATGCCTACATCCGGCCGCTCGTGTATTGTGCTCCTAACATGACCCTATCGGCTCCTACGGGGGTATCCGTTATGATAGCTGCCTGGGAGTGGGGAAAGTACCACGGCCACCAATCCCTGAAGGTTTGTGTTTCTTCTTTCCAGCGACCCAACCCGAAATCTGTAAAGATGGAAGCTAAGGTGTGTGGTCATTATGTAAACTCCATCATGGCTACCAACGAAGCGAAACAACGTGGCTTTGATGAGGCATTGATGCTTGATATGAATGGCTTCGTGGCGGAAGGGCCCGGAGCCAATTTCTTTTTTGAGAAGGACGGTGTACTGTATACACCCCCACTCGGAAATATTCTCCCAGGCATTACACGTCAAACTGTTTTTGAAATTTGCCGCGAGATGGATTTGCCCGTAGTAGAAAAATTTTTCCGGCCCGAAGAATTGTTTGAGGCTGATAGCGCTTTCTTCTGTGGCACGGCTGCAGAAGTTGTAGCCATCGAATCCATAGAGGGTCAATTATTTTCTAAGCCCTGGAAACAGTCTATGGGCGCGGTGGTGCAGGAAGCTTATAAGTGTATTGTGTTAGATAAGAGTTATTCATACGTAATCGTTTAAAATCAGTTGTTCGTCTCTGGTCTCTTGTTGCTGGTAAATCAGTAGCAAACGACCAGAAGCCAGTAACAAGAAGCCAGTAACAAGAATGGAACTTAATAAATATAGCAAAACCATTACCCAAGACCCCACGTTGCCCGCATCGCAGGCCATGTTATATGGAATTGGTTTAACCGAACACGATCTTAAAAAGGCACAGGTAGGCATTGTAAGTACCGGCTTTGATGGCAACACCTGCAACATGCATTTGAATGCCCTTGCGGGAGAAGTAAAACAGGCCGTGTGGGATCAGGAGTTAGTAGGATTAATTTTTCATACCATTGGCGTAAGCGATGGCATCAGCAACGGAACGGAAGGCATGCGGTATTCGCTCGTAAGCCGCGAGGTAATTGCCGATTCGATTGAGACCGTGTGTGGCGCTCAATATTATGATAGCCTGATTGCTGTGGTAGGCTGCGATAAAAACATGCCTGGCTCACTAATTGCCATGGGCAGATTAAACCGTCCTGCTATCATGGTTTACGGAGGTACCATTGCCGGTGGGCATTACAAAGGGCGTGAGTTAAACATCATTTCTTCCTTCGAAGCGTTGGGCGAAAAAATTAAAGGGAATCTTTCAGACGAAGATTATAAAGGTATAATACAAAATTCTTGTCCGGGTGCAGGTGCCTGCGGTGGAATGTACACCGCCAACACCATGGCCTCGGCTATTGAAGCATTGGGCATGTCGTTGCCTTACTCTTCCTCCAATCCGGCACTAAGCAAAGAAAAATCTGCCGAGTGTATTGAAGCAGCCAAAGCCATCCGGTTATGTCTTGAAAAAGATATTAAACCGCGCGACATCATGACGATGAAGGCTTTTGAAAATGCTATTACGATAGTCATGGTATTGGGTGGTTCTACCAATGCCGTGTTGCATTTAATTGCAATGGCAAAAAGCGTGGGTATCAAACTTACACAAGAAGATTTTCAACGCATCTCTGATAAAACTCCATTAATCGCTGACCTGAAACCCAGCGGAAAATATCTAATGGAGGCCTTGCACAAAATTGGTGGCGTACCTTCTGTTATAAAATATTTGCTGAGCAAAGGCTATATGCATGGCGATTGTTTAACCGTTACCGGGAAAACATTAGCCGAAAACGTAGCCAATGCCAAAGACCTCGACTTCGAAAAACAAGACATTATTCTTCCTTTTGAGAAACCCATCAAGAAGACGGGTCATTTACAAATTCTTTACGGCAATCTTGCTCCGCAAGGATCGGTGGCTAAAATCACCGGCAAGGAAGGCGAACGTTTTAAAGGAACCGCCCGCGTGTTTAATGGCGAGTTTGAATTAGTGGATGGTATTAAATCCGGAAAGATAAAAGAAGGAGATGTGGTAGTCATTCGCTACGTTGGCCCCAAAGGCGCACCCGGTATGCCCGAGATGTTAAAACCCACCAGTTTAATTATGGGTTCGGGTTTAGGTAAAAGCGTTGCATTAATTACCGATGGAAGGTTTAGTGGCGGCTCGCACGGATTTGTGATTGGCCACATTACCCCCGAAGCATTTGCTGGCGGGCTGCTTTCCTTAGTAGAAGATGGCGACTGGATTGAAATTGATGTAAAAAAACATCAGATCAATTTATTGGTAGATGAAAAAACCATTGCGATCAGAAAATCGCATTACAAGGCACCGGCTTTGCGGGTAAAAGGCGGTGTACTTTATAAATATGCCCAACACGTAAAAACTGCAGCTGATGGATGCGTTACTGACGAAGACTAAGGAAAAAGAAACTTCAACAAAACAAATGATCTCCGGCTCGGAAGCTTTGCTGCGTTGCCTGGTGGCTGAAAAAGTGCAACACATTTTTGGTTATCCGGGTGGAGCAATTATGCCCGTATATGATGCGCTCTATCACTATGCTGATAAACTTACCCACCTGCTGGTGCGCCACGAACAAGGTGCCATCCATGCTGCACAAGGATATGCCCGCGTCTCAGGCAAAACGGGAGTAGTGTTTGCGACTTCAGGCCCGGGTGCTACTAACTTAGTTACAGGTTTAGCGGACGCGTTGATCGATTCAACTCCTGTTGTGTGTATTACTGGGCAGGTGTTTGCTCATTTGTTGGGTACCGATGCCTTTCAGGAAACGGATGTGGTGAATACCACTCTGCCAGTTACCAAATGGAATGTACAGGTAACAGAAGCAAAAGACATTGCACCCGCTATCGCGAAAGCATTCTACATCGCGGCAAGCGGAAGGCCCGGCCCTGTGTTGGTTGATATTACCAAGAATGCACAAAATGAATTGATTGAAGAGTTTGAATATGAAGCGTGTCGTAATGTACGCACCTACAAACCCAAACCCGTGTTGCAGATTGAACAGATTGAAGCTGCTGCCGCACTCATCAATCAGGCAAAGAAGCCCTACCTGCTGGTGGGACAAGGCGTGTTGCTTTCCGGAGCCAGTGCCGAGTTAAAAGTGTTCGTTGAAAAAACCGGAATTCCTGTGGCCAGCACACTTCTTGGCTTGGGAGCATTTCCTGCTGACCATCCGAACTATGTTGGCTTCCTCGGTATGCATGGAAATTACGGGCCGAACATTAATACCAACGAATGCGATGTATTGATTGCCGTAGGTATGCGCTTTGACGATCGGGTAACCGGCAATGTGAGCAAGTATGCCAAACAAGCTAAGGTTATTCATATCGACATTGATAAAGCCGAAATTAATAAGATCATAAAACCAACGGTATATGTACATGCTGATGCCAAAGAAGCATTAAGCGCATTAACTCAACAATGCGTAAACAATTCATTCCCCGAATGGATAGAAAGTTTCCGCGCACTAAATAAGCTGGAGTTTGAAAAAGTGGTGGAGAAAGAAATCAGAAACACATCAAGCCTTAAAATGGCAGAGGTAATCCACATGCTGTCTGTACTTTCTAAAGGTGAGGCCGTTGTAGTTACAGATGTGGGCCAGCACCAGATGGTAACTTCCCGTTATTATCAATATAAAAACCCACGCACCAATATTACATCAGGTGGTGCAGGCACCATGGGCTTTGCCTTACCGGCTGCGATGGGTGCAAAAATAGCGGCCCCAAAACAACAAGTGGTTGCCGTAATTGGCGATGGCGGCTATCAGATGACCGTGCAGGAATTAGGAACGATCATGCAGTACAATATCCCGGTAAAGATTCTTGTGCTGAACAACAATTTCCTGGGTATGGTACGCCAATGGCAGCAACTGTTCCATGGCAAGCGCTACTCCTTCACCGAAATGCAAAATCCTGATTTTGTAAAAATCGCGGAAGCCTATCGCATACCGGCCGCAAAAGTTACAGAACAAAAAAATCTGGAAGCAGAACTAAAGAAAATGCTGGCCGCAGAAACATCATACTTTCTGGAAGTAGTGGTAGAAAAAGAAGATAATGTATTTCCCATGGTGCCGGCAGGAGCCGGTGTAGCAGAAGTTATTTTGGAATTACCAAAGGCCAATACGGCAATACAGTAGTGAATTAAAATATTTATCAGATATGAAACAGGATTATACCTTGGAAATACTGGCCGAAAACAACTTCTCCATTCTGAACCGGATTGTGAATGTATTGAATCGCAGGCGTGTGAGGATTATCAAGTTGATGGCGCACGAAAATGAGAATGACTTTCGAAAAGGAGGCGCTGTGTTGCTGTTGCACACCACACCTGATTTGATGGAAAAAGTGAAACATCAGTTGGAAAAACTCATTGAGGTAGAGTATGCGAATTACACGCTGGGCAGCGATCATTACCTGGAACTGAGTGAGCGAATTGTTGATGTGGATT
>Ga0116142_10004342_pt1 | contig 13596 bp, 11 predicted proteins | sample AD_UKC033_MetaG_FD_89785 | JGI IMG/M metagenome (GOLD analysis project Ga0116142, IMG submission 89785) | Active sludge microbial communities of municipal wastewater-treating anaerobic digesters from USA - AD_UKC033_MetaG | ecosystem: Engineered > Bioreactor > Anaerobic > Digestate | place: USA... | reverse complement strand
GTGGTTTTGGTTACTTTTCCCGATTAATGTCGGCAAAGTATTAGCTTCGAGTTGTCAGCAGGTACGTTATAATGACAACAATCCAGCACACCGGGGAATCGAGATGGCACATTACAAGACACACAACAGCAACCGCAGCCGGTTGTTTTCGATATTATTTCTGCTTTTAGCACTGACAACCGGGTTTGCTCAGGCTCAGACCAGGGTGATAGAGCCGGGTGGCAATCCTTTCAAAAAACAGCCCCTGATACGCAATGTCCCGGCAAGTATTCCCGGTGCGCACGTGCTCCCGCCCAATCGCTCGTTGAACCGCAATCCCGGCATGCCAAACGTAGTCAGAGTTACCCCGGGAGAACAGGCTGCAAGCCAGAGTTCAGACGGCGCCGACATCAACGCCGCCGAAATCATTGAACCCTCTGAAGGCTCGGGATCTGACGAAATCGCCATAAATTTCGAAGCGGTAGATCTCATGAGTCTGGTGCGTTACATGAGTCAGGAAACCGGACGCGGCTTTATCATCAATCAGCCCCTGCAAGGTGATGTCACCATTATTTCACCAGTCACTCTGAGCAAAGAAGAAGCCCTGGCAATGCTCGAGTCGATTCTGCAGGTCAGAGGTTACACAGCCGTTGCCTCCGGAAAAATGTTCAAAATTGTCGCCTTGAGCGATGCCAAGGTTGCGGGCACCGAAACCCGCACGGCCGGCGACCTTGACTCAATAAGCAATGACGACACCCTCATCACTCAGATTGTCCCACTCGAAAGAACTTCAGTGGAAGAGGCCAGCAAAATTCTGCAGAACCTTCTGCCCCGCGATGCCTCCATGCTCCTGTTTCCCCCGTCGAATACCATTGTTCTGACCGGCAGGTCGGTCAACATCAAACGTGCCCTGGAAGTATTGCTCGAACTCGAAAAGGGCCTTTTAAAACCGGGGCTCGATATCGTACCACTCAAATTTTCAGCGGCAGACGACCTGAAGGCCCAACTGGAAAAAATAATTTCCAGCGGCGGGGTTGAACGCGATACAATTCGCGGCGGCGTTAATTTTATTGCCGATAAACGCAGCAACAGCCTTCTGGTGCTCACTTCCCCAGAAAATTTTACACGGGTAAGAAGCCTGATAGATCGTCTCGACACCTCTTCGACCGATTCCCGCCCTGAGCTATCGCGCTTTTTTACCCTTAAATACGCTGACGAAAGCGATACCGCCAAACAACTCGAAGACATTCTCGGTTTCAGCCGCAAAGACAGATTAACTTCCGCTTCAGAGTCAGCCATGATCGAAACTACCAGAATTGTTCCGATCAAACGCACCCGATCTATCATGGTTACTGCTCGCTCAGAAGACATCATGAACCGCATAGAGCTACTTCTTGAACACCTCGACGCGCCTCCCGCCAAAGGTTCAGGTGATGTGAAAGTCATCAAAGTGGTCAATGCCGAGGCCAAAGTTCTGGCAGAAACACTGGCCAAGCTGGTTCAACAGCGAGAACAGGGCAGCACTGGTGAACGCAAAGAAATAGTGAGCTTTGTGGCCGAAGATCACACCAATTCGATCATTATGACCGGTCCGCCGCAGCAGTTTCCCCAGTATGAATCGATTCTGACCTCTCTCGACGTAATGCGGCACCAGATACTGGTAGAAGTTCTCATAACCGAAGTAAGTGGCCAATTGACCCACAGTCTTGGCATCGAATGGAACGTCTTCGACTTCAACTCCGAAACCTGGCGTGCTTTTGGTGGCACGAACTATGGCATAAAAGGCAGCAACCCTCTTTCTAACAGTGGGTTTCAGGTTGGTTTGATCAAAGATGCCATCGACCCTGCCGCATTGGCAAATGGCGATGTCAATGCCCTGAGCAAAATAAAAGCAATGGTCAAAGCATACAGCAACAATTCAAACTTCAAAATTCTTTCGGCCCCGCAGATTTTGAGCACCGACAACCAGGAAGCCAAAATTTCTGTGGGCGAAGTTGTCGCCCTGCCCCAGGGGTTCACCCAGGACAGGGATACCGGGCGCTTCGACCTGACCAATTTCAAGTATGAAGACGTGGGTATAGTTCTCGGTTTAACCCCCCGGGTCAACTCTAATGAGCTGGTAACCCTTAAAATCAACCAGGAAATCAAAAAGCGGCAGGAAGAAAATCTTTATGAATTCAACGTGCCGGTATTGACCAAAAGACAGATGGAAACGACAATTACCGTGCCAAATCACCGCACTATCGTTATCGGCGGCCTGATGCGCGAAGATAAAACCAAAGTCATCGAAAAAGTGCCGCTGTTGTCGAGCATTCCGATCATCGGAGAAGCTTTTAAAAACAGGCGTGACGTTACTCAAAAGACCAATCTGCTCGTGTTCATAACGCCTCATATTCTCTCTACTCCTGATGAGGTTCTGAATTTTGAAGAAATGCGCGGCAGCACGAGCGAAGAAGAAAAACTTCAGGAAATGAAAAATCTTGCCGCCAAAAGACAGGAACAACATACAAACCAATTCAGAGAACGGGCACAAAAAGCTTTTGAGCGACTGCGCACCGACATGGGAAGGCAATAACCAGGTTTAAGAACAGATGAAAAGCAGGCAAAAAATCGGGCAAATACTCGTCGGCCGCGGTGAAATAACTCCGGAAGTCCTCGATGAAATGCTTGACCTGCAAAGCAGAACGCCCGAAAAGCGCCTGCTCGGAGAAATGCTTGTCGACAACGGCTATATAGATGAATCCGCCCTTTTTTCGGCCCTGGCCGAACAATGGAGACTCGAATTCGCGCCAACCCTCGACCCGGCTGACATCGACAGCGGTATTCTCGAATTGTTCCCGCTCGAACACCTGCGGCGCAATATGACTTTTCCCATGCATCAAAGCGAAGACTGCCTCTTCATCGCCTCTGCCAACCCCTTCAAGCCTGGCGTAATCGAAGAACTCAGCAGAAAATTCAAAAAACGCCTGCGCTTTGTGGTCATGCCACCGGCGGTAATAAGCAACGCCTTGAACGAAACTTACGGGCGCGGCCGGGATTCGCAGGAAATAATGGAAACTATCAGCATTGAAGAGGATATTGACGGCAATCTTGAAAGCTTCGAACCCGAAGACGTTCTTGAATCGGCCAACAAGGCTCCGGTTGTGCGCTTCGTCAACACCCTGATCTTTCAATCTCTGCGCGAAAGAGCATCTGACATACACCTGGAGCTCTCGCCAGAAGGCTTTCGCATTCGTTTCAGAATAGACGGGGTTCTGGTTAACCGTTTTTCACCACCGCGCAAACTGCACGCTTCTGTAACTTCGCGCATCAAAATCATGGCCGGGCTCGACATTGCCGAACGCAGGCTCCCGCAAGACGGCAAAATAAGAGTCAGATTCGGTGACCGGGAAGTGGATATCCGTGTGAGTTCTGTGCCGTGCGCTCATGGTGAGCGCGTGGTAATGAGACTTCTCGACCGAAAAAGCGAACTGCTGACCCTTGAGCAGATGGGCATGGACGCGGAAGTTCTCAGCATCTTCGACCGCCTGATCCGCCGACCGAACGGAATACTGCTTGTAACCGGGCCGACTGGCTCAGGAAAAACCACAACTCTTTACGGGGCAATAATGCGCATCATCAGCCCGGATGTAAACATAATCACTCTCGAAGACCCTGTAGAATACGAACTGGCCGGCGCCAGCCAGATCCCGGTCAAGCCAAGAATAGGCTTTACTTTCGCGGCAGGTCTGCGCTCTATTCTGCGCCAGGACCCGGATGTAATTCTGGTCGGCGAAATCCGCGACGATGAAACCGCTTCTATGGCAATTCAGGCCAGTCTCACCGGGCATCTGGTTTTTTCGACACTGCACACAAACGACGCTGCTTCTGCAGCCGTGCGACTTATCGACATGAACGTCGAACCATATCTCGTGGCATCGACACTTATCGGAGTTCTGGCACAACGGCTGGTCAGAAAACTATGCCCCGCCTGCCGCCAAAAAAACTCTGAAGCCGACTGGGCGGCTGAAGGCTGCAACGTCTGTTCTGGAACCGGATTTAAAGGTCGATGCGGCATTTACGAAATGATGGTCATAGATGAACACATTTCGGCAATGATAGGCCGCAACGCTTCTCTCGAAGAAATACGTCAGCAGGCCCGCAAAAACGGCATGCTCAGCCTCTTCGAAAACGGACTCGACAAAGTGAAAGCAGGCATTACATCCAGGGCTGAAATAGAGCGCGTCTGCTGGCAGGGGGGCTGAAAATGCCGCTCTTCAAATTTCACGCCTATGACCGCGATGGCAAAGAAACCAGCGGAATAATCGAAGCCGACGACATCGGTTCCGCCAGGCAGATTATTAAAAGCAGAGGTCTGGCCCCTTTTCAGATTGCCTCGAATGCAACTGCCGACGAACACGCTTTCGGTTCGGGCAACTTCAGTTTGACTGAACAGGCCAGGCTGGCACGCCAGCTTGCCGCACTTCTCAAAGGTGGAGTTACGCTCACCAAAGCGTTGAGCGGCATCGAAAACCAGCAGGCCTGGGAAAAGCGGCGCAACAGCATCGTATCTCTACGTGAAGGCATCGAAAAAGGCCGCGATCTCTCAGGTGTACTGCATGAAATGAAAAATATTTTTTCCCCCGCCCTGCTGTCAGTGGTAAAGGTTGGTGAAACCACCGGGCGGCTGGACTTCGCCTTCACACAGATTTCAGCTCATCTCGAACGCGAACTCGACCATCGACGGCGCCTTACCGCTGCAATAGCTTACCCGGCCATAACCGCCATAATTTCAGTCAGTGTTCTCGCCTTTTTGATGGTTTATCTGGTGCCCGTCGTCGGTCGCATGTTTGCAGACGTTCAGGGCGAACTGCCCTGGATAACGCGCGGACTGATCGCCTTCAGCAATTTTTTCTCAGCCCACTGGGGCGGCATCGCCATCATCATGTTGGCCTCGGCAGCCTTGTTCAGGGTAGCAATGCATTTTGAAGGCAGCAGAAGACAATTCGAAAAAATTCAGCTCAAATTACCGATCTGGGGAAAATTTATCGAGGGCATGCGTATGGAAGCCTGGGCCCGCAGCCTTGCCATGATGATTCAATGTGGCGTAACTCTGCTCGAAAGCATCAAAGTTATCAGAGAAAACGAAACTTCGCTGCTGCAGAGCGAATCTCTTGCAATAGTCGAAAAAAGCCTCGAACGGGGGGTCTCTTTTTCTGAGGCATTAAAATCTTCCGGCGCCTTTCCTTTTTTTATGATACAAATGATAGAGGCAGGTGAAGCCTCGGGCGAACTTGCGCCGATGCTTTATTCGGCGGCAACTGAGCTTGAAGCCGAAAATCGTTCGCTCACGGAGCTGTTTTTGACCATTCTCGAGCCGCTTCTTATCGTAATCATGGGTTGTGCCGTCGGCGCCATAATGATCGGAGTTCTGCTGCCAATCTATGAAATGAACAGATTCATGTAAAGGCACCCGATGAAATACCGCATTGTTTTATTGCTGTTTTTTGTAAGCTTTTGTGGGCCACTGCTGGCCTGGTCTTACCACACACACCGCAAATTAACCGCCGATGCCGTCAGACTTATGCCTGAAGCCTTCAGAAACGAGTTCGCCGGTCATAAAGCGAGCTTCTTGAAGGGTGCAACCGACCCCGATACTTTGATCAAAGATTTTACCAATCACGTATATCACCCGGACGGCTCTATGGTTGACGGGCTATACCGCATTCAGGATCTCTTGCAAAATACGACAGCACTCATTCGCAGCAATGCCGGCCCCGAAAAAATTTCATACATGCTCGGGCTCATTTCTCACTACGTAGCCGACCTGAATCAACCTCTGCACACAGCAGGAAGCGAGCGTGATGCCGGCGAATCAGAGTATCACACAAAATATGAGCGCGACCTTAACCCGCACCTCAAAAATCTTGCCGCTCCTCAAACCACCTGGCGCCCGGTTACAGATATCGAGCACAGGGTAAAAGAAATGACAGCGGTCGCGAACCGCGATTATGACGCCATCGGCAGGGCATATCAACGTGGAAATGGGCTTTCTGAAGTTATGGAAATAACTGAAAGGCAGCTGACAGCAGCCACGACAAATATCGTCGATTTCTGGCTGGGAGCTTATCTCGCTGCCGGGCGCGATCTTACCATCCCGGCGCCTTCCATCAGCCCTTCTTCTGCAGACACAACTGATTGGAACAGTGAAGAGCCCGCAACGAAAGCAGCAGCCGACCAGATCAACATCAATACTGCCACCGAAGCGCAGCTGGCCTCTTTTTTCAATATAGAGGTCGTCAAAGCACGCCGCATCGTGGCGGCGAGGCCCTTCAGTTCCGCTTACGATCTGGCCCGGGTGCAGGGTTTCACTGTTCATTTCGTTAAAAGACATCGAGATAGAATCAAGCTCAAATAGCCATACGCAGTATTTTTTCATTAAAAAAGCATAAATATCTGCCGATAGCAGGTTACTGAAAATATGTCCCTGGAGGGCGCCAATGCTTATCGGTAAAAAAGAATTCATCGCCGGGCTTATGCTGGCCGCTTTTACCATCTCTTCCACAGCCGAAATAGCCTCTCTGCATGCTGCCGGCAAAATGCGGCTGCGCAAAGAAATAAACTTTGCCCAGCAGATCGGCATGTATGATGCAACGCAATTGAACAAAAAGATGCTTGAAGCACCTGTTACCACTCAGGCATTCAACAGGGGCCTCGGCGGCGTATTGGTCGAAAGTGGTCTGGTTGCCAACTTCGATCTGAAAGAACTGTCGGCCCTCGGAATTATCAAGGCCGCGAAAGCGGAAAAGACCATATCTCGCCGTGAAGCCTGCGAGTCGATGCTGCGGGGGATCATGCATGGCTGGAACAATGAATTGCTACAAAGACCAGCCATTGAAGCCACACTGAGTTTTCGCGACTGGCACCCGGAAGAAAAATACCGCGAAAGTCTGACATTCGCCATAACTTCCGGGCTGGTGCAGGGTTCTACAAATGGGCAGTTCAGGCCTGACGACAACCTCAAGGTCAAAGAAGCTCTGCTGCTGCTGAAAAGGTTCTACGACCTCTCGACCGCAAACAAGATACCGACACGCATCACCCTTTTCGAAGACGTGATGCAGGATCATTACATGACCGCCCCCCTGCTCAACCTTCGCAAAGCCGGTGCTTTCGACCTGACCAATCTTGGTAGAGTCTTGAATGGAACCGGACCGATCTCGACCAAAGATCTGAGCCTGGTCATTCAGGGTATTCTTGGCCGCCTCGACAAAACTTCTTATCTTGCAAGAGTTCAAAACCTTGAACGGCAGAGCAGAAGCAATGAAGCCACCAGAAATCTGCTGGCCTGCATGGGTGCTGTTCTGACTCAAGCCTTACCACACAGCGAAACGAACAACCATATTCTTTATTCAGACGTCAAAAACGGCGGCTCGGTCGACAAATCACTGTCGATACTTGCAAAAGCCGGAATCAGAATGGGTTACAACAACAACCGCTTCAAGGGTTCCGAAAAAGTGACACGTTTTGAAGCTCTTGGGCTCATCAACCGTATCATCACTGAACTTGAGCCAGAGCCGATAAAAATAAGCGACGACAGCAAAAGCGCAACACGCGAAGACTTCGAAACACTTAAAAAACTTCTGATTGAACGCCGCGAGCGAGTCAGAAAAATCCTCAATCGCGAAGCATAAAGCGCGACAGAACGAACATAAAACAAACAAGCAGACCCGCTGCAACCGTTCGGGAAACCGGCGAAGGCAGCGGGTCGTCATTTTTGCCTTCGGCGTGACAACCGCAATTCTCGCTATGTTCATGAACCTGAGCCTGACCTGGTGCTGTCGCCATATCTATGGAATTCTCAACCGACATAAAAGGCGGAAACGTCACTTCAGGCAAAACCCCATGATCACGATAATGACCAAGAGTTGAAGCAAGAAGATCGTTGTCGGAAGCGGCTTTTTCAGGATGCGAGCTCTGCCAGGCCACCAAAGCCTTTTCTGGCCGACCAAGTTCAAGATACAGTCTTGCAAGCAGGGTCTGGTAAGATGCTTCATTAAAAGCCGGGTCAGATGATATAGACAAAGAGCTTTTTCCAGACAAAGTCAGGGCTTTCTCAAGATATTTCGCGGCCGAGATCATGATATTTTTATCGGGCTTATCGCCGGCAAAAAGTTTCAGCCAGGCAATGGCTGCATACATTTCGTGCAGTGCGGCATTTTCGCTGTTTACCAGAATTCCCTGTTGCAGAACCTTCAGCCCGGCTTCATGCTGACCGGGCAGGCCGGCGAGACACCTTGCCAGCAGCTGATATGGCGCAAGTTCTTCGGGCATGATGGCTATGACGAGTTGAAGAAGGGGCACTATATCAGAATTACCGGCATAAGAACCTGCCTGGTATTTCTGCCCGCTGCCCGGGAACGGGCCACGATGCATCAGCAGGTCAGCCCGGGCCCAATAACGGGCCGCAACAAACGAACGCAAACGTTCAGGCACAAACTGCTGCAGAATGCTACGGTTGTCTGTCGATGTCTGTTTTTGCGCAATATTGTTTTTGCCAACCCAGTTACAGGTCACCGACAGACTCAACAAAAAAGCGATGACAAAAACGACCCGGCAATCAGCATGTTTTAACCTTGTCATCTCAAAGATCTTTCTTCTGCAGAATCATACCGGCACACAACAGATAAAAAAACGTCTGCAGCAACGCATAGCTGGTTATGCCGAGCACTGTTGCCAGGCTGGGTACGGCAAACCAGTTATCACGAAAAAGCCCGGTATCGGGCAGAAAAGCAAGCATAAAAGCTGTCGGCAGGGCGGTCAGTCGGCCATACGCCTCAGACAAGGACAAAAGAAGGTTGCAGTTGTGCCCGGCAAAATAAACCAGCAACAAACTGCCAAATGCCGATAATCTGGTCATAAAAACGGCAAAAAGCTGAAAAACAGCCGCAAACATCGCGTATTCAAAAAAGACCAGCAGAGCCGTAAAAAGCAGCGAGAAAAACCATTCTCCTTCGCTCATGCGCAGCAGAAATACGAGTCCGACACCGGTCACAAGCAATGAAAAGAAAAGCACCAGAGCGACTCCAAGAAATTTTCCGATGACAAAAATTCTGCGGTCACGCAGTCGGCTCAAAAAAAACCATGGCAAACGCTGCTCAACGGGCCAATAAAAATGTTCGATACCAAGAATCAGGATGAGAACGCCGGACAGAAAGCTCATCAGACTGCCACCGATATCGGCCAGAAAACCAGTCTGAAAACCAGGGTTGGAGGTTTCAAACAACCAGGCGGCATAAAACAGGGGCAACATCAGAAGCAGCAGCGCCAGCATAAAATTACTGCGCCAGGCTTTTAAAAAAACCAGACGGCCGATGGTGAGTATCTGCTTCATGGTTCTACCACCCCATTCCGGGCTACCAGTGCGGCAAAGCGCTCTTCAAGAACCGGCAGAGAATCAGAATCACAAAAATCCGCCGGGCTCCCGGAAAAGACAAGAGAACCACGGTCAAGAATACCGATCCTGCTGCAAAGACCCGGCAGGTCAGAGAGAATATGAGTGGTAAAAAGAATGGTGACCCCTTCAGAATTCAACTGCCTGATAACATTTTTTATCAGTTTTCTTCCAAGGGGGTCGAGGCCGCTCGCCGGCTCATCGAGAACAACCAGGCTGGGGCGATGAATTATGGCAGCCGCCAAAGACACCCGCTGCCTGGTTCCCTTCGACAATTCATCGATCAAGCGATCACGCTCGGCATCGAGATCAAGCATCTGCACTGCCCGCCCGAGAAGCTCTGGCGAAGGCTCTACTTCAGAAAGTTCGCAGGCGCATCCCAGAAATTCAGTTACGGTCAAATATGGAGGCAGATCCGGTTCTTCCGGGGCAAAACCCAGCAAATGTCTGGCAAATGGCTGGGCCTGCTCCGGAAAAAGACGAACGGAACCAGAGTCTGCTCTGCAAAGCCCAAGCATAATCTTCAAGGCAGTTGTCTTGCCGGCACCGTTCAAACCAGCCACTGCAAAAATCTCACCTGCAGAAATCTGCAGAGTCAGACCACGCAAAGCTTCAACCCGATGGCTGGAGCCGGTCTGACCATACGCTTTGTAGATGCCGGCAAACTCAATAAGACTCATCGGACCGTCGCGCTCAGGAAATCTTTGCCAGAGCCTGCAGAGCGGCTTCGTAATCAGGTTCTGAGGTGATTTCGTCGACAATCTGTCTGTAAACGATTTTTCCGGCTGCGTCAACGATGAACACGGTACGGGCAAGAAGGCGCAATTCTTTTACATGTATGCCAAGAGCGTCGGCCAGAGCCATAGACAAGTGATCAGACAAGGTCATTACACTCTTAACCCCGGCAGCTCCGCACCATCTGGCCTGAGCAAAGGGCAGATCAGCCGAGACTGCATATATTTTAGCCTTGAGGGTCGCAGCTTTTTCATTGAATTTGCGCACCTGCATGTCGCAAACGGGTGTATCGAGAGAAGGAACGGTTGTTATCACTTTAACACCAGCTTCAGAAGCAATATTGAAAGGCGTAAGATTATTTGCAATCAATTGAACATCTTGTGGAAACTGGTCTCCGACTTTGGCTTCACGGCCTGTCAGAGTCAAAGGATTGCCCATAAAAGCAACTTTTCGAATCTGTTCGGTCATATTCCAAATCCTCCATAGAAATAATTCTGCATTTACCAACAGCAACACACACCTGCAAACATTAACAGACAAACGCCGACAATACAACTGCGTGAATCAGATTGCCGCAATGTACTTGACAGCAGACTGTCCGCTGCCTATCATCCCAGACATGAGCGACTTCAAAATAGAATCGACAACTTCAGGAAAAGTAACGATTGTCAGAACTCAGGGCTACCTTGACGACCAGGGAGGCAAAGTTTTCAAGGAAAAATGCACTGAATTGATCGACAAAGGCAACACCCACTTCGTTTTTAATCTCGAAAAAACTCCGGTAATCAACAGTACCGGCCTTTCGACATTGCTCGATATAATGGTTCAGATAATAGACTATAACGACGGCCAGGTAGCTATATGCGGCCTTTCAAAATTGACTCAGACTGCCCTGCAGATGACCGGTGTCCTGACATTGTGTGACGCTTACCCCGCAGAAGCAGAAGCGGTTTCTGCCATTACTGAAAGCTGAACCAGCCATGAAAAAAACCCTGCTGCTGTCTGTCGGGCTGTCACTTATAGTTTCTATTACCGCCACAGCAGCAGAAATCAACTGGGATGAACTCGAAAAAAAGGCTCAGCAGTATACCGGCGAAACTGCCGGAAGCAGCAACGAAAAACGTTCTTCTCTCGGCGAAAAGGCAAAGTCACTGAATCTCACACTGCCAGGTCAGCCGCAGGGCAGAACTGTCGACAACTCCCCCAGAGAACTCTCAGAAGCAGACAAGCGCCATATAACCGTGCACATGAAGCTGGCCAACAGGCATTTTGCCAGAAAAAACTACCAGAAGGCCATCGAAGAAGCAGAACTCGTTTTTGAACGCGAACCAGCCAACGTCGGTGCAAGGTTTATGCGTGCGGTAATTGCCGGGCGCCTCAGAGACCACCAGACAGCCTGGTATAACATTCTGATTGCACGCGAGCATGACCCGAGCAACCCTAAAATATCGTCGTTCATCAGTAAATTGGCGACCGTCTCTCCTGAACCCGCCAATCCGGTCTGGGTTCCAGGCGTCTTTCGCTCTATTCCGGTATCTGCAAGCGAAAAAGCCTGTGATATATTTGAAAGTCTTCTCAACAACCCGGTCAGTCACAATATAACAGGCATTCAGACCTCAGACTTTGCCGAAAGCGCCGGCAGCGTCAAACTACCCGTCAAATTCGAGTTTTCCAGCGCCCCAGACAAAAGCGGGCTTCTTAACGCGCTGCGCAAGGCAACAACCGATGAAGTCATCATCGATTCAGAAGAGGGCAACAATCTCAGCCTGTCTTTAACGATAAAGGGGCCGGGTATAAGCAACCAGTCTGTCAAACCCGTCTCGAATCTTCGCGAATTCGTAAAAAACATCACCGAAGAAATAGACGTGGCGATCAGCGACACGGTCGAAAGAGAAACCGACAACAAACAGCTTGAGATCGTCTACGAAATTTCCACCAGAAGTTTTGCAACATTGAACGACTTTTTGCGCAAAATTTCTCCTTACGCAATCAGTTTTAGAATCCAGAGTATGAAGCTTGCCTACATAACCGGCACTCAAAGCATCATCTGGAAATGCAAAGTGCAAGTATTCTTCAAACTTTCCTGATTTTTTTGTATTTGTCTTCAAAAAAAAGCCACAGCGTCCGATTTACGGTTTACTTCTGATCAGGAAAATAAATTTGCCAAGTTTAAAATCTTTGTGGCGACCCCTGGCGCTGGTAATTATGCTGGCCATCGTGAGCTGTGCTTCAAATATGGTTAAAGCATTCAGCGACAAGGAACTTGTCATCACCAGCATAGGTATTCCGGCAGCCATTGCAGCACTAAGAGCGCACTATAACGGCACATGCGTAAAAAAAGCTGTTATTCAGGCAGCTTTTGGCGGCCTGCTAATGAAAGAAGCCTTCAAGATGGCGCCCAAACTCGAAGAAAAATCTGCCTGGAATGCCTGGCAGGCCAAGCTGATGGTCAATCTGGGCGCGTCTCTCGCAGAATCGGCTGGCGATGAATTTGTCTTTCGCATGGATATAGGCCCGCTATGGATGCTTGCCGACAGCAGAAGTATCAGATTCAGGCCAGCCATTAACGCCGTGGTCGCGCCGGTTGTTCACTTCATCGAAGGTTCCAGGCTCGACTGGGAGCGCAGTTTTAAATACGGAACATTCGCTTTTGAGCGTGGCAACCGCGGCGATGGCACCCTCAACGGCACAGGAGCTCTCGCTTACAGCAATGCAAATACTTTCACCACAAATAAAGACGGGGAGCATTCCGGGCACGAACTGGTACACACTTTTCAGTATCGCCGTGACGCCATGTTTCCCCTGCGCTTCGAAAATCTGTTACCAGACCTTAGCAACAGACTGGGTGACAACTGGGTCGATGACACCGGCTGGTCGATAAACTGGGGTCTTCAGTGCGCCTGGGCCGACTACAGAGGAAAAAGCAAAGACTTTGACATACCAATGGAAAAAGAAGCATATTATCTTGAGAAGAAATATCGCAAATTTTACTGATCAGTATCACATATGAAATCAGAAATTCATTGTCGTTGCAGAAAGGGCGATAGCTCGACAAAACGGCACTGAAATTACGCCGGTTCGCCCCGGGCAAACAAATGAATCTTTCCACCATCAGAATTACATTCTTGCTGTGCAGGCTTAAATTGAGGCTGCAGGTGAACAGCATGAAAAACCTGGCGTCGGTCGGCAAGGCTTTCGGCATTGCAGTGGCAATAGTATTCATCGCCATAATCATGGCCAGCGGTGCCTCAGATCTTATACAGAACATCAAAATGCTGCCCTATGCCGAGCTGATGCTGGACTGGCTTCTCGGTGCCCTGCTGCTCTACTCGATGTTCATAGTTTTTACCGGTGATTTAATCACCGGCCACAGCCTGAATTCGGGTCAAATGAGCTCTGACTTCGCTTATCTGCGCAGTTTGCCGGTTCCGCCGTTAAGCCTCATTCTGGTC
>Ga0116142_10004339_pt1 | contig 13601 bp, 11 predicted proteins | sample AD_UKC033_MetaG_FD_89785 | JGI IMG/M metagenome (GOLD analysis project Ga0116142, IMG submission 89785) | Active sludge microbial communities of municipal wastewater-treating anaerobic digesters from USA - AD_UKC033_MetaG | ecosystem: Engineered > Bioreactor > Anaerobic > Digestate | place: USA... | reverse complement strand
GTGTGCAACATGAGCATCGAGGCGGGCGCGCGCGCGGGGCTCATCTCGCCGGACGAGAAGACGGCGGCGTACCTCGAGGGCCGTCCTTACCTGCCGAAGGATACGCCGTGGAAGCAGCTCGCGGCGTCGTGGCTGTCGTGGGCGTCCGATTCCGGCTGCGCGTATGACCGCGTCGTCGAACTGGACGCGCGGAATATCGAGCCCCAGGTCACCTGGGGCACGTCGCCCGGCATGGTGACGGGTGTCCGCGGCCGTACGCCCGTGCTCGCGGAGACGGCCGACGCCAATACGCGGCTCGCCTATGAAAAGGCGCTGCAATACATGGGCCTCGACGAGGGAACGCCGATCACCGAGATTGCGATCAACAAGATGTTCCTGGGCTCGTGTACGAACGCGCGCATCGAGGACTTGCGCGCGGCGGCGGCCGTCGCGAAGGGCTACAAGGTCCACGCGGCCATCGAGCAGGCCCTCGTTGTGCCGGGTTCGCAACACGTGAAGGAACAGGCCGAGGCCGAGGGACTGGACAAGGTGTTCCGGGAAGCGGGCTTCGAGTGGCGCGAGGCCGGGTGCAGCATGTGCCTCGCCATGAACGAGGACCGGCTCAACCCCGGCGACCGCTGCGCCTCGACCTCGAACCGCAATTTCGAGGGACGCCAGGGCAAAGGCGGCCGCACGCACCTCGTCAGCCCGGGCATGGCCGTCGCCGCGGCGATCAAAGGCCGCTTCGTCGACATCCGCGAATGGGAGTACAAGTAACCACGTTCGTAGTTCTGGCTTTAGCCTGTCTTCAAGACAACCTGAAGGTTGAACTACAAACCTGAATCACGGGCGAGACGCCCGTGCCGCAGCATGCCGTATAATGTGAAGCGTGTCGTATTGGAAAGTAGCGAAGGCCCGATGACCGACCAGGAACTCATACAGGCCGTGAAGGCCGCGGTACTGCGGTTCGACCCGAACGCGCAGGTCATCCTCTATGGATCGCGCGCCCGCGGCGACGCCCAGCCCGACTCGGATTGGGATTTCCTGGTGTTAGTGGAACGTGAAATGACGCGGAACCTCGAAGGCGGTCTGCGTGACGCATTGTATGGTCTCGAACTCGAATCCGGGGAACTTATATCCACAATAATTCACACAAAGGAAGAATGGGCGAAACCGCTCATGCGCGCGACGCCGTTCTACCGCTCCGTGACCACGAATACTCCGCAGTGTGGCGAAAAGACTACCCGCGACCTGAGTCCGGAAGAGAAGACCGTGGCGCAAGCACGCCTGGATAACGCGAAGGAGGCTCTCGATGCCGCCTCGCACCTGCTCGACGCCCACCATTGGCATGGAGCGCTGCATTGCCTTTACTATGCGTGTTTCCGTGCGGTAAGTGCGCTTCTATATGTGTATGGGATGTACTCCGGCAAGCACGCCGGAACGCGCGCACTGTTCAACAAACAATTCGTCGCCTCAGGCGACGTTTGCGCCAAGTCCGGCGCATTCTATGATCGGATTTTCGAGCGTACGATCGAATCGGAGTATGGTGAACTCGTGGACATTTCCGCCGAGCAAGTCTTGGAATACCAGCGGGGCGCGCGCGATTTCATCGAAGAAATTCAAGCAATTGTTCAACACCGTCTGAGCACGGCAATTCCTCAGACTTGATAACGGCGAAGAAACACGACGGGAAAACCCATGCAATCTTTCACAAGACACACCGGCATCGTCGCGCCGCTCGAGGCGCTCAACGTGGACACGGACCAGATCATCCCGAAGCAGTTCCTGAAACGGATCGAGCGCACGGGATACGAAGACATGCTGTTCTACGACTGGCGCTACCTCGACGACGGCAAGACGCCGAACCCGGACTTCGAGATGAACGCGCCGCGTTATCGGGACGCGAGCATCCTGCTGACGAAGGACAATTTCGGGTGCGGCTCGTCGCGCGAGCACGCGCCGTGGGCGCTGTACGACTACGGATTCCGCTGCATCCTCGCGCCGTCCTACGCCGACATCTTCTACAACAACTGCTTCAACAACGGCATGCTGCCCATTTGCCTGCCGGGCGAGGTCGTCGAGCAGTTGTTCGCCGAGGTGCGCGCGCAGGAGGGGTACCAACTGACGGTGGACCTCGAACAGCTACGCATCACGAAACCCGACGGCGGCGAGGTCCCCTTCGACCTGCATCCGTTCCTCCGCGAACGGCTCCTCAACGGCTGGGACCAAATCGGGCTCACACTGCGGTTCGAGGACAAGATCGCCGCGTTCGAGACCGCGCGATCGGCTTCCGCATAACGGCGCCCGTTGTCATTGCGCTTGATCCCCGCTCGCGGCGGCCATAGACTATGGACGCCGGCGGGGTGCGGGGCAAGCAAGAACGACTCGGGAGGCCGCTGATCCATGTACGTTTCGATCCGTGACTGTCTGTTGGCGGAGACGTTTCCCACGCTTGCGGAGGGGCTCCGGGAACTGGATGTCGAGTCCGTCGAAATCGAGTTGACGCGCGACTTCAAGGTCGCGGCGTTCGATGCGAAGGGCCGGGTCCGCCTGGCGACGGACGAGGACGCGGAGGCCTACGGGCGGCAATTGCGCGCGCTGGGTGTGCATCCGTGCAGTTTCCTGACGGCGCGCGATTTCAGCGTCGGGGAGCCGGGCGACAACGTCGCGTGGGTGGCGCGGGCCATGGAACTCGCGGCGATTCTGGGCATGACGAACATCCGCATCGACAGCGCCATGTCGCGGGAACGGGAACTCGATTTCGAGACGCGGGTCAACCTGTTCGCGGCGGGCCTGGGCGGCGCGCTGGCGCGGACTGGCGGGCTCACTGTCGCGGTGGCCATCGAGAATCACGGGTTCCAGGGCAACAACCTCGCGTTTCTGCTGAACGTGTTTCACCGCGTCGGGTCCAACCGCATCGGGGCGACCCTGGACACGGGCAATTTCTACTGGCGCGGCTATCCGCTCTCCGAGGTGTACGGCATACTCCGGCTGCTGGCGCCGTATGCGAAGCACACGCACTTGAAGAACATCCGCTATCCCGAGGAGGTCCGCGAGACCGTGCGCGAGGCGGGTTGGGAGTACGGGAAGTACGTCTGCCCCCTGGACGAGGGCGACATCGACCACGAGCGCGTCGTCGGCATGTTGCGCGATGCGGGGTACGAGGGCGATCTCTGCATCGAGGATGAATCGCTGGGCAAGTGCGCCACACCCGAGGAACGCGCCGCCGTCCTGCACCGCGACGTGGCGCACGTGCGCGCCATCCGCGATCGGCTCACATGAAGCGGCTTTTTCGCGGCTTCGGGTTCTGGTGCGCGATGACCGCCTCGTAGATGCGGGCGCGCTGCTCGTCGAGGAGGCGGCGCTCGTCGGGCCAGAACATCGCGGGCGGCGTCTCGATCGGGAACCAACCGAAACCGAAGTGGTGCTCCTTGTCCTTGATCTCGCCCGAGACCTGCGCCGTCACGTACAACGCGTAGTGATTCACCGCCCAATACGTCTTCATCGAGTCCTGCCGCTCGAGCACCGCAAGGTCGCGCAACTTGACCAACTCGGTCAGCCCCGTCTCCTCCGCGATCTCGCGCAACGCCGCCGAGTCGATGCTTTTCCCCGTCTGCACGCCGCCCTTCGGCAGCACGTACCCCTCGAGCACCGCGCCGTCGAGGTCCCGCTCGCGCACCAGCCCCGCCAGCAGGTTCCCGCGCTCGATGCGCACGACCACCCCGCCCGAGGCGACGCGCTCCCGCATCGACCCCGCCGGCCGCACGTACCACGTCTCGTCGATATGCCTTTGCGTCATTCCTTATCCTCAGGGTACGGGAGCGGGGGCGTCCCGCCCCCGAAACCCCCTGCACTTCCCAGTCATATTAACATCCCGGCATTTCCCTGGCGCCTCCCCCTCCCTCTCCCCGCGGGAGAGGGCAGGGTGAGGGTTAACCGGCATGTGGGGCGGGACGTCCATGCCACGCCGTATCACGCCGTATCACGCACTGTTCTCTATCCGTTCGCGCCGCGCCGCCGCGCATGTCATCGGGCGCTGAGGAATTCCCGGTAATCGTCCAACGTGTTGATGTTCTTGATTTCGTCCGGCGAGGCAAGAGGAACGGTCTTCACGCGACAATACTGAAAGGCTGCGACGACACGTCGTTCGCCCGCTTGCAGCGCACGCCGCATCGCGGGTAGCGCGCTCTTGCGATAGACCGCGAAGAGCGGCTCGCAGCGGCCGTCGGGGGTAACGGGGACCGCGCAATCACAGTCGTTCGCTTCCCGCAATAAGGCGCCGAGCAGGGCGAGATTGACCAGCGGGATGTCGCACGCGATAACGAAATTGAGGTCATGGCGCGATACCGCGAGGGCGGACGCAATCCCTTGGAGCGGGCCTTGTCCGGGAACTTCGTCGGGGACGACGCGCGCGTTCAGAAACGCCAATTGTCCGTCCGCGCCTCCGGCGATCAGCAGTTCATCAAAGTGGGGCGCGACCTGTCGGTGGATGTGCTGAATCATGGGCTCGCCGTCCAGCAGCAAGAGGCGCTTGTCAACGCCCATGCGCGTGCTCCGGCCGCCGGCGAGCACGATCACCGTGGCCGGTTCATGATCGTCGCTGCCCCACGGCGTCTCGGTGGCCGCACGCACTTCTCCGGTCTTCTCGACTCGTTGCGGATTCTCGAATCGTTGTTCACCCACCGCCGGCAGCCTCCCGATAGTGCCGCGGCATAGTCGCCCGTCGCTACGCCGGCGTGTCGTCGGATTCGTCTTTGAGTATCTTGCGAACCGTCGCAAGCAATTCCTGGGGCTCGATGGGTTTTTCAATGATGACGGAGACGGGGAGCTTGCTGGTGTCGAATACCTGCATGGAAGCGTTCGCGATGGACGAAAACAGTATCACGGGCAGACCGCGGAAATCGCGCGCGATCACGTCGGCGAGTTGCAGTCCGGATTCGGGGGACTCCATCATGATGTCCAGGATCACGAGGTCCGGTCGCTGTGCCCGGAGGGCATCCTCGCCTTCTTTGGCGGATATGGCGCTGCGCACCTGGTATCCGTGACTACCCAGGACGGTGCCGCAATACTCGGCAATATCCGGGTCGTCATCAATCACCAAGATGTCCTTCTTCGCTTTCATAGTCTTTCCTTTCCTGCGGCGCGGCCTTATCGTATCGCACGCGGGCGTGCGCCGGCACAAGCAAAGCCCAGGGGGCCTACTTGCATAACGCCTCGAATTCAGGGCGGAATTTCCTGATCATCGCGCCCAACGGCACGGCGAAGGCGTCCCCGCCGGGACACAACGTCGCTCCCCGGATGGTTGCGGCGCAACGCTCTATGTTTTCCAGGTCCTGAAGTGTCCCATGGCCGTCGAGAAGGGTCTGCAACAAGTGAACAATGGTATGCGTGCCCTGGCGGCAGGGCGTGCATTGGCCGCACGACTCGTGTGCATAGAACTGCATGAGACGCAACGCGGCGCGCGGAATCGAAACCGTCTGATTCATCACGATGATGGCGCCGCTGCCGAGCATGGTGCCGGACTTGAGACAGGACTCGTAGTCCAGCCGCACGTCCGCCGCTTCGGCCGCCGTCAGCAAGGGCGTTGACAGCCCGCCCACGATGACGGCTTTCAACTCGCCCTTTACGCCGCCGGCCGCTTCGAGGACTCGCGACAACGGAACCCCCATCGGAAACTCGAAAACGCCCGGCCGGTTCACGTGCCCGGAAACGCCGAAGAGTTTGGGGCCAAAGTTGTTATTCGGGCCGATCTTGCGAAAGGCGTCCGCCCCATGCTCGATGATGTAGGGCACGCACGCGAGCGTTTCCACGTTGTTGACGACGGTGGGACAGCCCCACAATCCTTCTTGCGCGGGGAAGGGAGGACGGATGCGCGGGTGGCCGCGCTTACCTTCGATCGATTCGATGAGGGCCGTCTCTTCGCCGCAAACATAGGACCCCGCCCCGCGATGTACCACCACGTCAAATTCGAATCCGCTGTCAAGGATATTGTCGCCCAGTTTTCCCGCCGCACGCGCCTCGGCGATGGCCTGCTCCAGGATACGGGCAATCCACGAGAACTCGCCGCGGATGTAGAGGAAGCCGCGTTTCGCGCCGATCGCGTAACCCGCGATGGCCATGCCTTCGAGCAGCAGGTGGGGGTCAAACTCCATGATCTGGCGGTCTTTGAACGTGCCCGGCTCGCCTTCGTCCGCGTTGCAGACCAGGTATACGGGCTTCTCCGAGTTCTTGGGTACGAAGCCCCACTTCAGACCGGCGGGAAACCCGGCGCCCCCGCGCCCCCGGAGAGCGGCGCTCTTGACGGCGTCAACCACCTCCGCCGGCGTCATGGACAACGCTTTGGCCAGCGCGCCGTAGCCTCCATCCGCCAAGTAGCCTTCCAATGACGCCGAATCGGGTCTTCCGCGACGCCGCAAGAGGATATTGCACTCCGACTCGAAGTAGCCCGCGACCGGCCACTCCGGCCATTCTCCCCGCCGCAGCGACTCGATCAAGGCGTCTACTTTGTCGGTGGTCATCGCCTCATAGTATCTATCGTTGACCTGGATAACAGGACAGGTCCCGCTCGCGCCTAAGTCCTCGACGGACGACACGGTGAAGAGGCCGTCGCGCGTCGTCTGGCCCAACTTGATACCGAGGTGCTTAAGGAGATGTTTGAGGATTTCCTCGGCGCCCGCCAGCGTCGCGGGGAGATTGGTGTCCACCTGGAGGTGATACTTTCCCACGGGTTTCGTGCGAAACATCGTATAGAACGAGACCACGCCGAATGCGTGCGAAGGGCTGACGCCGAGGAGCGCGGCCAGACTGCTTAAGTCTTCTTCGGAAATCACCCCGTCGTTCGCTTCTTGCGCCGCGTGAAGCGCCGGCAGCAACGCCGCCCGCTTGCTCGGATATCGGGCCGTAAGCATCCCGATTCGCTCTCGCAGGGAGTCTTCCATGTTGCTGGTTCCTTTCCGTCGCTATTCGACCGCTTCCAAGCGCGCCGCGCATATCTTGAACTCGGGTATCTTCGCCACGGGATCGAGCGCGTCATTGGTGAGGCGGTTCGCCGCGGCTTCCGCGAAGTGGAACGCCATAAACAGCGACCCTGGCGCGACACGCGGCGTCACCCGCGCTATCGTCACCACTTCGCCACGCCGCGTAGCCACCTTCACCTTGACCCCGTCGGCAAGTCCGAGTTCCAGCGCGTCCTCGGGATGTATCTCGACGTCGCCGTGCGGAACCAACCGGTCAAGCACCGACGCGCGCCGGCTCATGCTGCCAGTGTGGTAATGCTGGAGAATACGCCCCGTGCTGAGCCGCATCGGGTATTCCGCATCCGGTTCCTCGGCGGGTGGACGGTACGGCAAGGCGGAAAGCAACCCTTTTCCACGCGGGAACTTTCCGATGTGGAGAATCGGCGTGCCGGGGTGGTCCTCCGTCGGGCAGGGCCAGCGCAGTCCCCGATTTGCCTCGATTCGGTCGTAGGTCATGCCGTGATAAGACGGCGTCAACGCCTTGACCTCGGCAAATAGGGCTTCCGGCGTCCGCGGAAAATCGGCGCACCCGAGGCGACTGGCCATCTCAGCGATGATCTCGTAGTCTTGCCGGGCGCCCGCCGGCGGTTCGATAGCCGCCCGACTTAATTGCACGCGACGCTCCGTGTTGGTGTACGTGCCGGACTTTTCGGCAAACGCCACACCAGGGAATACCACGTCCGCCATGCTCGCCGTTTCCGTCAGGAAGATATCCTGCACAATCAGGAAGTCGAGCTTCTCCAGTTGCTCTTCCACGTGATTAAGATTCGGGTCGCTGACCATCGGGTTCTCGCCCATGAAGTAGAGCGCCCGGATTTCCTCCCCGCAGGCGTTGATCATCGTCGTAACCGTCTGGCCCACCTTGCCGCTCAGGAACGTGTCGTTCACGCCCCACGCCGCGGCGAACTTCTTGCGCGCGGCCTCGTCGGCCACCGGCTGGTAGCCGCTGAATACGTTGGGCAGAGCGCCCATGTCGCAGGCGCCCTGCACGTTCGACTGGCCGCGCAAGGGGTTGACCCCGCCGCCCTCGACGCCCAGGTTCCCCGTAATGAGCGCGAGATTCGCGCAGGCCTTCACGTTATCGACGCCGTGCGAATGCTGCGTAATGCCCATGCTGAAGTAGATGGCCGCCACGCCGCCGGTGGCGTAGAGCTTCGCCGCCTCGAAGAGGCGGTCCGCCGGAATACCCGTAAGTTCCTCGACCTTCTCGGGCGTGTAGAACGCGAGACTCTCCTTGTATTCCTCCCAGCCTTCGCAGCGCTCGTCGATGTAGGCCTGATTCTGCCAGCCCTCGCGCACGATGATGTGCTGCATACCCATGAGCCAGGCGACGTCCGTGCCGTTGTTCTGGCGCAGGTGGATGTCGGCTATCGCGGCGAGGTCGGTCTCGCGCGGGTCCAGCACGATCAACTTTACGCCGTGCTGTTTGACGGCCTTCTTGATCATGCCGCCGAACACGGGGTGGCACCACGTCGTGTTGCTGCCCGTAATCAGGATGACGTCGCTCTTCGACGCCTCCTGCATGCTGTTGGTCATCGCGCCGGAACCGAGCGTCGTTGCCAGCCCGGCCACCGTCGAGGCGTGACAGAGCCGCGCGCAGTGGTCCACGTTGTTCGTGCCGATGACCGCGCGGGCGAACCGCTGCATCGCGTAATTCTCTTCGTTCGTCACCTTGGCCGAGCTCAGACAGCCGATGGCGTCGGCGCCGTGCTTTTGACGGACCGCCTGCAGTTCCTTGGCCGCGAAGTCAAGCGCTTCGTCCCATGTGGCGGGTTCGAGGCTTCCGTTGCGGCGGATTAGCGGTGTGGTCAGCCGGTCCGGGCTATTGAGATATTCGAGGCCGAAACGGCCCTTCACACACAGCATGCCCTGGTTAGGCCGATTGCGCCAGTCGGTCTCCGAGCCCAACGCCCAGACGTATCTGCCGTCCTTCACTCCCATGTCGATCACGCAGCCGACCCCGCAGTAGGGGCAAATGACCTCCTTCCGCTCGACCTCCCACGCGCGGGCGCGGCCCTTCGAAGGCTTGAATATCAGCGCACCCACCGGACAGAGCTGCACGCACTCGCCGCATTGAACGCATGTGGACTCGCCCATGGGTTTATAGATGTCACAGATTATCTCCAGGCGTGCCCCCCGGTGACCGAAGTTGAGCACCTCATGCATGACCGTGTTGTTGCACCCAGCGACACAACGGCCGCAATGGATGCACTTGCCCAAATCGCGGATGATTCCCTCCGAGGAATCATCCACGGGTTGCGCTTCTCCCGAAACAAAAAACGCCGGGTGCTCGATCCCCAGGCGATACGCCATATCCTGCAATTCGCACGCGCCGTTGGCCTCGCAGGAAATGCAATCATGGTTCCCGTTCGCCAGGAGCAATTCCACGATCATCCGGCGCGTGGCCATAACGGCGGGGGTCTGCGTCTGCACGACCATGCCGTCTCTGGCAGCGACCGTGCATGAAGTCTGAAGCCCGCGAAGCCCCTCGATTTCCACCACGCACGCCCGGCAACGGGCCGCCGCGCCCGTGCGCGGATGGTAGCACAGGGAGGGGATATACACGCCGGCGGCGCGCGCCGCCTCCAAGACGGATTGCCCTTCTTCCGCCGTGATTTCTCGGCCGTCAATAGTGAGGTTCATCGTATCTTCCTTCCTTCGTAAGACTGCACATGCCGGATCGTTACAGATTACTGCTACGCAATCTTTGGCTTGCGGTAGCACAGGTTGAGAAGGAAACCGACAATTAACATGCCGCCGGCGACAAAGACGGCCATCTTGAACGTCCCGGAACTGCTCTTGATGTACTCCATCAGCATCGGGCCGGCAACGCCCGCCGCGGCCCACGCCAACAAAATCTTCCCATAAATCTGCCCCATGTTCTTCGCACCGAAGGTGTCGGCCGCATAGGCGGGCATCGAGGCGAAGCCGCCCCCGTAGCACGAGAGGATGTAGCACGTAACAACCGTAAACAGGACGATGTTGCTGATTTGGGGCAGCAGGAAGAACAGCGGAACCTGCGTGCCGAACATGATCGCGAATACCGTCTTGCGGCCGATCTTGTCGGAGAGGCTCGCCCAGAAAATGCGCCCCAGACCGTTGAATAATGAACTGACAAAGATCACCGTCCCGGCAACCACCGCCGTCACCGCGCAGGCGTCCTGCGCCATCACCGAGAGATTGCTTATCAGCGCGATGCCCGCCGCCACGTTCAGAAACAGCAGCAGCCAAAGAATGTAGAACTGGTACATCCGCAACGCACCGCCAAGTTCCACGCCCGCCGCCGGCGCCGCGGCCTTCACCGTGCCTGCCGGCACCGGGGGCGCCCACCCCGCCGGCGGATTGTTAAGGAACTGGGCGGCCGCCAGCAGCAGCACGAGAAAGACGCCGCCAAAGACGTAGAAGGTCTTCGCCAGTCCCAGATTCACGGCGACGATTTCGCCTGCCGCGTTCACCTCCGGAATCAGGAAGGGCGCAATCTGCCCGATAATGGCCGAGCCGAATCCGAAGCCCATGACCGCCAAACCGGTAATCAGGCCGCGCTTGTCGGGAAACCAACGCACCAGGACGGCTATGGGGGTAATATAGCCTAAGCCGTTACCGATGCCGGCAATGACGCCGTAACCCAAATACAGCAGCCAAAGACTGCCCAATTTATCCGCGACACCGGTAAGCAGGGTGCCCAATCCGAACAGAATCGCCGCAAGCGTCGCGACCTTGCGCGCCCCGGCCTTGTCAACGAACTTGCCGCCGAAGGCCGCGGAAACCCCGATGAAGAAAATGACGAGCGTGAAGGCAAGGCCCGTCTGGTCATTGGTCCAGCCGTGTTGCGCCATGAACGGCCTCTTGAACACGCTCCAGGCGTAGACGGTCCCCAACGTGAGTTGCATGACTACGCCCGCAAGGGCGATGAACCAGCGATTGATCGGCGTTGATGCGGAAACACTACTTGGTGCGGACATGGTGCGTTACTCCCTTTGGCTTCTTGTGCCTCGAGTCGTGCTGAATGCCTTCTCGAGGGTTCCCACCATCTCAGGAATACCGGCGAGCCCCCCAACTGCAAAGCTCTCCGGGATTTTCCCTGACACTTAGTTGCGATTGTGCTGAAGAAGCCGCGCAAGATCAACTTTTTCCCGAGCGCCCGGCCAAGGGCGGCTTCCCCCGCGCTCGATACGGAAGAAAGAACCCGCCAAATCTCCCCCAACGTGACGGGAGAAGGCCCGCCTCGCACGGTACGGGATGTTCGCGTGCAAGTCGGCCATGGCCATGATGCCGGGCGCACGATGTCTTGCTGGGTCGTGTTCCTTGGTCTCTTGTAGGGGACGCTGGCTTCGCGCGACCGATGGGATATACGGGACGTGCCTGTACCTACGTCCTTCGGGAAGAGAGGGCATATGGCGTGTGGGGCGGGACGCCCCACCTCTTATGGCGGCTGTCTTCTCCCCGAATAACAGAGCGAGGTGGGGCGAGCGGCCCCACCTCCTGATAGGTCAAGTTGTTCGCGACGATCAAATGTCGAAGTAGAGGTAGAACTCGTAGGGGTGCGGGCGCAGGTTGACCTGGAGCACTTCCTTTTCGCGCTTGTAGTTGATCCAGGTCCGGAGCACGTCTTCGGTGAAGACGTCGCCGCGGAGGAGGAATTCGTGGTCCTTCTCGAGAGCCTCGAGGGCGCGGGCGAGGCTGCCGGGGACCTGGGGAACCTTCGCCTTTTCCTCGGGCGGCAGGTCGTAGAGGTCCTTGTCCATCGGCTCGCCGGGGTCGATCTTGTTCTGGATGCCGTCGATACCGGCCATGAGTATGGCGGAAAACGCGAAGTAAGGGTTGCAGGCCGGGTCCGGCACGCGGAACTCGACGCGCTTGGCCTTCGGACTGGGCGAGTACATCGGAATGCGGCAGCAGGCGCTCCGGTTGCGGGCGCTGTACGCGATGTTTACGGGCGCTTCATAGCCGGGTACAAGCCGCTTGAACGAGTTCGTCGTCGGGTTCGTGAGGGCCACGAGCGCGTTCGCGTGCTTGAGGAGCCCGCCGATGAACCAGAGGGCGTCCTGGCTGAGTCCGGCGTACTTGTCGCCCGCGAAGAGGGGCTTGCCGCCTTTCCAGAGGCTGACGTGGGTGTGCATGCCGGACCCGTTGTCCGAGAACATGGGTTTCGGCATGAAGGTGGCCGTCTTGCCGTGTTTGTGCGCCGTGTTCTTGATGATGTACTTGTACAGCGTCATCTTGTCGGCCATGGCGGTGAGCGCGTCGTAGCGCAGGTCGATTTCCGCCTGGCCGCCGGTGGCGACCTCGTGGTGGTGGCATTCGACGTCGAGCCCGCACGCGATCATGGTGGCGACCATCTCGCTGCGGAGGTTGAACTGCGAGTCCGACGGCGGTACGGGGAAATACCCTTCCTTGTACCGCAGTTTGTAGCCGAGGTTCGGGTTTTCCTGCCGTCCGGCGTTCCAGATGCCCTCGGCACTGTCGAGGAAGTAATAGCCCGAATGCGGCGTCTGGTCGTAGCGCACCTCGTCAAAGATGAAGAATTCCGCTTCCGGCCCGAAGTAGGCGGTGTCGCCGATGCCGGTCGACGCGAGGTAGGCCTCCGCCTTCTGGGCGACGTTGCGCGGGTCGCGCGAGTAGCGCGCCTTGGTGATCGGGTCCAGGATGTTGCAGTAGAGGATGAGCGTGGGAATCTCCGCGAAGGGGTCCACCGTGGCCGTGCGGGGATCGGGCATGACGAGCATGTCGCTTTCGTGAATGCCCTGCCAGCCGCGGATGCTCGACCCGTCGAAGCCGAGGCCCTCCTCGAATACTTCCTCCGTGATTTGCTTCACGGGAAACGTCAAGTGCTGTTGCAGGCCGGGGAAGTCCATGAAGCGCAAATCGACGAACTGAATGTTCCGCTCCTGCATCATCTTGACTACGTCGCTGGGTCCCAGATTCTTGTGCATAAACCAAGCTCCTTCATGTAGGCTTCTTTAGCCTCGTCGTATGTTTACCGGTCCCCCGAGCATATCCGTGTTCGGTCCCGGTTCCTTCCGCCGTGCCCGTCAACTCAGCACGATATCGCCGGTCTCGCCCGTCCGAATACGAATGGCGTCTTCGATGGGCGAGACAAAAATCTTCCCGTCGCCGATGCGGCCCGTCGAGGCCGCTTTCACGATGGCCTTGACCACGCTCTCGAGGCGGTCGTCCGAGACGATGATCTCGAGCTTCACCTTCGGCAGGAACTCGACGACGTACTCCGCGCCGCGATACAGTTCCTTGTGGCCTTTCTGGCGGCCAAAGCCTTTCACTTCGGACACCGTGAGTCCCTGCACGCCCACGGAAGCCAGGGCCTCCTTGACTTCCTCGAGTTTGAACGGTTTTATGATCGCTTCTACCTTTTTCACTGGTCCATCCTCCGTCGTTGTCTAAGTTCACGGAGTATAGCGATACCCTTCGAGGCCCCGCAAAAACTCCCGTTTTCGCTCACAGGTGGTATCCCTCTTCGCCGTGCAGCGCCACGTCGAGGCCCATTTCCTCTTCTTCGCTCGACACGCGCAACCCGACCGTCGCATCAAGCGCCTTCAATATCACCGCCGAAACAATCCCGCCGTAGACCAGCGTGAAGACCACGCTCAT
>Ga0116142_10004338_pt1 | contig 13603 bp, 16 predicted proteins | sample AD_UKC033_MetaG_FD_89785 | JGI IMG/M metagenome (GOLD analysis project Ga0116142, IMG submission 89785) | Active sludge microbial communities of municipal wastewater-treating anaerobic digesters from USA - AD_UKC033_MetaG | ecosystem: Engineered > Bioreactor > Anaerobic > Digestate | place: USA... | reverse complement strand
GTTTGGGTCCGTGAGGCCCTGGGTTCAAATCCCAGCGCCCCGACTGTCTTTAACAATGAAGATACTGGAGCACCCCCATCTCCGTAAAACTACCCCACTTCAGGAGGTTTTACGGATGCTCATAGTCACCTTATCTCAAGCCATAAGCGGCTATCTGCTCGATGCCGCCGCGCGGCGACTGTCGCCGTGTACGCTCCGCGATTATCGCAATGCGTTCCGCCATCTACAAACCTATCTGGCGGACGATCCCCCTATCGCGGACATTACTGCGCGTCACCTGCGCGACTTCTTCCACCACCTCGGCGCCGCCGAAATCACCCCGGACGGCGTCGCGCCCCGCCCCGCGCGCGCTCTCTCCACCAAAACCCTGCTCAATATCCATACCGCCCTCTCCGCCCTCTGGACCTGGGCGCTAATGGATGGCCTGGTTGCCGTCCACGTCCTGCGCGCCGTGCCCCCCCCAAAACCCACCGAAACCGCCATCGTCCCCTTTACCCAAGCGGACATCATGGCGCTGCTCACGGCGTGCGAGACGACCCCTACTTACACCCGCCCCGGCAAACAACCCTGCGCCAACGCCCGCCCCACCGCCCTGCGCGACCGCGCCCTCATCCTCACCCTGCTCGATACCGGCGCGCGCGCCTCCGAACTTTGCGCCGACCCCCGCCGCGACGCCCCTGGCGTCCTCCTGCGCGATTACGACCCCCGCAACGCCACCCTGCGCGTCATCGGCAAAGGCGCCAAAGAACGCGCTCTGCTCCTCTCCCCGCGCACCCAAAAAGCCCTGTGGCGCTACCTCACCACCCGCCCGGACGCGCGCCCCACCGACCCCCTCTTCACTACCCAGCGCGGCGCCCCCCTCACCTCCACCGCCCTGCTGCAACTCATCAATGCCCTGGGGCAGCGCGCTGGCGTCCCCGATTGCCACCCCCACCGCTTTCGCCATACCTTCGCCATTCAATTCCTCCGCAATGGGGGGCGCGTCCTCGAGCTCCAACAACTCCTCGGCCACTCCACCCTCGAAATGGTGCGCCATTACGCCACCCTCGCCCAGACCGACCTGGATGCCGCAATGCAACGCGCTTCCCCGGTAGATAACTGGAAACTTTAGCCCCGCCAGCCGGAAATTCCCCCAGATTTCCGGCTGGTTTATGAATTTTGAAAATCCTTCAAGGCCCCCCTGCTATACTGCATAGTATGGAAGGCCAAACCACCCTACCCGGTTTTGACGACATTGTGGCGGAGAGCGAGTTAATCTCTCCCGAAGAAGCGCGCGCCATCAGCGCGCACGCCTGCGAAAACTTTGAGGCGCGCATCCTCGACCCAGCCCAAGAGAACTTGCGCCCCCTGGCCGACTCCTACCTCGACGCCCGCGCGCGCGGCTTCGAGTGGCGGAAAGCCCTCTACATCGCTTGGGCGCGCCTGCCACGCGACGCCCGTTGGCCCCAAAGCCTGGGCGAATTGGCTTCCGTGATGGGCCTGCGCTCCGACCGCGCCATCCGCGTCTGGCGCACAAAAAACCCCGGCATTGACCAACTCATCCAGGAAGAAATGCTCCGGCGTGTGGGCGACCGCACCGCCGAAGTCCTGGAAGCCCTGGCCGACCTCGCCAGCCGCCCCGACTACAAATCCACCCGCGCGATGGAACTTTACCTGCGCGTTCACGGCATCTATACGCCGGAACAAACTGTGCGCGGCGAAATCACCGGCCCCCAATTCTACCTGCCCGAAACGGAAGACACGGGGCTAAAGACTGAGGATTAGGAACTATGTGGAAACCTAACCCAGGGCCACAGACCCGCTTTATGCAAAGCCCCGCCTACGAGGTGCTCTATGGCGGCGCGGCGGGCGGCGGCAAATCCGAAGCCCTGCTGGTGGAAGCTCTGCGCCACGTCGCCGTGCCCGGTTATCACGCCATCCTCTTTCGCCGCACCTTCCCGGAGTTGGAGCGCAGCCTCATCCAGCGCAGCCAGGCGCTCTATCCGGGGCTGGGCGGCGTCTACCGCAGCCAACAACGCCGCTGGGCGTTCCCCTCCGGCGCGACGATCACCTTCGGCCATCTGGAAGGCGAAAACGATCAGTACAAGTATCAATCCGCCGAATTCGCTTTCTTAGGCTTCGACGAGTTAACCAGTTTTACCGAGGCGCAATATCTCTACCTCTTCAGCCGCGCCCGCACTACCGCCCGCCAGGAAAGCGGCAAGCCGCTGCCTGTGCGGATTCGCGCGGCGACTAACCCTGGCGGCGTGGGACACGCCTGGGTCAAGGCGCGCTTCATAGACCCCTTGCCACCCTTCCAAATCGGTTATTTTATCCGGGAAAACGACGTAGAACGCCGCGTCGCGCCCCGGATCGCGGGCGCGTTATCGCGGCAATTCATCCCGGCCACTATAGCCGACAACCCGGTGCTTATGGAAGTAGACTCCGGCTACCGCGAGCGGCTGATGGCCTTGCCCCTCATCGAGCGCGAACGCCTACTCAACGGCAATTGGAGCATCGCCCCCACCGGCAACGTCTTCAAACCGGAATGGTTTCAATTGGCCCAGGGAGACCCGACCGGCCTGCGTTGGGCGCGCTATTGGGATTTAGCCACCAGCGTGCGCACTCACGCCGACTACACCGCCAGCGCGCGCGTTGCCCTGGATGCGGATGGCGTCCTCTATATCAGCGCATTGGAACGCTTCAAGGCCGAATGGCCGGAGACGCGCCGCCGCATCCTGGCCGTGGCCGCCGCCGAGCCGGGCGTACAAGTGGGCGTGGAAAAGACAGGATTCCAACTCGCCGCCATCCAGGAATTGCGGACGCTGCCCGAACTGGTCGGCACATCCTTATTGGAGGTGATGCCCAAAGGCGACAAGCTGGCGCGCGCCCTCAGTTGGAGCGCCCGGGCCGAAGCCGGCAAGGTACGCCTCGTCGCCGGGCCGTGGGTGGGCGACTTCATCCAGGAGTGCGTGGGCTTCTCTGGCGACGGCAGCACCCACGACGATCAGGTGGATGCCGTCAGCGGCGCCGTCCAAATGCTCGCCGCGCGCGCGGCCATCGCCCTGGGCACCCACTGGCAAGAACCAGGACCGCGGACTGAGGACTGAGGACTGTATATGACTATCTACCGTTTAGAGAATCATAAACTGAAGGCGCTCACGCCGGAGACGCTCTGGACTACGCATAATGCCGCTGGCGCGCTCAGCGTCACTGCCGCCTATAGCGCCAGCGTGTGGGCCTATCGCTGCATCCAATTGCGCGCCCAGACCATTGCGGGGATTCCCGTGCAGGTTCTTAGCCGGGCCAACGGCCAGCCGGTGACGGAGCACCCCCTGCTCGCTATCTTTAACGATATGACTAGCGACCTGCTGGCCCGGCTGGAAACTGCCTTACTGCTCTGGGGGGTGTGTTACCTGGAAATCACCCGCGCCCGGTTGGGCCGCGCCGTGGGCCTGCGCTGGCTCAACCCCAGCGCCGTATTCCCGATAAAGATGCCGCTCGGCATCACCCAATTCACCTACACCCCCCAGCAGGGCGGACCGGGGCGCGACTTTGCGCCGGAGGACATTGTTTACCTGTACACTTTCAACCCGCTGGACGACCTGTCCGGCCTCAGCCCGTTAGCGGTCGCGCTGACCGAAGTGGGCGTGGACGCGCAGATCGCGCAGTATGCCAAAAGTTTCTTTGGCAACGGCGCGCGCATTGAGGGGATTCTGACCGTGCCCGGCGCGGACAATGAGCAGATTGACGCGCTCGAAGCGAAATGGGCCAGCGTCTTCCGGGGCGTGCGGCGCTGGTTCAAAACCCTGATCTTTGGCGCCGCCGATGTGAAATACGAGCCGCTGAGCTATCCGCCCGAAGACCTGGCGTTGGAAACCCTGGGCGCGGAAACCCGGCGCGCCATCTGCGCCAGCTTTGGCGTCCCACCCATTCTGGCCGGGGCGTGGGAAGCCAGTAATTATGCCACCGCCAAAGAGCAACGCCAGAGCTTTTACACCGAAACCATCTTGCCGGAGCTAGACTTCATCGAGGATGAACTCAACCGGCAATTCGTTGGCCGCTTCTATCCCGATGTGTATCTCCAATTCGATACCAGCGAGATCAACGCCCTGCGCGAGGATGAACTCACGCGCAACCAGGCGCTCACGACTGCGGTGAGCGGCGGCTGGATGACCGTCAATGAGGCTCGCGCCCGTGTGGGCCTGGAGGCAGCGCCGGGCGGGGATGTCCTCCTCCCCGCGCCCGGCACTGCCCCCATCAGCGCAGCGGGCGATTTTTGGGGCGCAGCGGAGGGCGCGCCCTTCGGGAAGTTTTTTCGCACCTTACCTTACCCATAGTTACAAAACCGAAGCCTGGCCGACCGGGATGCCGGAAGCCGACCGGCGCGCTTTGGAGCGCGCCATCGCTGACCTGACCCGCGCGGCGCGCCAAAGCCTGGGCGAGCAGGCCGACCGGATCGTCGCCAGGCTCAATCACCTGACCGCGGACGAAATCGCGGCGCTGGGGCAACCTGGATCATCCCTGTGGGTGGACTTGCGCGCGGAGTGGGAAACCGCCCTGCGGCAACATTTAGCCCTCACGGCGCACTTAGGGCAACAATCCGCCGCCGCCACTGACTTGCGCGACCTGCCACAATTCGACCTGCCACACGCGCAGGCGCAGCAGTGGGCCGCCCAACACGCGGCGGAACTGGTCATGGACATTGAAGAAACTACGCGGGGAATGTTGCGCGAGGCCGTGAGTGGGGCGTTGGAACAAGGGGTTGATCTGCGCGCCTTACGCGAGCGCGTGAGCGAAATCCTGCGCGACGCCCCCACCTGGCGGGCAGAACGCATTGCGAATACCGAGGTTATGCGCGCTTACCAGGAAGGCCACGTGCAGGCATACCGGGAAAGCGGGCAGGTGTGGGGCAGGCGCTGGGTGGATGGGCAGGAAGGCGCGTGCGAAGTGTGTCGCGCCTTGCATAACCAGATCGTTAAATTGGGCGAGCCGTTTCGCGTCACCATCAACGGGAAAGAAATCGTCATCCCTGAAGGGCAACTGGCGCATCCCAACGACAGATGCCGCATCACGGCGGTGACGTATACGCAGGCGCTGGAGAAAGTCTTACCGATCACAGGAGAGGTGCATACCTTTGGGGGTATGCGGGGCTATCAAACGGCGCAACGGCGTCATAATGCGCCGCCCGCCGCGCGGGGCTTTGCCGTGGATGGCAAAGTATATTACGCGCCGGAAATCACAACGCGAGTCGGGCAAGTGTTGCGGAATCCGACACTATTGAGCGATCCGGCGTATGGCGATGCCCTACGGAGCTACGTACACGAACAAGTGCATTTGCAACATCCGCACACCGGCGACTACGACGATCCGGCCTATCGCAATGCGGTGGAAGGGTTGGTGGATTTGCGCGCGGCGCAATTGTTACCATCCATAGCCCAAAGATTGGGCTATACGGGTGAAGTAATGCTCTATCCATCCGCGCGAATGGCGCGCGCCCGCGGCCTACAGGCACAATCAGACGTGGATTTATTCACAGCTTTGGGGCCTGACTTCTGGGAAAAGACGGGCCTCACGCGGGCCGATTGGCAGTATTGAGCACCATCGCATAATGCGTCAAGGACTCAATGGTTTCCTGGCAGGCGATATGCTCCGGTGATCCGGGTTGATATTGCGCGCGGATAGTTGCTAATTTTTCCGCAGCGGCGTGAATGTCGTCTATGGTTTTCAACTGAGAGTCATAGGCAATTTGGCGAATTTCTTCAACGTTCACAGTTCTTATCCTTTCATTACGGATTGCTTTTAGTATAACACGAAAATGGCCGATTTTGAGATCGAGGGTTTGGCAGAATTGCAGAAGAAACTCGACCGCCTGCCGGCATTATTCGCGTCTGTAGCCCAGGACGCGATGACCGAGGCCGTGCTGGTGCTCGAAGATGCGGTGGCGCAGCGCACGCCGGTGGCGTGGGGCAACCTGCGGGGCAGTATCACGCATAAAGTGACGGAGACCCCCGCGGAAGTAACCGGCCTTGTCGGGACCTCCGTATCCTACGCGCCAGCCGTGGAAGAAGGGACTGCTCCTCATTGGCCGCCCTTGCAACCGCTGGTAGAGTGGGTTCACAAGCTCAAGTTGGCGGGGACTTACAGCGTCCGCTCACGGCAGCGGGCCGGGGGCCGCGCGCGACAACAGGCCGAAGACGTAGCCGTGGCCCGCGCCATTAGCGCCAAGATTGCCCGCAGCGGAACACAGGGCGCGTATATGTTTCGGGATGGCCTGGCCGCGAGCGCGCCGGAAATCCTGGCGATTTTCGATCGCGCGGTGGATAAATTATTGGATCAGTTATAGGAGGCGCTATGCCCTGGTTTATTCAACAACAGGATAAGCAATACTGTGTTTTCAAAGAAGGCGCCGCCGAGTCGCTGCACTGTTTTGACACCGAACGCGCCGCGCAAGCCTATCTGCGCGCGCTCTATGCCAGCGAAGGCAAGGGACTGACGCTCAAGGATGGCGTGATCGGCGGCTATGCCGTCGCCTTCACCGGCCCGGAGGACAAGGATTTGCAGGGCGAGTATTTCACGCCCGACACCGATCTCTGGATCACGCACTATCCCACCGTGCCCGTCCTCTACAATCACGGGCAAGACCCGCAGATGGGCGCGCGCGTGATCGGGATTGCCCATCCGGTGCGCAAAGACGAGCGCGGCGTCTGGTATGAGGCGCAATTGACCGAGCGCGATGCGTATGAACAGGCCGTGCTGCGCCTGGTGCGCGATGGTGTATTAGGGTATAGCACGGGCAGTTTGCCCCATCTGGTACAACGCGCGTCCGATGGCAAATTGGAGTCATGGCCTATCGCCGAGCTAACGCTCACGCCGACCCCGGCGGCTGGCCCCTATCTCACGACGGTGCAAGCCGTCAGGTCTCACTATAAATCTATTCAAGCATTTGGAGGTAAGACGATGAACCTGTTAGACACGATCAAGAAACTGGTGCCGGGGCTGAGCGACGAGCAATACGCCCAATTGGAAGCGGTATTGGCGCTGGCCGGTATGACCAGCAGCACCCCCGATCCCGCTGACGTGCTGGACGAGATGAAAGCGGTCACGCCCAGCATCACCGAGGCGCAGGTCAAGGCGCTGATCGCCGCTGCATTGCCGGACGAGACGCCGGCCATACTCACCGAGGCGCAGATCAAGAGCCTTATTGACCGCACCCTCGCGCCCTACTTGCAGCCGGAAAGTAACTCCGCGCCCGCGCAGGCGCCGGAAGACAAGCGGCGCGCGGCGGTGAAGGCGTTTGACGTGTACCTGCATTCCGGCGCAGGCCGCCAGGCCGTCAAAGCGCTGGAAGAAGGCACGCCCGGCGAAGGCGGCTATCTGGTGCCAGAGCAATACTACGCGGAACTGGTAGCCGGGCTGACCGACCAAAGCATTATCCGGGCGGCCGGCGCGCGCGTGGTGGCAATGACCTCGGACACGATGGAAGTGCCCACGCTCACCCACCAGGCCGCCGCCGTGCTCACGGACGAAGAAGCGCCCTACGACGAAACCGATCCCAGCTTCGGCCACGTCACCTTCACCCCCTACAAGGCCACCCGCCTCGTCAAGGTCAGCGAGGAACTCGCGGCGGACGCCGCCTTCGACATCTGGGGGCAGGTGCTCGCGCCCGATTTTACCCAGGCGTTCGCGGCCTTTGAGAATAGCTACTTCACCACCGGCAACGGCACGACTGCGCCCCAGGGCGTCATCACCGGCGCGGGCGTCGGAGTTACCTCCGCCGCCCCGACCGCCATTGACCCGGATGAGATCATTGATCTTTACCATAGCCTGGGCTACCTCTATCGCCAGAACGCGATCTGGATGATGAACGACGCCACCATCAAATACGTTCGCAAGTTGATAGACGGCACGGGGCAATACCTGTGGCAGCCGGGGATGGCCGAAGGGCAACCCGACCGCCTGCTGGGGCGCCCGGTCATCACCAACAACAGTATGGCGACCATCGCCGCCACCGCCAAGACCATCCTCTTTGCGGACTTCCGTTACTACTGGATCGGCCAGCGCGCCCAGATGACCGTCGACCGTAACCCCTATCTCTATATGGCTAACGGGCAGGTCGGTTTCTTCGCGCGGATGCGGCTGGATGGTCACGTAATGCTGGCCGAGGCGTTCAAAGTGCTGCAAATGCACGCCTAGGAAGTTAGGAGTTAGGAGTTAGGAGTTAGGAGTTAGGAGTTAGGAGTTAGGAGTTAGGATATGAACCAACAAAAGATCAACTATATCGTAATGAGCGCGCTGTGCGTACTGGCATTGATCCTGGGCTATTTCGGGATCATGATGCCGGTGACGCCGGTTATCCCTGAACCGTTACCCACGCCCGATCTCAGCGGCTACGTTGCGCACGAGGAACTGGCGTTGCTCCAACGGCAGATCGAGACCCTGAGCGTACCGGGCGCGGAGAGCTTCGGCCTCAGCAATGTGCCGTGTGTGCAAGAGCGCGGCGGAGAGCAGTGGACGGCCGGCGACGGCTGTAGCTGGGTCGTCGAATCTGGCGGAACTTTTGACTTACAATCCGGGAGCACATTCAACATCGCCGGCTTCGTCACCTCTACGGTGGATGGGCTGACCGTACAGGGCAACGAGCTTATCACCGGCAACCTGACCGTGAGCGGGACCATCGGCGTGGTGGGGGCGATCTCCAATCCCACGCATTACGTGACTATCGCCGATCACCTGGATGTACAAAATACTCTCAACTACGGCACATCTAACCTGTATCCTGTCGGGTCGGAGGACTCCAATTTCCAATTCTCCTGGGGGTCAGACACTATCACCGGCACGGCGGCCTTGACGCAGAAAGTAGGCTCGCCCACCGCCGCGTGGTGCTCCATCTCCTCAGCCACGTTCACCGCTACCCACTGTAGCACGCTGATCGTCGGCACAACGGTCACAGCCAGCGTGTGGTTGTCAGACAGCACGGCCTCGCCGGTGGGGGTGGACGTGGACTGGTTGGTAATTGGCATTCCCTGATCTGAGGAGGCGCGCGTGACTGACTATTGCACTACTGCAGACGTAAAAGCGTTAGCCGGGGCCACCCTGACCACGGATGACACCCTCATCGCCACCCTGATCACGCGCGCCTCTCGACTGCTGGACGCCCACACCGGGCGCGTGTTCAGCGCCGTCACCGCGACGCGCTCCTATACGCCTGGCGTGGACACGGACGGCCAAACCCTGTTTCTGGATGATGACCTGTTGAGCGTGACCACCTTGACCACCAACGGCGTCGCGCTGGCGGCAGCCGCCTATACGCTGCAACCGCTCAACGCAACGCGCAAGAATCGGCTATGCCTCAAATCGGCCTACGCTTGGGAATGGCCGGACGATCCAGCGGGCAGCATCGTGTTGGCGGGGACGTGGGGATACAGCGCCACGCCCCCCGCCGACATCGTACAGGCCGCCGCGCGGCTGGCGCTGTGGCTTTATCGCCAACGCGAGGCGCCATTCTCCCGGGTCGGCAACGCCCTCACCGGCGAGTATGAAGTGCCCGTGGCGCTGCCAGAGGACGTCATCGCCATCCTGCGGCCCTACGTGCGCCGCAGTTGGGGGGCGGTATGAGCGCGACCCCTACCCAGATCAAAACCGCGCTGGCGACCGTGCTGGCGGCCATCACCGGCGTGCGGCGCGTCTACACGACTGCGCCCAACAGCCTGCCGCCCAGTGACTTGCCCGCGTGGGTCATCTACACCGGCCCCGCGACGTATGCCGTGCGTGGCTATGGCATCTATGACGGCGAAACACGCCGTTACACGCTGCGGCTGTACGTCCTGCCGCTTCAGGAGGGCATCCCCGGCGAAGCCGAAGCCGCCTGTGAACCGTTCTTCACGCGCGTGCGCGCCGCCCTGGACCCAGACAATCGCCTGAATCAACTGGTCGGTATCCTGGAATTGACCCTGCTCGGCGACCAGGGCGTGAGCGTGCTCAATCTGGGCGGAAGCGCCTATCTCGGCATCGAATTTACGTTGGAGGTAACGCAGTGAATGATATGAATGTATGCCCAAAATGCGCCGCTCCCGTGCTGTGGGTCACGCGCGGCGACCGCGAAAAAGCCTTTTGCCGCTGCAACCCCTACGGGCCGGTGATGGAGCGTCCCCTGCCGCCGCCGCCGACCGATCTCCCTGACGCGGGGATCATCGGCCTGGAGCTATTCGACATCCCCGGCCTGAACCGGGAAACGGTGGGCGCGCTGGTGGGCATAGGCATTACGACCTTCGCGGATGTGCGCGCCGCCACCGATGAAACGTTATTGGCCGTACCCGGCATAGGCCCGGTGCGCCTCGCCAAAATCAAAGAATTTATCCGTAGGGGCGCGGTCCCCGCGCCCGATACCACAGGAGGTAACGAATGACCGCAGCCGCAGTACAAATTACCAGCGTCTCGTTTCGAGGCGTGCAAATCCTGGCGGTGGATGCGAATGGCTATCCCACCGTCGAAAGCGCCACGGAGTATAGTGGCATCCGCATTATGGGCGCCAAGTCCCTCACCCTCAACATCCCCGACTGGCAACGCCTGACCGCCACCGGCGATGACCGCGTGTTGGCGCAGTTTGTCCTGCCGGCGCAGGAAGGCGTCACCGGCGAGTTGCGCGTGGGCGCGCTGGATATGACCGCCGAAGCCCTGGTTAGCGGGATCAACGTCAAAACGGTGGGAGAGTCTAAGGTCTTACCGATGGCGACAGAACAGGCCGACCTGCCCGATATGTGGCTGTTGGCCTGGCGCGAGGCGAAGAGCGTCGTCTCCGGCGACTCCGGGCGCGGCCATTATGAGTGGGTGCTGATGCGCGCTAAACTGACGCCGCTGGGCGGCGAGTGGGGCGAGCGCGCCACCGAAGAACGCCGCTATATGGTCACGGCGCAGGTGACGAGCAAATGGCCGTGGGGTGAGGCGTTGGTGTTTGCGACCGATGGCTGCACCGAGATGCAACTGGCTTACGGCGCATCCGAGTATGTGCCGCGCCTGAGCGCCTTTGAGGGCACCGGGGCCGCCGTGCTGTTCTCCCTGGTAGGTAAAACCGCCGTGAGCACCGACAAGATGACGGTCTACAACAACGGGACGGAGGTCGTGGCCGCCTTGACCAAAGCGGTCGGCAGCCTGACCTTCGACGTAGCGCCTGCTGATGGCGCTAAAATCGTCTTGTTCGCCGAGGTCGCCAGCTAATGCCCGCGCAGACCGTGAGCCTGAGCAACGGGCAAACTCTCACCGTGCATCCCGTGCCCCCCTTCGCAATGACCGCCATTGCGCGTAGCCTGCCAGCCAACACGCCGGAAGCGCAGGCCGCGCGCGAGCGATTGATGCAGGAAGCGGCCTGGCTGATGGCGTTGCCGGGAGTCAGTGTTCCGCAGGATTGGGCATTCCCGCGCGGCCTGAGCTACGCGGGAATCCAGTCCCGCGAGGGGGACGAGGGGCGGCTACTGGACTACATCGAGTATGGCCTGCTCCTCACCCCCGCCGACATCCAGTCCGTGCAAGTGGCGATGTATGGGACGGCCTTGACGGAGGACGACATCGGCGCCGCCGAGGATACGTTTCCGGCTGACGGCGGACGGGACACCGCTCTCCCCGATCCCGTCGCCGCCGGATGAGCCGGACATCCGGGCGGACGTATCATTTGAGGAATTGGGCGCGGCGCGCGCCTGGGGGCTATCCCCATCCGCGTGGTATGCCGAACCCCGGTGGGCGCGCGCCGCGATGGTGGCACACAACCGCCTGCGCGCGCGCCTGGACTACTGGCCGGGAGAATGGCGACAAGGGCGCGGCCTGCCCGCGCCGGAAATAAGCCGGGGATAGCGCTACTACCTGACGTGAATGAACTATGGAAACTAAACCCTTAGACTTCAACGGCGTCCTACTACAGGAAATTCGCCAGCTTCAGACTGGCCTGGCGCAAATCGCCACAGAAAACGAGCACATCCTGAAGGGGATGGCGCGCATTGAAGCGCGCATCGAGAAAATGGAGGCGCGGGACGATACGCACCAGCAGGCCATCGAAGGACTACGGCTGGATGTACACCGGCAGGACGCGGCGCTCACCGCCACATCGGGCACAGCCCTGGACACCCAACGCCGCGCACAGATGTTAGAACGGCAGTATCAGGGGTTGAGCGATAGCTACATGCAAATCAACCGGCGCACCCTAGCAATAGAAAAGCGGGTAGACGCGCAGGCTGAGACGATGACTACGATGAAGGCGCAGTGCGAAGGCGCTATGGATACGCTCCTGGAGCGCGCGGAAGCCGTGCTGCGCGAGTGGGAGCCGTGGCTCAAGGGCATCCGCTGGGTGCTGGTGGGCGTCCTGGCGGTGGGCGTAGGGGCACTGGCCCTCTGGCTGTTCAAAGACCTGGCGGCCAGCATCCTGGCCGGGGGGATTTGATGGACTCCGAAACCCTGTTGGCTGAGAATACCACACTAGCGGCGCGGGTGCGCGAATTAGAGCAGGAACTCCGTATCGCGCGGGAAACTCTGGAAACCTTGACCAACGTGGGGCAAATGGTAGGACGCTGGTCGGCAGATGAGGCGCGCCGCGCTCTACAGCGGATGGCCGCCTTGCATCCTCCCACGCCAGCCGCGCCGCCCTTCAACGAGGGATTACCGTAGGGGCGCGGTCTCCGCGTCCATTGCCGCGTAGGATAGTTCGCGGCATCATTTACGCACACAATGATCACCTATGGCTGACAAAACCGTTGCTGTTACCCTAAAAATCAAAACTGATACTGCCTCCACAGAGGCGGCGAAAAAAGCCGCTGCCGGTGTGGGCGATGCGGCCAAAAAGAGCGCGGACGCGGCTGCCGCTTCGATGAAGCGGCTTAGTACGCAGATGACGCAACTGGCAGAGGCTTCTGAAAAATTTAGCAGTATCGGCGCTGCCGTCGCGGGTATCGGCGCCGCTATCACCGGGCCATTGCTGCTGGCCGCCAACTCGTATGTGCAATCGGCGGGGCGCGCTGAGGCGCAGTCGCGGCGCTGGCTTACGGCTCAAGAGCGGCTCGCTAAGGCCGGGCAGGATGTGGGGCGCGTCGTGGCGCAGGAGGCGCTTCCCTATCTGGAAAAGGCCGCCGATCTCGCCGAGAAAGCGGCGCGATTTGCCGAGGAACATCCAGAGGCCATCAAGGCCGCGTTGGAAATCGGCACAGTGGTCGCCGGGCTAGGGGCGGCCATGGTGACGGTGGGGCAACTCGCGGGCACGGCAGCACGGATCGGGCAACTGTACGCCACTGTTGCTGGGGCTAAGGCGGCCGGGGCAGCGGGGGCCGGCGCCGCCGCCGCAGGCGCGGGGGCAGTGGGCACGGCGGCGGCTATCGGCGGCACGGTGGTGGGTGGTCTGGGCGCGGGCTTCCTGGGCTATGAGGCGCTGGCTAAGACCGGTCTAGGGCAATCCCTGGGAATGGAATCCGGCACAGCGGGCAAGGCGCTCTCCCTGGTTGCCTATGGCCTGGGCAGTCTGGTGGGCAAGGGCGATGAGGCGTTCCGCGCGGTAGGCGAGTGGACGGGGCAGTTGGAGAAGACCGCTGATGCCGCGCGCGAGGCCGCCAGTGTGACCGGCCCAACCTCGTTGCAAGACCTGGTG
>Ga0116142_10004336_pt1 | contig 13608 bp, 11 predicted proteins | sample AD_UKC033_MetaG_FD_89785 | JGI IMG/M metagenome (GOLD analysis project Ga0116142, IMG submission 89785) | Active sludge microbial communities of municipal wastewater-treating anaerobic digesters from USA - AD_UKC033_MetaG | ecosystem: Engineered > Bioreactor > Anaerobic > Digestate | place: USA... | reverse complement strand
ATCGCGCTCGTCAGCGTCGTCTTCCCGTGGTCCACGTGACCGATGGTCCCCACGTTTACGTGCGGCTTCGTTCGCTCGAATTTCGCCTTAGCCATGTCCTATTCCTCTTGCTCTGTGCCGCGTCCCAACGCGATGCGGCGCGGCCCGGTGGACGTTTCTCCTCACCTTGCGAAAGCGTTTCAACCTGGTCGAAACGCGTTCCTGCATATACTGGAGCCCACGACCAGAATCGAACTGGTGACCCCTTCCTTACCATGGAAGTGCTCTACCGACTGAGCTACGCGGGCCCGGCGAAGCGCGCATGGAGCGGGAAACGGGGCTCGAACCCGCGACCCTCAGCTTGGAAGGCTGACGCTCTACCAACTGAGCTATTCCCGCACGGCGTAACCTCGCGCCGAAAACAGCGTCCTACGCTCGACAATATCTTACATGGTGGTGGGTCGTGGATTCGAACCACGGTAGGCGCTAGCCAACGGGTTTACAGCCCGTCCCCTTTAGCCACTCGGGCAACCCACCATACGATGGTTTCAACTGTATCGGGGTTCGGAGCCCTTCACAAGCCTGGAGCTGGCGAAGGGAATCGAACCCCCGACCTGCTGATTACAAGTCAGCTGCTCTGCCAACTGAGCTACGCCAGCCCGGCGAAGCTACAAAAATAACTGCCGTCTGCTCGCAGACGGCACAGTTACCCTAGCAAAAATTCGGCGGCATTGTCAAGGAGAACGACGAATTCCAGTTGTCCTACCGGGGCTCAGCGGCCCGCGCGGCGCGGGCGCGCCGATACTCGCGGCGGCCGTACGCCCCGCCGCAGCCTCAGATGCCGCGGGCCAGGGCCTTGCGCAACAGCGGCTCGAAGCCGCTCAGCGCCATCTTTGCCGTGATGCGCGCGGGCCCGGCTTCGATGGTGTAGACGAATTCCAGGCCGATTTCCGAGCGGAGCGCGCGGGCCAGCGCGTCGCCCGCCATCGCAAGCAGCCCGGCCAAGCGATCAATGTCCGCGGTCGTGCTGGTGTCGCGGCAATCCAGTACGAGGGACATGCGAATCGCGTCGTCGCTGGCGAGGTCCGCCGTGAACCGCAGCGAGGCGACGCCCGGCCAGACCTCGATCAGCGGGTCCAGCGCCGTCATGCCCGCCGACATGTGCGACCCGCTGATCGCGCCATGCAGCTCGTATAGCACGCCGTTACGATTGTCCGCCGATATCTCGAGCAAATGCGCGCCGGTCGCCGCGACCGCGCTGACGGGATGATAATCCGGCCAGTGCGCCATCGCGCCGGAGGCCACATGGTCGGCAATGCGCACAAAACCTTCAGCAGTCATGGCGCCCGCGGCGCCGCGCACCGCGCGGGGAGGCTGCCAGATCACCGGGTAGGCCGCTTTGAAGAAGTCGGAATCGTTGAGCACGCCCGCGAAATTCGGCCCGTCCGGGTTCTCCTTCGCAAACAACAGAACGTCCAGAAGGCCTACCGTGTTCTGATGCACGAGAAACGTGAACTCGACCGGGAGATAGTGGACCCAATCCAGACGTTGCGAACGGGGCGCGACCGAACTCAGCCGCGGCATGGCGGGTATTACACGCAGCACCTCCGGCGCAAGACGGGAGACGTAGGACTGCACCCGTTCTGGGCAGCACACAATACGCGCGGCCGTGTTCGGCGTGACGAAAGCCTCATGATTGAGCGCAGTCGTCCCCCGATGGAATACGGACCGATACGTCAGCCAGCCCGCCACCATGGCCGCCAGAACCACAACGCCGACGGTGTACGCCTTGCGCAACTGCACGACAACCCTCCTGAAACACGCGCCGGGAAGCCTCTTGCCCTGCAAAAGTTCCCGTCGCTACGATTATACCCGAGGCTGCACGGTGGCTTCGGCGTGTCCGCGATGTCGCTCCGGGTTGCCGGGCGGGCCGGTCGTCTCCTTCCTGTCAAGAGAGAGCCCCGTGCCAAGATTGCCTTGTGAAATGCTGGAAACGGCGCGAAAAGGGCCGGGAATTGTAACCCGCCTTACAGTTTTTTCGTTTCGAGACGCCCAGTATGTAATATAATTCCTGTGGAGAATGTAGCGTCTTAGGCAGCGAGCCACGGAGTTTGACAGCGCTTCTGAACGGGCATTCATGAGATCATCCCGGCCATTTTATTGAGTGTGTGTACATCGCCCGGAACACAGGAGCGCGGGAACTGTGGCTGTTTATCAGTATGTCGCCGTCGCCGTCAATAAGCACGGACACACGGAACACGGGACCATCCTGGCCCGTGACAAGCTCGACGCTTTTGACAAGTTAAAGGGCCGAGATCTGACGGATATAAGTCTGAAACGCGTCCGGGGCTGGAGCGCGTTCCTCGGCAAACTCACAGCGACCATCCGCTGAGTCCAAGGTCGTCCTCTTACGGGTCATGGCGGGGCACGGCCAGCGCCGCCGCCAGGACATCCACCTCGAGAGCGCCCGCGCGGCGCAGCGTGGCGGCGCATTCCGTCACCGTGCTGTTCGTTGTGACCACATCGTCCACCAGCAGCACCCGCTTGCCCCCACATGCGTCGCCCAGCACCGCGAACGCGCCCCGCACGTTTGCCCGGCGCTGCTTCTCATCCAAGCGGCTCTGCGTGCGCGTGGGACGAATCCGCTTGAGCGACGTGTCGAGTCTTGCGCGCGGAAAGACCGGCAGCACCCGCTCCGCCAGGAGGAACGACTGATTATAGCCGCGAAGCCGGTGTCGCACCCGGTGGAGCGGCACCGGCACGACCAAGTCATAGCGGTCCCGCTCCATCTCACGCTCGGCGAATTCGACGAGCAGTTGTCCGAGCGACCCGGCCAAGTGGGGTCGATCCCGGAACTTGAAGCGTTTGATGGTCTCGGCGATAGCGGCGTCGTAATATGCCGCGCCGAAAAGCCGCCGGATGTGGCGATTCGGGCGTTCCCGGCACGCCGCGCAGGGAAAATTCGAGCGCGTGCCGAATCCCACCGCGCCCGGATGCGGCCGCCCGCACAGCGTGCAGAAGGGTCGCGCAATCCGTGGGCTCATTTCCCAGCATGTCGGGCAAAACAGCGTGTTCTCCTCGGTCAGCAGCCGTAAACCGCACTGTTGACAATAGATCGGCAAGAACAAATTCTTCAGTGCGAGGCCCCAACCGTCCAACCAACCACGCGCGCCACGTGCGGCGCGCGTCGCCTCTTGGGTCTGCATTTCACCTTCCGCTTCACACATCCTTATCCACTCGACGTCCTATCCCGGTCCGCGCGCGCCCGCTGTCAAGAGGACGGGTTTCGCCGCGGTCTTTCATTCCCGCGCCGCGCGGAAATTTGACTGTGTTCCGCGCTCAATGGTACACTGTGGTTCTTCGTAGCGCCACCGGCGACCGTCCACCTGACGTCCCGCCCCGTGGCGCGTGCGTTTTCAGCGACCCCATCGTCTAGTCTGGCCTAGGACACCAGCCTTTCACGCTGGCGACACGGGTTCAAATCCCGTTGGGGTCGCCATTCGTCCTTCCCCCCGAATTCGCCCGAAAAAGCGCCATTATCCAATGAATCCGGGCTCTTTTGTTGGGAGGACGCTGCCTGAGTAGCATTGGGGTCTTCTGGTGCGATCTTGACAGCGGCGGACAGATTATGATGCGACAAGCCCCTATCGAGTGCAACGTCTCGCCGGGCCGCTTCCCGCCGTTCCAAGGACGGTAGCCCATCGACCGTCGCGCGCATGTCGTCAAGGTCCGGGCGAATTCAGCACTTCGTGGCCAGTTTCAGATCAGAATGCCGCATGAGCCCTCGTAGCACTTGCGACGGGGTTCCCGATCTTGCATGGCGCGTGGCGAAGGTGGGGAACCGATACAGCCGGCGGACCATGTGTTACACGCAGCAAGAGCAGCCCGGCGAAATGTCTCGCTATGAGGCCCTCGACCCTGCCACGCGGCACCGCGTCCGCATGACGCTCGTGCGCCAGAAACACGAGGCGCGTTACGCGCCGCTCATGAATCAACACTGCGAATCGCTCCATGCGGGCGACGTTCCCCTCGCGAAGAGTGTCGAGGTGCCGGAACGTATAAGCGACTTCTTCGCGTGGGATGTTCCCAAGAAGGCACTAAAGGACTACGTACTGACCTTGCGCATCGAGACAACGCCGGACGCGGCCGCGGGCGACCGTGCAAGTGTCGAGCAATGGCGCAACTGCGGCAGTCGGGGCACGATTGTAGGCGAAGTATGGCTCATGCGGAAATAGGGATCAGCCGCCCGCGGCGATCTTCCGCGTGGAGCGACAAATCTTCGTTCACTTCTTGTGGCGTTGGCGTCTGAATCCCTGAACGCTGCGGGACAGGGTCACTTTCCTAAGAGGAAGACGTGTGAAGCGACCATGGAATCCGCGGACTACCACTCAGAGAGAGTATCTTCTATAATGAACAGGGGTGGGAAATGAAGCCGCGTCCGCTGGAGCGTTTGCCAAGGAGGCGCACGACATGCGTAATCCGCCGCGTATTCTCAGCATTGAAGATGAAGCCACGGTGCGCCGGAGCATGATGGTGTATCTGTCTGACAGTGGTTACGAGGTTCTTGAAGCAGAGAACGGCCGCATTGGCCTTGAGCGCATTCTTACCGATCAACCCGACCTGATTCTCTGCGACCTGCGCATGCCGGAAGTGGACGGTTTAAAAGTCCTGGACGAAGTCAAACGCCTCATGCCGGACACCCCTTTCATAGTTGTATCCGGGACCGGCGACATGCGCGACGTGATTCAGGCCTTGCGCCTGGGCGCATGGGACTACCTGATGAAGCCCATCGAAGATATGGGCGTGCTTGATCACGCCGTGACGCGGGCACTCCAGCAGGCCCGGCTTATTCAACAGAACCAGCGCTACCATGAGGAGCTTGTGGCCACCAACCGCCGCTTACAGCAGAGTCTCCAACAGCTTCAGGAGGATGAAACCGCCGCGCGTAACATTCAATTCCAGTTGCTTCCGCAGCACCCATGGGCAGTGGATGACCTCGTGTTTGACTATTTCATCCGGACATCGGCGTTTCTCAGCGGGGATTTCCTGGACTATTTCCGGATAGATGATTCGCGATTGGGTCTCTACGTGGCGGACGTATCCGGGCATGGAGCCTCCTCGGCTTTTGTGACCGTGTTGCTTAAGAGCACCGTCAGCCGCTTGTTGAACGAATACCGCGAGTTCAAGATTCAAACCGTGCTGCTCCCTGATCGTGTTTTGAGTCTTATTAACGATGCCATTGTGGAACGGCAGTTTAACAAGTATCTGACCATGTTCTACGCAGTAGTGGACACGGCAGCGGGTATCGTGAAGTATTGTAATGCGGGGCACTTCCCCTACCCCATCTACCACGACGGACACGCCGCCCGTTTTCTCGAGGACCGAAATCTCCCGGTGGGCCTATTCGACGGTTCAACGTATGCCACCAAGGAACTCGCCTTTCAGGGACCGTTTACGCTGACCATGTTCTCGGACGGTGTACTGGAGGTCTTGCCGTCGGACCTGATTCCAGAGAAGGAAGCGCTCCTGCTTTCGCGGATGAACGCCGGAGATCCCGATGTTGAAATGCTGGTGGAGACACTGGGTCTGACGCAACAGGATCAAGTTCCCGACGACATTACTCTTCTGCAACTCAGAAAAGGAGGCTGACGATGGATACGGGGAACGTCCTGTATGCGCGGCAGGGGAATGTTGTCGTGCTCAGGTTTGTGGGGAAATTGGGTTTTGCAGAAAGCGGATCTCGGAGCACTACGGCGGCGCTAAACGCATTTCTGAAACAACTCTTCGAGGCTAAGGACTTTGAAAACATTCTGCTCGACTTGACAGAAGCCACGAGCATCGACAGCACGACTCTCGGTCTGATGGCGAAGATTACAAAGTTCAGCATGGAGCATTTCGGGCGCAAGACGATGATTCTGTCGATGAATGAGAATATAGACCGTATTCTCGAAAGTGTGGGATTTGACCGAGTGTTTGTCATGGTTCACGAAGCGGCGAGTCCCTGTCCGGACATGATTGCCTTGCCGGCGGCAAACGATTCGGATCGCGAATGGATTTCCACAGTCCTGACCGCGCACCAAGAGTTGTGCAGATTGAACGAAAGAAACTACGCGACCTTCAAGTGCTTAGTGGAGATGCTCGAGAAGGAAACCGCGGCCGCAATTTGACAGCAAGCTGCGAGGCTGGCGCTGCGGCATTCGCCCCAGGCTTCATGGTCGTCCTTATGATTGGCTTTCAGCGATGACGGCGCGCAGGAATAGCGCGAGTTCATCATAAGCCTCCCGCAATGGCTGAATAAGACCGTGGGCCTTGTCAAATTCTTTCCTGATTGCCATTTCCTCAAGTTCTAGAGCGATTGCCGCGAGCTTCTGTGCCTTGATGGACATGGCCCCGTTCTTGAGCGCATGCGCCTGAAATCCCATCTGCTCCGCATCGGACGTTTCGACGGCAGCGAGAAGTCTTTCGATCCGAGGATCGTTATCTTTCAAGAAAGCGGTGATCAATTCCTGAAGGAAGGTGACATCCTTGCCCGAATACTCCTGTAGATACTGTATTTGCACGGGGAGAGCATCCGAACCCGCCTCGGCGGGCGGCACGCTTGGGGGCGTCCTATCCGGTGCGAGCCGAGGAGGGGTTTGGGCCTCCAGCCAGCATTGCAGCGCGGCATAGAGATGCGTTCGAGTAACAGGTTTGGCGAGAAAGTCGTCCATGCCCGCGTTCAAGCACCGCTCACGATCTCCTTCCATCGCAGATGCGGTCATGGCGATTACCGGCGTGTGTTTGCGTGATCCTTGCAGTTCACGAATTCTTCGCGTGGTCTCATATCCATCCATTTCAGGCATCTGGCAGTCCATGAGGATCAAGTCGTAGTCCGTTTGGGACAGTTTTTCGAGGACTTCGCGTCCATTCGATGCGATGTCGCAAGGATAACCGGCGCGTACGAGTAACTGTTGCATGACTTTTTGGTTAGGGACAACGTCCTCGGCCACCAAGATGCGGACGCGTGAACGCATCTTCCGGTCAACGGTGGCTTCGGTCACAAACCTCGAGGGCTCCTGTTTCCGCTGTTTGTGTGAAAGCACCATCATCAGGCAGTCCAGCAGCATGGACTGTTTGAGCGGCTTACACAAGGCGCCTTCAAAACCGATCCGGGCGAGGTCCTGCATGCTCTTTCGGGTTCCCACTGAGGTCAGCAGGACCACTGAAATGTGCGACAGCAGAGGGTCTGCCTTAATGATCTGCGCGAAGGTTTCACCGTCCATTTCCGGCATCTGCCCGTCGACCAGCGCGAGACGGACAGCCTGCCCCGCGTGGTCTGTGTGCCGTAGAAGGGCGAGGGCCTCCTGTCCAGATGCGGCTTCCAGGACGTGGCAGCCCCACCGTTCCAGATAGTTGTGCAGGATTCGGCGATTGGTCTGGTTGTCATCCACGACCAGTACGCGGAGTCCTTGCAATTCCACCGGCTCCATTTCGCCCTCCTTAGGTAGTCCTTCCTGAGTTTCCGGCAAAGGGATGCAGAACCAGAAGGTGGACCCGGAACCGGTTTGGCTTTCTACGCCGATCTGACCGCCCATCAGTTCGACGAGCCGGCGGCAAATCGCGAGTCCGAGGCCCGTGCCGCCAAACTTGCGTGTCATGGAAGAATCCATTTGGGTGAAGGGTTGGAACAGTTGGTGGATGCGCTCCGCTGGAATGCCCATGCCGGTGTCGCTCACTTCGAATCGAATCAAGGTTTCAGATCTTGCCTCTTCCGGCGGTTGCGGCAAGACGCGCAGGATCACCTCGCCCTGACTGGTAAACTTGACGGCGTTGTGAAGAAGGTTCAACAGGACTTGCCGCAGTCTTCCGGGATCCCCCATCACCCATGCTGGAGTTGAGGGATCAATCAACACGCCCAGTTCCAGGTGTTTGGCGTCGGCCTGTTGCGCGACGGCGTCTACGGCGCGCTCGATATGTTCCCGGAAGGAGAATGGGATGCATTCGAATTCCATCCTGCCCGACTCGATCTTTGAAAAATCGAGGATATCATTCAGGATGCTCAAGAGCGCTTCGCCGGAGTACCGGATCGTCTCCACGAAGTCGCGCTGCTCCGCAGTCAGATCGGTATCGCAAAGAAGGTCAGCCATGCCGATGATGGCGTTCATCGGGGTACGGATTTCATGAGACATGTTGGCCAAAAATATGCCTTTTGCCTGATTTGCCGCTTCGGCGGCCTCCTTGGCATCCTCCAGTCTGGCGAGGCTCTGCTCGAGTTGGCGGTTCACCCCCAGGAGGTGTTCGCGATACTCGCGGTTCTGCAACATGAGCCCGGCGCGATCGAGGGCCTTCTTGATGGAATCTTCAAGAACCGCCATGTCCTGAATGGGCTTTGTAATGTAATCCCACGCGCCGAGACGCAACGACTGTACGGCATCCTGCACGTCGCCGGCGCCGGAAACCACGATAACGGGCGTGTCGGGCAGGAAGTTCCTGATTTCGGCTATCACGTTCAAACCGTCCAGTTCGGGCATACGCAGGTCGCATAGGACAACGTCGGGTTGGTCGATCAGAACACGTTCGAGGCCGATGCGCCCATTCTCTGCCTCCACCACCTCATAGCCGCTGTCCGTCAGATACGTCGCGATGCTGTGGCGAATCGTGTCCACATCTTCAATAGTGAGAATTCGCGGCGGAGTATGCATGGCTGATTTCCTATGGTGTCAACAGGGCGCGCACCAGATCCGTCAGCGGGCGCAGGTCCGAGAGGGGTTTGCGAAAGAGTGCCTTCTCCGTGATCCCGATGGCGCGCAGGTCGTCGGTGAGCCCGTAGCTTAGTGACCCGGTATGAATGAGGAAATGTAATTCGGGCAGACGCGCGTGCAGAGCGAGAATGGCGTCGTGGCCGTCCATTCCCGGCAGTCGCATGTCCATGATGCACACCCCGGGCCGGCAGCCGCGGTCCAAGGATGCTATGGCCTCTTCGGCGCTTGCGGCGCACAGAACGTTCAAACCGTCATCCTCCAGATACGCGCCCAGCGTGGTACGCACCGTGATTTCATCATCGACGAGTAACACAGTTCTCATGGCTCGCTATCCTTCCGCCCGGAACGGCAGCCGGATAATAAACCGGCTTCCCTCGCCCGGACCCGATTCGACGCTCATCGTGCCTTTGTGCTGCCGCGTGATGATGAAGTACGACACTGACAGTCCCAAGCCCGTTCCCACGCCGACTTCTTTGGTTGTGAAGAAAGGTTCGAACGCACGTCGGCGGATGGTTTCATCCATGCCGGGCCCATTATCCGACACCTCGATACGGAGGTGACGGGGCTCTCTGGCCAGGCGGACGGTGATGACCGGCGCAATGGTTTTGTCCCGTGTCGCCAAGGCCTGCGCGGCGTTCTTTACCAGGTTCAGTAGAACCTGCTCGATCTTTGTCTTGTCACACTGGACCGGGGGAAGATTCGACTCGAAGTCCCGAACGATCTGGATGTTTCGGAAATCGTATTGCTTCTTAAGATCATAGTCGTTGGCGGCAAGCCGAAGGACCGTTTCAACGGCCTCACCCAAGTCCACGGACGCCATCTGAGATGTACTTCTGCGGCTGAAAGCAAGCATGTCAGAGACGATCCGGGCGGCGCGCGCGCCGTCGGAACGGATTCCTGCGACGAATTCGAGGATCCCGCGCTCCCGGAGGTACTGGTGCACCAGCCCGAGATCTATGCCGAGCGCCTGCGCCACTTCGACATTCTTGGCCAAGTCCAGCGACGTGCGGCGTTCAATATTCTGGCAGGCCTGCAGGATGCCGCCAAGCGGATTGTTGATCTCATGGGCCATGCCGGCTGCCAACCCGCCTACCGACATCATCTTTTCGGTTTGCACCATCATTTCCTCGATTTGCACGCGGCTGGTGACGTCATCAAGCCGGAGCACGGCGCCCTGGGTGCCGTTCGCGATCAGCGGGTATACCATGAGGTCGTAGAATCGCATGTCTTGTTCCGAATTGCGCGCGCCGAAACGTTCGTTCTCCAGAGCCTGGCCTTCCCGAATAGCGGCGCGCACCTTCTCGAGTTGACCCTGCAATTGCGGGAGTACGTCGCCGAAGTCGCGGCCTTTCACATCCGCTTCCTCCATTCCAGTCAGCCGGGCAGCCTCGCGATTCCAGTGGGTGACGGCGCCGTCGAGGTCGATGCCTACAAGAACGGAGGGCATCGAATTCACCACGTTCTGGAGGTAGGCACGCATGTGTCTTATGGCGTCTTCAGTGCGCCGTCGCTGAAGTATCCGCCACATGCCCTCCATGAGAAGCGTTAGTTGACGAGTATCGGATTCGTCATAGGGTTCGTCTTTGTTGCCGACACCGGCCACGGCGACAATGCGCCCCTCGTCCATCACGGGAATGTTCATGTGCCGCAAGATCGGCACATGACCTTCGGGGAAGCCCTTCTTGAGGGGACTGGGCACTGTATAATCATTGGTAATCACCGGTCTGCGCTGGCGGACCGCCTCGCCCCAGAGGCCGGTATCTCTTACGGGATAGACGATCGGCTTCTCCTGAACGGTGCATTGCGACATGGCGCTACGCGACCACGAGTACATGGTCAGCACGCTCTCATCCTCGTTCATAAACGCTAGATAACCAATCTTGCTTTTTGTGAGCCGCACAGCCTCTTCCAGTGCGAAATCGGTGAGTTCCTTCATGGAAGCCCGGGTCATCTGATTCAGCCTCAGGAGCGCATCCAAACGCTGTTCGTCCAAATATCGCGCTTCTTCCGCGCGTTTTCGATCCGTAATATCCCGCAATGTCTCCACGGCGCCGATCACATCGCCCTCCGGCCCCCGGATCACCGCGGCCATGAAATACAACCACCGGCCTGCGTCTCCCAAATTTGGGAAGAAGTCAGTTGCTTCATACGCCCCTTCCACCAGTTCTGACGGTGTTACCTTGCTTCCATACCACTGCCGCATCTGTTCCCGCTCGCCCTCCAATAACAAGTCCGCCAGGCATGGCCGCTCTGAAGGGTAGAAGGCCCGCCATTGCTGGGAAGTGCCGAGCATCGTTTCAGCCTTGATTCCCGTGTATTCCTCCAGAGGTCTATTCCATGAAATCACGCTATGGTCGCGATCGATCACAAATTGCGCTACGGGGCTTCCATGCAAAATCGCCTGCAGGCGGCTTTCGCTCTCCCGCAGGGCTTGTTCCACCCGCGCCCGGTGCTGCACTTCTTCCACAAGCGCCCTGTTGGATTCTTCCACCTCCCGTGTCCTTTGCTGTACCCGTTGCTCCAGCCCCCTATTGGCTCGTTCGAGGTCTTCTTGAGCAGCATCCCGGACACGTTCCAGGTGATGCACCACACGCGCGACGCCCGCAATGATGGCGCCTATCAGTACGATTCGGATCAAAACAAACACCGAGGTGCCAGATTCCGAGGTGTAGAATCCGGCTTGCTCACCGGCCAGACGCAGCCAGCCCAGCACTACGAGCATGATTACGGTTAAGGGAAAGAGCAGGCGCATGATCAGCCCGGCGGCTCCTCCACTTGTGACCAGTTGCATCCAGCCGCGGTTCGTACGCATGAAGAGTATGCCCGTTGAAAGTACGAGGAAAGCAGCGGAAGTGTGGATTGCCATCGCTGTGTACCGATGGGTGTATCCTACGAGCGAGGAAACCCCATAGAGATATCCGGTGAACGGCAGCATGGCGATGCCAAAGGCGGTTAGCGCGAGGAATTCTGAGGGCCGGAACCAGCGAGTATGCCCAAAATCGGCCAGGAGCAGCGCCAGGCCAAGGAGTACAAAATTCGCCGCGCTATTGGGCGCCATGCGTCCCGGGTGCGAGGTTTGAACGGCGCTTTGGCTGTCGCGGAACAAGGCCTCGTCTATGCCCAGAGGAATATTGGAGACATATTCCGCGAGCGTGAGCAGGCCAAGCATCAGGGCCAGCAATGCGCAGGCGCGCCCCATCGTGGTCCTGAGCGGCGTTGTGGGAGGGTCTTCTCGAAGCAGCCACAGTGCGATTCCCGATAGAAGGAATGCAATGGCCGTATTGGCCTTCATTGCAACATAATCTGGCAGGATATTCGTGAGTTCCGTAATGTCGCCGACCCAGCCAATAAGCACCATCCCGCCTACCAGCGCCACAATCATGCCCGCGCCGCGCGATACGATCCGAAAGCGCTGAATCAGCTTGTCCTGGCTTGCCCTATTCATTCCGGACCTCCTGAGGCGATCTCCGGCGCTTTGTCCACCGAAGACGTCTCCCCATGTTGGCTCGATCCTTCAACTGCCGGGCGCTGGGTATCTGGGGACCGGGGCATTACGGGAAGAGTAAAATGAAAGCAGGATCCGCGTCCCTCTTCGCTTTCAAATCCCACCGTGCCGCCATGCATCTCGACAAAATCCTTCACGATGGCCAATCCAAGACCGATCCCTCGTTTTCTGAATTCATAGTATCCGGAGGAGTGATGCATGACATCGAGGGTTGCGAAGAGCCGCTCAAACATGTGCGGTTTGTCCGCGTTCGAGATGCCTATGCCCGGGTCCTTCACGGACACCCGTATCGCACCTGAACCCTCCCGGCATACGCGGACCTCTATATTTCGGCCGTCGGGGGTAAACTTTATGGCGTTCATCAACAGATTGGCCAGAGCATCGCTGATCTTGCCCCGGTCTACTGAGATCTCCGGAAGGTTGGGTTCGATCTCGGCCTGGATCCGCTGTGACCGAAGCCCGGCGAAGGGTGCAACGCCGCTCATAGTGTCATGAACGAGAACGCCCAAATCCGAGCATTCGCGTTGGAGTTCCTTATCGTACTTGTCCTCCCGGCTCGCTTTTAGTACTTCCTCGACGATGCGCCAGAGCCGCTGCGCAGCGGCGGACAGCCCGTCCACTATTTCCTGGACTTCCTGACTTTGCTGCGCCTTGAGCGAAAACAAGATCTCAAGGTTCAGAAAGATGAGGGACAGCGGGCTCCGCAATTCATGCGAAGTCATCGTGATAAACGCGGATTTCAATTGATCGAGTTCGCGGAGCTTTGCCGCAATGGCCGCCTGAACCTGAGCCTCCGTCTGCAAGTGAATCAGCCGTTCCGCGGAATGCATACGAACAAGCAGCTCTTCCATATCCAACGGTTTCGTCATGAAATCGTCCGCGCCGGCTGACATGCCCGCCACAAAATTCTCCTTGCCCGACCGGGACGTCATGAGGACAATAAACACGTAATGGCCCCGGTTGAGGAGCCGGGTTCGTCGGCAGACTTCCAGACCGTCCAAGCCCGGCATCATCCAATCCACCAGTAGCGTATCCAGCGACGGGTCCTCCTCTATCATCCTCAGCGCCTCCTCCCCGTCGCCGGCCAATCGGACTTCATGTCCCCACGCTTCAAGCTGGCGCTTGAGCAAAATCCGAATTACAGAATCATCATCCGCGATAAGGATCTTCATGGCCGCAAAATCCTCAATAGAAACCACATTGCACTACCCCGTTGCCCTCACATCCTCACTATAGCCCCCCCGACTCCATTTGGCAAGACGTTGAAATCCATATTGGTTATTAGATCATGGATGAGCGATAGATGCAACGATGCGCAAGCAGGGGAAGAGCGTCAATTGGCGGGCGTGGGGCCTTCTGTTCGCAGTACAGCGCGGAGCCGCT
>Ga0116142_10004328_pt1 | contig 13620 bp, 6 predicted proteins | sample AD_UKC033_MetaG_FD_89785 | JGI IMG/M metagenome (GOLD analysis project Ga0116142, IMG submission 89785) | Active sludge microbial communities of municipal wastewater-treating anaerobic digesters from USA - AD_UKC033_MetaG | ecosystem: Engineered > Bioreactor > Anaerobic > Digestate | place: USA... | reverse complement strand
GCTCGCCCGAGCGGGTCGAGGCATTGAGCGCTGGACGCAAGCCAGGCCGCATGATCCTCGCCACCGACAAGGGACGCGCGCAGGTGCTCGTCGACCGCGTCATCGCCCGTCTCGGCGCGACCGCGCCGCGCGGCTTCGTCGAGGCCTGTGGCATCGAGTTCCCGAGCAAGGATCCTGCCGCAGTGCCGGCGATCAGCGCGCAGTACGAGTCGAACGTGAAAGGCCTCTACATCGTCGGCGCGCTGGGCGGCTATCCGCTCATCAAGCAGGCGATGAACCAGGGCTACGAAGTCGTCGAATACATCTGCGGCGGCAACGTCGAACCGGCCGACACTCCCCTGCTCAAGGCCAAGTTTGCAGGCATCAGCGGCTTCCGCAGTGTCGACGAGGCGCTTGCTCGCATCCAGAAAAACGTGCCGGTGCTCTCGCACATCACGCCGCTGCAGATGCGCGAATTCATGCTCGACTCGGACATCCGCACGCCCGCGGACGGCGAGACGATCTTCGCACGCAACGACTACACCAACAGCTTCTATTCGATTGTCGAAGGCGACGTGCGCATCGTCATCGAAGGCCAATCGAGCCCGGTGATCCTCCGCCGCGGCGAATTCTTCGGCGAGATGGGCCTGATCTCCGGCCGCCGACGCACCGCGACCGTCATCGCAGGCCAGAACTGCATCCTCGTCGAGACGCCACGGCGCTCGATGAACCGCCTGATCGCTTCGGTGGAAGCCGTGCGCAGGGAGATCGACCGCGTGTTCATCGTGCGCGCGATCCAGTCGCGCTTCGCCCCCGAGGCGAGTATCGAGCAACTGAACGAGATGGCGGCCGGCGCGACCCTGCAACGCTACCGCGCCGGCGACAACGTGTTTCTGGAAGGCGAGGCCGGTGACTGCCTGCACCTCGTGCGTGTAGGTTCGCTGACGATCTCGCGCAACCTCGGCGGCAAGGATGTCGTGCTGACCTACGTCGCCGCCGGCAACTACGTCGGCGAGATGGCCCTGATGGGCGAAACAAGGCGCTCGGCGACAGCGCGTGCGGCCATCGCGACGGAGACGATCCGTCTCGATGGCGACACCTTCAAGCGCATGATCGATCGCATCCCCGCGTTGCGCCTGCGCCTGCAGAAGGAATACCGTCAGCGCACCGCCGCCAACCTCGCCATGCAGTCGACGCCGGAAGGCGGCGACATCATTTCGTTCCTGATGGCCCAAGGCGCCGGCGAGGCGACCGACATCCTGCTGATCGACGAATCGCTGTGCGTGCGTTGCGACAACTGCGAAAAGGCCTGCGCGGAAACCCACGGCGGCACCTCGCGCCTTGATCGCGAGGCCGGCCCGACCTTCGCCAACGTGCACGTACCGACCTCGTGCCGCCACTGCGAGCACCCGCACTGCATGAAGGACTGCCCACCCGACGCGCTGCGGCGCGCGCCGAACGGCGAGGTCTTCATTGCAGACAACTGCATCGGCTGCGGCAACTGCGAGCGCAATTGCCCGTACGGCGTCATCCACATGGCCAGCAAGCCGCCCAAGAAGCCCGGCCTGCTGCAGTGGCTGCTGTTCGGGCGCGGCCCCGGCCCGGGCGAAGCGCCCTACGACCCGGACGCGAAGAAGGACGGCCAAGCCAAGAAAGCCGTCAAATGCGACATGTGCAAGGACCAGTCCGGCGGCGCCGCCTGCGTGCGCGCCTGCCCGACCGGTGCGGCGATCCGCATCAGCCCCGAGGAGTTTCCGGCGTATGCACAGTCGAGGCGCTGAGGTAAAGGTGGCGACCATGGCGGTAACGCCTGCGCACAGCCGTTTTTTGCTTCGCAGGAGCCCCCTTGGGAGCCCCTTCAGGGGCGATGGGTCGATCGCCCCTGAAGGGGCTCCTGCAGAAGCGCTGCCCGCACTCCCCAGCTTTCGCTCCTGCTTCCACGCACCAAGAACAGCAAGCCAGGAGCGCCACCGTGCATGAGTCCATCCTGACCCACGCCCGCTCCCGCTACCTGTGGATCGCTCTCGCCCTGTGCGTGCTGTCGATCGGGTTCTACGTCTGGCACGACCCCGATCCGGTGCCGAACGGCGGCACCTGGCTCGGCTACACGCTCGGCACGATCGGTGCGCTGCTGATCGTCTGGCTGCTGCTGTTCGGCGTGCGCAAGCGTAGTTACTCGACGTCGCTCGGCTCGACGCGCGGCTGGCTGTCCGCACACATCTACCTCGGCACCGCGCTGATCCTCGTCGCCCTGCTTCACAGCGGCTTCCAGTTCGGCTGGAACCTGCACACGCTGGCACTCGTGCTGATGCTGTTGGTGATCTTCAGCGGCTTCTTCGGCGTCTACGCTTATCTGCGCTACCCGGCCCTGATGACGCGCAACCGCGAGAACGCGACGCGCGACGCCATGCTCGAGGAGATCGCCGAGATCGACCAGAACGCGCTCGCGCTCGCCGACGGCATCGCGCCGGAGATCCACGCGGTGGTACTGCGTTCGATCGAGAACACGCGCCTCGGCGGCGGCGTGTGGACGCAGTTGCGTGCGCGTGACGGCTCCGACCTCGCCATCGCGCGCATCCGCAGCGCGATCGCCGAACGCAGCACCCAGGTCGGCGCGCCTCCAGCGGGGCTGAAAGCCGGGCAGACGATCATCGCCATGGTCGATTTCCTCGCCGGCGGTGCCGACGACCGCCAGACCGAGGCACTGCGCAAGCTCATCGACATGCTCTCGCGCAAGCGCGCACTGGCCACGCGCGTCGCGCGCGACATCCAGTACCAGGCGATCATGGAGATCTGGCTGTACATCCACGTGCCGCTGTCGGTGACCCTGCTCGCCGCCCTGATCGGCCACATCGTTTCAGTGTTCTTCTACTGGTAGGCGCCCGGCAAGCCATGAGCCAGCCGAATCCGAACCCGATCGGACGCGAGGCAAGCCGATGCGCTGGCTGATCCGTCGCGTCCTCAAGAAGGGGAAGAGCTCCGTCTCGTATGAGGAGGACATCCACTACGGCGAGGTGCTGACGATCGGCCGCGCCGCCGACCAGGCGATCTTCCTGCCCGACCTGCGCGCGGCACTGAACCACGCGCGCGTGACCTCGCTTGGCGGCGGCCAATATCGCGTCGAGTCGCTGATCGTCGCCGGCATCCGCGTCGACGGCCAGATCACCTACGCGACCACGGTCGGTGCCGGCACGGCGATCGAACTGGGCTCGACGCGCATCACCCTGCTCGACACGCGCGGCGACTACGATGCCGCGGTCGAGGTGGCCGCGATCGACAAGAACGAACAGGCCGAGATGCTCGCCCGCCGCGGCAAGCCGACCACGCTCGCGCAGACCTGGCTCGGCAAGCGCTGGCCGTCGTGGCTCGGCTTCCTGCTCGTGCTCGGCCTGTTCCTCGTCCTGCCGATGGCCGGCCATTTCGTCCCGCCGCTCGGCAAGCTGCTCGCACATTCGCCGTTGCCGAGCGTCGGCGCGTGGAGCACCGGCGAACTCGATGCCGCCCATCGCCATTTCGGCGACGATTGCCGCAGTTGCCACCAGAATCCCTTCCTGATGGTGCGCGACAGCGCCTGCACGACCTGCCACGTGCGCACCAAAGCGCATGCCGACCCGATGGCGTTCAACCTGCCCGAACTAGGCGACACGCGCTGCGCGACCTGCCACAAGGACCACAATGGCAACCGCGGCATGGTCAGCACCGACCAAGGCCTGTGCGCCGACTGCCACCGCGACCTCAAGGCAAACACCCGGGGCGCGAGCTCGATCGCCGACATTGCTGATTTCGGTACCGCGCACCCGGAGTTCCACGTCAACCTGCCCGGCTGGGACATTGCCGGCAACTTCATGCCGAAGTCGATGCCGTGGTCGGCTGGGTTGAAGGAAAACTCCGGCCTCAAGTTCGACCATGCCGTGCACCTGAAGGCGGATGGCCTGAACACGCCGAACGGGCGCAAGGTGCTGGAGTGTGCGAGCTGCCACGTCACCGAACCGGGTGGCGCGGCGATGAAACCGATCGCCTTCGAGACGATGTGCCGCGAATGCCACGCGCTCGGTTTCGACACATTGGCACCGGACCGCCAGGTGCCGCATGCCGACGTGCCCGCCGTGGTCTACACGCTCGACGAGTTCTATGCGCGGCGCGCGCTCGAAGGCGGCTATGCCGACGCGCGTGCGCCGACCATCGTGCAGGAGCGCCGCCGACCCGGTTCGCCGCCGCTGTCGCGCCAGGAAACCGTCGAGGCGCTGGCCTGGGCGCGCGACCGTTCGCGCGAGGCGGCCCGCACCCTGTTCACCGGCAAGGCCTGCGTCACCTGCCACACGATTGCCGCGCCGAGTCCGAACAATCCCGAATGGAAGGTCGCACCGGTGCGTGTGGCCGGGCTCTGGTACGTCGATGCGAAGTTCAGCCACCAACGGCACGAGACGATGGCCTGCGTCGACTGCCATGCCGGAGCGGAAACCTCGAAGGGTGCGAATGATCTGCTGATTCCCGGCATCGACAACTGCCGCCAGTGCCATGGCGGAGCGCACGCGGCAGGCAAGGTGCAGAGCACCTGCATCGCCTGCCACGACTACCATCGGTTGCCGGGCCTGACCCTGGACACACCGACGACACGTTCGCCGGCAACCGGAAACAAGGCGCGATAGGCGACCGTGGGCCGCTGAGCTATCATCGCCCGCGGGGTACCGCCAGCCAGCTCGATGCTCGCTACGGGAGGACGGATGGGGATCGTGAGATTCGGCGCGTTGCTGATCGGGACATCGTTGCTGGCCGCGTGCGGCGGTGGCAGCAATACCGCCAGTACCGACGGGACATCGCCTGGACCCGGCACCGGCTCCGGTGACTCCGGGTGCTCGGGTTCGTGCGCAAACGCCAGTTCGTTCCTCACCGAAGACGACATCCGGCGCATCATCGCGCAGGCCGTCAACGAGGCGCAGGGCCAGAACCTGCCGGCGACGATCACTGTCGTCGACCGCGTCGGCAACGTGCTCGGCGCCTATCGCATGACCAACAGCCGACGCACGCAGAAGGTCGATTCCGGGCGTGGCGTCATCGGCGGCCTCGAAGGCCTCGAGATTCCGAGCGAACTGACCGCGATCGCCAAGGCCATCACCTCGGTGTATTTCTCCTCCGAAGGAAATGCCTTCACCTCGCGTACGGCCGGCCAGGTCGCGCAGGAGCATTTCAATCCCGGCGACATCACCGCTCCTTCGGGGCCTCTGTTCGGCGTGCAGTTCTCGCAACTGCCGTGTTCGGACATCTCGGCACGCTTCAACGGCATCGGCCCGAGCGCCGGCCCACATCGCTCGCCGATCGGTATCGCCGCCGATCCAGGCGGGGTGCCGCTGTACAAGAATGGAGTGCCGGTCGGTGCGATCGGCGTATCCGCCGACGACACCTACGGCGTCGACACCTTCGCCGGCGACATCGACCGCAACCTCGACGAATACATCGCCCTGGCCGGGACGTATGGTTTCGCCGCACCGGTGGACCGCCGCGCCGATCGCATCACGGCCGGTGGCTTGAGCCTGCGTTTCACCGATGTCGAGTTCAACCAGCTTGCGCGCAATCCGGCCAGCGCACCGGCATTCGCCACGCTCGGCCCGGCCGACGGCCAAGTGATCGCGATCCCCGCCTTCTTCAGTGGCACGATCTCGCGCGGCCTCGCCTTCGGCCAGGTCGAATCCGGCATCCGGCCCGATCCGGTGACTTTTCCCGGCCTCGATGCCTTCGTCGTCGACGACGGCAGCGGCACCAACCGCTTTCCGCCGCGCGCGGGCACCGATGGCCCGGCGGCGCTCAGCGCAGAGGAAGTGCGCACGTTGATGAGCGAAGCGCTCAAGGTCGCCAACCGCACGCGTGCGCAGGTGCGCAAGCCACTCGGCTCACCGGCCGGCGAAACCATCGTCGTGGTCGACACGAACGGCGTCGTGCTCGGCCTCGTGCGCTCGCGCGACGCCCTGGTGGATGCAGTCGACGTGACCACGCAGAAGGCGCGCACGGCCGCATTCTTCTCGGGCGGCTACGCTGCCGCCGATCTCGCCTCGGTGCCGCCGGCAACCTACCTGCGCGGCGCCCTCGACCTCGCCAACGGCCGCGTCGCCTTCACCTCGGCCGGCTCACGCAGTCCTTTCGCCTACGTCACGGCACTGCGCGCCTTCCTGCCCGCTTCGGGCGCGCTCGGCGACGGCGCGATCGCGTATTCGAACCGCGCGATCGGCAACCTGTCGCGGCCGTTCTATCCGGACGGCGTGCCGGGCCGCCCGCCGGGCCCGTTGAGCCTGCCGATCAACGACTGGAGCGTGTTCAGCACCGGCCTGGAACTCGATCTCGACTACAACCAGGCTGCCCTGTTCCTCGCCTTCTACCTGCAGCAGATCGGCCTGACCGTCAGCCTCGACGGCACCGACCTGCCCCCGCTCGGCGAGGCACCGACCAACTGCACGGGCATCGATCGCGTGCCGAACGGCATCACCCTGTTCGGCGGCAGCGTGCCGATCTACCGCGGCAACACCCTGGTCGGCGCGGTCGGTGCCTCCGGCGATGGCACCGACCAGAGCGACCTCGTCGCCTTCCTCGGCCTGCACAACGCCGGTGTCGTCCTCGGTGGCGCAATCGGCAACGCACCGCCGGCAATCCGTGCCGACACCCTGGTCCCGCAGGGCGCGCGTCTGCTCTACGTGCAGTGTCCGCAATCGCCGTTCCTGAATTCCAACGAACAGTACGTCTGCGAGGGCAAGTGACATGCGCCGCATCGCCCTGCACCTTCGCACCTTCGGCCTCGGTCTCGCCGGGGCCCTGTTCGTCGGCAACGCACAGGCCGACCTGCCGGGCATCCAGCCCGATTGGCTGCTGCTGTTCGGCGTGCTGCAGGCGCCGACCTACGATCCATACCAGTCGCAGATTCCGCGCAGGCGTCCGGGCCATCCGCCCGAACCGCTGCCGATGTTCGTCGAGCAGAATCCCGACGCGGTGAACCCGGCCCCGGTCGACCAGGCTGGCAGCTTCATTCCGGTCCCGGATCGCTGGCGCATCATGGAGGCGCTCGGTCTCAAGTCGCCGTGGTACGACCCCTACAACCAGAACGTACTGAAGGGTGACAAGCCGATCTTCGGCGAGGACTGGTTCTTCGCCATGACCGGAGTGTCCGACACCCTGGTCGAACCGCGCGGCATCCCGACTCCGGTCGGCCCGCAGTCGAGCCCGGAACCCGGGTCCAACGATGTGCTCGGCGACACCGACCAGACCATCTTCGCGCAGACCGTGATCGCCAGTTTCCTGCTCTACAAGGGCGACACGGCATTCAAGCCACCCGACTACGAGTTCAAGCTCGCGCTGGCCCTGAACTACAACCGCGTGCGCACCGAAGAAGTGCGCGCCCTGCAGCTCGATCCGACCTTCGGCCGCACGCGCGACGACGGGTTCATCGGCGTGCAGGAGCTGTTCTTCACCAAGGACTACCGCACCGCCTCGTCGCGCTACGACGTCGACGAGGTACGCATCGGCATCCAACCGTTCTCGTCGGACTTCCGCGGTTTCCTGTACCAGGACAACCAGCCCGGCGTGCGTTTCTTCGGCAACCGCGACAACAACAAGTGGCAGTACAACATCGCCTGGTTCCGGCGCCTCGAAAAGGACCTGAACTCGGGCCTCAACGATGTCACGAAATCACCGCGCGACGACGACATCCTGCTGGCCAGCCTGTACCGCCAGGACTTCCCGTTCCTCGGCTTCACTTCGCAGGCGATCGTTGCCTGGAACCGCAACCGCGAGGACGAGAGCTTCTACGACTCCAACGGCTTCATCCAGCGCCCGGCCGCGATCGGCCGCGAGGCGCCGCGCACCTACGATGTCGGCTACATCGGCTACAACGGCGACGGGCACATAGGGCGCCTGAACCTCACCGTGGCCGCGTATGCGGCGATCGGCGACCAGAAGGACGGTGGAGTGTTCGTGCCGCAAAAGACCGATATACGCGCCGGCTTCGTGGCGGCTGAAGCGTCCATGGACTTCGATTGGATCCGCGTGCGCGCCTCGGCGGCCTGGGCCAGCGGCGACAAGGATCCTTACGACGATCGCTCGACCGGTTACGACGCGATCTTCGAGAACCCGATTTTCGCCGGTGCCGACACCAGCTACTGGATTCGCCAGAACATCCCGTTCATCGGCGGCGGCGGCGTGACCCTGGCCGGACGCAACGGCCTGCTCGCCAACCTGCATTCCTCGAAGGAACAGGGCCAGTCGAACTTCGACAACCCGGGCCTGCGCCTGATCGGCCTCGGCGCCGACTTCGACCTCACACCGCAGTCGCGCGTGTCGGCCAACGTCAACCACCTGTGGTTCGATCGTTCGGAAGTCCTGGAGACTGCACGCAACCAAGCCGACATCAGCCGCGATATCGGCACCGATGTCTCGGTGGCGTGGATCTGGCGGCCGTATGCCACGCAGAACATCATCCTGCGCCTGTCCGCGGCGACCCTGCTGCCCGGCCAGGGCCTCAAGGATCTCTATGGCAACGACACCCGTTACTACACGGTGCTCGGCAACCTGATCTTCACGTACTGAGGGGGCGCGAAGAACCATGCTGCGATCCATTGCCGCCGCTTGCATCGCATCCGTCGCCCTCACCGCGACGCCCGTTCTCGCCGACAGCAGCAAGCCTGCGAAAGTCGAGCGCGAATACGTCACCGCACCTGCCGCGCCGGCCTTCCAGACCTGGGAACAGGCCGAAGCGAAATCGGCTGGCTGCGTCAGTTGCCACAGCGCATCCGATCGCAAGACCATGCACGCCAATCCGGCCGTGGTGCTCGGCTGCACGGACTGCCATGGAGGCGATGCCAGCGTGCAGGCCCAGGGTTCGACCGGCAGCGTCGAGTATCGCGCAGCGCTGGAACGCGCCCATGTGCTGCCACGTTATCCGTCGCGCTTCCCGTCAGCAGCAAATCCCGAGCGCAGCTATGCCTGGCTGATGCAGGAAGCCCCCGAGTTCGTGCGCTTCATCAACCCGGGCGACCTGCGCATCGCGCGCGAGGCCTGCGGTGCCTGCCACCTGCCGATCATCCAGGCCAACGAGAAGAGCCTGATGGCCAATGCGGCGATGTTCTGGGGCGCCGCCGCGTACAACAACGGCATCCTGCCGTTCAAGCACTCGATCCTTGGCGAATCCTATTCGCGTGAGGGCGAGCCAGCCGCCGTCGAAAACGGCATCCCCAACGATGCTGCGATGGACAAGCGCGGAATTCTGCCGAAGATCAACCCGATGCCGACCTGGGAAACCGTGCCGCCGGGCGACATCTTCCGCGTGTTCGAGCGCGGCGGGCGCAACATCAACAACATCTTCGCCGAGATCGGTCTGCCGAACGAGTTCGGCCAGATCCAGCGCCTCGAGGAACCGGGCCGGCCCGACCTCAAGCAGTCGTTCCGCGGGCCCGGCACCGGCCTGCGCGTGTCGATCCCCGTGCTCAACATCCACAAGACACGCCTCAACGATCCATTCATCTGGATGCTCGGCACCAACGACAATCCCGGCGACTTCCGCTCGTCCGGTTGCAGCGCCTGCCACGTCGTCTACGCCAACGACCGCGACCCCCGCCACTCTGCCATCTACGCGAAGTTCGGCAACATGGGCACGAGCCAGCAGGCCGATCCAACCATCCCGAAAGACGTGCCCGGCCATCCGCTCAAGCACGAGTTCACGCGCCAGATCCCGACCAGCCAGTGCATGATCTGCCACATGCACCAGCCGAACATGTTCATCAACACCATGCTCGGCTACACGATGTGGGACTACGAGTCCGACGCGCCGTTCATGTGGCCGGAGAAGCAGCAGTACCCCGACGCGGAGAAGATGCGCAAGATCCTTGACCGCAATCCTGAGGGCGCCTCACCGCGCGGCAAGTGGGCCGATGTCGATTTCCTCAAGGATGTTTCACTGCTCAATCCGCAGCTCAAGGACACCCAGTTCGCCGACTACCACGGCCACGGCTGGAATTTCCGCGCGATCTACAAGCGTGACCGCAAGGGCAATCTGCTCGACGCCGCCGGCACGAAGATCGCCGACGACGATCCGGACAAGTGGAAGAAGGGCGTGCACCTCTCGTCGATCCACGTCGACGTCGGCATGCAGTGCGTCGATTGCCATTTCGCCCAGGACAATCACGGCAACGGCTACCTCAAGGCCGAGGTCATGGGCGCGGTGGAAATCCAGTGCCAGGACTGCCACGGCACGGTCGATGCGCCACCGACGCTGAAGACCTCGGGTCCGGCGGCCTCGAAGTTCGGCACCAACCTGCTGCTGATCCGCAACCCGGACGGCAAGAAGCGTTTCGAATGGGTCGGCGACAAGCTGATCCAGCGCTCGGCCGTGACACCCGGCCTGGAATGGACGATGAGCCTGGTCAAGGACAGCGTCGATCCTCTGTCCGGCGAATACAATCCGAAGGCGACGCGCGCCCATACGATGGCGCGCGGCACCGACGAGCTGCGCTGGGGCAAGGATGTGCCGCTCGACGAACGCGCCCACGGCGAAGACAAGATGCTGTGCTACTCGTGCCACACCTCCTGGACGACGAGCTGCGGCGGCTGCCACCTGCCGATCGAGGCCAACTGGAAAACCGAGCGCCACAAGTACGAAGGCGGCTACACGCGCAACTTCGCCACCTACAACCCGCAGGTCGCGCGCGACGAGATGTTCTTCCTTGGCAAGCATGGCGGGATCAAGGACGGCAAGATTGCGCCGGTGCGCTCCTCGTCGGCGCTGGTGCTGTCCTCGACCAACATCAACCGCGAGAAGATCTACGTCCAGCAGCCGCCGATCGCCGCTTCGGGCTACAGCTCGCAGGCATTTGCGCCGCACTACCCGCACACCGAACGCAAGACCGAGACCAAGGACTGCGAGGATTGCCACCTGTCGAAGAACAACGACAACAATGCCATCATGGCGCAGCTGCTGCTGCTCGGCACGAAGTTCATCGATTTCGTCGGCTTCCACGCCTGGGTCGGTGGCGACGGCGAGATCAACGCCGTACAGGTCACCGAGTGGGACGAGCCGCAGGCGGTGATCGGCAGCTACCTGCAGAAATACGCCTATCCGGACTGGTTCTCCGAGCACCAGCAGCGTGGGCAGCGCCTGCCAGTCGCGCATGCGCATTCGGCCGGCACTGCCGAGTGCCTGCAACTGCGTGGCGAGTACCTGTTCGTCGCCGAAGGCACCAAGGGCACGCAGATCTACGACGTCGCCAGTATCGGCAACAAGGGCTTCTCGCAGAAACTCATCACCGCACCGTTCTCCCCACTCGGGCAGAACACTGCGATCAAGTCGAGGAATGCAACCTGTGTTGCGCTGGCAACGACCCAACCGGTCGCGCCCAAGCGCAACGAAGGCGAGCTGATGCGCGGCCCCAACGCCGAACAGGTGATGCATCCGGTCTACCGATACGCTTTCATCACCGATGCCGAGGAAGGCCTGATCGCCACCGACATCGACACCCTGGTCGATGGCGAGGCGCGCAACAACAACCTCGAGCGCGCCATGACCTGGAACGGCGACGGCGTGCTCAACGGAGCGCGCCACCTGACCATCGCCGGCACGACGTTCTATGTTGCCACCGAGCGCGGCATCGTCGTCCTCGACCTCGATGACCCGCTCGCACCGCGCTACGTCAAGACGATCCCGATCGCCGGGGCGCGCGCCAGCCAGGTGCAATTCCGCTATCTCTTCGTCACCGCCACCGACGGCCTGCACGTCGTCGACGTGACCAGGCCCGAGCGAGCCGCCGAAGTCCCCGGCGCCCATCTGTCTCTGCGTGACCCGCAAAAGCTGCACATCGCCCGCACCTGGGCCTTCATCGCCAACGGCGCTGACGGCCTCGCCATCATCGACGTGACCAATCCCGAGCAACCCAGGCTGTACGAGATGTACAACGCCGGTGGCAAGCTCAACGATGCGCGTGACGTCGTGGTCGGAACGACCAACGCCTCGCTGTTCGCCTATGTCGCAGACGGCCGCAACGGTCTCAAGGTCATCCAGCTCACGTCGCCGGAATCGCAACCGAAGTTCTACGGTTTCGCCCCCGACCCGAAGCCGCAGCTCGTCGCCTGGTATCCGACCGGCAAGCCTGCCCTGTCGCTGTCGCGCGGCCTCGAACGCGACCGCGCGGTCGACGAGAGCGGCCATCAGGTCGCCGTATTCGGCCGCATCGGCTCGCGCCCGTTCACCCTCGAGGAAATGCGCCGCCTGTTCCTCAAGGAGGATGGCACACCTTGGTACGTCAGCAACGCCATCGACGACCACGGCACGGCGCTCTCCCCCAACATCCCCGTACCCGTCGCCGGCCCGTCCAGGCATGCCGCGCCGACCGGTACGGCATCGGACACCCACGGGCCGAACTGATCGGGGCGAGCGCGTCGTGCCGGCACCCATCGACATGCGTGCGTTGATCGAAGGCTATTTCGCCGCCTTCGCCCGCCACGACGGCGCGGCGATGGCGGCCTGCTACCACACCCATGCGAGTTTCCGCGATCCGGTATTCGAACTGTATGGCGCTGAAGTCGGCGCGATGTGGCGGATCCTGTGCTCGCGTGCCGCGGATCTGCGCGTGCAGGCGTCCGGCATCGTTGCCGAAGGCGACGAGGGGCGCGCAGATTGGCAGGCCTGGTACACGTTCTCGAGTACCGGGCGCCCCGTGCACAACATCGTGCGCTCTCATTTCCGCTTCGCCGACGGTCTCATCGTCGAACAGGTCGACGATTTCGCCTTCTGGCGCTGGTCGCGCCAGGCGCTCGGGCCGCTCGGTCTCCTGCTGGGCTGGACACCGCCGCTGCGTGCCAAGGTCACCGTCAACGCGCGCAAAGCCCTCGAACGCTTCATCGCCACCGAGCGCGAAACGAAATAGCGCCTGCATTCTCCCGCAGGAGCCGCTGCAGGAGCCCCTTAAGGGACGATGCTCGGCTTTTCGATTCATCGCAGTGTCCGATCGCCCGTGAACGGGCTCATGCAGAAAGGACGCCCGTGTGGGCGGTGCTCTTCTCCTTCGGGCGCTACACTCACCCGCATGTCCGCCCTGCCCTTCGAACCGAGGCCCGTGCCCGCGTGGAATGCGTCGACGCGGCTCGTCGCCACGCAGGCCTTGAGCCGTGCGGCGGGTGCGCCGCTGATCGGCGGAAATGCGATCGAACTGCTGATCGATGCCGCAGCGAACTACGATGCCTGGCTGGCCTCGATCCGTGCGGCGCGCGCATCGATTCTGTTCGAGAACTACATCTTCCGCGACGATGAAACTGCGCGCACCTTCCGGGACGCGCTCGTCGAGCGCGCCGAGGCCGGCGTACGGGTCCGCGTCGTGCGCGACTGGCTCGGCTGCTTCGGTCAGTCACGTGCGCGATTCTGGTCACCGCTGGTCGCCGCAGGCGGAGAAGTGCGCACCTACAACCCGCCACGGCTCGCCAGTCCGCTTGGCTGGCTTTCGCGCGACCATCGCAAGCTGCTCGTGACCGACGGTCATGCGGGCTTCCTTTCCGGCATCTGCGTCAGCGCGAAATGGCTGGGCAATCCGGCCAGGAAGATCCCGCCTTGGCGCGATACCGGCGTCGCCGTGCATGGACCCGCCGTCGCCGAGCTGGCCAACGCCTTTGCCGACG
>Ga0116142_10004327_pt1 | contig 13621 bp, 8 predicted proteins | sample AD_UKC033_MetaG_FD_89785 | JGI IMG/M metagenome (GOLD analysis project Ga0116142, IMG submission 89785) | Active sludge microbial communities of municipal wastewater-treating anaerobic digesters from USA - AD_UKC033_MetaG | ecosystem: Engineered > Bioreactor > Anaerobic > Digestate | place: USA... | reverse complement strand
GAAGTTCAACATACCCCGGGCGTGGTGGTGTTCCACGGACCCAAAAGGGGAAAATGGTTTCCATGCCGTCGGGCTGCGGTTCGAAAGGGTCAGTATCAAAGGTGGAGGCATCATATTCAATGTTCAACAGATGAATCCAATCCAGATTGTGATGCATGGCGGGGGATCGGAACCCCACCGCATTCCACTCCCGCAGGTAGTCGTTGATCTTTGCAGCCCGCGCCTGAAATGTCTTCCATGATTGATAGAGCTTTCCATCATGATGGAGACCATGGACTCCTACTTCAAACCCCTCCTGCGCAAGCTGATCTCTCAGTGCTGCGTTTACTGAGTATCGTTCTGCGACAAAATTGAAGGAAGAAACAAATCCGTATTCCTGTTCGAGGCCCTTAAGTTCGAGGCAACGATCCTGCCCCCGGCCAGTATCGACATCGTGAGTCAGAACAAGCGCGAACTGTTTGCCCCCCGGCCAGCCTTTCCAGTGAATCGGCTTGGCAGCAGCGCTGGAAAGAATCGGCCAGGTCCCAGAGCATTTTCGATGAATGCGAGCCGCAATGATCTGACGGACACGAATCTGGAACCTCCGCGGCATCAGGCATCGGAAGCAGTAGTAGGCTTGGTTTCGAAATTGCATGTTTTTATTCATTGCTGATAACATCTTGCGAAGGTCCCTTCTTGACAGTGCTCGTCGCATGAGGCTGCATCACGAGAGAGTGCCCTGGCTATGCAGCCTCTGAGCTTCTCGGCAAGTTGACCCACAAAAGGTTCCACCAGCATTCCGCCTGGATAGATCGGCATTTGGTGAACCTCAACGCCTCCGGCTGCTATCTCGCCCCATCCCAGGTGATCACCCCGATGATGGCTATATGCCCTGCACGGGATGAAGTGGGTTATCGTCCCCGGATAGCTTTCCGGCCGGTATACCGTTGCTGCCCGGTCATTGTGGTTCCAAAGTCTGGATAAATAGGACCAGTTTTCGCTTCCGTTATCAATGAGCTGGGGAAAAAGCTGAGAAAATATCAGGCCCAAGAGAATTTTCTTGCGGCTGTTCGCTACCTTAGCTTTTTCCCGTACGAACACCAGCTTCTCTCTCGGATTAAGGAGAAAGAAATTGAGCAAATGGAACTCGATCTTCTCAAGGTACTGGCAGAACACCCGCAAGGGTGTCGGTGACGGAATGCGGGAAAAATTGTATGTCTCCATCAAGATCAGGAGAGATACCTGCTGACCTTGCCTCAAGAGTTGTTGAGCAATCTCGAAGGCAATGGTGCCACCAAGGCAATAGCCGCCCAGGAAGTACGGCCCTTGAGGTTGCACGGTCTGTATTTCCTTCAGATAGTGAGTAGCCATCTCTTCGATACCTGGCAGGAAAGGTGTTGCGCCGTCGAGGCCTTGCGATTGCAGGCCGTACAAGGGTTGATCGGTACCCAGATGCGTTGATACATCATGATAGAGCAGGACATTGCCTCCGGCTCCGTGAACCAGGAATAATGGCGGCTTTGAGCCATGTGGTTGAATAGGCACCAGTGAGGTCCACTGTGTCCCTTCCTTCTGGGTCTCGATAACGTTAGCAAGCTGCCTGATCGTAGGAGCTGAATACAGGGTGGCAAGCGGCAGCTTTTTGCCGAATTTTTGTTCAATTTCCGCAAAGAGTATGGCAGCAATAACCGAGCTTCCTCCCAGCTCGAAAAAGTTATCGTTCCGATCGATAGTCCGTACACCAAGCAGCTGCTGCCAGATGTGCATTAAGATATGGTCCGTCCCATGATCCGGCCAGCCGGAAGCAGCGGCTAAATACGGGGAGCTTTCGGCCAGGGGTGCATAGTTCTCTTTCGGTGTTTCCGGTACGGTATGCAAAGAACGGATTGCTGCAGACTGAGAGATTGCAGGCTCAACCCAGCAGGAATGTCGTTCGAAAGGATACGTGGGAAGTCCGACGCGCATTCGTTTGTGAGCACCATAAAACTTCACCCAGCTGACATCCACACCGCTCGACCACAGTTCACCAAGTGTGTTTAGCAGGAAAGCATTATCAGACTGCTGCTCCTGTGGATGCCGCAGGCACGGGTGAATGCTGTGTTCGTTAGCTCCCTTGAGGTGGAGCTTGGTGAGGGCAGTTAGAGTGCGGCCCGGACCAATTTCGACAAATGCTTTTGCAGGAAGTCCCTGGAGTTTCTGGATACAGTCAGAAAAGCGGACATGGTGCCGCACGTGGCTTCCCCAGTAATACGGATCAATAGCCTCTTCAGGAGTGATCCACGTCCCCGTGACATTGGAGAGAAAAGGAATCTCAGGCGGCTTCAAAGAAACCTGCTTCACAATCTCGATGAACTGCGGGAGAATTGGTTCCACCATTGGCGAGTGGAATGCATGAGATGTATGGAGGTCCCGCCACTCTATGCAGAGAGTAGAAAGTTTTCGCTTGAAATCGGCTATTGCTTCATTTGTTCCAGAAACAGTGCAGACCGAGGGCGCGTTGACCGCAGCAATGCTTACCGCTTCCCCTAGAAGCGGTTGCAGCTCGTGCTCGGGAAGAAATACTGCGATCATTGCTCCTGTCGGTAACGCATTTACAAGTGCTCCGCGGCTCACCACGACGGTCAGTGCCTCTTCGAGGGAGAATACCCCTGACAGGCATGCTGCCACATATTCACCAATGCTGTGGCCGACCATCGCCTGTGGCATGATTCCCCAGGACATGAGAAGTCGTGCTAAAGCATACTCGACCGTGAACAGTGCCGGCTGTGTATATGAGGTTTGCCGCAGTTTAATGGCGGCATCATTTTCATGCCTGGGCGCGGGAAAAAGAGTACTTCTCAGATCATCGGCAAAATGAGGAGCAATATACGTGAGACATCGATCAATCTCCTCGCGGAAGAGCGGGTACGTTTGATAGAGCTGGTGGCCCATAGAGGGATACTGAGCTCCCTGGCCCGAAAACATGAAAACGACTTGCCGATCCTTTGATGGCTGAAGGGCTTCGACAACACCTTGGTCACGAAAAAGGCGCAGGGAATCGGCTGCATCCGTCCACGTTGCGCATACCAGCGCCCGGCGAAAAGGAAAGTGCTTTCGGCCTACCGCGAGCGTATAGGCAGCATCGGAAAGGCTGGTACTGTGCACCGTTTCCTGATGATCAAGGTAGCGCTGCACCGTATGCGCCAAGGCTGTTGGTGTTTTCGCAGAAAAAAGAAGGAGCTCTGAAGAATGCCGGACATCAGAACGAACAGGCGTTGATGCCTCTTCAAGTATTATGTGGGCATTTGTTCCTCCAACCCCGAATGAACTAACACCTGCCCGTCGAGGATATACAGCCGTATCCCACGTTTTGAGCTCGGTGTTTACGTAAAAAGGGGTTGAAGGAAAGTCGATATTCGGGTTTGGCTGCTCATAGTTGATGCTGGGAATCATAACACCGTGATAGAGCATGAGCGCTGTCTTGATCAAGCCGGCGACACCGGCAGCAGCATCAAGATGGCCGATATTACCTTTGATTGATCCTATCGCGCAGAAATTACTTTTATCCGTTTTCAGCCGGAATGCTTGCGTGAGCGCTTCGATTTCGATTGGGTCTCCCATAGGTGTGCCGGTACCATGCGCTTCCACATACGAAATTGTCTCCGGATCGATGCCCGCATTGGCATGCGCGGTTGCTATCAGGTCAGCCTGGCCCGAAATGCTTGGCGCTAAAAAGCTCACTTTATCTGAGCCGTCATTGTTTAATGTTGCCCCGCGGATGACCGCATAAATGCAGTCGCCGTCTTCCAGAGCCTCCTGATAGCGCTTGAGAACGACAATACCGCCTCCGTTGCTGAAGACGGTTCCACGCGCACCAGCATCAAAAGGCCGACAGTGGCCGTCACGTGAAAAAATCTCACCTTCCTGAAAGAGGTAACCGCTTTCCTGAGGACAGTGAACGTAGACCCCGCCGGAGAGTGCGATATCGCACTGATAACTGCTCAGAGCATCAAAGGCCAGGCATACTGCAACCAGAGAGAGCGAGCATCCGGTGTAGACACTTACCGCCGGCCCTTTAAGATTGAACTTATACGCGACGCGGCTGGTCAGATAATCGGGTGCATTGACTATGAAGGTCTGATGTTCTCCAAATGCCCTGATACGATCGTGCTGGGGCAGAAGGTTTCTGATCAGATAGGTATTGGTTCCCGACCCACCATAGACGCCGATCAATCCATCGTAAGACTCGGGATTGTACGCTGCGTTTTCAAGGGCCTCCCATGCCAGCTCGAGAAAGAGACGGTGCTGCGGATCCATCATTTCGGCTTCGCGAGGACTAATGCGAAAGAAGTGCTCATCAAAGGAATCGACACCATCAATAATCCCGCGAGCGCGGATATAGAGCGGGTCGGACCGTAGCGTATCGTCTACCGATGCATGCAGTTGACCTGCGTCGAACCAGGTAATATTCTCCTTGCCTTCGCACAGGTTTTTCCACAGCGCTTCCACAGTAGACGCACCGGGAAAGCGACCGGCCATTCCAATGATGGCTATGCCTTCGAGCGGCTCTGTTTTAGGATGACTTTCCATAATCACGCCTTATTCTTGGAGACACATGACGTGTTCTCTCTCGGTACTTTTCAGCCCTCATCTCGATTTGGCCGATTGATGAAGTAGTATTCCGGTGCTGGTTCGTCAGATACCCGCACAGCATCTTTATGTTCGGATACTCGAAAAATCTGATAATGGGAACCTGAACATGAAGACGCTCGTGCAAAAGATCTATGGTTCGCACGGCGAGCACCGATGTTCCTCCGACATCGAAAAAATTATCGAGAATCCCGATCCCGGCGATGCCCAGAATGTGAGACCATATCTCGCTGACAGTCTTTTCCAGGTCAGTAGACGGAGGAACGAAAGCTTGCTCGAGCACCGGCCTCCTTCCGTCAGGATCAGGAAGAGCGCTGCGATCGAGTTTATTGTTGTGTGTGAGCGGAAGCGAATCCAGGATGACGTACAAAGCGGGAACCATATAGGGGGGAAGATGCTTCCTTGCAAACTGATGGAGCGATTCCGTCGTCGGCGGCGAACTGGATTCCGGAACAATGTAGCCGATGAGCCTCATCTCACCAATGGTGCTCCTCTTCAGCGTTACGGCAGCGTGATGAACAGCCGGATGGTGTCGTAGGATCACTTCAATCTCACCAAGGTCAATCCGGTTGCCGTAGAGCTTGACTTGGGTATCTTTTCTTCCTTCAAAGAGGATGCAGCCATCATCCGTCAGCCGCCCGAGATCCCCGGTTCTATAGACGATGTCATCAGAATTGCCGGAAAGAGGGTTGGGAACGAACGACGCCTCATTCAGTTCCGGAGCACCGATGTATCCCAAGCTCATGAAGGGAGTTCTGATATGGATTTCGCCGGTTTCATTGATCGTACACGGTCTGCCGTCAGCAAGCACAAAAATCTCGGTATCCGGAAGCGGCCTGCCGAGGGGAACAATGTCACCAGCGCTAAGGGTGCTTTCCTTGCTGATCCGGTAGAAGCACTTGGCAAGCGTTGTCTCTGATGGTCCATAGAGATTGACGAGCTCGATGTCGTTTTTCAGAACATTTCTCCACTGATGTATGTCGTCACCGTACAGAGGTTCTCCGGCGATGAGAATACGCTGCAGGTTTTGCAGAAAATGTCCTTTATGGCCATCCTGAAGAGCGCGTCGGCTGCATTCCCGGGTCAGCATGCGAAAAAGGGTCGGAACCATGTGAGACAGGGTAATGCCAGTGCGCTCCATCCAGTCCAGAAGAGAGTTGGGGTTGCGTGTTACATCCTCGTGCGGTATCACCGCAGTACCACCGCACAGAAGCGGTACAAAAAGATCACGGAGGCTGACGTCGAAGCTCACGGGCGCCAGCTGGCTGACGCGTACCGAATTATCGAGATCGAATTCGGTGATCTCCCACTGGATAAAGTGCCTCAAGCCGGCGTCGCTGCCCAGAATTGCCTTGGGCTCACCGGTAGATCCTGACGTACACATGATATAACAGCCCTGATCCGGTTCAGAACTTCCGGTCGGGGGGGATACTGCTGGTTTAATGCGGTTCGAAGTGCTGTGCTGTAAGCTGGCCATGGTGAGACAGGAATGGTGGAAGTCCTGGCTGAGTGCATCGGATAACCTGATAAAACTGGAATGCCTATCGCTAAACAGCTTGGCAGAAAGATCCTCTGCACGGGATTCAGAGGTGATAAGGATTTCGGGGGTGGTCTTGTCGAGAATGCTCTTTAAGCGGTCAGAAGGAAAACTGGTATTCAGAGGCAGGAAAATGCCTCCTGATGCAAGGACAGCAAGCATGGCGGCAATGTACTCAGGTGACCCATCGAGATATACACCTGCAACTGACCCCCTGGTGAAGTCTGCTTGTCCGAGCCGAGCTGACAAGCTTAACGCCGCATCAATAAGACAAGAATAGGTCAGCCGGATATCCTTCTGTTCAACAGCAATCTTTTCCGGAAATTGATGCGCCACCTGGCGGATATAATCGAACAACATATCTTTCATTGTCTAGCTTCTCACATATGGTTGATGGGCTGGCGCATAGTATCAGCTCCCGGCTCTTCGATCACGCTTGCCAGCAACAGTAGGGATGCGTGCTGATACCCATTTGGCAGGCACCTTTTGCTCGTGCTCACGCGGTCTCGACCGCAAGGGCGGCGACTGCCTGGGGCGATATTGCCAGCGACCACAAAGACCATCGCAGGGCGGAATCAGTATCTCCCTGAATACTTACTACCCGGACCGGTTCATCCGGTTCAATGCTCACCTCAACAGCGCTCAGACCCAGGGAAAGACCGCAGCCCAGTGCTTTCAGCACAGCTTCTTTACGTGTCCAGCACTGAAAAAAAGCATGCGCACGTTCTGACTGCGGGAAAGAGCGCAATGCGCTGTTTTCACGGGATGTGAAAAAGTTCTGGGCGAGACGATCACATCCCGTAAGATCATGAACATGCTCAACATCAATGCCAACGCGGCGGTTTTTTGAGAATGCCATCAGAAAAAGATTCCCTGAGTGACTGATAGTAAACTGAACATGTGCATTTTTATACTGTCCTGCAATGTCTGGCTTGCCCCATTTTCCATAGGTCAGTTTAATCATGCCGGGTTCTGTAGCGAGATAGAGCCCCAGGAGAATTTTCAGCGTCGATCGTCGGGCAATGAACGCCCTTCGATCTTTTTCAAAATGAAATCGGTATGCTCTGCTGATCTCTTCAGAACCGAGAAGACCGCTGAGCGGGCATAGCCCATTATCGACTGTATCAACAGATCCGAACCAAACCTCGACGCTGTCGTCATGAAGCGGGTGAACAAGAGACATTTCGCGCGGAGGAATGGTCAGGCTTCTGGTGTTTATTGAAATCATTGTCGTGCGACGGTCAACTTTCCATGCTTCTGAATAACAATGGTTACTCAGGCAGTATAAAGCACCTTATGCAACATATCGGTAAAATAACGTGCCAAGTGCTCTTAGGAAAAAGAGCGGACATCTTCTAAAGACTACCTCGGCGAAATGCTGGTAGACCGCAGCTTCTTCGGGTCTTACCAATTCCTTTCTGACATCATAGGTGTAGTAGCAGATCTTTTGAATCGTGCAGCCCCATCCATTCTTAAACTGCAGGAGGCCGACATTGGTTGCCTCGGTTCTGCCAAGATGCAAAGAGGCGTACCCCCGGGTTGCGTAGTACTTAATAATTTCCCAGACGATGAGGTTGTTGGCTCGCAGATGCTGATATGCAAAGTCAGAGGCTGCGTATTTGTAATAGATATGCCTGCCGAAGTGAAGGCAGATAGCGCCCCCGACACAGTGCCCTTCATAATGGGCGGTGAAAACTAACCCCTGGTCTTGAGAAATAAGATGACGCTGAATGTTTTTGAAAAAGTGCCAGGGCTGCGGCGGCGCCCCGTGCTTCCTCCTGGTAAGGCAATGCAGGCGATAAAACTCTTTCAAGGAATCACAGGAATCATTGACTCTGACAGTAATGCCGTAGTTGATGGCATGCTTTATATTTCGTTTGGTGCTCCCTCTGAGTTTGAGGAAGTGCTCGTGAACATCAGATGACAACGCAAGAAGGTGACCGTAATACAGGCAAGAGGGAGAAGCATTGCTGAATAGATTTCTGCCTCCGCGAACCTCTAGGTATTTCCAGCCGTGCTCCCTGGCATATCTGATCAATTCTGGAATTATCGAAGAATAGTGTGCACCGTTGAGGAGAAGCGGTTCGCAGCAATCCGTGAATGGCAGACAAATGCCCCGACGGCCGGCAGGAAACAGGCCGGTCTCCATCAATGGTACCAGCGCGACCGGCCGGCTCTCGTTGCTCATGAGAATGTAGCAGGGTGTAAGACCGTATGAATCGTGAAGAACGCGGGCCCATGCCGATGAGTGAAAAGCAGAATGATGTTCCGCTGAAAGCACCAGCGTGTCCCAGTCCGAACTCGTAAGTGGATTCATAACCCGTAGTGTCAGTGGCATTCTCTCTGAACCCTTATCACGCGCTGTTCCGGCTTGCGGCTAACTCGCTTCGGACAGACTCATCAGTGATACGATCGTTGTCGGCAACAAACCGGCTGATGTTTTCGGCAACGTATTCAATCTGTGCGCGAGTCAGCTCAGGGAACATTGGAAGTGAAACGAATTCATCCGCACATCGTTCGGCAACGGGAAAGGACCCCCGGTGGTATCCGAGAAACTGGTACGCTTCGGTTAGATGAATCGGGACCGGATAGTGGATCCCGCTGGAAATCCCGGCTTCTGATAACGCCCGCATGAGGAGTTCGCGACGGCGAACCCGAATGACATAAAGATGATAGACATGTTTTGCGTAATCTGCCTCTACCGGAAGGATAAGACTCCCATTGGCACAGTCGCTGAGAAGATCAGAATAACAGGTGGCGTTTTTGCGACGGGCGCGATTCCACTCGGGAAGATGGCGGAGCTTAACGCTCAAAATCGCAGCCTGAAATCCATCCATACGAGAATTCCAGCCGATAGCGCCATGGAGGTATTTCTGCGACTGACCATGGTCACGCAGCCTCTTGACTTTCTCAGCAACCTCGCTGTCGTTGGTTACCACTGCGCCAGCTTCTCCGTAAGCTCCAAGATTCTTCCCGGGATAGAAGCTGAAACATCCCGCTACACCCAGCGATCCCGCAGTCCAGCCCTTGTATTCTGATCCATGTGCCTGGCACGCATCTTCGACGATAAAGAGCCCGTATTCGGCTGCAATGTCGCGGATTGGATCCATGTCGGCAGTCTGTCCGAAAAGGTGAACAGGGATAACAGCTTTGACGCGAGATTGTGAAGAACCATCGTGCGATCTGGACCACAGGTACTCGCTGAGTTTCTCGGGATCCATAGTATAGGTTTGTTCATCGATATCGACAAAAACTGGCTTTGCTCCGGCAAAGGAAATCGCTTCGGTGGTAGCGATGAAAGTGCTCGGGACAGTGATAACCTCGTCGCCAGGTCCTAGGCCAAGCGCTAGGAGTGTAAGCCAGAGGGCTTCGGTTCCGCTGCCGACGCCGACTGCATGACGACAACGGCAAAAGGCAGCAAATTCGGATTCGAAAGTCTCGACGAAGGGCCCTCCGGCAAAGGCTGTCCGGTCGAGCACCTGATGAAGAGCCGAATCGATTTCGCTGCGCAGCGACAGATACTGCGTTTTTAAGTCAAGAAATGGAACGGTCATGGTCTTTGGTTGCATACAGGGTACCTCATGGATAGAGGGTTCAAAGTATTGGTCTTTTATGTCTTGTATGACCTATACTGAACCGTCGTGTTTAGAATCGTGTTCAGCGGCAGTTCCTGACAGTATTCGTAATGGTCGGGCTGGATTGCCCGCCACTATCGTGTGAGGAGCAACATCCTCAACGACCATACTTCCAGCTCCAACAATGGAGCCTTCTCCGACTGTAACGCCACACATCAGCGTAGCACTCGACCCTATTGAGCAGCCTCGTTTGATTACAGTTGGTATGCAGGTCCAGTCTTGTTCCGACTGAAGCTTTCCGTCGGCCGTAGTGGCACGAGGATAACGATCATTTATGAAGGTAACGTTATGCCCTATAAAAACATTGTCTTCAACCGTTACGCCCTCGCAGATAAACGTATGGCTGGAGATCTTACAGTTTTTGCCAATCGTGGAACCTTTTTGTATTTCGACGAAAGGGCCGATTTTGGAGTGATCTCCTATTTGACATCCATACAGATTTACAAAGTCCTGAATGGCTACACCCTGACCCAATTTCACGTCGGCGGCAAGTTTTTTCATGAACAATCCTTTTATTCTAGTATGCAGAACCCGGTTGTGCTGTATATGAGACCCACGCATAGATCTGCACGTGACTGAGGCTTTACATTACTGTCAACCGCTCGGCCGAGGACGGGTGAGGAACCAGAGGTTCAGGTTCAAGGCGGTCAATGTCGACCCGGACCCCTCCATTGTGGAGCGATTGGGATGCAGCCTCCAGGATTTGAACAACCTGCAGGCCGACGGTGCCGCTGGTAATCGGTTCGCATCCCTGCTGTATACAATCAATAAAATGTTCGCATTCCACTTTGAGGGGCTCGACCTGTTTGATGTATGGCGTATAGATATCACCGTAGTGATAGGAATAATAAAACTCTGCAAAAGTCTCATAGTGTGGCGGCGGCTCCACCCGTTTATCATATATCTTGAGCTTTTCGAGGGGTTCGGTATCATCGTACACGATCATTTTGCGGCTTCCCACGAAGGTCATCTCACGGACCTTGCTTGGATCGAGCCAGCTGTTATGAATAGTGGCAAATCCACCGTTCGAAAAATTGAGCGTCATGGTCGTGACGTCCTCAATATTCGTAGTGAAATGTGCTTTTCCCTGACAGTTGACGGAGAGAGGAATGTCGCCCATTACGTATAGGATTATTGAAATGTCGTGAGGGGCCAGGTCCCAGAAGACATTAATGTCTTTCTGGAAAAGACCAAGGTTCAGTCTCCGGGAACTGATGTAAAGTACGTCACCGATCTCACCCGTATCGACAATTTCTTTTATCTTCCGTACCGGCGAAGAATAGAGAAATGTATGGCCAACCATCAGCACCAGGTGATTCTGCCTGGCTATGTCAATAAGTTCGCTGCACTCTGCGCTTGATGTCGCAAAAGGCTTTTCAATGAAGGTATGTTTGCCAGCAAGCAAACATTTTTTAGCCAGGGGATAGTGTGATGCTACCGGGGTGGCGATAGCAACCGCAGCGACATCATCGTCCACGAGCACCTCATCAAAAGATGATACTGCTTCGATGTCCGGATAAATGCGGGTCATATCTTCCAGCCGCCGCTGGTTGATGTCGCATGCGAGTTTCACGGTTCCATTTGTCAGAGATTTAAAATTGCGGATCAGATTCGGACCCCAATAACCACATCCTACTACAGCTACATTAATGTGAGGTTTCATGGATCATGGTCTCCTTAAGTGAAGTTTGAGAACGCAGCTGGCCGGCAACAACCGAAATAGTCTTGAGCAGTATACGAAAATCCAGCCAGGGGGAGCGCCTACGTTCATAGGTAATATCGGTACGTACCATCTCAGTGAAGGTTATTCCATTCTTACCGTTGACTTGCCACAGACCAGTCATGCCGGGAACATGGCAGACTCGTCTTTTATGCCAAAGAAGATATTCGTCATATTCATAAGGAAGGCAGGGCCGTGGACCCACCAGAGTCATTTCACCAGCCAAGACATTGATCAACTGTGGCAGTTCATCAATGCAGCTGTTTCTCAAAAGCCGTCCAATGTAAGGAATGATTTTTCGGTCGCGGACGTCCAACTTTGTCATTGGTTGTTCGCTGTTGATCAACATACTCATGTGCTTCTTGTGTTCATGAGAATCGGCGCCGTGCTCCATGGTGCGGAACTTCCAAAACGTAAACGGCTTGCCCAGGTAACCGATACGCTTCTGCTTATAAAAGACCGGCCCCGGAGAAACAGCTTTGATCAGAATCGCCACCAGCAGGAATAAGGGAGAGAGGAGAAGAAGTCCGCACGAGGAACCGATAATGTCGACGGATCGTTTCCAGATGGGGAGCGGACATCCGAGATAGTTCATCAGTGGTGCTGACGGGGGCAGCGGCGAATGGGGGTTGTCACCATGGTTGCGGAGAACGGAATTGTCAATTCTGCCGTCGACGTCGGATTTCTTGCCGGAGGCCTTGAACGACGATGGAGAGCGGTGCTGCTGCTGACTGCTCGATGCACTTTTCACAGGCAGATCGGAAGGATATGCGTCTACCTGAAATGGTAATGAGCTTAGAGAGGCGGGGAGTGTGGCGAAAATTTCTAAGGTCACTTTTCGTGCCGTAGCAGCATTTGCGCCGTAGAGCAGAATACCAAGCTGGTTTTCGGAAAACCACCCGAGAACATCGCTGAAGCGAATGCGCTGCTGAAGAGCCTGCAGGATCATGCTCAAGCCAGCACAGTTTCCGGACGAATTTGGCACCTGCATGATGGTGAGCGCAAAGCCTTGCCCGGTCCGGTCGGTGCGTGCTCGTTCCCGGTCGAGGATTCTCCGGAATTCTTCGCGCGCGTAAACCAGGGGCCCTGCTTTCGTGTGATTCTGGGCTATAGACGGGAACTTCAACCACTTCTTTGAGACAGTCATCTATTCTACCTTCATACGATGTAGTGCAAACATCGGCTTACAGCGCCGCTTCACCAGTTCTCTAAAGTCTGCAATAGATCCACTCTGGAATGTGGTAACAGCGCTTGTTGAGCACGACTCCCAAGATATTGGCGTTTATTTTCTGCAGTCGGTTTTTCGCCCGCTGTGCTACTTCCCAGCGAACGGATTCGGCCTCGATGACCAGAATGACGCCATCAGTAAGCGCTTCAAGATTTGTCGTTTCCGATCCATTCCACAATGCCGGTGTATCGACGATGATGAAATCGTATTTTTGTTTGAGTGCCTGCAGGAGCTTAGCGAATGTCCGGCGCTCTGGCCATGACAGAAATCCGTTTTTCAACTCTCCAGCAGAAAGGAAGTCCAAATTGGACTTTGCCGTTTGTTGAAATACTCCGGAATAGGTGAGCTTGTTCACAAGAATATCCGCTAACCCTGGTGAGAGTTTTGCACTTAGTTTTTCGTGCAGAGACGGATTGTTAAATTTTGCATCAACCAGCAGGACGCGGCTGGAAAATCGCTGGTGCAGCATCGTTGCCAGATAAAGCGCAACACTGCTCACTCCTTCACCGGCATGACAGCTGGTTATAGCAACAGTCTGAGGTACCGGTGAGGTATCCTGACTGTTCTGGAAAAAAATCTTATTCAGCATTTCATAGTCGTGATCGACCGGCAAAAACATCCCTGCAGGAGTATGCGTGTTCGATCGAAGACTTAAGGCCTCAGAGGAATCAGGCGAATCACTCTCATTGTTCGGAAGAGCGATGTAGCCTGTACTTTCAGAAAGTGCTCGGAGCATTTGATCGTGTCGCGGGAGTTTCGGGATCGTTGCCACTGCCTGCAGGCCGAGGCGTTCTTCTATGTCTTCAGGCTTGGTAAAGGAATGGTCTATGTATTCAAGGAAGAATGCCAAGGCAAAGGCCCCAACGGTGGCAAAGAATAATGCCGCGATCAGG
>Ga0116142_10004323_pt1 | contig 13624 bp, 11 predicted proteins | sample AD_UKC033_MetaG_FD_89785 | JGI IMG/M metagenome (GOLD analysis project Ga0116142, IMG submission 89785) | Active sludge microbial communities of municipal wastewater-treating anaerobic digesters from USA - AD_UKC033_MetaG | ecosystem: Engineered > Bioreactor > Anaerobic > Digestate | place: USA... | reverse complement strand
GGCGCCGACAATACCACGGTGCGGGATCTGTTCACCGCAGCAAACCCTGGCGTCAATCTCGATCGGATCACTGCGAATACTCGGATCCTGCTGCCGCAATTTCGTCGTACGGACATGATCGTGGCGGATCAACGGGGACGCTTCTATCTCTACTACGCCACGCTTGCCGATGACCAGCAGGCCGCAGCGGTCAAACAGCGGTTGGCGCCTTTGGGTGTCTCGGTGGTGCAATTACCGACGATGCTAGGAGATCAGACCGTCGTCCGACTCTATCTTGGCCCCTTTACCGATTTCGACGAAGCGGCACGCGTGGCCGATTTGGTCCGGTTTACCTACCTTCCCCTGTTGGAACGGTCTGGCGCAAGCGGGTCTTGAGGAGGCGCTTCGCCAAATCGAGGGGGCGATCGGTTGCGCCGATCCCGATTCGGGGAAACACGCGGGGCACCGGTGAAGAAGCGCGCTGCCGCCGAGTCACCCAACCGGGTTGCGTGGTGAAAATGGCCTGAAAACCGAGCTGGGCAAAGCGGTCGATTTGGTCACGACGCCAATCACCATTGGGGGGGGCGATCCACGTGGGTTGGACGCCAAGTCGCTCGGTGAGCAACCGCTGGCTGAGTGTGAGGGTGTGCGTGAGCGCAGTGTCGTCAAGATGCGCGAAAATTTCATGGCAATGACCATGGTTACCGATCGCAAACCCCGGGAGGCTTGCGAGTTGCTGCGCTTCTCGCCAGGTGAGGGGGCGAAGTGCGGGGGTTGGTGGCGGAAACGGGTTGGCGCCCCTGTCGCGCAGAATCGCGGTAACCTTCGCTTCGACATCGGGTGGCGCGAGTGCTTTGATCTCGGCGATAAGCGCAGGCGACGGTTTTTGTCCCACCGTGGCAAGGCCGGCTTGGAGACGGTCCCACCAGAACCACGGAGTTTCCAGGTAGCCGGTAGCCAGGAAAAAGAGTGCGGGCACCCGGTACTCTTGGAGAATGGGTGCGGCGACGGTTAGGTTGTTGGCATAGCCGTCGTCGAAGGTGACGAGGAGCCTTGGTTTCTGCCATGCTTTTCGTGGCGTGGTGAAAAACGTTTCGACGCAGACGGGCGTAAACCAGCGGGTGAAGAACGCCAATTGATCGCGAAAGCGCGACGCGGGGACTTGGAGCCAATCGTCGAGCGGTTCGTCGTCTGGTACGACGCCGTGGTACATCACGATGAGGTCGGCGGTAAACATCTTTAGTCGCGCTCCGTCCGTTTCCACCCCAACCGGCGTTCCGTCACCATCGAATGCAACACAGCCCACAGTTTTTCAAAAATATAGCGTGGTGCGTGCATCAACGCGCGGGCAAAGAGTGGCAGGAGTCGATAGCGATGCGCGGCGTATAGGTAGTGGATCAGGATTGCGCCGAAACCGAGCAACGCGGCAATGCGGACCGGTTGCGGCGCGATCCATGCAAGGAGCGCCAAGAGGATCGCCACCCAGGCGATTGGCGGGATCAGCAGATCGAACAGTTGCCCGACGGTTTGCCAGGGGCGGCGAAGCAGCTGGCGGAGAACCTGTGGCGCGTAGTGGCGAATCGTCCATAACTTGCCCCGTTCCCAGCGCGCGCGCTGGGTAGCCAACTGGTGGCGCGCAACCGGCATCTCTGCCCACACCGCTGCCGCATCGGTGAAATCGACTCGTTTCCCCGCGAGGAAGAGGTGTTGGTGGTATTCGATATCTTCGACGATGCCGTGCGCTCGGTAGGGAACAGCGGCAACGGTTGCGCGCGCCAGGGCAAACCCATTGCCGAAAATGCCCGCCGACCACCCGAAACGGGAGCGCGCGAGCGGGCGCACGCCGTTGAGTGACGCCAGTTGAATCGCTGCGATCTCCGTGCGCGCATTGACACGCACGTTGCGCACTGCGTAGCGGAGCTGAACCGCCTCGGCTCCGCATTGGAAACAGGCGTCCAGCACGGTGAGCGCATGTGGGTCGAGCACCGAATCGGCGTCGAGCACGAGCACTGCGTCCCACGACGGGTCGCGAAGGAGTTGGTTGAACGCATAATCGAGCGCACCCCCTTTTCCGGGGGGCGGGTAGCTGAGCACCGCCGCCCCTGCCGCCTGCGCCACTTCAGCAGTTTCGTCGGTGCAGGCGTTGGCAACCACCAGAACCGAAAAGTGCGAACGGGGATAATCCAACGCCAGCGCCGCGGTGACCGTCGTCGCGATATGTTTCGCTTCGTTGTGTGCCGGGATCACGATGCGAAAGCGGGTTTGGCCCTGCGCACGCGACGACCGGGCTTTTTCCGGTAGCCACGGGTAGGGAAGCGGCGCAGCAACCCAGGTCAGAAAGAGGAGATAGAATGACGGAATTCCTCCCAAGAGCCAGACGAGCCACCACCATGTCATCGCCACAGCCTCGCTATCTGTTCGTTCATTCCCGTTTCCCGTGTCTGAGTGAGACGTTCATCGTTGCGCAAGCCGAATCGCTAGCACGTAAAGGGTTGTCGGTTTGCCATATCGCCAACCGCCGCCCGGCGCTCGACGAGGTCCATCCGCCGATGCGTCCTTGGTTGGAAAAAGTATTGTACCTGCAGTCGCAACCTTTTTGGGAATGGGTGCGCGCCCACCGTTGGGCGATTGAGCGTTTTGCGCGTCGCTATTGGCAAACGCTTGCCGAAACCCTACGGTACGAAGCGCCGCTACCCACCTCGTTGGCGCACTGGGCCGGTGCCGTCTTGCTGCTCTACCACTTTCGTGGGCAACGGGTCCATGTGCACGCCCACTTCACGTACGGTGCCGCTGCGGTCGCTCATTGGTGTCACCGTTTGGCAGACGTGCCCTATTCGTTGACGTTACACGGCTCCGACGCGCTCTACGACAACCCGCCCGATTTGGCGCGCAAATTGGCGGCAGCCGAGGCGCTGGTGTCGATTTCGGCGCACAATTTTGCGGTGCTCGACACCCGTTTTCCTGGTTTGTTGCCGCGTAACAGAGCCGTGATTCCGCTGGGCGTCGAACCGCTGCCGTACCAGCCGCCGCCACCGATCGCGCGACCGCTGCGTCTCCTCAACGTTGGGCGTTTGAGCGAACACAAAGCCCAACATGTGCTCATTGCCGCGTGCGCGCAGTTACGGGAAAAAAACGTTCCCTTTTTGTGTGATATCATCGGCAGTGGCGATCGCGAAGCGGCATTGTGCGCGCAAATCGCCCAGGCCGGGTTGGGCGACGTGGTTCGGTTGCTGGGCGCCAAATTTCACGACGAAATCCTGGCCAGTTATCGGCGCTACCACGTCTTTGTCTTGACGAGTGTGGTCGAAGGGATGCCGCTCGTTTTGATGGAGGCGATGAATGCTGGTATACCCATCGTGACGACCGCGGTTGGGGCGATCCCAGAATTGGTGGGGCCAGAGGGGGCGTTGTTGGTGCCGCCGGAGGATCCCGACGCGGTTGCCGAAGCGATTCTTCGGATCGCGGAAGGGAAAATCGACATCGCGCGCATGACCCAGGCCGCGCATGCGCGGCTGACCGAACGCTTCGATCTGCGCCGCAACCATGCGTGCTTTGCCGAGTGGCTGCGTGCGCAACCGACGGCACTGATCCCGCAATAGCCGTGGGCGAGCGTCGTAGTCCGCGTTATTGATTCCCTATTGATCCCCTTTGCCGCGCAGCGTCACCCAAACGGTCTTGACGAGCAGCAACAGGTCGGTGTGAAGACTCCAGTCATCGATGTAGGCCAGATCCATCCGCATCCATTCGTCGAACGGAATCGTATCACGGTTCGGGGCGATCTGCCACGTGCAGGTGATGCCGGGGAGTACGCTCACCCGGCGCAGGTAGGTGGTGCGGTCCATATGGGCATAGTCGTCGAGCGGCAACGGGCGGGGGCCAACCAGACTCATGTCGCCCCTGAGGACGTTGAAGAGTTGGGGCAGTTCGTCCAAGTTGAGTTTGCGCAACCAGCGACCGAGCGGGGTGACGCGTGGGTCGTTGCGCATCTTGAACGCCGCGCCGTCGCGGTCGTTGTGGGCGCGCAAGGTTTCCCGCAGCGCGTCGGCGTTGGGAATCATCGTCCGAAACTTGTAGAGCAAAAAGACGCGGCGGTGGTACCCCAGCCGCGGTTGGACGAAGAGGATTGGAGAACCCATCGTCACGCGGATCGCCAGCGCGATGAGGAGGAAGAGCGGCGAGAGGATCAAGATGCCGAGCGCGGCGGCAGTGACGTCCAGTAGGCGTTTGACGAGCAACGCCCACCCCATCTGTGGGCCGGAGTCGAAGCTCAAGAGGGGTACAGCCCCGTGCCCGCTTGCTGACCAGCGGATCAGATGGGTTCGTGGCGCCAACGGCTCTGGCAGAGGGAGATAGGGCGCAAGGAGCGGCACTGGGAACAACACCTCGATACCCTCCGCTTCGGCCGCGCTGAGCGCGTCTCTGACCGCTGGATCGAGGGTGGCGAGCGGCAACGTCACGACCACTTGATCGACGACCGATTCGTGCATCCAGTAGGCGAAATCGTGCAGTTGCCCCAAACAGGGAACCAAATTTAGCCCGTCTGTTTCCGTTGTTGGCGTACCGAAGTAACCCAGGAGTCGAAAATGGGCGTTCGCTCGCAGCGAGGAAGTTATCTCTGCCGCGAGCGGCGTGGCGCCAAGAAGCACGGTATGGTTCTGGTAATGTTGTTCCGGATCGAGAAAACGGAGAATCCGGTTGTGCAGCCAGTGCAACAGATGGCCGGCCACGAAATAGAGGAATGCGAACGCTACGATATACTGCGGCGTGAAGAGCGCGATCGCAAAAAGTTGGCTGCTTGCCGCGAGCACCAGCACCCCAAATCCGGTCATGACGGCGATCTGCGCGGTGGGTAAAACGACGCGCCTAGTTGTTTTGGTACGCGTCTGCACCAGGTAGGAGAGCAGCAGCCAAAAACCGCTCCAAACAAGGAGCAGCAGAAGGTTCTGTAGCGAGATCCGCCATTCCAGGAGGCGGAGGAACCGTACACCTTCGAACGCGGGCCCGGTGAAATAGGCCGCAAACAACAATGCGACCCAGAGCGCAACGAGATCGACGAGGGGCAACGAGCGCAAGACGAACGGGGGCACGATGGCGTCACCAACCGAATCGAAACGGGGAATAATGATACCATGTGTGCAAGAATGTGTTGGGCAACGTCACCGTTGCAACCAACGCCAGCGGCAGAGGCGCTGTTGCCACGCGAAACCTGCTTTGCGAATGCCGCTGAGCGAGGCGCAGTTTTGTGAGGCGCAATAGATCCAAAGAGTGGCAGTGGGAAAATGGTCGCAGAGGCAGCGCAGCGCAACGGGATAATAGCCGCGCCCACGGGCGGCACCGAGCGTGTAGCAGTCGTAGATCACCACCGATTTGGGCGGAAGGGACCAACAGGCATCTCGCCCCAGTTCGTAGGAGAGGTCCAGACGTCCGTCATGGCGCGACCACGCGAAATGGACCGGGCTGCCACGGTCGAAAAGAATCCAAAGCGTGTCGCCGCGCGCGAAACGGGAAGGTGCGACGCGATCGACCAGTGCCAAATGGGGGTCGGTAGCAAAAAAAGGGGCGAGGTGTGCGTGACAAGCGGTGGGCGTATCGATCCATGCCAGGGTCACTTCCCGAACCCGAGGCTCGGGGGGGGGATCGGATGCCGCGCGGTCACGCGGGGCGGCGAAGAGTTCGATACAAACGCGTCGCGGGACGACAGATCGAAAGAAGGAGCGCAGGGTCATGAATGAAGACGGTGTTGTCGCGGCACCACTGCCGTCAGTCGAGATGATGGGGGTACGGATCCATCGTGTCAACCGCGAAACGCTGCTGGCGTGGTTGGGGGATGCCCTTGTCGGGGAAGCCTGCCGGTTCGTCGCCAACGTCAATGCCCACGCGATGAACTTGGCATGGGTACGCCCGTCGTTTCGGCAGGCACTCAACTGCGCCGATCTGGTTTTCGTCGATGGCTACGGTGTGGTGCTTGCGGCGCGTCTGTTGCGATTGGAAATCGGCGAGCGGCTGACTTTTGCCGATTGGATGCCCGATTTCTTGCGCGTCTGTGCGGCGCGTCAAGCGGCGCTCTTCTTTCTGGGGGATACCGACGAGGTTGGCGCTGCGTTCGCTGCGTGGGTGCGCACGCACTATCCGGGCATCGTCTGGGCTGGACACCATCACGGTTTTTTTGCGCGGTCGGGTGCAGAAAACGAACGGGTGATCGCGGCAATCAACGCGAGCGGCGCACAGGTGCTCCTTGTCGGGATGAGCATGCCGATTCAGGAGGAGTGGTTCGTAGCGAACCGGCATCGACTCCCCGGCGTACGCGTCGCGCTGATGTCCGGGGGATACGCGCGCATCGCAACAGGCTTGATCCCGCGTGGGCCACGCTGGATGACCGACCATGGGTTGGAGTGGCTCTACCGCTTTTTCCAGCAGCCGCGCTACACCTGGCGGCGCTATTGGGTAGGTAATCCTCTGTTTTTGATGCGTGCAGTAGCGTGGCGCTATTTTGCGGTTTCACCCCGCGACTGACGTTCCCATCGCCGCGCCGCGAGCATTGCTCCCCAGATGACCCAAAGGTAGTAGGGCATGAAGATGTAGTCCGGGTTCGCCTGTTCTTGAATTGCCCACGCGAGCGTACCACCCATTGCGGTCAGCCCGATATCGGCAAAAAAGCCGGTGCCTCCGCGAAACGTCTGCCAACCGTACCAGCTTATCAAAGCCAGAACGACCAGATGGACGATGAGGCCAGGAATGCCGGTTTCGGCCGCAGTCAGCAATGCAAAATTGTGCACCGGTTGGTTGTACCACGAAGCGACTTGGAGGTAAGTACGGTCGTAGCGGTGCATTTCACGGGTATATTGTCCAAGTCCAACGCCAACAAGTGGCCGGTCGGCGATGATGTTTGCGGCCGTTTCGGCAAGGGGAATGCGCACCAGCGCCGAACCGCGATCCTCTTTGGTCAACCGGTCACGGAACGTCGCCGATGTGGCGTACAACGCGGCAAAGACTGTGCTCACTGAAAAAATCATCACGAGTGCGCCGATGATGACGTTCTTGCCGTTTTTCTTCATCCACAACAGCATTCCCAAGGCCAGCGCAAAGCCGAAACCCAGCCACCCGGCACGTGAACCGGTCAGCGTAAAGGTAGCAAACCCGACGATCAGTGCGAACACGACGAAAGCGCGTTGCCATGGTCTTCCCTTGAGTGTGGGAACGAAGAACCAGAGGTAGAGCAACGCGACTGCAAGAAAATTCGCCAGGGTATTGGGGTGACCGAACGTGCCGCCGAAGCGCAGGAGATAACCGCTTCCCGCGGCGCTTTTGAGCTCAAATTCCGTTTTGAGCAATTTTTCCGTGAAAATGGCCTGGACGGTTCGTTGGTCCAACACCGCGATCGCTTCGAGGATCACCGCGGCAGCAAGAGCCAATCCGAGCCAATGGAGGTGGTAGGGGCGGAGGTATCGTGCCAGGATCCAAAGAAAAAAGACGGCCTTGATCTCTCGCCAGTACAGGCTCCAGGCAAAGAACGATTCCTTGGCGACCAGGAGCGCATTGGCGCCGTCCCACAAGAGCATCGCAACGAGTGCGATCGCCAGGGGCTTGGGAATCGCGGAGGTCGCAGACTGGTACGTGCGATCGAACCACCACAACAGGGCAAGGAACAGCAACAACAGATCACTGAGCGAAACGCGAAAACCGTTGGCCAAGACGGCGTACGGCCAGTTTTCGCGGAACGCGAAGTTGTTGTCGATGAAGGTGAGCGCAAGTGCGAAAACGGCCACCGTCCACGCCAGCTGGTCGATCGCTTGACGCGAGAGAAACAGAAAGAGAACGGGAAAGAGCGCAATACCGAGTAGCCCCGCCAGCGTTGCCAAAAGCGTAGCCGTATCTTGCTGAGCAAAGGCAATCGACAGCAACCAAGCGCTACTGGCGCCAACAAGCAGCGCCGCGGGAAAAGTGAGCAAGGCGTGTGGGTCGGAGGCGCCAGCGCGCATGGTCGTCACAGCAAGCGAATCAACCAACGGGGCAAGGGGTATTCACGGAAGGTGAGAACCGACCCCAAGACCGAGATGCTCAAGCCGTTGAGCTCCTTGACGAGCGCTGCGACAGCTGGCTTGCGCACGGCGCCGCTTTTGAGCACCAAAACCACGCCGTCGGTTTCGCTTGCCAAGAGGTAGCTGTCCGGACAACGGTTGAATGGCGGGGTATCGATCACCACCGTCGCGTAGAGACGGCGCGCTGAAGCCAACAGGGATCGGTACCAGCGGACTTTTTCCGCAACCGAATAGTTTTCACCGCCGTACAAGGTGAGGATGTTGAGCGCTTGGTCCGAAGGCAGTTGCTGCCAGGAAAAAGGGTCGCCCACAGCGAGTGTCAGCGAATCGTGACGCATCGGTTGGGGTTCGAGCACGAGGCGAAGCAGGAGGGTCTGCCCGTCTGGGGTGCTGCTCGCCAGGTGGTGGGCCAGAAGGAACGTGAGGGTGGAGACGCCACTTTGTGGAATCGGTGCCGCAAAAAGGACGGTGTGAGGCGCTTGCGCATGGCCAAACGCCAAATGGTGCGCGATGCGTTGCACCTCCATGCCCCAAGCGCTGGGCAGTTGGCGAATAGGCGGCGGAAGGATCAGCCGTTTTGGCGCGCGTGCTGTCTCCGAACGGGATGGCTGGGCGACTACGCCCAAGTCGTCCGGGCGCGTGGTGTGGGCCGGCTTCGCCTGAGCTGCGTCACGCACGCTCGTCTCGCGTTGCGGTTTCTGAGCATGCGGCATCGTTGGCTGGGGTTCGTAAGCGGTATCGGGCTTTTCCAGCTCATCGAAGCGACCCCAGGGGTCGTGGCTATCGATTGCGGCATCCCACGGGGTTTTGCGTCGCCAGGGGTCTGCGTTGTCACGCGCCAGAATGTCGGAAAGTCTCATGATGCTCTCCCGCTAGCGTGCGGAATGGTCTGCGCGAAGGCGCTTTGCCAGGGGTGTCCGGGCGGAGGGGCATCGAGCGCACCCAAGAGGGGCGCGTAGGATGCCGCGTCGGTGGGGGTATAGATGCGCTGTTCTGCAAGGTACGCTGCTGCCGCTACGCCGGCGGCGACGAAAGGTCCGACGACGAGCGCCAGCGTAAGCATCAAGCCGGGGCGGGGAAAGACTGGGGCAATGGGCAGTTGGGGTTGCGCAGCGATCGAGACGTTGGCAAATCGTGCGTCGTCTTTGGCTTGGCGAATGCGCGCCTCTTCTTGCTTGTCAACATAGAGACCGTACTGTTTGCTCGTGAGTTCGCGTTCGAGTTGCAGTTGTTCGTAGGCGAGCGACCTGCCCGTCAATTGCACCGCCTTGTCGTTGAGGTCGCTGATGCGTGCCTGAAGCGCTTGCAGCGCCGCTTGGCCGCTTTCCGCTTCGACCTTGAGGTCTTCGATGATCTGTTTGAGGTATTGCCGGATCTGGTTGCGCATGTTCGCGTACTGGGCTTCGGCGTCTTGTACCGGTTTAGATCCAGGTTGATAGTCGTTGCGCGCGCGCTGCAGATTGATCGTGAGCTGCGCGAGACTCTTTTCCATCTCGATCAGGGCAGGGTACTCGTAGATTGTCGTCTTCGGTAAGCCGACGAGGGTGCGACCCCCATTCTTCTCGAATCGGGTGAGCGCTTCCGAGAATGCGTGGGTTTTGGCGCGAAGCTCTTCCAGGTTGGAGAGCATCTTCATCCGCTCCTGCTCGAGGTCGCGCAGCAACTGCAGCAGGGTTTGGCGTTGGACTGCGGGATCGACGACGCCGGTTTGCGCGACAACCTGTTCGAGTTCGCGATTGAGTTGCGCGAGCCGCCGTTGCAGAAATTCGGTCTGGTTGCGGAAAAATTCGATGCCGCCGGAAACGCGGTTGATTTCGATATAGTAATCGACGAAGGTATTGACGATCGTTTGTAACACGTGCTGCGTCTCTTGTGGATCCCCCCCTTTCAACGTGACGCGCACGACGTTCGATTCGGTCAAGGGTTCGGCTTTCAGCCTTCCTTTGAGTTCGGCTACCGCTCGTTGTATTGCCGCGGGGTCGTCGCCATTGGCTACCCCCAACCGTTTGGCAACTTGGGCGAGATGTTCGCTCGATTGCAGCAAAAAGATGATGGTGTTGAGGTCTTTCAACGTGACGTCCGAGGCAAAAAATGCTCCCCCCTCAGGCGAGATCATGAACGGGCGCGTGAGCGCCGGTTTGACGAGAAGATCGGCGCTGGTCTCATAGCGCGGTGGGGAGAGGAAGGCAAATGCGAGGGTGACGCCAAGTACGCCGAGCAGCGTCGCGACGAAAACCCTTTTCTTGTAGAAAAAGATGCTGAGAATGTCGCGAACGGTTTGCGTAGGTGCCGAAGAAGGCGGTGTATTGCTGGGCACGGGGAGATTCGTCGGTGCTGTGTTCATCGCGACGCCCTCACAGATTGCGTTGGTAACCGAAAGAAAACGGACGTGGAATCAGTGACCAGAGTTGTTCCGCAGTGAGTGCGGCATCGGCCAGTCGCGTATTGGGGACATAGACGACGTCGCCTTGGCGGAGAATGGGGTCTTTCCCCAAATTGCCAGTGGTCAGAATCTCGTTGAGGTCGATGACGCGGCCCACGGGGTGGTTCGCTTCGTCACGGGTGATCAACAGAACGGTGCGGGCTTCGGCGCGCGGGTCGAGCCCGCCAGCCATCGCGATCGCCTGGGTGACGGTGGTGGGGCCGATCAGTTCGACGTAGTTGGGTCGTCCGACATAGCCGAAGACATAGGCCCGGTTACCCGTCGCTTTGAGGAGCAGCGTCGAGACGTTGAGACCCGAGATGACACGGGCATACGCCGCGGTGATCGCCCGTTGGGCTTCGTCGATCGTTTTGCCGGCGACGAAAATCGGCTCGATCAACGGAAGCGTGATCCGACCGTCGGGTCCGACGACCGTCAACCGGCTCTGCCCGCGCGTTGCGGTGCGGATCGCTTCTTTGAGGTCGCGGATGCGCTGACCGTAGCGTACCAAGCTTACGGTGCTACGGGGCTTTGTGAGCAGTTTGCTGTAGAGGCGATCGAGGTCACGCGCCAATTCCTCCGGGGTTTTTCCTGCGGCGCTGACGTCCCCGATGTACGGAACGGTGATCTGCCCGTCCGGGCGGACGTCGACCGTGCGATCGAGCTGCGGGTAGTCGACGAATTCGACCCGGATCTGGTCGCCGATCGCCAGCCGGTATTCGGGGTGGAGTTGCGTGTCGAATTGGTAGACGATTTCGAGTTCGTCACCTGGGGAGAGGAGATAGTCGCGCCCGACGAAGAGCGCGGTATTTTCCCGCACGTCGGAAGTATGGACGGAAACCCCGTTGGGGATCTCTGGCCGCGGGGTGGCGCATCCCGTGAGGATCAGGGTTACTGCAACCAGTGCCATGAACCCTTTGCGCAGCCGAAAAACCGACATAAACGTACCCCCCCTATTCGATCTGCTGATGATAGTATAGTGGATAAATCGCGCACGATCAATTTTTGTGGGTGTTTCGTTCGTTATGGCGCAATTTGTCGTATATTATTGTAAGACATGTCGAGCGGGTAGGGAGGTCGTATCGTGGAAGTGCGAACGTCTCGTTTGCCGTTGGTCGCGGTTGGGGTGGCGGCATTGATCGCGGGGTGTCAGTCGGCAGCCTACAACGTGCCGGGAATAGAAGAGAAGGAACGGGGGGTTTTGCCCGCGACGCAAGGGGTCGCGGTGCCACCACCGAGCGGTGCAATCGTCGAGCGCTACGCCGATCACCTCTTCGACGGACCGGCCGGGCAAGATTTCCTCGGGGCACTCAGTATGGGCTACCGCGAATTGGCGCGCGAGCGCGATAGTGCCAGCGACTTTGCCGACGCCGCAAAATTTTTGCAGCGCGCAGGCGCCGCCGCGCGCGGTGAGCGGATCTGGCCAGAAGAGATCGCCGCGCGCGTGTTGCCGAAATATGCGCTTCAGGATCTCATCTATGCGCGAACCCGTCTGATGCGGGCGTTCGATCAAGGTGCCGACCAGCGTTACCCGCGCATTGCCGCGCGGGCGCAGGTGGCGTTCGACTGCTGGATGGAATCACAGGAAGCCAATCGCTATCCTGAGTACGTGCACCGCTGCCGCATGGCGTTCGAGGAAGCGATGAGTCAACTGGAAGCGGGCAACGGAGCCCCCGCCGTGACTCCCGCGCCAACGCCGAGACAACCGGAGGGTGCTGCTGCGTGTGTCGCGAACGCGTGTGCGCCCCTGTCGCTCTATTTCGACCTCGACAAGGATCAGCTCTCGGCGGCGGAACGGGAAAAACTGCGTGACTGGGCCCAGGCGGCCAAAACGCACCCGGGTATGATCGTCGTTGCCGCCCATGCCGACCGTTCGGCGAGCACGCGCTACAACGACGCGTTGGCGCAGCGACGGCTCCGGCACGTGTTGGGCCTTTTGGCGGCAGAAGGGATCGGGCGCGATCGTATCGTCGAAGCGCGCGCGTACGGTGAGCGGCGCGTTCCGGTTCCGACACCAGACGGGGCGGTCGAAGCGCGTAACCGCGTCGTCGAGGTCTGGCTGCTCAGTCGTTGAGCGCGCCTTCTTTGCGCCACCACCGTTGGTGGGGGCCTGGGATACGCCACAGACCCACCCCATAGACCGACACGCAACCGAGCACGACGATCAGGAATTCCGTGATCGGAGAAGCCGACGGCAAAGCCGTGCGCACCGCGAAAGAGAGGAGCAGCGCGGTGAGCGCCGTCGCCGCAGCGAGCGCTAAGCCTGCGCGGTTCGCACCCAACCAGGGCCGCCAATCGAGGCGTAGAAGTCCCAGTGCGACGGTTCCCATGGTTGCCAAGAGGTAAAGACTGGGGATGAGATGCGCCCACGCTGCAGCGCGCAGTCCCAATGGGGCCGCAACCAGCAAACTGACGGCAAGGAGTCCAAGATAGCCGCTTTGCAGGCGCAACTCTTTTTTGGCGCGGCCACACGCTTCGAGCAGAGGGCCAGCCAGATGGTGCGTCAAATGGAGCATCGCGATCAGCGCCAGGATGCGCAGAATGGGTGCCGCGTCACGCCAAGCATCGCCGTAGAGCGCGACGATCACGACCTCGGGAACGGCCGCGAGCGCGGCAAGGATCGGGTAGCAGACGAGCGCGAGCGTCTGTTGGGCGTCGAGGAGCGCACGCGCCAATTTCACCCGATTCTCTTGAATCAGCGCAAACGCCGGAAACATCACGTGGCCGACCGTCGCGCCCAGGCGTTGCAGAGGGATCGATGCCAGTTGCGCGGCCCGCTGGTAGAGGCCAAGCGGTGCAGGGCCAAGGAGCCACCCCAGGATCAGGCTGTCGAGCGCGCCGCCCAAATAGATGATAAACCCCTTGGCGCTCAACGTGAGGCCGTAGCGCACAATCGCCGTTCCTTCCTGCGCGGACCAGCGTGGTCGCCAGACGCGGATACGCGAAGCGTGCCAGCAAAGCAGGGTGGCGAGCAGCCACCAGACGAAGAAACCCCACGCGAGGCTGACGGCGCCCCAGCCGTGCCACGCGAGCGTCACGCTGACCGCCGCGTAGCCGAGCGCGTAGCTGAGGAGATCGATCAGCGCCAATCGTTTGAGGTGGAGGTGGCGGCGCAAGAGCGCGCGCGGTACGATCCCTAAGGTCATTACCGCTTGGGTGGCACCGATGATCGGCAAAATGGGTT
>Ga0116142_10004319_pt1 | contig 13632 bp, 10 predicted proteins | sample AD_UKC033_MetaG_FD_89785 | JGI IMG/M metagenome (GOLD analysis project Ga0116142, IMG submission 89785) | Active sludge microbial communities of municipal wastewater-treating anaerobic digesters from USA - AD_UKC033_MetaG | ecosystem: Engineered > Bioreactor > Anaerobic > Digestate | place: USA... | reverse complement strand
GTTAAACGTCGCTCGATTCGGGTGATTGGTCATCGTCACCAGCTCGAAACCATCATGCGGGTGTTGCGCGAAGCCGTGCTCGGGCCCGAAAATATTCAACTGGTGCGTGAATATCCTTACGGTATCAACCGTGATCTTATACCGAATCTGCGAGCTGAAATGGAATACCTGCGGCCATTAAGCCTCTCAGGGAAACGCCGCGCCGAACTTTCAGACATGGCCGTCGGCATTCAGTGGGGTCCCGAGAACCGGGTACCATTCGGAGACATGGCCCTGGAGCGCAATAAAGACTGCCTGCGTGTTGTCGATGGCAAAAAAGTGCTGGCTGAAGTTTCTCTCGATGTCGCGTTTGGAGCCGGTCCCGAAAAATCTGCCGCTGCAAGGCCTTTCGAACCGCCTTTGTTTGGCGTCACTGTCATTGGCTCGGGTTCAGGGTTCGACCCGGGTGAGCTGACCAGCGGTTTTATCATCTGGGTTAACCGGCGTGGTATTCTCGTCGATCCGCCGGTAGATTCTACCCACTGGCTGCGCTCGATGGATATCAACCCGCGTCTGATCGATGACTGCATTTTGACGCACTGCCATGCCGACCATGACTCGGGTATTCTGCAAAAGCTTCTCGAAGAAAAAAAGATCAACCTCTATACCACCGAAACCTTCATGGAAAGTTTTGTTCGCAAATATCAGTCGCTCACCGGCCTGAATTACAAAACTTTCATGAATCTCTTTCATTTTCACCCCATCAGTCTGCAGGTGCCGATACGCATCAATGGTGGTGAATTCAGATTTTTCTATACTCTGCATTCGATCCCGACCATCGGTTTCGAAGTCTATTATCAGGGCAAAAGTTTCGTAAACTCTTCAGATTCGCTCTACGACCCCGAAACCTTTAAAAAACTCTATGATCGCGGCGATGTCAATCGCTATCGCATGATCGAACTGACTAATTTCCCCTGGCACCATTCGGTGATTTTCCATGAGGCTGGTATTCCGCCGCTGCACACTCCCATGCAGAACCTCATCGACATGCCTGAAGCCGTAAAAAAGCGAATCTTTCTCATGCATGTCGCCCAGAAGTCGATCCCCGAAGGAACGGGGCTTAAAAAAGCACCGGACGGGCGCGAAGAGTCGATCGTTATTCCCGTCAATGCCCCGGCCAGTAACGAGGCTCTTGAATATCTCGATGTGCTCAACCACATAGATCTGTTTTCGGGTCTGCCAATAGAGAAGGCGCGCGAGTTTCTCACTCTCGTCAAGGTCGAAAACTTTAAGGCCGGCGATCTCATTATTCGCAAAGATTCGGTAGGTGACCGCTTTTTCATGATCGTCAACGGTCGGGCTCGCGTCGATCGCGATGGCGTGATCATCAAGTCTTATTCAAATAACGATTATATCGGCGAAACATCGATGATTCTCAATGCCCCGCGCAATGCCGACGTAATTGCCGAGACCGACATGAAGGTTCTGGTAATGGATAAATACGACTTTCTCTATTTCATCAGGGGCTCTGAAATCGCCCGGCAGATGAAAATTATTGCCCAGAACCGTGAATTCGATACCTGGAACCTGTTCGACGCTTCTCCGATGTTCAAAACCCTTTCGCCGACTCAGCGCACCCAATTGCAGGGTATAATGACGCGAATGCGTGCCGCCGCCGGTGAAGTGCTGGCCGGCCAGGGAACAACCCGCGAATATTTTTACATTATCGACAGCGGGGCAGTGAACGTCGAGAGGGCGCACAAACCCGTGCTAAAAGCCGGTCGTGGCAGTCTGCTGGCCAAGATCTACGCAACCCCGCGGCGTGGTATTCATAGATTCTCGCTGGTTGCCGTCGGCGAAGTCGTTTATTATTCAATCGATGTAATGGAATTTTACAGGTTTCTCGAGAAAAACCCCGGTGTTTTTCTCTCTCTGCGAGAAGCCCGCACCAGAGATACTATTCAGAAAGCCTGAATCTGAAGGGAAAGATCATGATCGACAAATTCCAGGCCAGTTTGCTTGGTTATGCCATTGGAGACGCGCTTGCCGCGCCTATAGAAGACGTTTATCGCTCACCCGACGAGGGCGAAGAGCCGATAACCTTCTATGTTAAGGCTTTTCCTTCACACCCTGTGAGCCATCTCAAGCCGGGGCAGTATTCTGACGAAACGCAGGTAATGCTTCTGTTTGCCCGCAGTCTCGTCGAAAAAGGCGGTTTTTCGATTGACGATTTGATAGTTAAACTCGTCGACTGGTTTCATGCTCAAAAACGCCGTTCTGAATGGCGCTTTCCCGGGAACACGCTGATCAAGTCGTGTCGTAAACTCGCTGCCGGGGTGCCCTGGAGTCAGTCTGGCCATCTTTCTGCCGGGGTCAATGCCGTTTGCCGGACTGTTCCCTATGCGCTGGCTTATTTCAGAACCCAGCCACTGCTGAAGAACGCCGTCGATAAGTCATGCCGCCTCACTCACACCGACCAGAAGGTCATAGGCACTTCTTTCGCTCTGGCTTCAGTGATTGCTCTCGGCCTCGAAGGCAGTGAGTTTTCTCCTGACTACATCATGAACCGTGCGATCGAGAAGTCGCAGCCCTTCGCTACCGAAATGGTCAAAAAAATGAAGGCAGTAAAAGACTCTCTCAAAGTCGATGGCCGCGCCGCCATGGAAAACATCGGCAACAGCGGTTATTGCCTTGATTCTTTTTCCGCCGCTCTCTATTGGTTTTTGAAGTCTGAAGGACGGTTCGACGAAATGATCATCGGTGCCGCCAACGCCGGCGGCGATGCCGATGCTATCGCCTCCCTGGCAGGTGCTATGTTTGGCGCCTGGTTCGGTCTTGGTGCTATCCCTGAAAAGTGGCTGGCACCGCTCGAAGACTTTCAAACTATCAGGCAGCTGGGCTGCGATATTTATCGTATGGCTGTGCCGCAGAATTAACTGCAGTCTGGTTGCTTCGTTTGCGTAGAGACATCCAGATGTGAGAATGAATGGTTTTCTCGTCATTTTTGCGAAACCTGCGTTCGCGAAAGCGGGTGGCGGGAATCTTAGGAGGCGGTTATGAAAGAAAATAAATCAGAAAAACAATCTGGTCTGACGCATCAGGATATTGAAGGCCGCGTAAAAATGGTCGATGTCAGTCGTAAAGACTCTACCCTGCGCGTGGCCACAGCTTTTTCGTCAATGTTTGCCGGTGAGAAGGCGCTTTCTTTGTTAAAAAGCGGCGAATTGGCCAAAGGCGATGCCTGGGCGGCCTCGAGAGTGGCGGCTATAATGGCTGCCAAAAAGACTTCAGAATTTATTCCGCTGACACACCCCATCAGACTCGATTCGGTTCGTGTCGACCTTTTCCCTTTCGGTAAAGATCGTATTGGCTGCTTCGCCACTGCCTGCGCCTTCGACCGCACTGGCGTCGAAATGGAAGCCATGGTCGCCGCAACGACTGCTATGCTCAACATGTATGACATGGTGAAGGGCGTCGATAAAGGTGCTCGTATCGAGCAGACATGTTTGATCTGCAAAAGCGGCGGCAAAAGCGGCGATTGGCTTGCCGAATGCGCTGCAGTCGGCAGAATCGAAAAGCTCGCTACCAGCAAAGGCAAGGGAACACCGAAAGACCCCCGTGACGAAGCTGTTCTCAAGGTGAATTTCGGCCTCGAAAACGATGCGCACGGCGGCGACTGGCACCGACAAGTTTCCATGCTCGGGGTCGAGAGCATCGAAAAAATGCGTAGGCAGGGGCTGAACGTCGATTTTGGCTCATTTGCCGAAAATATTGCCACTTCCGGTGTTTGTCTTTATGAACTGCCGGTTGGCAGCCTTATCTGGTGCGAAAACGGTGTGGTGATGCAGGTCACTCAGATCGGCAAAGAATGCCACACCAAATGTGCCGTTTATTACAAGGCCGGTGACTGTGTCATGCCGCGCGAAGGTATTTTTACCATCGTTCTGGCTGGTGGGCCTGTTAAAACCGGCGAAAGGTTCGTGGCGCTCAAACTGTGACCAGCGAAAACGCCGCTGCCGAAAAGGTCGGCAAAAAGTGGGTTCTGGCGATCGACCCCGGCTCTGACAAGGTCGGTTATGCGGTCGTCAACTTCGATCTGACCCACGGCGAAATGGGAATCGCTTATCTCTCAGAGATGCAAAAGGTCTTTCGACGTTTCTGTAGCGGTAGTCAGGTCGAGAACCTGCATGCCATAGTCATGGGAAACGGCACCGCAGCCGCCGTGCTGTGCCGACTTTACAACGATCTGCAGCTCGAAATTCCTGTCAGGTTCACCGAAGAGCGTAATACGACGTTTAAAGCCCGCGGTCGCTATTTTGCCGATCATCCGCCGACCGGTTTCTGGCGGTTTGTACCGTTGGGGTTGCAGACGCCGCCACGACCGGTCGATGACTATGCCGCCCTGCTGATCGGCGAAAAATACCTGGTCGAACAAAAACTCGCTGAATTCAGCCAGGACAAAGCCTCTCTTCCTTAATTCATGAGACTGCTTCGCTGCGCTCGCAGTGACAGATTTGAGCATTGTTTTCGAAGTTCTTTCGCTTTGCTCGCAGTGACATTCTTACTTGCTGTCTTTGCGAGCACAGTGAAGCAATCTGGCTGTTTGGTTTGTGAGACTGGTTGCCTGGTTCGCAGTGACGATTTTAACACTGTCTTCGAGGCTCTTTTGCTTCGTTCGCAGTGACAGGCATGATTCACCGGCCTGCTTCTACCCACTACCCACTACCCACTACCCACTAAAGATATTGAGGTTTTATGTTGTGTTCGAGCCTCTAACAGGATATTTTAGTCAAAAGAGTTTTTGACCCGGGAGTTATTATGGGTAAATATAGAATTGGTTATCTGGTTTTTCTTCTGATTGCGACAGTTCTGGTTGCCCCGGGTTGTTTCAGAGGTGGCAGCGGCAATAATCTGCAGCAGACACCGCCGGTCACTGCCGAAGCTCTCACTAACGTCAGGCTTGTCATTGGCGGCGAAGCTGCCAACCAGGCAATTAGAGCTCAAACAGCCCTTCCGCCACAGGTTTATTTTGAGTTGCGGCTTCTCGATCGCAGCAACAGCAGCATGCCAATAATCAGATTTCGCAAACAGGCTCAGGTAGTCAGTAGCGAAAGTGGCTATACGGCCAGCGCTCTGTTCGAAAATATCCCGGTCATGCCGGCAATCGCCAGTATGAGCATAAACGGCGGTTATCTGCCCGGCGTCGGTGATCAGCCATTCAAAATCTGGGTCGGCAAGAAAGACCTGGTTGCAGCAGCCGAAAACGAAATTACTCTCGTGGGTTCTGGTGATAAAAGCGCCACCGATGTTTCGATCAATCTGCTCGAAAGACTGATTGCTGCCCCGGCCAATGTCGCGACACTCGCAACACCGATTTTTACCAGAGTCGACGAAATTGTCGCCGGTTTGAATTTAAGCTCGGTAAATGTTTATGAAGAGGCTTATGCAGCTTACAACGCAGCCTACGCCCCATTACCGGTGCCGGTCGACGCAGAATTTCAACCCCCGGCAGGCTATGCTTCGATTGCTTACCCCAAAAAAGACAGCAGCCTCAATTTAACGATTCCGGCATTTGGAAGCGCTTCAGAATCATGGGTGCTGCTGATGAATCGTTCAACAGCCAATGCTACGCCCAACTGGTCGGTTATGAACGCCGGCGCCGGGTCTGTAAGAGCATCTGTCTCTGAAAATGGCCAATTCACACGATCTGCAGCAAATTCTGGTTTGCCATCTTCGGCTGAATACAATTTTCACTTGAAGCTGCGTGCTTTTCAAAAGCCTGCAGCGGTGCCAGGCTATAAAAAGCCCGAAGTCAGGGCATCTTTGCGACCGGTAGTTATAAATGATCAGTTGACCTTTAAGGCATATGTAAAGGGGGAAACCGAAGGGGAAGTTGTTTTTGGCAGTGTTTCCGCAAGATGTCGACAAATTTTCGATCACGGCGGCGGCAAGTTCACTTACATCTTTGTGGACGTTAACGACCTGGGTGTTTCGGGTGTTGAAAATGTTTTAAGTGGCCTTCTGACTGCCTGGAGCAGTTCGAGTGGTATTTATAACACCAATCGACAGATATTCGGCGAAGAACCCCCAGGAACTTACAATAGCTGGAATGTAGATGATTACAATGCTAACGCCGATATTTACGTGTTAATTTCGCGACAGATTTATACCGCCGGTTATTTCTGGTCTGCAGATCTTTTCCCGGCTAATCTGGTTCCTGAATCAAACTATCGCAAGCTTTTCTATCTGCAGCTGGATAACGATCTCAGTGATGCTGTGGTTGCGGTAAATCGACTCGCTTCTACCATGGCGCATGAATTTCAGCATATGATTCACTATTGGCAGAAACGAAAGCTCAGTACTGATTCTTATAACGCTAATGGCTGGGTAGACGAGGCCATGTCGGGCTATGCCGAACACATCAATGGGTTTCGCATCGAAAACCAAAAAAATCAATCAAAAGCCCTTCAGGCCAATAAATATTTTGAGCTGATAAAAAATATTATGCTGGATAAATGGCACCTCGATTCAGATTCATACGATGTGCAGTCTGCTTACTACGGCAAAGCTTTTCTTTTTGGTGTCTGGCTGGCGCAGAATTATGGAACTGGTGGAGTCGTGCAGAATCTTTTGTTAGAGCAGGCTACCGAAAAAGCTGCGATAGAAGCATTTACCCGTGAGCCTTTCGATATTACCTTCGCAAAATTCATGCTGGCGATGGCTGTAAACGACAGTATCAACGGCGGTATATATGGATTCAAAGACCTCGATCTTACAGAAACCTACAGCTATGGTGACGGCTGGGCACCAGTGACTCTCACTGGGCCGGCTAAAACTGAGGTTAATGCTGTGACTGGCAGCTCTGGGGGGGCACCTGTTGCTCCTTACTGTGCTGCTTATATAAGAATAACCGGGGGCAATGGCGGCAATATCAATCTTGGGGCGACTCTGCCGACCAATTTCGCTCTTTTTCAGCTGCATAAGTAGGGTTGTCGCATGCGAAAGCTGATTTTTGCCGTTTTCTGCTGTCTTTTGCTGCAGCTCACCGGTTGTTTTTTCGGGCGTTCTGGCCACAGGGAAACGGCTGACGAGACCGCTGTGCCGGTTTTGCCGCCCTCTGCCACCGCCGAAGTCAGCGTCAGGTTGCGTCTGCATGATGAATCTCTGAGAGCGGCGTTGCGGGCGCAAAGCCAGGCATCGGCGGTGTTCTCGCTCAAGTTGATCAACCGTGGCAATATGATTAACCCGTTCATTCTGCTGCGCAAGCGGGTCGATATTGTCGATGGCACTGCTGCAGTCACTTTCTCTGCTGTTCCGGCCATGCCTGTAATAGCCAGTCTCGATCTCGAAGGCGCCGGAATTACGATTGGCAGCACTATATATCGAAATTTTCATGGCGGGGCAGATCTTTTGCCCGGTCAGAACAACGAAGTAGTGATAGTTGCCAGCGGCTCTGCCGAGCCTGAAGATGTTGTGGCACGGGCCGCATTGCTGGCAACAGCTGATTTTTCGACCATGACGACGATTTCTGCGGCAGTTTTTGCCAATCTCAACGAAGTCTTCAATCTCGCCGGGGCTGCCGACAAACTCGATGCTGCCAAAATTTTTGCGAGTTATAAAAACAGAGTGATCGAGGCGAAGATGACTGCCGCCGCCGGCGGAACTGTTCACAGCCTGGTTCTTCGCGACGACGGAACTCTTGTCGCCTTTGGCAACAACACTCATGGTCAGCTTGCCATACCCGGTTTGAACGAGTCCTTTTTCCCGAAATTTTCGCCGTTTACCCGGCGTGTCAAGGCGGTGGCGGCAGGCGAAGATTTTTCGCTGCTGCTCTGCGAAGACAACAAAGTTTATGCCTGTGGTATCAATGATAAGATTCAGCTCGGCGGCACCGGGGCCAATTCTACCGCTTACCCCCTTGAAGTGCCCGGCTTGAGTAACATTACCGCTATCGCTGCCGGAGCCGCCCACGCCCTTGCCATCGATGCGAACGGGCAGCTCTATGTCTGGGGCCTGAACGATCGCGGTCAGCTTGGCCTCGGAACCACCTCGACCAGCGTGGTTGCAGCTCAGGCAGTCTCAGGGCTGACCGGAATCAAGGCGATCGCCGCCGGAAACAGCTTCAGTCTGATCATCAAAGCCGATAACAGTGTCTGGGCCGCTGGCGACAATCGGTTTTGCCAGCTGGCTGCCGACCCGGCAGATTTCTCGTCGGTATTTGTGCCGATTGCTTTGCCGGTTGACGCTATCAGCGTTGCTGCCGGCAATTTTCATGGTCTGGCTCTGGGTGATGATGGCTACGTCTATGCCTGGGGTTTGAACAACTTCGGGCAGACAGGTCTGGCGACAACAACCGCTTTGATGGATATTCCCGGCAAAATTACCGCTGTGTCACCTGTAAACGGCGTTTTTGCCGGTGCCAACCACAGCATTATAACTACTGCTGGCGGTTCAGCCTACGTTTTTGGTGATAATTATTTTGCCCAGCTGGCTATGCCCCTGACCACCAAAATGCGCCTTGAACCTGTTTTGAGCACGGCCTTCACTTCGGTAAGCTCTGCAGCCTGCGGTGATAACAATACTTACGCCGTTTCAGCGGCCGGTGAAGTGCGCATCTGTGGCGACAACATCGCCGGCCAGATTGGCAACGGCCAGACCAGCGAAAGTGGCGTTGTGACCCCCGTTCAGGTAACCATCACCTCACCCTGGAACTGACACTGCTGCTTTGAATCTGGCAAAAAACAGTCGCGGTAGTTGAGGGTTCGTGTTAATCTTGGTTTTATGAACAGATCAGGCAAAATCATGGTTTGGCTGGCGTGCGCCATGACTCCGGTGGCCTTGTTTTATGGGTTCCGGGGTTTTGATCGCGACAGAATGGAAACGCTTTACTGCGACTACACCTTTTATTTTATCGCTGCCGCCCTGTTCATCTGGTTGCAGCAGGTTTTTTCCCAATTGCCGCCTGTCGCAGAGATGACTTCGCGTTTTCGGCGTCATTTGCCGGCGCTGGGTGTGGCGCTGACGATTACTGTGGCGGCCGTTTTCGCTTCTCCGCCTGATTTTAGAATTCTTGCCGACGAAACCAATCTGCTGGGCATGTCGATGGCGCTATACGATGATCGCGCCTGCTATAACCCGACTCAGGTGGTGAGTTATTACCACGGTATGAAGCGCGTTATCAGCAAGGTTACCGATATGCGGCCCGCTTTGTTCCCTTTCGCGGTCAGTGCCGTTCATTCGCTGACCGGCTATCGAGCCGCAAACATATTTGTGGTCAACGCCCTGGCCGGTTTTTTTGCGTTGTTTTTGCTCTATTATCTTATTCAGAAGCCTTTCGGCAGATTCTGGGGGCTGGTGGCGATGCTGCTGCTCGCCGCGTTTCCGGTTTTTGTGCTCTATATGACTTCAGCCGGGTTCGAAGTGTTCAATCTGATGTTCGCCCTGATTTTTCTGCTGCTTCTGCTCAGGTTTATAAAATACCCCGCTGCCGCGACTGCAGAAACCATGCTTTTGCTGCTGCCCTTGCTGGCGCAGACACGCTATGAGTCAGCACTTGCTGTGCTTTGTGCTGTTCCCGCCGTTTTGCTCTGGCTGCCGCGTGGCGAATTCAGCCGCTTTTCTTTGCGACTGGTGCTTTTGCCGTTCCTGTTTCTGCCGGTTGCCTGGCTGCGGGTGATCACTTTCAGCCGACAGGCCTTTCAGGTAAAAGATATCGACCAGGCTTTCGGCCTCGATCTTTTTATTAAGAACGTGCAGCGGGCGTTGCCGTTTTTCAGCGGCAGCGATAGAGCTTACGGCATGGTGCCGGTTGTCACCTTTCTCGCCCTTGCCGGGCTGATATACATGCTCTCAGAATGGGCTGCCCGTCGTTCCGATAAACCTGCCGACAAAACTTCGATCAACTTTTTGCTGGTTGCCGGAGCCTTTTTTCTGCTGCATGCCATTGCCAGATTCGCCTATTACTGGGGCGATATGACGCTGCAGTACACATCGCGTCTGGGCATAATCTTTCTGCCGGCTCTGGTCTTTCTGGCTGTGTGTCTGCTGTATCGCCTCAGCAGCCTGTTTGCCTGGGGGAAAGGGTGGGCGGTTGTCGGTGCCATGTTGTTGATTATTCATGGCTGGCCGGTGGCCGGGCAGAATCTTGCCGTGCGCGACATTCTTTTTTATCGCGAATTCAAGACCGTTCGTGAGTTTCTGCAGCGCGAGTTTCCTGATTTTAAAGATTATATTGTGGTCAGCGAACAGGCAAATGCTCTGGCGCCGCTTCGATACAATACTTTTACCGTCAGACATCTCAATGCCAACGTTGCCGGTGTCAAACGCGATCTACGCAATCGAACCTGGCGTTATCTGCTTGTGGTCCAGAAAATTGAGACTTCAAGCGGGACGGCGATCGAAAATTCGGCTGTCAGCTCTGAATTTGAACTTGAAACTATCTATGAATCACAGCTGGCAGTGAACAGAATCATTCGTATTTCCAGGCACAACCCGCCGCCAGAACCTGATCGCTGAACAAATTGATTTTTTGATGGGCAAAATATGACTGAAAAACTTGTGATATTGTTTATTTCTTCTCTCATAGCGCTTGCAGCGGGCTTTTTGCCGGGCATCGACTTTGTCGAAACGGCGTATCAGAATCTGGCCTGGTTTTTTATGCTGGCTATCGCCGTCATTGTTGTCATCGCTATATCGAAAAGCATTTCCGGGCAAAATTTGCGGGCCTGGGTTGCAGATAACAGCTTTGTTATTCTGATCTCTCTGGCCATCGTCATCTGCGCAACGCTGCTCAGTCCCCCTGAGTTCAGGGTTCTGGCCGACGAAACCAATCTGCTGGGCGTATCACTTGAGATGCACGAAAATCTCAAGACTCGCTTGCCCCTTGAGACGCTGTATTTTTATCACGGCATGCGCAACGGCATTTCTTACAAAACCGAAATGCGCCCGCCCGGTTACCCTTTTGCTCTGTCGATTTTGCACAGTTTGACCGGTTATCGCCCCGAAAATGCTTTTGCTCTTAACTTCGCCCTGGCGTGGCTGACCCTGTTGCTTGCTTTTGCCCTTGTGAAACGCCACACAGATCGCAGCTGTGGTATTGCTGGCATGATTCTGCTGGCGGCTTTCCCTGTTTTTGTGCAGTGTGCCGGCTCAGCCGGCTTCGAAATGTATAATCTGGCACTCTGTCTGGCGGCATTCAACGTTATGGATCTTTGCCTTGCCGGGCCGGCGAAAACTGGAACTGCGATTGCAGTATTGCTGCTGCTGGCTTTTTCCCGTTATGAGTCGATAGTTGGTATTTTTTGTTTTCTGCCTCTTCTGCTGGTTTTGCCAGAGACTGAAGCAGTTTGCGGCAGTTTGGGCCGGCGTTTCAAATGGGCTTTTCCGCTGCTGCTGGTGCCCGCCATCTGGTTGCGACGGCTGACCTGGGATATAAAAAGTTTTCAGGTCGAAAATCTCGAAGAGGCCTTTGCTCTTGAAAATGTCTGGGCGAACCTCATCGGTTACTGGCAATATTTTGTCACTTCAGGCCTGAATCGATTTGTCGGGCCGCTTTTGCTGGCAGTGGCCATGGTCGGGTTCGTGTTCTGGGTAAAGTCATTTTTTGCGCCTGCAAAGAATCGCAATCAGAAATTTTTTGAAATCGGTCTGGCGGCATTTTTTGCGTTGCATTTTGCTGCCCGACTTTTTTACACGCAGGGCAACCCGATGAACGCATATACGGGTCGCCTGGCATTGATTCTGCTGCCGGTAATGGTGTTTCTGGCCGTTTACGCGTTGTACCGCATTCAACAGAGTTTTAGCTGCATGCGTAGTGATTCTGTCATAAATCTTCTACCCCCCATAGCAGCCTTTCTTCTACTTGCTACCAGCTGGCCGGCAGCTTCTGGCTGCAACGGCGCCAACAGTCTGGCCCTTTTCAGAGAATTTCGCTGGGTTCGGCAGCAACTGAACAGGCTCGCCGCCGGTGAAGAAACCGTTCTCGTTTGTGAGCGCCCCAATCTTTATGTACCGATGAAATACAGCGCCGTTGGCGGCGGCTACGCTCGCGCCAATGCTGACAAAATCAGGCAGATGCTGCAAATTTCGTCATACCGCCGCCTGATTTTTATTGAAACTATAAATTATAAAACCGGGCAGTCGAACATGCCCGACATTGCGGGGCTTTTTGCCGGTCTGCGTGCTGAGGTCGTTTTTGAAACTCAGCTGACCGGCGTCGAGAAACTCAAAATCACCTCTTTTACTAGTGAATAGTGGATAGTGAATAGAAAAGAAAAAGAAGATGGAAGAGTATGGGTTTGCCGGGTGTGGAGGTAGTGGTTGCAACGACTGATCTGCCGGAATACTTTCTGAGAGAGAATAAAATACCTGTTTGCTGCGACAAAAAGGGTGAGACTGCTTTGCTTTGCTCGCAGTGACATAAATGCATTTGCCGTGAGAGCTGGCCAAAATCATCAGGGCAATTGCACTAAAACACCTTAGATTTGCAATTGAAGAGGATTACATTATTTCGGGCGTAGTGACGAAGCGGTATGCCGCAGCCGCAGGCATAAGCGAGCTCTGAGCTAATCTCTCTGCCGATGGGATTGCCGCGTCGGGCTGGCGCCCTCCTCGCAATGACCGCCGTTACGGGTCTTGCGAAACAACACCCGAGCCCGTTCTCTTATTTCAGATCATGACGGCGTTAGACAGAGGTAAGTTTTCGTTTGCCCTGGCCCGGCTAAAATCATCTTGATTTTGCGGTTGGCTGGTGCTATACTGCGGGGTACATCCCTGCTTCTGCCCCTAAAGTGGCAGAGGCTGAAACTTATCCGAAGGGAGGTTTTCATCAGTGAAACCTTACGAAACCTTGTTCTTTACCGAACCCGGCATCGAAACTGAAGCCCTTGATGTTCTCATCGGCAAAGTAGAAAATGCTATCACCAAAAATGGTGGCCAGATCGAAAAGATCGACAAATGGGGCCGTCGCCCCCTCGCTTACCCTGTAGAAAAACACGCTGAAGGTAACTACGTTCTCGTGAATTTCCAGGCTACCGGCGAAGCTCTCAAAGAACTCGAAAGAACTTATCTGATCAATCAGACAATTCTTCGCTTCATGACCACCGTTCGCGGTCAGTAAGCCGGGTTAAGCATGGCTGGCAATCTTAACAAGGTATTTTTGCTCGGTAATCTTACCAGAGACCCCGAATTGCGGCACACTGCCCAGGGCACTTCAGTTGCCAACTTCAGTATTGCCGTAAATCGCACGTATAAGGGAAATGACGGCGACTTCAAAAAAGAAACCAGTTATTTCAACATTATCGTCTGGGGCAAATCTGGCGAAAACTGCTCGAAATATCTCACCAAAGGTCGCCCGGTTCTCGTCGAAGGTCGCCTGCAGAACCGCAGTTACGAGACACAGGATGGCCAAAAACGCACTATTACCGAAATCGTTGCCGATAACGTTCAGTTTCTGGGCGGCGGTCGCGGTGAATCGGCTGAAGAGGGCAACGACCCCGGCTTCAGCGCTGATTTCAGCGGTCCGATGGGCGACGATGACGCAGTTCCGTTCTAAGAACGTAACTTAATTGACTGATAATTCCAACGGAGGAAAAAAATGGCTGAATTTAAAAGACACAGACACAGAAAAGTCTGTCATTTCTGCAAAGACAAAGT
>Ga0116142_10004307_pt1 | contig 13664 bp, 8 predicted proteins | sample AD_UKC033_MetaG_FD_89785 | JGI IMG/M metagenome (GOLD analysis project Ga0116142, IMG submission 89785) | Active sludge microbial communities of municipal wastewater-treating anaerobic digesters from USA - AD_UKC033_MetaG | ecosystem: Engineered > Bioreactor > Anaerobic > Digestate | place: USA... | reverse complement strand
GGGCCCGGAAATGCCCGTCCTCCCGGAAAAAGCTCGTCAGGTTCGTCGAGAGGGAATCGATCATGGCGATGAACTCGTCGGTCCCCTCGCCGGTCTTGACGTAGTCGTAGTAGTCCGCGAAGGACCGGAAGTTCCCCTCGCGGATCCGCTTGCTGAGCCGCGCCTTGACGAGCTCCTTCTTTCCGTCGTGCAGGTGGATGCCGCAGTGGCTGTAGACGAGGCGGCTGATCTTTTCGAATTCCGTGTCGCGCAGTTCGAGCATCATGCGGCGTGATGACGACCGCGGATCACCCCGCGGGGCGATCCGCATTCCTTTCTCAGAAATCCTTGAAATCGCCCTTCAGCTTCTCCCTCAAGGGTATATGTCTCCTCAGGCCGCGCGGCGGACCGCCACGAGGTCCTCGCTGCTGAGCACCTTGTCGATGTCGAGCAGGATCTTGATCCCGCCGGCCGCCTTGGCCATCCCGAGAATGAAATCCGTGTTGAGCCGCACCCCGAAGGCGGGCGTGTTCTCGATGTCGGCCCCGCGGATGTTGAGCACCTCCGAGACGGCGTCGACGACGATCCCCATCATGACGGAGCCGCCCTGCCCCGCCACCTCCACGACGATGATGCAGGTGCGCTCCGTGTAGGCCGCGGCCTCGAGGGCGAACCGCAGGCGCAGGTCCACGACGGGGATGACTTTCCCCGGAGGTTGATGACCCCCTTGACGAACTCCGGGGTCTGGGGAACGGGGGTGATGTTCATCATCCCGATGATCTCCTTGACCTTCAGGATGCCGATCCCGTACTCCTCGCCGGCCAGCGAGAAGGTCAGGTATTTCCCTTCCCTTGCCGGGATCCCGGCCATGGGGTTTTCCTGTCTTTCGATCGTCTCCGTCTGCATGTCTTGCTGCCTCCCTGTGTATCTTGGATCGTCAACCCGATCGAGAACCCGTTCCGGCCGACCTTCGACCGCCCGCACAGTACGTGCCCCGCTTCCATCCGGTGAGCGTCAGGACCGCGCCTGCATGCCGTTGGCCCTGTCGGCGGGGATGTCGAGGGCCTTCACGATCGTCTCGTGGAGCTTCCGCAGGTCGACGGGCTTCGTCATGTAGTCGAGGAACTTGCCGCGCTCGTCCTCGGTGAGGTACTCCGGGTAGCCCGTCAGGATGATGATCTTGATGTCGCGGTGGATCCTGCGGATCTTCTCCGCCAGCTCGAGGCCGTTGAGGTTGGGCATGACGATGTCGAGCAGGATCAGATCCGGCTTCTCCTCGCCGATCTGCAAAACCGCCTCGAGGCCGTTGGCGTAGGTCTTCAGGGTGCAGTGCCGGTTGAGACCGAGGCCCTCGAAGGCGTTCTGCATGAAGGTGAGGATGTTCTCGTCGTCGTCGATGACCATGACGAGCTTCTTGAAGGCAGGGCCTCTCGGATCCGCCTTGCCGGCCTCTGCGGCCGCGCCCTCGCCCCCCTGCAGCTTGTCCAGGGGGACGTCGCCGAATCCGAACTCGCGCTTGAGCCGTTCCACCTCCGCCAGCGGGATCTTGAGGTGCTTGCCCACCTTGTACCCCTTCACCATCCCCTCTTTGACCCAGCGGTAGATGGTCACCCGGTTGACGTTGAAGAGATCCGCCACCTCGGACGTGGAGAAAAACATTTTCGCCATGAAGCACCTCTTGACTCGGGCTTGGTTTCCAATCCTACAGCAACATATAAACCCTGTGCAACTGCTGCACCATTTTTATCGTCACGAAGCAAAGAAACTTTAGAGCAGAACAGGAGCAGGGGATGAAGGCAGGGGTGCGGAAAGCAGAGGCCGGCGAGTCTTGACTGTATGCCTTCGATGCCGGATAGGAAGGATACTCAATCCATTCAATGGGTTACGATACTGCCCGTTCTCCATGATCGGCCTTGCCCCGGTTGTCGTGGCAGTCCAGCCAGTGAATCCGGCCGGGCCCTTTCTGCCTGGCCAGGTGCATGGCCCCGTCGGCCGTCCACACGAGTTCCCAGGGATCCCGGGATGAGGTGACGTGCTCCTTCCCGAGGGTGCTCACCCCGATCGAGACGGAGAGCGCCGGCTGCGGGTCCACACCGCTGAGCGGGAGCGCCCGGATGCGGCCCCGGATGCGCTCGGCGGCCGCCCTGGCCGCCCTCTGCCCCGAGGCGCTGAGGAGCATGACGAACTCGTCGCCGCCGAAGCGGATCAGCACGTCCTCCTTGCGGCAATGCCCCCGGAGCAGCTGGGCCATGTCCCGCAGGACCCTGTCGCCGATGAAGTGGCCGTGGCGGTCGTTGACGGCGTTGAAATCGTCGATGTCGATGAAGAGGCAGGAGAGAGGAAATCCCCTGCGCTTCGCCCTGGAGAACTCCTCCACGAGGCGGGGCTGCAGGTACCATCGGTTGTACAGGCCCGTCGTCGGGTCGATGAAGCTGATCTTTTCGAGTTCCTCCACCCGGGATCGGAGCTTCAGGTTCTCGACCAGCAGTTCCTTGTTCTTGCGGGTGAGGGTCTTGTTGTTCTCCACGAGCCACTCGAACAGGAAGTTCTTCTCGTCGAAATCCAGCGTTTTCCGGCCGCCTTCGCCCTCGTCCATGATCGGTTCGCCCCCCTCTGCGGTTCAAGTCCGGGTCCGGTCCTGCCGATAAAAGGATAGCACGTTTCGTGCCATGGAGAGGCGCCCGGGCCGGTTGCGAGACCGGCCGGGGCAGAGGTGACGAGTCAACAGGCAATGGACGACCCCAAGCACCCGTCCCAGGCGAACATGGACGAGGCAATCGTCAGAGAGCGCGCCGCCGAGATCTCCAGGACCCTGGGGAACTGCAAGAAGTTTATCCACCAGGGAAACGTCTACGCCTGCCTCAGCGGCTTCAAGGACGTCCTGGAGAAGATGCTCGTCACCCGGATGCTCCCCCAGGACCAGAAGGACCTGCAGGAGGGCATCAACGATTTCCAGCGGTATCTCATGGCAAGCGCCGCGTTCCGCAACGCCTTCGGCCCCGTCACGTTCCAGGACGACGACAACGAAACGACGCTGGCCTTCGTCCGGCAGCTGGTCAACGTCTCGGAGGAGGAGATCACCCGGAGCCTCGCCGGCGGGGACGAGAGCCGAGAAAACCGGGCCGTCATCATCATGCGGCTCATCGACAAGGGCGAGCACGAGAAGGCCCGTGCCCTGATCGGCGAAAACGAGGACCTCCTCGGCTTCATCCTCCAGACCTACAACGCCCGCGGCATCCAGGCCCGCAAGGACGGCGCCTACGAGAAGGCCGTCGGGGAGTTCCAAAAGGCCCTCGCCGTCGCCCCCGACGACGAGGGGATCCTCTACAACCTCGCCCGCGCCTACGCGGCGAAGAAAGACCTGAAACCCGCCGTCGAATCCATCCAAAAGGCCCTCCAGATCAACCCCGCCTTCGCCGAGGCCCAGGTGCTGCTGAGTCGCCTGCAGGCGGGTTGAGGGAAAACCGGCCTTTTCAAGATCGTTGTCTAACCATCCAAGTGCAACCGCACTTCCGGCTGCAGCCATCAAACGCGGCAAAAATCCTGACGAACGACACTGGCCCTTGGAAAAACCATAAGCAGACCAATCCGTTGATACCATTCTCGCTGGCACATTCTCTGCAAGACCTCATCCCGCATATCCGTCCTATTGTATCGAGACTGGATCCTGCACTTTGCTTTCATTCCACTGTGTGTATTGAAAGTGACTATGAAGGAGTAAAGAAAGTGAGCAGCCTGGACTTACGCACACTCGGCAAAGGAAAGTTTTCGAGTCTGTCTGGTAAACCTCGCACTCTCTGTCCGGTCTGTGGATCTATTCTCGCCGTTGAATATCGTAAGGTCATTTCGGACAAATTGGCTTCTGATTGGGCTCTAGATGAGGCGACTCGGGGGGTTTTTGACTATCGCGAAGGATCCCGCTGCAGAAACTGCTCTTCATCGAAACGCATAAGAAACCTGGCCGCCGCAATCCTTGATACCATAAATACTAAGTACAGTCTTCGCTGTGACGCGATGCAACAACTGGCGAAAGAATCCGTCATCGCAAATTTGCGTGTTGCTGAGATCAATAACTGCCAGGCCCTTCATGCCAGGATCTCTTTTTTGCCGAATTTGTTCTATTCCGAATACGGTTCTGTGAATCCATCAATACCTTCAGAGGACGTCACGTCCCTTACCTATCCGGACGAAATGTTTGATTTTGTCCTCATGACCGACGTCTTAGAGCATGTTCCGGATTACCGAAAGGGACTAGAGGAAATCAAACGCGTTATGGCTTTTGGCGGGTTTTTCATCACAACTGTACCCATCTTGCCGACTCGGCCAACAAGAACCCGTGCAGTGCGGCATAAAGATGGATCCGTTCAATTCCTGTTGCCACCCTCCTACCATGGGGATAGCAATGCCTGTTCAGAAGATATGATTGTATACCATGAATTCGGCATCGATTTCATTGGTGAGCTCTGCGAACGATTCTTCACTCGGATTTATTGTTTTGATGCCGCTGCGCTTTTTACAGCGGTCTTCGTATGCCAGAGGCAGTAGGGGGTTCTGATGAAGTTTACTGGAGAACGTTACGTTACAGATCTGGATTCTGCTCAGATCAGCTATGAGCATTGGCACCGGTATTTTTTTTCGACTCCAGTCGTGAAAGATCGGTCGGTGCTGGATATTGCATGCGGGGAGGGATATGGATCGCACCTCTTAGCGGAAAGGGCGAAATCGGTCTTAGGAGTGGATATCTCTGCCGAAGCGGTTGCGTATGCGCAGAAGACTTATCACAAGGAGAATTTGAGTTACTGCCAGGGATCTGTTGAAGATATCCCTATTTCGGGAAAAAAGAAAATTGACATCGTCGTTTCTTACGAGACGATCGAACACGTCGATCATGACGCTCAAAAAAAATTCTTGCAGGAAGTTCGCAGAATATTGATGGACGACGGAATTTTTTTCGTCTCGACACCGAACAAGTTACTTTATTCCGACATCCCAAAATATAAAAATGAATTTCACAAGAAGGAGTTTTACGAACAAGAATTCTACGAGTTCCTCAGAAGCTGTTTTAAACATGTTTCGATCTATGGGCAGAAAATATGCGCCGGCTCAAACATCTGGCTTCTCAACTCGAACTGTGAAACCAGCGCCTGTACAGAGTACTCGATAGAAAACAACGGCCATCGGTTCGTCGTAGGCGATGATTCAAAACAATCTCTGTATTTCATTGCCGTTTGCTCGAACAAGAGCATCGCCATCGAAAAGAGTTCCTATCTATTGGACAAGACGCTGAGCATACTGACCGAAAAAGAAAAGCAGATCGCACATCTCAAGCGACAGGCTAGAGAGAAGGATGCCCTAATCGCGGTGCTTCAAAATGAGCACGGTCACGGTCGAGAATCCAAAGAGCAGATACCTAAAATTACAGTCCAACGGATGGTTCGTGCCGTTGCATCTGATGCAGGACCGAAGAATGACAGCTACCGCAACGAGACAAGAGAACCCCTGATATCGGGAGCGGCGTTTCTTTACAAGGACAAGGATGCCGTTGAGGCACACCAAGGAATCGTCAAACTCCTTGTCGCTGCCGGGAAGCGGGGGGAGGCCGTCTTTGCCCTGGAAAAACTGGTGGAGTCCTACCCGGACTACGCCCCCGCGTACAACGACCTCGGGGTCCTCCACGGCGAGACGGGAAATCTCGAGAGGGCCCTGGCCGCCTACGAAAAGGCCGTCTCCCTGGATCCGGAAAATGCCACGTTCCGGAAGAACCTCGGAGATTTCTACTATGTGGCGATGAAGCGGCCTGATGAGGCTCTCCGCCATTACGAAAAGGCCCTGTCACTCAACCCTCGGGATACGGAAACTCTCCTCATAATGGGAAACATTCGGGTGGAATCCGGAAACTTCCACGAGGCGAGGGATTATTATCTTAAAGTACTTGAGATCGAGCCCGAAAACGAACTGGCAAATCAGATGATTGCAGCCATCTCCAAGCAGATTAAACACGCCGTTCACGGCACCGGGCGATCGCATCGAATGCTTTGTCCTGTCTCGATTGGATCCCGCGAGGAATACGAGCGATACGCCTCTTCAACGGATGCCCAACGAGATGATCGCACGGATACAGAGCGGCTTCTTGCCTGTGAATCCGATACCTTCTACGTGCCCGGCTTTTGCTATGTGTGCGATAAGGAATCTCGCTTTCTTGTGGATTACCAGTATGCCATCAATCACGGTGACGGGCCTGTTCCCAACTGGAGAGAAAGGCTTGTCTGTCCGGTATGCGGACTGAATAACCGCCAAAGAGCATTAATTCATATCTTTCGAGAATTGTTCAGACCATCGAATGATGCCCGCATTTTCATATCGGAGCAGACGACGCCTGTCTATCGGTGGTTATCCCAACACTTTTCAAATATAGTAGGAAGCGAGTTCCTCGGTAGAGATTTTGCACCTGGCTTCACAAATGCGGATGGCATCCGTAATGAAGATCTCACATCCCTCTCATTAGGCGACGGGGAACTGGACTATGCTCTCGTCTTCGACGTGTTCGAGCACATTCCAAATTATCATAAGGCATTTGAAGAATTATATCGTGTCCTGAGGCCCTCCGGGATTCTTCTGTTTTCCGTCCCTTTTGACGTCGGATTAGAAAATAACGTCGTTCGAGCCGTCGAGACTCGCAATGGAAGCGTCAAGCATATTTTACCCCCCGAATATCACGGCGACCCTCTAAAAGGAAAGTGCCTGTGTTTTAATACATTCGGATGGCAGTTGCTGCGCCAATTGACCGAGGTCGGCTTTGAAAAAGCTCTCGTTCATTTCTACTCGTCAAGAGAATTCGGCTACCTCGGCGGTGATCAAATGGTTTTCACAGCGTCAAAACCAGAGGAAATTGCGGCTTCAACGTCCATCGCTGGCAAGCACTGCTCCGCCAGTGGCAGCTCTGGGTCTTTCGTCGCTGCAAACGTGGGGCTGGAAAGTAAAATAAATCGCTCGTACCCGGATGAGAATGCCGTTATTGATTTGTATAGAAGCATTTGTCGACGGTTCGCAGACAAAAGCGATCGGGAAATGTTGGCTACAGCACTCAAGCAGTTGCTCGCCCGTTATCCTGAGTTTTCAACTGCTCATAATGACTTGGGCGTTATCGCCTTCAATAAGGGCGATGTCGCAGGCGCCAAGTATCACTACGAAAAGGCGGTACAACTGAATCCCGCCCATATAACGGCATTAAAGAATCTTGCCGATTTCTACTTCGCTGAAGAAAAGAAACCGGAGAACGCCCGGATTTTATACCAGCGAATTCTTGCCGATCATCCCGATGATATCGAAACTCTCCTCGCCATGGGTCACGTGGCCAATTCCCTTGGGAACGTTGCAGATTCAGCAGTCTTTTTCCGCCGGGCGCTCGACATCTCACCGGATTATGAAATAGCCAGGGAAATTATCCATGCGTTGTCGGTGCAGGAATCGCGGGAGAGCGCCTCGATGCGGAAAAAGGAGCGTCCATCATTTGGCGGAAGGCATTGAACATGCGGACTCTTATCATCAAGCTCGGTGCGAGCGGTGACGTTGTCAGAACGACCACGCTGCTTCATATTCTCAAGGGCGAGGTCGATTGGCTGACATCGGATGCCAACGTGGAATTGCTGGAAGGCATTAAAGGCATTCGTGTCTTCCCCTGGAGCCGTCGAAGCGAGTTGAGAAAGAATACTTATCATTTGCTGATCAATCTCGAAGACACGATTGAAGTCAGTGCGGAGATACGGCACATCGAGCACAAGTCACTCTACGGCGCCTATCTCGCCGAGGATGATTCCCATTCATACACCGAAAGCTCTCGTTCCTGGTTCGACATGGGCAGAATCAGCAGATTCGGCATCGCGGAAGCCGACAGGCTGAAGTTTCAGAATAGACTGTCCTTTCAACACCTGGTATTCCGCGGTTTGGGTTACGACTTTAGAGGCGAGTCCTATTTGCTCCCTCCAAGTGCATCCTCCTCCCTTGCCGGTGATGTTGCCATCGTGGCAGCATCCGGGAGCACATGGCCTATGAAAAGGTGGGCATTCTACGATGAGCTGGCGGAAATGTTGCGCCGAGACGGCTTACAGGTCAATTGCCTGCCGAAAAGGAAAACCATGAAAGAGCATCTGGCCGACGTGCGGAATCACCGCCTGCTTATCAGCGGAGACACCCTGCCCATGCACCTTGCTCTCGGCAGCAATATCCTTTGCGTCACCATCTTCATCTGCACCAGTCCGTGGGAAATACACGACTATGGCCTTCAGCAAAAGCTCGTGTCGAGAAAGTTGAGAGATTATTTTTATCGCAGAACTTGTGACCCTGCTGCCTCAACTTCTGTGTCTTTATCGGATGTATACAAGTCGGCAATACAAATGTTGGGGGAAACGAGATGGCGGAAAACAGCGACCTCTTGAATAGATTGCAGCAACACTTTGATGAAGGACATACCGCAGAAGCTGAGCGCTTTCTTCGCGAGATATTAGAAAGCGAACCGGATCGTGACCTTGACGGTCAGATCAGCTACCTCATCGGACGGATCAAATACTACGAGGGTGAATTCGAACAGGCAGAGTCCTTTTTTCAAATGGCGCTGCGACGCAATGCGCATCATGACTATGCAAAATTCTACGTTGCAAGAATATGGCAACATCTCGGCAGAAAATCTGATGCACTGATACTTTATGCCGCCTGCGCAAAGACAAGGCCTGACCTCGTGGGCATTTCTGATTTCATCAACGAGATCATTCTGGGGGAATGCGCCCCGGATCCCGAGAATACGTCTCCCCCGCTTGGCGAGAAGACGGCGGATTCCCCCGCCCGGCTTCCCAGGATATCGATCATCGTCCTCTGCTACAACAAGGTCGAATATACCGACCGGTGCCTGACATACCTGTTCAAGAATACATCCTATCCCAATTATGAAGTGATTGCTGTCGACAATGCCTCTGTAGACGACACGCCCGCCTTTCTGGAGACGTTCTCGAAGCGGATCCGATTCGTCCATTCACCGAGCAATCTGGGATTCGTGGGAGGAAACAACAAGGCCTCCGAGTACGCCGATGGGGAATACCTGGTTTTCCTGAACAACGACACGGAGGTGCAGCCGGGATGGCTCGAACATCTCTACGAGTGCTTTGAGTTATACCCCGAAGCGGGTGCCGTCGGGGCCAAGCTCATATACCCGAATTACATTCTTCAAGAGGCGGGGGGCATTATCTTTCAAGACGGCAGCGGCTGGAACTACGGAAAGGGAAATTACCCGCACGCAGCACGCTTCTCCTTCGCCCGGGAGGTGGATTACTGTTCCGGAGCGGCCCTCATGGTCAGGAAAGACCTTTTTTTTAAGCTTGGGAAGTTCGATCCTCGATTCGCCCCCGCTTACTATGAGGACACCGATCTTTGCTTCAGTATCCGAAAACTCGGGTACAAGGTCATGTACTGCCCTAAGTCCGAGGTCATACACCATGAAGGAGTCACGGCGGGGACCGATTTGAACAGTGGTTACAAGCGATACCAGGTCCTCAATAAACCGAAATTCGTCCACAAATGGCAGAAGGAGTTGCAACTCCAGCATCTCCCGGACCCCCATTCTGCCTATCTCTTTTCCAACAGAAAAAAAGGCAAGCGGATTCTGATTATCGATGATTGGCCCCCCCTGCCCGATCGTGCGGCGGGAAGCCTCCGTCTCTATCATACCGTGAAGGAAATGATCCATCTGGGCTATCAGGTGACCTATGCCCACCTCATAGGTGCCAATCTCGATCCTGCCGCCCTCGGCCACCTCGGCCACTTCAGGATGCTCGGGGTCGAGTTGATCCATCTCCAATACGAATCGTGGTGGCACATGAGAAACAGCAAGGAGGTAAAGCCGAAATTAGAAAAACTCATGAGGTCCCTCGATTTCGAACAGAGGAGCTTTGATGCTGTCTACATCTGTTTTTGGCATATTGCTACCTTCTTTATCGACATCATCAGAACCCTCGCTCCCAACCTGCCGATCATCATTGACTCGATGGATGTACATTACCTCAGGGAACTGCGTGAGGCCGAAATAAAAAATGATCCCGATCTCAAGAAGCGGGCGATGATGACCAGAAAAAACGAGTTGGCGGTTTATTCTAAAGCCGATTGTGTAACCACCGTCACCGAAAACGACAGGTCACTCCTCAAAAAGAGTCTTCCCGACAAAGCGATTTTCATAATGACCGACGTGCACGATTCGAGGGATTCCGATATACCGTTTGATGAGCGCTCGAATCTATTGTTTGTTGGTAATTTCAATCACAACCCAAATGAGGATGCCGCCGTCTACTTCGTCAATGAAATCTTTCCGCTCATCAGGAAAGAGATTCCCTCCGTCAAGTTGCTCATCGTGGGCAATAACCCGACGCCGAGGGTCAAGAACCTTGCATCGGACAGCGTGATCGTCACGGGTTGGGTGCCCGACATGAAGCCATACCTCGATCGCTGCCGGATCGAAGTGGTTCCACTGCGCTATGGTGCCGGGAATAAAGGAAAAGTCGCTCAAGCGCTAGCCAACGGTCTTCCCATAGTGATGACTACCATCGGATCGGAGGGCATGAACATCATATCAGGAGAACATGCCTTCGTGTGCGACGATCCCTGCGAATTTGCTCAACGCAGCGTTGAGCTTTACAGGGATCCGGTCCTTTGGGCTCAATTCGCGAAAAACGGGAAAAAACTCGTTTCATCGATGTACTCCAGTGCAATGATGCGGAAACGAATTGAATACATCATGAGTTTTGAGGATCGCAACTCCTACCATTCCTACCGGGCTCTCAGCTATCCGCTTCCCCCGGTATTGAGTATCGTTCTGGCTGCGGTACATGAAGAATCAAATCTCGCCAAGAGCCTTGCGGGGATCAAAAAGCATACGAGCGTACCCCATGAAATCATCCTCGCCATAGGTCCTGATCGTGCAGAGACGACGGGTCAGATCAAAATGCGCCATAGGGCGTTGCGGATTGCCGTTGCCGATCAGCCTTCCATCGCTTCGCGGATCAACAGGGCAATCGTCACCTCTCTGGGCGACTATGTCGGCATATTCGGCTTGCCATTCACTCCTACAGAAGCTGTGATGGACAGGTATGTCGCGATTTTCGAAAGGACTCAGAAGGATGTGCTCGCCTTGACCGGGCAGGAGCAAGTGGACGGCCCCCTCGGAATCCTGGTCCGAAAAAAGGTGCTCGATCAGATCGGCGGATTTGACGAACGTTTCGAATCTTTTGGCTTTGCGGCAGCCGATTTTATCGCGAGGGCCGATTTAGCCGGATTCAGCGTGGAACGGATTTTATCCGATGCATCGCTTCAGTGGAATTGCCCGAGTAGTTCAGCGGATTCGGCCCTTTCTGCAAGAGAGCAAGATACCTACCGGAAAAAGTGGGGGGTCGCACCGGAAGTCACACTCAGGGACACCCATCGGTCATCATCCCAAAATAGAGTCTATCCCGTAAACAAAGATGAGTTTGTCGAATGTTACGAACGGGCTCTGATCCACATCAGTGAGAAGGAGTTCCTTCTTTCAGCGATCGCCATTGAAAGGGCTCTGTCGAAATTTCACGCTTGCTTGCGAGACGGCTGCCGTGTCGAATATCCACGGGTGGTCATGCTTGCCGGAAAAGTATCTCTCTTGACCGGCCGACATGATCACGCCTTACGCTACTTTGACGAGGCCTTTCGATTGACGCCCGGCGATAAGGAAATTGCTCTCGAATACGCCCGTTTGCTCACTGAAACAAGAAAATGCCATGGGATCTCAGCCGCAGCCCAGGATGGACAGATGAGCAATGAACGCCGATGTCCTTCTCTGACGGATGCCCGAAACAGGGTTCACTCCGACAATGGTGATAAATCCCGGGAGATCACGTCCCTCGTCATCCTCACGTTCAACGAACTCGAGTACACGAAGCGGTGTGTCGAGAGCATCCGGAGGCACACGCCGGAGCCCCACGAGATCATCTTCGTGGACAACGGGTCGACGGACGGGACGGTCAAGTGGCTGCGAAAGCTCGTCGAGGAAAACGGTCACTACAAGCTGATCGAGAATCGCGAGAACCTCGGCTTCGCCAGGGGCTGCAACCAGGGGGTCGAGGCCGCGACGGGCGAATATGTCCTCCTTCTCAACAACGACACCGTGGTGACCCCGGATTGGCTCTCCGGCATGCTGGAAACCTTGACCAGCGCCCCGGACATCGGCATTGTCGGTCCCATGACGAACCAAATTAGCGGGATACAAAAGGTCGAGGAGATTGGCTACGCATCCCTCGACGGCCTGGCGGGCTATGCCGGCGCATTCCGAGAAAGGAACCGACATCGACGCATCGAAACGAGGCGGATCGTCGGTTTCTGCATGCTCTTCAGGCGCAGCCTCGTGAATAGGATCGGAATGCTCGACGAGAGCTTCGGCACGGGGAACTTCGAAGACGACGACCTGTGCGCGCGGGCGGCCCTTGCCGGCTATCGGAACGTGATTGCCGGTGACGTCTTCATCCACCACTTCGGAAGCCGCAGCTTCATCGGGAACCGCATCGACTACGGCATGGCCCTGACGGGAAACCGCAGAATCTACGCGGATAAGTGGCGGGCGCTGGAGCAGAAGCCCGAAGAAGGCGGGACCATCCGCTCCCTGATCGCCCGGGAGACGGCGAAGGCGCATTTCCTGCGGGGTGACGTGAAAGGCGCCGTGGACCTCTGTCTCGAGGCGATCCGATACCGCCCGGAGGATCTTCGCCCCTATCATGAACTCGCGGGGTACCTGATCCAGGCCGGACGCTTCGAGGAGGCCCTCGAGGCACTGGAGCAGTCACCGGCAGGCACCGCCGGGGCCGAACGGTTCGTTCTCGAGGGGCTCTGCAGGGAGGGCATGAAGGAGCCGGAAGCCGCCGCGTCTCTTGCCGACCGCGCGATCGCCGCCGAAGAGTCATACGCCCCCGCATTCAACCTCAAGGGGGTCCTCGCGTTCGGGCGGGGCGCAACCGAGGAGGCGAAGACATTTTTCGAGAGGGCGGCCGAGGCAGACCCCTCCTGGGGCGAGCCCGTGACGAACCTGGGCGTCCTGCAATGGGCGGCCGGGCAGCGGGAGGCGGCCCTCGAACTCCTCGAAAAGGGGTTTATCCTGACCCCCTTCGTGTCGGACCTCGCCGAGCGCTATCACGCCGCGGCGGCATCCCTCGGGGCCCGGGCCCGTGCGGAGAAGGTTTTTCGCGAGGCCCGTTGCCTGCACCCGGCGTGCCGAACGATCGCCTTCCTGCTGATCGACCTGCTCATTTCGCAGGAGAAGCACGCGGAGGCGATGGAGGAAATAGAGGCCGCCATGGCCGCCTTCGAGGTGGACGGGGGATTCATCGATGCCGCTCTTGAGATCAGGCGCCAGCTCGGTCCGATGGCGATCGGCGACAAGACGCCAAGGCCGGCCCTGTCTCTCTGTATGATCGTCAAAAACGAGCAGTCCAACCTCGTCCGCTGCCTCTCGAGCGTCAAGGCCGCCGTCGACGAGATCGTCGTCGTCGATACGGGCTCGACGGACCGCACGAAGGATCTCGCGGCCGTCTTCGGGGCCCGGGTCTTCGATTTTGCCTGGACCGATGATTTTTCCAGTGCGAGGAACGTCTCCCTCTCCCAGGCGAAGGGCGATTGGATTCTCG